>Ga0137394_10002254_pt1 | contig 14222 bp, 13 predicted proteins | sample czobulk116metaG_FD_108278 | JGI IMG/M metagenome (GOLD analysis project Ga0137394, IMG submission 108278) | Vadose zone soil microbial communities from Angelo Coast Range Reserve, California, USA - czobulk1.16 metaG | ecosystem: Environmental > Terrestrial > Soil > Vadose zone | place: USA...
CCATGTCGTCGGCACCGACGACGAGCACGCCGCCGTGCTTGCCCGAGCCATCGTAGTTACCGACCTTGAGCGCCTCGCACGCGCGCTCGACGCCGAGATGCTTGCCGTACCAGAGCGCAAAGATGCCGTCGTAGCGGGCTTTCGGATACCGATCCAACCACTGCGTGCCTTTGATCGCGGCGGCGGCCAGCTCCTCGTTGACCCCCGGAACGAACTTGATGTGGTTCTGCTCGAGATGCTTCTTCGCCGACCACAGTGCAAAGTCATAGGTTCCGATCGGCGAACCCCGGTATCCGGAGATGAAACCGGCGGTGTTCAATCCGGCTGCTGCATCTCGCTGGCGCTGCATGATCGGGAGGCGTACGAGCGCCTGAATCGAGGACATGTACACATCACCGCTCTGCTGGGTGTATTTGTCGTCAAGTGCGACGGCTGTCTTGCTCAATTTCGTCTCCTCGATCGAAGCCGCCCGGGGCTCCGGTTGATCATGTTCGCGGCGGCGCCATCTGCCTCATGCGCCGAGCAATGCCTCAGCGTTCGCGTGTGCAATCAGTTCCTGATCTTCCGCCCTGATTCCGGCCGCCGACAAAAAAATCGGTACCGCAGGCTGTCCAAAATCCACCGGACCATCTGTTCCGGCCAGCAGCTGCGTGGGCCCGACCCTCTTCATGAGGTATGACAGATACTCCGGGCCGAAAACCACGGTATCGTAATAGAATCGGCGCAGGTACTCCTCCGGCGGCATCGCGAGCGCTTTGCGCATCACGTCGAATTCCCTCCACACCGCATTGAACCGGTCGACGACCGAGGCGATCGTTCCGCCACCGTGACTGAACACCAGCCTCAAGCGCGGAAAGCGGCCGAGAATGTCGGTCATGATGAGCGAGCTGATCGCGACCGCCGTCTCCTGAGGTACCCCGACCACGGCCGGCATCAAGGGTGGCCCGAGTATGCGCTCGGTCCCGCCCGGCTTGATGCCGTGTACGAAGACGAAGAGCCCGAGGGCCTCCGCTGCCTCGTAGAATGGGAAAAAACGCGGGTCGGCAATCGATACGCCGTTGACATGGCTGCCGATGTGCACCCCCCGGAGCCGAAGGCCGCTCTTGATGTGTTCGAGCTGACGCACGGCGCGAGCCGGGTCCTGGAGCGCAACGGAACCCATCCCCGCGAATCGCTGAGGAACTGCGCTAACCATGTCTGCCACGAACTGGTTCATGAAGTCGGTGATGGCCTCCGCCGCGTCGGGTGCAAGCCAATAGGAGAGGAGTTCCGGCAGCGGCGAAATTACCTGGACCGTAATGCCCTCTTGGTCGAGGCGCCCGATGCGCTCCGCAACATTCCAGTAGAAACTCTCGAAGATGCGGAACTGGCGGCCCGCGATGACCATCTTCGAATGCGTATCGTCGATCTTTTCCATCGACGGCCAGTTCGCCTCTACCACGCGCGGCGGCCTATCCGGATAGCGGCTTGGAACGATATGCGAATGAAAATCGATAACCTTCATGGCAAGGAACCGGCGGCAGCGCGCCGCAACTCCATCAGGCAAACTTTATCCGTGGCGATTCGTGAGTGACCACATCCCCCGAGCCGCCGAAGCCCGGCTTCGGCACGGCGCCCCAAAGGTCATAGTCCTCCGGTGCCGCCGACATGAACCGCGGCTCGCGCGCGCCAACCTCGGGAAACTGCTCCATCCCCAGTGTGTATTCCCAGACCATCGAATCCGGGTCGAATATGTACAGAAAAATGCTTTGGGATGTGGGATGACGGCCAATACCGAAGGCCCGCTTCACACCGTGCGCTTCGATGCGATTGAAGAGTTTGCCGATGTCATCGATCGACTCGACCATGAACGCGATGTGATTGAGCTGCTTCTTTCCGTCACGAGCCGGAAGGTACGCGAATGAGTGATGGTTGGGAATCGGAAACATGCGCAGCAATGTCCCGAGATAGTTGCCGAGTATGTCCGAGGCCATGGCGCCCATATTGGCGATCGCGTACTCGGTGGCCTCGCGAACATTCGGCACGTTCACGCCAAAGTGGCCGATATGGCGGAAATTAGTGATCGGGGCTGGACGCGCGCGCGCGCGAAACATCATCTTCGAGTAGTACTCGAAACAAAGCCCTACCGTCGGCTCGCGAACGCGAAACACCGGCCAGACTCCCAGCGCAAGAATGTCCTTCTCCTCCTGCGCCAGCCACACGGGCTTCAGCCCGAGCCCCTCATAGTGAGCATAGGCTCGCTCCACGTCCTCGGGGGACTCGAGTTCCCAAGCGCCGCGCACGAACCCGGGTTCCTTGCTTTGGTAGAGGACGACATCGTGGTGTTCGGGGCCGCAGCTCAGAAACTGCTCGCCGGACGGACCGGTGGCCGTATTCTCCAGCACGAACGTCCGGGTTGCGAACTCCGTGGTCCGTGCAATGTCGGTGACGTTGAGCGCCACATAGCCGAGCTTTCGATAGCGAAATGGGACTGGCATAGCTATTTCCTCCGCACGAGATATGAAGTGTCGGGCGAACCTTGAAGTCTATATCGTTCGATATGTACGTCAACATTTAATTAGCAGGCTATCTATTTCCCCGGAGGATGCTGTTGCGGCGCAAACGAATCACGATGCTGGCGGATCCAGCGCGCGCCCGCGTCCTAAAGTGACATGCCGCCGTCCACCGTCAGGGCAATTCCCGTGATGTAGTTGGCGCGCTGGCTCGTCAGATAGACGACGGCCTCCGCGATATCGCGCGGCCGGCCCATGCGGCCCATGGGAATCCGCGCAAGAGACGCCTTCACTGCCTCCTCGGACATCTGACCACCGATGCCGGTGTCCGTCATTCCGGCATCGATCCAGCCGGCGCGCACCGTATTCGCGCGGACGCCGAACCGGGCAGATTCGGCCGCGACAGCCCGAAACAGCATTTCCACGGCGCCTTTTGGAGCCGCGGAGAGCACGCCGCGCAACTCCGGGCGCGTGAACTGGACCGTGGTCACGGCAACGAGGCTTCCGCCGCCCTGCTGAGTCAGCAGCGGCAGCGCGGCATGCACGAGGTTGAAACACCCGTGGGTGTCGAGCGCGAAGACGCGCTGCCACTCTGCGGCGCTGATCTTCGACACGTATGCAACTTTGATGAGCGGCCCGGCCGCATACACCACGCCGATGATTCGCTGATACCGCTCTTTTAGTTCTGTGAATAGAGCGCCCACAGTATCCTGATCCTCCAAAGCGAGCTGCCGCGCCATGACTTGGCCTGCCGATCCCTTCAGGGATGCGAGCAGTTGCTCGGCCCGTGCGGCGTTACTGTGGTACGTGAACAGTGTATCGACACCTCGGCCGGCGAACGCAGTTGTGATAGCGGAGCCGATACCTCCGCTGCCGCCCACCACGAGGACCACACCACTGCCGAATTCGTGTTCAGTCATGCGACAGCCCTCAGGATGATCTTTCCGCGCGTATGGCCGAGCTTGCTGAGTTCCTGGGCGGCGCTCGCCTCGGCGAGCGGAAAGACAGCCGCCACCGTGGTGGTCACCTTGCCGGCATCGATCAGCGCCGCGATACGCGCGAGTTGCGCACCGTCCGGCCGCACCTGTAGGCTGAGGACACGTCGCCCGAGCTTCTCTCCCTGCTCCCTCAGCGCTTGGCTGGGCGCCGCGACCGCGACGAGTGCTCCTCCGGGCTTCAGGAGCGCGAGGGAACGAATGCTCGCGTCCCCACCCACGAGATCGAATACGAGATCGACGCTCCCCATATAAGGTTCGGCGGAATCGACGCGAAAATCGATGACCTCATTCGCCCCGAGGCCGCGAACGTAGTCGGCATTCTGTGCCGAGGCGGAAGCAATGACCTCCGCGCCCGCAACCCGCGCCAACTGAACGGCGAATCCACCGACACCGCCTGCCGCTGCGTGCACAAACACTCGTTGTCCGGGCGTGAGAGCACCCTGCTCATGCAGGGCTTGCCATGCTGTCAGCCCTGCGAGCGGCACCGACGCGGCGTGTACGTGATCGATGCTTGCCGGTTTGCGTGCGGCCATGGAGGCATCGAACGCGGCGTGCTCCGCGTAGGCGCCCCACAGGCCAATCATCGCGAACACCGATTGTCCGGCGGCGAAGTCAGTGACGGCCGCTCCCACTGCGGCCACCTCCCCGGATAGGTCGCCGCCGGGAATGATGGGCGGCGGCAGGTTGAAGCGCTTTCGCACAAGTCCGCTGCGAATCTTCCAGTCCACAGAATTCACGCTCACCGCATGAATCCGCACCAGAATTTCGCCTTCCTTCGGCATTGGCTGCTCGACCTCTTCGAAACGCATTACCTCCGGCCCGCCGTAATCATGGAACCGAATTGCCTTGGTTTTCATTATCAAGTCTCCTGAGCCGGACCGCGCACGCCGGTTGGCGTCATCGATTGCGATAAACCGGCTTGCGCTTCTCTTTAAAAGCTTTTACCGCTTCGAGGATGTCCTCCGATCCCCCCGATTGAAGCTCATAGGCCATCGAGAGATCAAAGGCCTCGCGTGCACGCGATTTGAGCAGCGCGTTGAGTGATCGCTTGGTACCGCGGACAGCGATGGGCGGCAGGCCGGTGATGCGCTCCGCAATCTTCCGCGCTGCCGGCAGGCACTCCTCCGGAGTGTCGACTAAATCCGTTACGAGACCAAACTTCCAGGCGTCCTCCGCCGGCATGAGGTCCCCCGTCAAGAGATAGCGCTTGGCCCGATGCATGCCGACGGAGGCCGGCCAGAAGAGACAGCCCCCGTCGCCGGCGACCAGGCCGACCTTGACGTGCGGGTCAGCGATGCGCGCGGTGCGGCTCGCGACGATGATGTCGCAACCGAGCACGATGGAGGCCCCCAGGCCCATCGCGTCGCCGTGCAGAGCGACCACGATGGGCACCGGGATGTCGAGCAGCGCGTGGATGATCCGTAGTCCCGTCTCGCACATCCGCGTGCGCTTGGCGATGTCAGCCTGTAGGCTCGCAACCTCGTTGAGATCGCCGCCGGCCGAAAACGCCTTGCCTTCGGCGCCGAAGAGTACCGCGCGTATCTCGGGTTCGCCGCGAATCTCGAGGAGAACCGAAAGAAGATCATTGTGCATCTCGTCGTCGATCGCATTGAGCAACTCAGGGCGATTCAGAGTGAGCTGCACCAGGTGTCCGTCGATTTCGTAGCGAATGCTTTTATATTCGTGCATGGCGGCCTTCGGTTCAACCGGAACGAGGGGTTCGTGCGTCTTATGCTTGCAATGTCCCTGTGCGCGGCTTTAGGCGCACGTTGAGCTTGTACAGACCTCGGAAAATGATCTGCGGCATGAACTCCAGAGTCGGATCGAGGAACTCCACACCCTCGAAGCGCCGCACGAGAGCACTGAAGAACTCGGTCAGCTGCATCTTCGCCAGCAAGTGGCCGACGCAGTGATGCAACCCTGGTCCGAAGACCAAGGATTGGCTGTTGTCACGCTCCATGTCAAGCTGATCGGGGTGCGCGTAGACGCGCGGATCGCGATTGCCGGCAGCCTGCATCAAGTACAGGGGATCGCCGGCGCGAATGGTCTTACCGTGCCATTCGAAGTCCTCGGTCGCGATACGCGGCTGTGCCGCGGACATGGCGGAAAGGCGCATGATCTCATTCACGCAGCTCAATGTCCGATCGGGATGCTCATACATGTAACGCCAGCTCTGCGGACTGTGGCCGAGCGCGACGATGCCGAGCGTCATCGAATTATGCGTGGTGTCATGCCCCGCAATGAGAATGAGCGACAGTGCGGCCAGCATCTCGTCCGCCGACAGCGACTCTCCGTCTTCGGTTGCTTCGATGAGAGATGTCAGGAGATCCTCCCGGGGACTACGCCGATGCTCCTCGATCGCGGTGCGGAAGATCTCGTTCATTTCGATCATCGCGGTTTCCGCCGCTTCCAGCCACTTGATCTCGGGCCGTGAGGAGGCGAGGCCCATCTGAAAGGCGTTGGCCCAGGCCTTCAGGCGCGGCAGATACTCCTGCGGCAGGCCCATCAACTTGAGGATCACGCCGCCGGGCAATTGCCTGGCGATGCCCTCGACGAATTCAAGTTCCTCGTTTGGTTTCTTTTCGTCGAGCAACTGCGCCACACGGGCCTGTACGTAGGGCCGCACAGACTCCACTACCTTCTTGCTGAAAGCCTTGACGAGGAGCTTGCGCATGCGTGTATGCACGGGCGGATCGTGGGAGACGATCCATTTCGGCAAGTAGGTAAGGAGCGCCGGAATGCGTTTCGGCAGCTCCTCGGGAGGAATCACCGAGAACGTCGGGCGGCGCGAAGGGTTCACCGAAAGCGGCAACTCGCCGCTGAATCCACGCACGACATCGGCGTGGCGGGTCACGAGCCAGGCGCCGGTCGCGGGACTCCAATGAATAGGGTCGAATTCCCTCAACCGATCGAGTTCGGTTAGGAGCGACTCGCCCAACGCGGCGACCTTGGAGAGATCAACATCTGGAGCGACGGATATAGTGTTCATACAACCTCTCGGGAAGTCGGTCGGTCAAAAGCACCCGCCGGGGAGACCTTGTCGCCCCCTCCGGGTTGCGGGTCACCCGATGCTTCTGTAAGCATATGATAAGTAAGCATATGATGCAATCCCGCCGCGCAGCGTCGCCTCGGTTTTCGCATTCAGCAGCCTCGCCAGACGGGCTTGCGCTTCTCGAGGAAGGCGCGGATCCCTTCCTTGGTGTCCTCGGTTGCAAACAATCGAGCGGCGACCTCGAGACTGCGGCGCCCGATCAACGCTGCGAATCCCTCTCCCTCGAGCGCCTCGACGGCGAGTTCGCGGGTGAATCGCACGGCGAGCGGCGCACATTTCAGGATTTCGTCGGCCCAGCGGCGGGCAACCTCCATCACCTGCCCTGGGGCGGCGATCTCCGTAACCAAGCCCCATCGATGCGCCTCAACGGCGTCGAATCGGCGGCCGGTCAGCAGCATCCCCATGGCTATCGCGGGCGGCAAACGCATTGCGAGCCGCTGCGCGCCGCCACCCAGCGCCACAGCCCCGACGCGCGGTTCGCTCATCGCAAACGTCGACCGGGAATCGGCGATGACGATGTCGCAGGCGAGCGCAATCTCGAAGCCGCCGCCCATCGCCAGTCCGTTCACCGCGGCGATCAGGGGCTTGGTTCTCTCCGCGCGCTCAGCAAGGCCTGCCCACCCGTTCGGCGGCATCGGCGCATCGGGTGCATCCGCGAGATCATGGCCTGCGCAAAAAGCACGATCGCCCGCGCCCGTAATGACCGCGATCCACAGAGTGGGATCGCGTTCAAAGTCATTGAAAATCTCCTCGAGCTCGAAGCAGGCGGGCGCATTCAGACTGTTGAGCACATCGGGTCGGTCCAGCGTAACGACCAGGAGCCTGTCTTCTCGCTCCGTTCGACAGTACTTAGGCATGGTGGGCTTCATGGAATGCTGTCGCGACCGGTCACAGCCGGCGCTCGGAATTTAGAACACCTATACATATTGTGCATGCTTACCTCTTTTATCTTGAATTGGCAAGTTTGTCCTCCGCTCGAGCTCAGGCTGTTGACGTCGAGGTTTGGGCGAGGGACCATGAAAATCATCGGTTCGACCAGGGAGACGAACATGCTCAGGATTTACGGCTGGAAGCGGTCGCGCGTCGTCCGCTGCATGTGGACGATGGAGGAACTTGGGCTCCCATACGAGCAGATCCCGCTCAATCCGAATGAAGGTCAGACCCGCACGCCCGACTACCTGGCGCTCAATCCCCAAGGCAAGATTCCGACCCTCGTGCATGATGACTTCGTGCTTACCGAGACGATGGCGATCAATGCCTATCTCGCGAGCAGTTTTCCGGGCTCGCTTTGGCCATCGACCTCCGGAGGTGTCGCAAAGCTCCAGCAGTGGACGTCGTGGGCGCTCTCAGAGCTGGAGCCGCCGCTGGTCGCGATCATGCGTGAAGGTCGCCGGCCTAAGGAGCAGATCGATCAGACACGGATCGATGGCTGGCATGCTGATGTCCATCGCGTGGTCGACGCCGTGCTGGAGCCGATCCTCGGCCGCCAGCAATATCTGCTGGCAGACAGCGGCTTTTCTCTCGCCGATCTGAACGTGGCGTCCGTAGCGAGCGTCCTGCCGGTCTTCCAGATCAGCCTGAGTAATCACCCGAATACCGACCAGTGGATGAAGCGCTGCTTTTCGCGCGACGCCTGGCGACGCGTCATGGAGCGGCCTTGACTGGCCGCGTCGGCTGCACCGGCTTCGTCAATACGATTTCGGCATTCCGAGTTCCTTCTCGGCGATGAATGACAAGATGAGCTGTTCGGTAATGGGAGTAAGCCGCTGTAGCATCGATTCGCGGAAAAGCCGCTCTACTTGGTACTCCTTCGCGTAGCCCATTCCGCCATGCGTCAGCACCGCCTGGGTGGCCGAATTGAAGGCGGCACGCCCGGCGAGAAACTTCGCCGCATTCGCGTAGGAGCCACAGGGTTCTTTTCGGTCGTAGAGCGACGCCGCTTTCATCGTCATCAGCCATGCCGCCTCGATGGAACACCAGATTTCCGCGAGCGGATGTTGAATGGATTGGTTCTGGCCTATGGGTCGATCGAATACGATCCGCTCCCTTGCGTAGCGCGCGGCGCGACGCAACGCGTCCTGGGCGATTCCGATCGCACCGGCGGCGACGATGATGCGTTCGGGGTTGAGGCTGTGGAGGAGGTAGTGGAACCCCTTCCCCTCTTCGCCGATTCGATCCTGCTCGGGAATGAACAAGTCCTGGATGAAAATCGCATTCGAGTCGACGGCGGCTCGACCCATCTTAGGAATCCGCCTCACTTCGATCTTCTCCCGATTTAGCTTCGTGAAGAAAATCGTCATTCCGTCGGTGGGCTTGACGCAGTCCTCGAGCGGTGTCGTGCGCGTGAGCAGCAGGATGTTATGGGCCTCCTGGGCCGTCGATGTCCAGATTTTGTTGCCGTTGACGAGATAACCACCGTCGACCTTTTTTGCGAAAGTCTTTATCCGAGTCGTATTGAGCCCTGCGTCCGCTTCGGTGACCCCAAAACAGGTTTTCTCGGCGCCCGAGATCAGGGGACGCAGCATGCGGCGCTTCTGCTCAGGCGTTCCGAGAACGACGATCGGATGGGGGGCAAAGAGGTTGATCTGCAACGTCGACATCGCGGCCGAACCGCCGCCGCCCGCAGCCACGGCGTTCATCATGATTGCGGCCTCGGTTACCCCGAGGTTCGAACCCCCAAGTTCTTCCGGCATGGTGATGCCCAGCCAGCCGTCGGCCGCCATGGCCGCGTGAAACTCATGCGGAAACTCCGCCATGGTGTCCTTCCGGGTCCAGTATTCGTCCGGAAACTTGAGGCAGATACGCTTGACCGCTTCGGCGATCGCGCGCTGATCGTCAGTTAGGTTGAAGTCCAATTGCGCTCCTTCGAAACGCTCGGTGCCGAATCACCCCTCGAAAATTCTGCGACTGATGATTTCTCGCATGACTTCCGATGATCCGCCGGCGATGCGCCGGACCCGGGAGTCGATATACGCTCGGGCGATAGGGTATTCGAGCATGTACCCATAACCGCCGAAGAACTGCAGGCACTCGTCGACGACCTTGCACTGCAATTCCGTCGTGAGCATCTTGAGCATGGCGGCATCTGTGCTATCGAGCTTCTCCGCCATCGCAAGCTCGATGCACCGGTCGACGAATATCCGCGCGGACTGCACTTGTGCAGCAAGCTCGGCCACCTTGAACCGTGTGTTCTGGAAGTCGGCGATCAGCTTGCCGAAGGCCTTTCGTTCCTTCGTGTACTCCACTGTCCAGCCTAGCGCAGCTTCACTGACGGCCACTGAGTTGGCCGAGATGATGAGCCGTTCCTGCGCAAGCTTGTGCATCGCCATTTTGAACCCCGCTCCTTCCTCTCCAAGCCGGTTCGCCACCGGCACGCGCACGTCGCGGAAAAAGAGTTCGGAGGTGTCTTGCGCCTTCAGACCGAGCTTGTCGAGTCTGCGTCCGCGCTCGAAGCCCGGCATATCGGCCTCGACGACGATGAGACTTACGCCTTTGGCGCCGGCTTCGGGGTCGGTCTTGCAGGCGAGAACCACGAGGTCGCACAGCTGCCCGTTCGAGATATACGTCTTCTGGCCGTTGATCACGTAATCGGCGCCATCGCGAACAGCACGGGTCCGCAGTGCCTTCAGATCGCTCCCTCCGCCCGGCTCAGTAAGTCCAAGCGACCCGATCATCTCTCCGCTCACCATCTTCGGCAGCCACTTCTTCTTTTGCGCGTCTGTCCCGAACGTAAGGATATAGCTCGCGACCATGTCGGAGTGGACCACGAAGCCAGGGCCGGTCGCGCCCGCTCGCCCGAGTTCCTCGGCGAGCACGACGTTGTAGAGAAAACCTGCGCCCGATCCGCCGTACTCCTCGGGAACGTTGGTGCAAAGGAGGCCGGCAGCGCCTGCCTTGAGCCACAGCTCGCGCGGCACGACGCCCGACTTCTCCCAGTCCGCATGGAAAGGCGTGATCTCAGTCTCGATGAAGCGGCGGGCGGCTTCGCGATAGATCTCGTGCTCGTGGGAAAAAATGGTTCGGGGAATCATGCGAGACTCTCGATGCTCTGGAGCCGTAAACGAACGTCGAATGATCTGGGCTGTATAGTACGCTACCGTACGTCTCGAGCGCAATGCGCCATTCGCCCCCCCCGCCTGTCCAAGCCTTTAGTCCACGCGCGCGAAGCCCTGACTCAGAACCACTTCGTTGCGCTCAGGCACCGTCGCCCGGAAGTACACCTTGTCCGATCTTCGGGCGGCCTCCAGCCGGATGGTTTCGCCCGGAAACACCGGCGAGCTGAACCGCGCGCCGAGGGAAAGCAACCGGGACGGATCGTGATTGCAGACCGTTCTCACGAGCAAATAACCCACAACGCCGTAGGTGCAAAGACCATGGAGAATCGGCCGATCGAACCCCGCCTTGGCCGCCGCAGCCGGATCGGCATGAAGCGGATTTCGATCGCCATTGAGACGATACAAAAGCGCCGAGCCGCTCGAGGTCTTGAGTTCGTCGAGCCGCTCAAGCGGTACTTCCGGGGTTGCCGGAAGAGGCTCCGGAGGACTGCCAAAGCTTCCTGCACCGCCATCGCCACGCAGGAACAACGTCGACCAGACCGTGCACAGCAGCTCCGACGTTGCGGCATCGCGCAGCTGTTTCTCAAAATGCAGGAGAGCGCCTTTCCCCTCTCCCTTGTCGACGACCGCCGCAACTCGATAAGAAGCGTCGACTTCGCCCGCCGGAGCCAGCGGGCGATGAACGATCAGCTGCTGCTCTCCGTGCAGGAGTTTCGCGTAGTTGACGCCGAAGTACGGATTCGCAATCCAGGCCCCCGGATGGGCTAGAACCGCCGCGATCGTCGGAAGAGCGCACAAATCCTCCTCGAATACGAATCGCAGCTCTCGAGGGTCGCAGGAGTCCGATGCGGCCCCAACGCTCAACGCGTAGAGCATCGTGTCCTTGTCCGAATAGGCGACCCGCTTGACGGGAAAGCGATGGTCGCGCAAGGCTTTAAGGTTCACTTAAAACTCTCAGACCGGGTCCCAGTTGAATACTTGGTTGGATTTGACGAGGGGAAAATAACTCGCCTCGAATGCGGGCAGCACCCGCTCGACGATCGTCTCCGGGGTCCATCCATCCGCCGTGTGCGCGGTTCGAATCGGGCGCGGCTGGCTGAAGAGATAAATCTCGTTGTTGCGCACACCGAAGATCTGACCCGTCGTCTTGCGGCCGCCTTCGCTGGCGAGCGCGACGACGAAGGGCGCAATCCGCTCGGGCGTAAGCCGCCGATTGATCTCGAGGCGCTTCATGTTTTCTGGCGTAGCGGGAATCGTCGCGACCATACGCGTCCAAGCGAAAGGCGCGATGGCATTCGACGTCACGCCAAATCGTTCCATGTCCATTGCGATGAGCTTCGAGAGGCCTGCTACGGCGAGCTTGGCCGCCCCGTAGTTGACCTGGCCGAGATTGCCGATCAGCCCGCTGGTTGAAGTCATGTGGACGTAACAGCCGCTCTGCTGCTCCTTGAAGTGCGGGGCAGCGGCGCGCGACACATAAAATACGCCGCGCAGGTTCACGTCGACCACGGTATCGAAATCTTCACGGCTCATCTTGTGAAATAGACCATCGCGCAAGATGCCCGCGTTGTTGACGACGACGTCGACCCGACCAAATGCATCGATCGCATCTTTGATGATGCCGTGCGCATCGTCCCAGTCCGCTACGTCACGGACGCTCGCAACCGCCTGACCGCCTGCGGATGCGATCTGCTCGACGACAGCCCGCGCGACCGCCGGGTCCCGGCCCTCGCCCGATGCGGATACCCCGGTGTCGTTGACCACGACCTTGGCGCCGTGCTTCGCCATGAGCTTCGCGATTTCGGATCCGATGCCGTTCCCGGCGCCGGTTACGACCGCAACTTTGCCACTCAGCATTTCATTCTCCCTTCGGTCGAGTTCGCCAACGGCGCTCGTTGGCACTCCTGCGAATTGATTATGCAATCATACGGTACGCGTGTGTACTAGACAACAGGTTTGATACGATCGATTTGCGCACCTTGCAGAAATCGGCGGGTCGCAGTGCGGTCGGCGGAGGCTGCACGCAGTGGTTGTCTGCGGCCGGCGCGAGATAAACCCTCGGGGGAGCCTGGGCGCAGAATGACTCCTTTGAGGCCCCCGACTGGCTAGAACCCCACCTCGTATGCTAGCGTAGCAACTGCGGTCGCATCATCTGGCTGCGGCCCGATCGCGGCGCATCATGAAACCAGTATCCGCGGGTGATGCGGCACTGAGCAAAATGCACCACACCACTGGGTGTTTAGGAGGCTGGAAATGTCGGCGCAAGTACTCGAGGAAGATCTCGAATTCGACATGACCAGTGTCGAATCCCTACATGACGAAAGGCTGCTGCCCAAGCTTGCGAGATTGCGGGATTGCGACCCGGTACACTGGAGCAAAACCAATCGATGTTGGCAAATCACGACCTACGAGGATGTCGCGGCTGCGTTCCAGGACGCTCGCTTCTCGAACGTGCGCATGTCCACGTACGCTTTCAGGTCGATTCCCGAGGCGGAGCACGAGCGGCGCATCCCCAACCTCACTCGCTACATCCAGGGCTGGATAGTCAACAATGACGGTGACGTGCACCGGCGATTGCGCGGCGTGACGACCAAAGCTTTGAACAAGAAATTTGTGGACTCGCTCCGTCCGCTGTTTCAGAGCTTGTCCTCCGAGTTGACCGAGAAAGCCATTGAGCTGCGGGAATGCGACTTTGCCGCACAGATCGCCTATTTCCTTCCGGCAACGGTGATATTGACGCTGCTCGGGCTGCCGCTGCCGCATCTCGAGAAGGTGCGAGAGTGGAACCGGGCCATTACCCGGGCTCTCGCCGCCGTCTTCGCGCCCGCAGAGAGCTTGATCGCAGCGGATCAGGCCATCGACGAAATGAACAAAATGGTGCTGGCGGAAATCGCCAAGCGCCGCGATCTGCCAGGTGATGATCTCCTCACTCAACTGATTACGCTGTCCGACGACGCGACCGGAACGCTTACGGAAGATGAAGTTCTTGGTCTGTGCCATATCCTGCTTACTGCCGGACACGAGACCACCGTCAATTCGATGGTCTTTGGTCTGAACGCGTGGGCAAACAATCCCGAGCAGGTCCGACTCTTTTTGAGCGGCAACGTCGACCCGCTCTCTGCCATGCAAGAGCTGTCGCGCCACATCGGCATGTCGACCGCGCAGCCGCGGGTCGCTGCCGAGGATTTTGAGTTCCGTGGTAGGCACATGAGAAAAGGAGAAGTCGTGTTCCTTTGGATATTGTCCGCGAACAAGGATCCCAAGGTCTTCCCCGCCCCCGAACGATTAGATCTGACTCGGCCCAATATTGCGGCCGCGATGACTTTTGGTCCCGGGCTGCATCACTGCGTCGGACATTATCTCGCTAGAGTCGAACTGGAGGTCTTCTTCCGCACGTTCTTGCCGCGCTTTTCGAAGATCGAGATTCTCGACGAGCCGCTGGCGGTATTGCCCAACCTTGCATTCCGAGGACTCGGGCATCTCAACGTGCGCTTCACTCCACATTAGCGCACGGCCGGCGGCTCGCCGCTCTGGCCCTCAAAGTGAGCGCGCGATGGCGATCTTCTGCATCTCGTCTGTGCCGGCGTAAATGCGCTGGAGTCTCACTGACGTATAGATCCTCGAC
>Ga0137394_10002255_pt1 | contig 14220 bp, 12 predicted proteins | sample czobulk116metaG_FD_108278 | JGI IMG/M metagenome (GOLD analysis project Ga0137394, IMG submission 108278) | Vadose zone soil microbial communities from Angelo Coast Range Reserve, California, USA - czobulk1.16 metaG | ecosystem: Environmental > Terrestrial > Soil > Vadose zone | place: USA...
AGCGGCGTCATCGACGCGATGTCGTAGGTGCCTTGAAGATCGGGATGGCCGTCAGCGGTACGGGGGATCGGCCTGGCAGCCTGCCCGGAAGCGAGCGCGGCCGTGAGCGTAACGAGAGTGAGGCTGGCGGCGAGAGTTGTACGCATGTACAGCGGCCCCGCGCCTTCGAATTGCGGAATGCGGATTAATGGCGGATTACGTCCGGCCGCGATCCGCGATCCGCCGATCGTCAATCCGCAATCCGCAATCCGCAACCGAAATGTTTACCGTCCTCCCCGTCCCCGGCCCTTCGGCGCCTCGGTCGGATCCGAGCCGTCGGTCGGCGCGCCAGTGCCCGACGAGCCGAGGAACAGCTTCTTGCCGTCCGGGTACGTCACGTTGCGGCCGTTCGCGCGCAGCAGCGAATGGTCGCGCGCCTGGTAGCCGTCGATCACGAGGACCGTGCCCACCTTGAGCGACTCGCGGGTGATCCCGCGGCGGAGCAGCGTGTTCGGCGTGCCCCCTTCCACCATCCACTCTTCTTTGGTGCCGTCGTCTTTCGTCACTTCCACGTGAATCCAGGCGTGCGGGTTCACCCACTCGACCTTGGTGACGGGCCCTTTCAACAGCACCGGCTTGTTCGGATCGAACTCGCCGCCGAATGCATGATGGCCCCACAACGGCGCCGTGGTGACGAGCAGGCCCGCCACCGATAAGAGGATTTTCGTCTTCATCGTCACCACCTCGCTACCGGCGACCCTGAAAGAGTCGCCCTACTGTTTCGTTTTCCTGGCGTCGTTCGCTTCCTTCAGCCGGGCGCCGCGCAGGATGTTTCCGAGCGCGTAGTTCCCTTCGTGACAGGCGTATTCGTAAAGAAGCTCGTCCGTCACCGGCCACGTGTATTCGCCGGTCCAGGCTTGCGTCCACGTCTCCAGATCATCGATTGTAAACCGGTACAGCAGTGTTTTCGCGTCCACCCGGGTGAAACGCTCGACGATATGCAGGTTCGACGTCGCTCCGCGGAACCGCGTCTTGTCCGAGAAGTTCGTCGTGTCGACCACCAGCGTGTCGCCTTCCCAGCGGCCCACCGAGTCGCCCATCCATTTCGTGATCGTTTTCGGCAGATGCTCGGCGTTCAGCCGGACGAGGCGCGCGTCGTGGATCATCTCGGTGAGGATCATCACGGCGTCCGGCGTCTGCACGATCTGGTGAAGGTTATTGTAGAAGTAGTTCGGCAGCACCGGCGGACCGGATGTGGAGCCGAACCCCATCAGGCAGCGCTCGCCGAGGGGGCGGCGCTCCGGGTTGTCGTAAGCGCCGTTGCCTTCGAACCCCGGGTCGTCCTCGCGCGCGGCCTGGTCCGAGGTCGGCCGCACGTTGCGCGCGAGGCGCTGCTGCGCCTGCGGCGTCATCTGCGGTATGCGGCCATCCGGCGGGTCGATCAGAATTGATGCGCGCTTTCTCCCATCGATGGTGGAATAACGCGATCCCGAATCGATCCAGAAGCTGTTGTACCCGCCGACGTTGCCCGCGGGCCCCGGCGACCCATCGCCGCCGACGGGCGGCGCATTGCGGTCGGCCTTGATCGGCGCGGCCTGGAAATTTTTCCGAGCGGCCACTTCGCGCTCGAGCTTGACCGCTTCCTCGTCGGTCAACACGAGCGGCGATCCGGCCTTCCGCTCGACCGGCGTCAGCGTCGCAAGGTCGTAGGTCCCTTGCAGATCGGGATGGCCGTCCGGAAGACGCGGAACGGCGCCTTTAGCGGAGGCCGCGGACTTCGCCGCGGGCGCAGCCCTCGGCGCCTGCCCGGCCACACGCGCCGGCAGCAGCGACGCGAGCACGGCCACCCCCGCCAGGGCCGCGGCGATCGTCAACAGTCGGTTGGGGAGCAGCATTCCAATCCCGAATTCCTACTTCGAAAGCGGCTTCTTGCGCCACTGACCGTAGAGCAGCTCTTCGACGAACTCGACGCACTTGAAGTCCATCAGCTGCGCGTTCTTCTCGAGCCGGCGATACAGCGGCATGCTGATCTTCCACGGACGCGCGAACGTCTGCGGATCCGTCATGGTCGCTTCGTAGCTGATGACATCGGGCGCGGTTCGCGTGTAGCGCTCCACGACCTTCAGTTGCTCGCTGTGGAAGTTGCCGGCGCGATCGAACCATGTGCTGTCGTTGAAGCCGCTGGCCTCGACGACGAACGTGTCGCCTTCCCAATGCCCGACCGACTGGCCCATCCAGGAGTCGATCGGCGCCGGCCCCGGGTCCTTCAGAAAGATGTTCCGGACGGCGCCGTCATACTGATACGCGATGAACATCGCGCTCTGGCTCTGAAGAATCTGAAACGGCTGCGGCATGTAGGTCGCGCGCGGCACGCCCGGCAGGTAGCACTTGATCTCCGGATCGCGCTCCAGCCATTTCTCCTGATTCTCTTTCCTCTTGGCGAGCATGTCCGGCTTGTACGGGATGGCCCCGCCTTCGACGACGCCCATGCCCGGAGGGACCGAGCCGATGGCGCCGAGCGCGAGCACGGGTGCTGCGGCCACCGGACCGTACGGACCGGCGCGAAGCGCCATCGCCGGCCGCGCCATGTGCATCTCGAGGTCGTAGTTGGCCTCGTTCAGCGCCTGCCAGATCCCGTTGAGATCCGGTTTTCCGTCGGCGGTCCGTGGTGCCCGGTAAGCGGCGGGCGCCTGCCCGGCCAGCGGCGTGACGGCAACCGCCAGAAACGCGCCTGCGGCTGCCGCGATAATCGCGATGATGACCCCATTCAACGTTTTTCGCACGTGAGACACTCCTCCCGCAGGCGACAATACTCGCCGCATCCTTATAGATTGTCAATATTTCCAGTTGACACCACGGATGGCGCGGTCGAGTATCAACGCCGCTACCGCCGTCATCATTCCGGAGGGGCCGACATGCGTCGAGTCGTCACCGGCGTTGAGGTTGCGTGTCTCGTTGCCGTCGTTGTTCTCCTGCCGACGGCCGCCGCCGCGCAGGAGCGCGCGAGCATCGTCGGCGTCGTGCAGGATTCGTCCGGCGCCGTCATGCCCGGCGTGACCGTGGAGGCCTCGAGCCCCGCGATGATCGAGCAGGTCCGCAGCGCCGTGACCGACGGCTCCGGTCGCTACGCGATCATCGATCTTCGTCCAGGCACGTACGCCGTGACCTTCACGCTGCCCGGCTTCCGATCCGTCAAGCGCGAGGGCATCGTGCTCGAAGGCGCGTTCTCGGCGCAGGTGAATGCGTCGCTGTCGGTCGGCGCGGTCGAGGAGACAGTCACCGTCTCCGGCGCGTCACCGGTGGTCGACCTGCAGAGCACGCAGAACCAGTCGGTCCTGAACCGTGAGGTGCTCGACGTCCTGCCGGCGGCGCGCACGATGCAGGGCGGCGCGAGCCTCGTGCCCGGCGTCGCCTTCTACAGCCAGGGATTCACGAGCAACATGAGCATCCACGGCTCGCTGCGCGAGGATCAGCACATCTACTTCGACGGCATGAACATCGGCCAGAACTTGACGCAGAACGGCCAGCAGGGCAACGGCGTCAGCGTCAACGAGCTGGCGCAGCAGGAGCTGGTGTACGACGCGGGATCGCAATCCGCGGAAAATCCGCTCGGCGGCGTGCGGATGGATTCGATCCCGAAGGAGGGCGGCAACACGTTCAGCGGCATCCTGCGCGTGTTCGGCGGCACCGGGTCGCTCCAGAACGACAACATCACGGACGCGCTGAGGCCGTTCATCTCGGCCGGCAACAGCCTCGATTACGCGTATGACGTCAATGCGGTCTTCGGCGGACCGATCCGGCGGAACAAACTGTGGTTCCTCCTGGCGCAACGGGTGTCGCAGACGAACAATCTCATTTCGCTGCCGACGGCGTACTTCCCGCAGGGGGGCACCGCGGAATCGGGCGGTCAGGTGGCGCCGCACTCGACGGTTCGGCTGACCTGGCAGGCGAGCGACCGCAACAAGATCGTCTGGGCGTTCTACAAATCGCAGGGCGGCACCAGGCGATTCGACGTGGGGTGCGCGGCCACCAGCTTCAACAGCGTGTCGTGCATTTCACCCGAGGCGGCCTACTGGCTGCCGACGCCGCTGCAGTACGGGTCGCAGGCCAAATGGACGTCGCCGATCACCAGCCGTCTACTGCTCGAGGTGGGGCAGTCGCTGGCCGTGCCGACCTACAAGTTCAATTATCAGCCGGAGAATGGCCCGCTCGACATCCAGCACTTCAACTCGTCGACGAGCGTGCGCACGGTGGCCTCGGCGACAGCTCCACAGGACTATTTCAACGAGATCTGGAACACCGTGGCGAACGCGTCATACGTGACCGGATCCCACAACGTGAAGATCGGCGTGAACCAGCAGTGGGGGTACGAGACCACGAAGGTGGAGCGCCGCGGCGACATTTCGGTGCTGACCTACGTGAACCAGAACGGCGTCGCGACGCCCAGCACGGTGAGCCTGACGAATTCACCATACGCGCGGCGCGAGAACCTGAATGCCAATCTGGGGCTGTTTGCGCAGGACAAGTGGACCCTGCCACGGTTGACGCTGACCTACGGCGCGCGCTTCGACTACTTCAACGCGTCGACGCCGGAGGAGTCGGCGACGGGAGGGCGCTTCATGTCGGCGGCGGCGCAGGCGGCACGCGCGCATGTCGATCCTGTTTCGTGCGTCCCGTGCTGGAAGGATTGGACCGTCCGCTTCGGCGCATCCTACGATCTCTTCGGGACGGGCAAGACGGCGCTCAAGATCTCGGTCGGAAAGTTCCTGGGCCAGCAGGCGCTCGGCCTGGCGTCGTCGGTCAATCCGCTCGCCGGCCAGACCGACATTCGGACCTGGAGCGATCTGGATCGCAACGGCACGATTTTCGACGCGAGCGGCAACGTGCAGCTCAACGAGATCGTCGGCCCGACGCGGAACAACAACTTCGGTCTCCCCGCGGGCGGCTCGCAGTTCGATCCCAACCTGCCGCGCCCGACCAACTGGGAAGAAGCGATCACGATCCAGCACGAGCTCTTCCCGCGCGTGTCGGTCACCGGAGGGTTCTATCACCGGACATTCCAGCACCTGCAGGTGACGCGGAACGGGCTCGTCAACCCGGACACCGATTACACGCCTTTCACGATTGTCGTTCCCGCGAATCCGAATCTGCCGGACAGCGGCGGTCAAGCGATCACGATGTACAACTTGAATCCGGCCAAGCTCGGTCTGGTCAACAACGTGGTCACCTGGTCGGATGTGAACAGCCGCATCTACAACGGATTCGAGCTCAGCTTGAATGCGCGGGTGTCGCGAGGGTTTGTCTTCGGCGGCATCACCACCGAGCGGACCGCCACGAACACGTGTGACGGCCCGGGAACGACGGCTGCGAACGCCACGCCGTCCAACGCCAATAACTACCGTTTCTGCAGTCAGGTTCCGCCGTTTCAGACGCTGTACAAGGCGTCGGGCGGGTACCGGTTCCCATATGACGTCAATGCCAGCCTCACCTTCCAGGCGCGCCCCGGCATCAGCGTCGGATCGTTCTATACGTTCAACAGCGCGATTGCCGGCGTGGCGCTGACCGGCGGCGGCAACCTGACGGTGGCCGTGGTCGATCCGACCACGCAGTATTACGACTATGTGAAGACGCTGGACGCGCGGATCGCCCGCACGTTTCGGTTCGGGCACACGCGCGTCGAGCCGTTCCTCGAAGTTTTCAACCTGCCGAACTTCTCGACGATCCTGACCGTGAACGAGACGGTCGGCCCGAACTATTTCACGCCCGGCAGCATCGTCCAGGGCCGCCGGTTACAATTGGGTGGCCGTATCGACTGGTGAGCGCGAAAAAGAGGCGGTGCCCCTCTTCACGCAGACAAAGGGGTACGGCCCCTTTTCACGCGCGGAGGCGATATGAAAGCGGTCCTCGTCGTCCTCGCAGTGTCCATGACGGCGGCTCCCGCGTTTGCCGCCGGCGCGCCGACGTTCAGCAAGGACGTCGCGCCGATCCTCTACAAGGCCTGCGTCGAGTGCCATCGCCCGACCGCGATGGCGCCGATGTCGCTCCTCACCTACGAGGACGCGCGCCCGTGGGCGCGCGCGATCAAACAGAAGGTGGCCGCGCGGCAGATGCCGCCGTGGGGCGCGGATCCCGCGATCGGCAGGTTCTCGAACGACGTCAGCCTGACGCAGGCTGAGATCGACACGATTTCCGCGTGGGTGGACGGTGGCGCGCCCGAGGGCAATCGCGCCGAACTGCCCGCCGCGCCGAAGTTCGCCGAAGGCTGGTCGATCAGCAAGCCGGACCTCGTGTTCAAGATGCAGAAGCCGTTCGTGGTGCCCGCCGATGGCACCGTGCCGTACCTGTATGTGTCGATCCCGACGAATCTGAAACAGGACATCTGGATCAAGGCCGTCGAGCTGAAGCCGACCGATCGCCGCGTCGTGCATCACATCATCAGCAATGTCGTCGAGGGCAACGGCACGACGCCGGATCCCGAGCCGAAGCTGACGAGAGATCCGGCGCGCAAGGAAGTCGGCGCGGGCCTCGGCGGTCTCGTCCCGGGACGGTTGTACGGCGAGTTCGAGGAAGGCGTGGCGCGGAAGATCCCCGCCGGCGCCGACATCGTGCTGCAGATGCACTACACGACGATCGGTCAGCCGGTTACAGATCAGACCGAGATCGGGATCGTCCTCGCCAGAGAGCCGCCCGCGAAGCTGCGCGTGCAGGGCGGCGGCGCGATCCCGAACATGCAGTTCGTCATTCCGCCGGGCGACCCGAACTACGAGGTCGTCGGCAAACAGACCTTCGACCGCGACACGTATCTCAGCAGCCTGTATCCGCACATGCACCTGCGCGGCAAGGACGCGGCCTATACGATCATCTATCCCGACGGCCGCGAGGAAGTCGTGCTGCGCGTGCCGAAGTACGACTTCAACTGGCAATTGAGCTACAAGCTCGCCGAGCCGAAGTTCATGCCGAAGGGGTCGACGCTGAAGGTCACGATGCACTATGACAACTCGTCGGCGAATCGGTACAACCCCGATCCGACGGCGACCGTGCGTTGGGGCGATCAGACCTGGGAAGAGATGATGCTCGGGTACTACGGCACGATCGAGCTGCCGGGCTCGAGTGCTATCCGAACAAGACAACGATAGAGAAATCGCCGATCGCGCGATCGCCGATCGGCGATGTTGCTGCTCGTCGATCGTCGTTGATCATGCTGCCTTTCCGTGTCTCCCTCGTACTTGCCCAGGCGCCAAGCGGTGCCGCTGTTTTCGACAACCACTGCGCCGCCTGCCACGCCGGGACCTACGCGCGCGTGCCGCCGGTGGCCGCGCTGCGAGAGCGCCCGCCGGAATCGATCGTCGACGCGCTCGTCACCGGCGTCGTGCGCCAGCAGGGCGCCGAGCTGAGCGACGCAGAACGCCGCGCGGTCGCAGAGTATCTCACTGGCCGCGCCCCGGGTTCACGCGGCGTCGACACCGCTGCCGCGCGTTGCGCCGCGCCGCCTCCGCTGAATCTTTCCGGCGGCCCGCGCTGGAACGAGTGGGGCGTGGGTCTCGCGAACACGCGCTTTCACCCCGCCTAGATACCTGCCCTCCGAGTCGAGTACCAATTCAAAAACAGCGTCGCTGCGGGAGACGCGAGCACGTTGGCTTCGTCGCCGAGACGCCGCCAGCGGCTCAGGCCGTCCGAGTTGGCCAGAATGACGAACGTAACCTGTTCTTTCGGGACTTTGATGATCCGGACGTGCGTCAGATCGGGTTCTCTGAACGCAAAGATCCATCCGAGAAGCAGAACGAGCAGCGCAACAATGACGAAGCGACCGTGGCGCGACGCGAATCGCGTTTCCGTCACCTTGCCCAGATACGTGAGACGAGGCGATGATGTTCCAACTACGGTGCGGCCATTGCGAAAAAAGCGTCGCGATGGCCGGCGTGCCGCAGGTGTGCCGCAGGCGAGCGAGCTATTTCTTCGATACGGCTAATCCGTCCACCTGCACGTCGAGCAGATGATTGACGCGGATACCGTAGATCCCGTCGGTCTTCGTTTGCCCGCTCTTGGGCGTCGTATTGACGACGGTGCCGTTGACCAGGTACTCGATTTTGTCGGCGGCCACGCGCACTTCGAGCGCGTTGGTGGACTTGCCGCTGGCGTCGGGCTTCTTCACCGCGTCGCTCGGCGTTTTCGGCAACACATCCTGCGTCGCCTCGCCGTCCCGGCGTTTGACGAGCCAGGTCCCGTCCTGCGCGACGAGGAAATACAGGTAGGCCTGCTTGGGGCCCTCGAGATCGCTGCCCCCGAACACGAGGCCGTAGTAGTTCGTGTGACCGCTCGGCTTCATGAGCGTGAACGTGCCCTTGAGCGAGTAGGCGCCGGCAACCGTGTTGGCCGGATTCCAATACACTGCGGCCTGCGGGTTGACCGCGTGAAAGCCCGATCCCGAAGCAGTGAACTTGATCGCGCCGGCCGCGTCGGGATCCGAGGCGGTCGTGCTGCGATCGACGCGCAGCCGCCAGCCCTTCGGGGCCTGGGCGATGAGAGGGACGACCGTCAACAGCGCGAGGACGGTAACAGAAAGGCAACGCTTCATCAGTAAGCCTCCACGGAAAATGAGTCGATCAATCATACTTTGGCGGCGGATCGGGAGACGCTTCCCGGACCATCGGCTCCCGCTGAAGACTCCAGATTCGATTCTTCTCTGCGGCCGAGAGGGCCGCGGGCTTGTGGTTCGGCCGGGCGGTGTACCAAATCCATTTCGGAACCGCGAGCCGAGGTCGTTCGCCTCGACGAGCTCGTCGTTGCGGACGGCGAGCAGGTTGTACACCCAGTACGAGTGGCGCCTGCTCTCGGCCGGCGACTCATTGCTCGCGAAGCTGGCCTTCACGATCACGCACTGGCCGGGGTCCGTCAGCACAAGAAAGTCCTCGGGGCCTGGAGCCGCGGTCGGCACTATCCAGATGCGGTACTTCGACCCGGACGACAACGCGACGACCAGCTCATGGAACAGCATGCCCAAACCGTTTCCGCGAGACGCGAGAGGCAACACGAAGTCCAGGCGCCCGTCATGATTCAGATCGGCACAGAACGCCGAATCAGGACGTGAGTGTGGTGGAAAGTCGCTCGCATAGCTGGGACCTGCGACGGCTTTCCCGTCCGCTTCCACGACTTCGATAGTGACGCCCTCGAAAAAACTCGCGGCGCTCGCGCGAAGTCGAGGACCGCCCGTCCGGTCCTCGCCATAGACCATCGTCTGCCGCCCCATGACGACAGCCGGGCCTTCCTCAGCGACCATCGGGCACTCCGCCAGCGGGAAACGCGCCGGTTCGTGATTCGGATCGAACGGCCCGTAATCAGGCGGATACGCGCTGCCCGAGCGTGCTGACAAAGCCGATGCCAGCACGGCCGCCGGCAGAGCGATCACGATGCGCGGTGTGCGACGAATCATGGCAGCTTGGTGTAGTGTCCGTTTCCCAGCCTCCGGAACGGCCCTCCATCGACCGAGAAGTCCTCCGTGACATCGAACGCCGTCGGCGACGTCACCGACAGCAAGCGTCGGAGCTGATACGTCTTCCCATTTTCCTGTACTGGCGACGTGTGAAACGTGATCGCGATCGGGCTCTTCCAGCTGGCGACGCTCACCAGCTCGACACCGCCCGGCCGCCGTTCGACGAATGCGAGCATGTTCGTCTCGGGATCGAGGTCGATCGACAGCTGCTCCTGATACGGTTGTCCAACGAGCTCACCCTCGACGCGTCCAGTGATGAAGTTCGACGTGCCGGTCCGCGTGAACGCGACGGTGCCGCTGCGGCCGCCTGCGCTGAGCGGCGGGAACTCCGCGCCGATGTAGTCGAACTTCCACCGGCCGACGAAGTAGTCGACGCGCTGCTCGACGTGCGGCTGAATTGCCTCCGCGCGCGGACGCTGCTGCAGCGCGAGCGTCACGTCGAACTTCTGCGCCCCGACCGCCAGCGTCCCCGTGCCTTTCATCGCATTGCCCTCGGCCGCGAGCTCGCTCGTGAGGACGACCGCGCCCAGCTTCGAGTCGTCTGCCGCTTCGATGGTCAGACGGCTGCCATCGACCGTCACGCGCTTCAGCGCGCTCTCGCTGCTCGCATTCACCCCGTTGGTCGAGCCCGCGTAGCCGTCGCCTCTTTTGACGATCGTGATGATGATTGGGCTCTCCATTCCCGACGACGATCTGAGCGTGCCGCGCCAGTTGCCCACCACGGGATCGGACTGGGCAGCGGCGGCAGGCGGGCCGGGTGGGGCAGGAAGGGCGGGAGAGGCAGGACGGGCAGGAGTCTGGCCAGCGCCTCGCGCCGTGAGTGACCCGGTCGCGACGACGACGGCGATTGTCCAGGCGCGGCAGCGGCGCGGCATGCAACCCCCTCTTGGACGAGCGGGCATCGTATCCGGGCGGTGGCGGCGTGTAAAGGCAGGGGTGAAGGTGCTTTTCGAGCTCGACTTGACATTGCAATGTGCAATTGATATATTGCTAATTGCAATGACACTTGGCGAGAAGGTCCGCTCGCTCCGCACGGTCGAAGGCGACCTCCGTGGCCTCGGCCGTGAGATGAGCCAGCTCGAAGTCGCCCGCGCCATTCAGCGCGAGCTCGGCGCGGCCTTCAGCCAGTCGTACCTTTCCCAGATCGAGAGCGGGGCACGCCCGCATCTCACGCACCACACCCGCGCGCTCCTGGCGCGATTCTTCAAAGTGCATCCGGGCTATCTGGTCAGCGACCCGCCCGGGTTTCACAGACATCTCACGTCCGAGCTGCGCGCCGTCGAGGATCAGCTCGACGAGTGGCTCCGCACGGGCGCCGACCAGTTTGGCGGCGACGCCGAACTGCGCGACGCGCTGGTGCGGCTCGTGCGCCATCCGGACTCGCGCAAGTGCCTGGTACTGCTCGGCACGATTGTCGACACCCCGGAGCTCGTCGATCGGTTGCTCGACGCACTCACTCCAGCGCCGCCATCATCAGCGCCGCCGCCCGGCGATCCGGAGTGGCTGCAATAGGTCGGCTATGAGGACACGCCATGACGTGGACGACGGTTTATCTCGTCTGCTTTTTGCTGGGGTTCTCGCTGAGTGCCGTTTCCTGGCTGTTTGGAGTCCTTCACCTCCACCCGTATCTGCCGCACGTCGGCCACGGCCACGGCGGCGGGCACGCGCACAGCGGGCACGGCGGCCACAGCGCGCACGCCGGGCCTCACGCTAGCGCTCACGGCAGCGCGCCGTCCCCCTTCAACGTCGCGACGCTGACCGCCTTCCTTGCGTGGTTCGGCGGCGCCGGGTACCTGCTCACGCGCTATGCCGACATCTGGCCGCTGGCCGCCCTGCTGCTGGCGATCATCGTGGGGTGCGCCGGCGCGTCGCTCGTCTTCTGGTTCATGGCGAAGGTGCTCTGGGCGCCCGACGAGAATCTCGATCCGGACGACTACGAGGTGGTCGGCCTGCTCGGCGTGGTCAGCAGCCCGATCCGCGCGGGCGGGACCGGGGAGGTGCTCTTTTCGCAGGCGGGGGCGCGACGCGGCGCCGGCGCGCGCAGCGAGGACGGCGGGGCGATCGACAAAGGCGTCGAGGTGGTCATCACGAGGCAACAGAACGGGCTCGTGTACGTCCGCGCGTGGACGGACCTTGCGGCGGACGAACGGCACATATAGGAGGCGGCATGGGTTTGGGCATCACGACCGGCGTCGGTGTCATGGTGGGGCTGATGGCGCTCACCGTGATTTTCCTCACGAGCATCCTGGCCACCTTGTATCGGAAGGCCGGTCCGCACGAGGCGTTGGTCGTGTACGGCTTCCGAGGCTGTCGCGTGGTGAAGGGCCACGGCACGGTGATCTTCCCGATGATCGAAGCGTGCCGCCAGTTGTCTTTGGAGCTCATGTCGTTCGACGTGGCGCCGGTGCAGGACCTCTACACGAAGCAGGGCGTCGCCGTCACCGTCGAGGCGGTGGCGCAGATAAAAGTGAAGTCGGATCCAATCTCCATTCAGACGGCGTCGGAGCAGTTCCTGACCAAGTCGCCCGATCAGCGTGAAGGGCTCATCCGGCTGGTGATGGAAGGCCATCTGCGCGGCATCATCGGCCAGCTCACGGTCGAGCAGATCGTGAAGGAGCCCGAGATGGTCGCCGATCGCATGCGCGGCACGTGCGCCGACGACCTGAGCAAGATGGGTCTGGAAGTGATCTCGTTCACGATCAAGGAGGTCCGCGACAAGAACGAATACATCGTCAACATGGGCCGGCCCGATGTCGCGCGCATCAAGCGCGACGCCGACGTCGCCGCGGCCGAAGCCGATCGCGACACCGCAATCAAGCGCGCGGAAGCGACGCGCGCCTCGGCGATTGCCAAGGCGCAGGCCGATCAGGAACGGGTGCTGGCGGAGACGCTGTCGCAGGCCAAGCAGGCGGAGGCGACACGCGATCTCGAGATCAAGAAAGCGCAGTACGTCGAGATTGTGAAGCGGCAGCAGGCGCAGGCCGACAAGGCGTACGAGATTCAGACCAACGTGATGCAGCAGCAGGTTACGGCGGAGGCGGTGAAAGTGCAGCAGATCGAGCGGGAGCAGCAGATCAAGGTGCAGGAAGCCGAGATCGTCCGGCGCGAACGGGAGCTGGTGGCGACCGTCCTGAAGCCGGCCGAGATCGAGCGGCAGCGGATCGAGACGCTGGCCAGCGCGGAGAAAATGCGCCTGACCGTCGAGGCCGAGGGTTCAGCCGCCGCGACGCGCGCGCGAGGCGATGCCGAGGCGGACATCATCTTCAAAAAGGGCGACGCGGAGGCCCGTGCAATGAACGTGAAGGCGGAAGCCTTCCAGGAATACAACCAGGCGGCGGTCCTCGACAGGCTCCTCGTCGTGCTGCCGGACGTCGTGGCCGCGCTCGCGACCCCGCTCGGCAAGATCGACAAGATCACCGTGATCTCCACGGGAGATGGCGATGCGGCCGGCATGAACAAGATCACCGGCGACATCACCAAAATGGCGGCGCAGGTGCCGGCGCTCTTCGAGGCATTGTCGGGGATGCCGTTGTCGGAGCTGATGTCCAGGGTGCGCAAGATCGGCGACAAGGGCGATCGCCCCGGCGCCCTTGGTTCGTAGCCTGTCACCACAGTGAGTGTCCGCCTCGAAGCGGACGTGTGAGGAGTACGACGATGGGATTACTGGAACGCGTGGGGACGCTGGTACGGGCGAACCTCAACGATCTGATCGACAAGGCGGAGAACCCGTCGAGGATGATCAAGCAGGTGATTCTCGATATGGAGAATCAATTGCTGCAGGTGAAAACGCAGGTCGCGATTTCGATCGCCGACCAGCACATGCTCGAGAAGAAGGAGAAGGAGTGTGGGGACAAAGCGGCCGACTGGCTGCGGAAGGCGGAGCTGGCCGTCGACCGCGGCCAGGACGATCTGGCGCGCGCGGCGCTCGAGCGCCACAAGGCCAGCGAGCGGACGCAGGGGAGCTTTCGCGAGCAGGTCGCCGATCAGCGGGCGCAGGTCGTGACCTTGAAGGCCGCGTTCGCCAAGCTCGAACAGAAGCTCGCGGAGGCGCAGTCGAAGAGCGACATGCTGCTGGCCCAGCATCGGCGGGCGCGCGCGCTCGGGAAAGCCAGCGACGCGCGCATCGCCATCGGCGGGCATTCGACGATCAGAACGTTCGAGCGAATGAAAGAGAAGGTCAACCGCCACGAAGCGGTCAGCCAGGCCAAATCCGAGCTCGCCGGGGACGACCTCGACGATCGCTTTCAGCAGATCGAACGCGATGATGAAGTGGATCGGCTGCTGCTGGACCTGAAGGCGAAGCGAGGGCTCACCGCTTAGGCTTCGCTCCGCGATGGCGGATGGCGGATGGCTGATGGCTGATGGCTATGGTTCATGGAGACACCATCTCCCATGAGCCAGTAGCCCTCAGCCATGAGCCATGACGAGTGTCACTGCTGCGAGGTCGGCTTCATGCTTTTCCGGTGCGTGTCGAAGAACTCGACGATCGCCGGGATGTTGGGCGCCACGACGTCGCCGTGCAGGCCGCCGGGCACCTCGATGTATCTGTGCTCGACGCCCAGCTCCTTCAGCTTCGCCACCATGGTGCGCGACCCGGTGACCGCCACCGTCGGATCGGCGTCGCCGTGGACGATGATCTCCGGGATGTGGCGGATCTTTTCCAGCGTGTCGGCCGCGCCGTTGCCGGAGATCGGCGCGATCGCCGCCCAGATGTCCGGGTACTTCGGCGCGATCTTCCACGTGCCGATGCC
>Ga0137394_10002257_pt1 | contig 14214 bp, 22 predicted proteins | sample czobulk116metaG_FD_108278 | JGI IMG/M metagenome (GOLD analysis project Ga0137394, IMG submission 108278) | Vadose zone soil microbial communities from Angelo Coast Range Reserve, California, USA - czobulk1.16 metaG | ecosystem: Environmental > Terrestrial > Soil > Vadose zone | place: USA...
GCGCTGAGCTTCCAAGGCTTCCGCGGGTGTAGTTCCGCCGGCCTGTCGCCTGCGTTGCGCACCCTCATACCACTCGAGGATGTACCGGCCGGCCCCGGGCCCCCATTTGATTCGTCCCCGGCCGTCACGGTCGAGCGAGACGTTTTTCCAGCCGGTAAACGTTTTGACCTGGCGGGTGATGTTGACTCGTGCCATAGCGTCCACCTCTGGCGAACTGGACGCTATAATGGACGCTAAGCGGATGGAAGTTAAGTTAAGACTAACAAAACAAACGAATTATGGCGGGCGAGCCTGTAAGCCGGATTCTGTGAACGGTTGTTGAGAATACGTAGGTTGTTGAAAATCCGTGGCGATCTAACATCGGTGACGGGTCAAAGCGTCACGGATGTTAGCTTTTTCCGTTAGACGACTGTTAGACAAGGCAGGCGCGGCGGAATTGGCAGACGCAAGACTTAGGAGCAAATCGAGCGGAATTGGCCGCGAACTAGTCACAAGAAAGGAGACTTCTGTTATACTGATTTTCAGTATCAAGAGTGACGGCGATCTTAGCCGCCCAGCAACCGAGCCAGAGACAAGGCCACGGTGCTAACCTTCGAAAGAAGGGATACGGCCTGTAGGGGCAAAAACCACCTTAGTCCTCCCAAAACTTTCGAAGGCATCTTCTCTTAACTGGAGGAATGATGTCTTCGCACAACGATTCTTTTGCAGCTTCCGGCAGTTCACCAACACCTGATTTTCTCTGCGAGAACCACGGTTCAATATTCCTGCTTCGCCCTCTCAATAAGTCCGCTCAGTCTTGGATAGAAGAAAACCTTCCGGCAGATGCCCAATGGTTTGGCAATGGTGTAGTCGTTGAACATCGCTGTATCTGGGCCATCCTCGAAGGTATCCAGAACGACGGCCTGGCGGTGCAGGCATGAGCACCCGTGGCGTCATCGCAAGAGCAACAGGCGAAGCAAAATTCGCAGGCCGCTACCATCACTCAGACTCATACGGAACGGGCCTGGGCGACACCCTGATTGCTTTGTATCGTGGCTACTTCAAGCGTGATCTGGCAGCAATGCTCACTTATTTGATCGACGCGCCGCATGCTGTTTGTGGCTGGTCCACTATCGTGGGACGTGATTTTACGCTGAAGCCAGCGTATACCTGGCAGAAGGCAATTGCTGACGGTGCGGAATATGAAGTCTATTCGCAACGTGCAGATTATCGACGGCCACAATGTTTCGCCGGGCGTTCAGGTGAAGAGCCTTTTCTCATAACCGAAGAGTCCGATACCGATTGCGAATTTGCCTATGTTTTTCAGACCGTAGAGAACAAGAACGTGATGCATGTCCTGGACCGTGCGAAGCAACAGCAAGGCACGGGCTATTACTGGCGCGACATCGGCACGATTGATCTGGATTCTGACACCCCGGATTGGAATGAAATTCAGTGCGGTAAGTCGGAGGGCTGGTCTCGTTGCCATCACACCGCTGAATATCACGGAATTGATTCGCCGCTGTCTATGCAAGCGTACCTTGGCAACCATCCGTTGGACCCGATTCATGACCCCGTCGCGTATCGCATCGATGGCCGCACATACAAGGCCAGCGGTTCTGGCGGGTCGTCGGACTACCTGAATCGTGGCAGGTTCCCGCGAGGAACCTGGGTCGCTTCGCTCATCACCGGGAACAATCGCCGTGTTGAACTTCCGGTCGCACGTCAGGTCAACGGCGAATACAAGCTGTTGGACAACGTAGTCGCCGTGTATCCGCCGACAGTTCGGAGGGCCGGATGAATCCACTAACACAACGCATCCGCATACTTGTCGAGCGCCGACTCGCGAGCATGATGGAATTAGATCGGGACGAATTCGTCAAGTTGACCAGTGCAGCGCCACTCGGTGAATTGGTCAACGTGCTGTACACACTCGCACAGCCTCACGACGTGGGAGGTTTCGGTTGCGTGTTCCATTTCTTCAATCGTGTTATCGGCACGGATGAAGTGTGGCGGGTGCCGGAAGTCGAGACTGAAAAACCTGTGAAGCTGGAGCCGGAAGCAGTTCACTAACAACAGGAGGGCACATGGCAAAATTCAAAAAGTTCAACCCAAGAGAACACATTCGCGGACTCGTGGAAGCTGCTCGAAAGATTCAAATCGAGGAACTCATCCGCGATGGCAAGATGCCTTCGTTCGATCAGGTTGTCGCCGCGATTGATGAGACCCGGAAGAAATACCGCCCACGGATTCTCGCGGCCCGGCAGAAAGAGTCAGCCGGGTCGAAGCGGGAACGAGAAGAATCGTAGTGGTCGAGCCTATGATTTGCTCCATTCAAGAGTTTGTCGAGGCTCTTACGGAAGAACTTCGCCGTGCTACGCCCCAGGTTCGTGAAGAATTCCGCCGTGCTTGGTGGGCGGAGTTTATTGAAAGAGAAAAGACGAAGCAGAATGATAGGCGCTTCCTCAAATCGGTGGGCATCGACCCGGATGGCGACTGATGGAAAATTCAATTATCAAACACCAGCCGGAAGACTCCAATTTCGACGCATTCGTGTGGGCCTTATTTTTGCTTTATGCGTCTCGGCCAAGTAAACGAACTCCCGAACTGGATGGTTCGTATTTCATAGGAGATTGCGGAGAAGTGCCAGGACGAACCTTCAAGAGATGGTGCCCATATAGCATTGCGAACCATCAAGATGAATAGACGAAATTTCCTAAAACTTTTTGGCTTCAGCGGGGCTGCTGCACTCACGGCTCCAGTATTCGATTTGACAGTGCAGAAGTCTGACGACCAGACAGCAGACGAGATCAACGAACTTCTATATTTCCGGGGACTGCGACCCTGTCCGCATTCGCACCATTCATCCGATGAAGACTTCGCCAGGTGTGGGTGTTCAAGCAGGACGCGAAGAGCGCGTGGATTCGTTTGCATCAACCCAGAGGGGGTGATCTGCTGCTGTGGAGAACGCAGACGATTCTTCCATAACGACGACGGCTTCAGAATTTGGAGATGTGGGAACGGCTGTGAAGATGACGATTTACGGGCCTGGTTAAGACGTGAATACGGCCCGGCTTCTTCCGTCCAATTCACTGCGAACATGAAACGACCGCCAAAGTCCGAATCCGATTATGACCGATTCCTGGCGAGTCTAAATGAGCGAATAAAACACGTCTTGATGCGCGACGAGACCACCCTTAAGAGTATCCATATCGACCCAATCGAAGAGATCGACGGCCAGGGATTTCGTTTTGTCCGGCTTTGGGTTAAAGAGTCAGAGCAGCCGTTGACCTGGTATCACAGATACTAAATGTTTCTAGAATCGCTTTCTATTGCGTTGTTTGCGTTTCTCAAGGCTTCCTTGGGATGACGAGCACCCATTCGATACACATGGGGAAATATCTTGGTGCGATTTTTCCTCGCGACCGTTTCTATCAATTAAATTATTTTCGTCACCGTGGGTATCCTGGCTACCCAGGGTATCCAGGATTTGCGGGGCATTCTCGTGTGCCAATGGGAGCGCACGACATCACATCTGAGGTACTGCAAAGCTAGCGATTTTTCGGTCGAAAAGAGAATAGCCGCTCGGGAGCTAATTATATTCAACGACAATTCTAAATAGCCGAACGAGGCCGCCACTCCAGTTCATGACTGGCACCCAAACGACGAAGCTCTGATCGGACTCGTCTCGGACGACGCGCGGCGGTAACGCCGCATTACCTCCCTGTGGACATTGTTGTCCGAGAGCTATGGGGCATTCTTTCCAAGGATAACCAGCTATATTCTCTCGGGAATAAACTCGAATGTTCGTTATCGTCGCATTTGGTGGAACAACCACGTCGAACTCAACAGGTGTACTTCCATTAGGGCTCAACCAATACTGAAACTCCGATTTGAAGTGGCCCTCTTTCGGATTTGAAATTTTATATTTACCGAACTCCTTCTCACGAATCTCGGATTCCAATTTGAAAATCCGTTCACCCTCGGGATTCGGATTGACCTGAAGTTTGTCGGCCTGAGGTTGCGTGGGCAGCGCAAGGAGCGCAATCATAGAACCCAATCTTGCAATGGTTCCCATTTTCAGCCTCCGTAATAAGTGAGGTACTTGGCTGCGCACTCTATCACAGGATGCGAGGTCTGTCGCGGTGGAGTTCTGGAGGCTTTCAACGCGCCCAATTCCGGCACTCTAGTCCCATTCACAGGAACGAATCAAGCACAGTTACGAGTTACGAGAGATCAACGCCCGTGGACGATGCCGTCGCTAAGGGTGCAATCCTACGGCACCAGGATTCAATCATCGCTCTGGGCAGTGGAGCACGAAGCGAAGTGCGGAGGTGCGAGCCGTCCGCCTGTCCTGTTATCCTGATTGTATCCATGTCTGAAATATTAAGAACCGAAACGCAATTGGGTGTTGCCGATCTCACGAAGCGATTGGAGGCGGCAGGTATACACATCATCGACCAGAGCAGGACTCCGGGTCTTCAAAGGTCTACCTATTTTGCAATCGGCAGTGCCGAACGCCAAACCGATATCACCATATCTGATAGTTTCCTGGACGATCTTCCGAACACAAAGGAGTACCAAGCTGCCGTCGATTCGTATGCCCTCGCTGTAGCTGGCAGGCTGAAGTGTGGTTCTCCCGAATTGTTTTACTGTCGATCTGGAGTCGCCGTTCGGGTTTCCATCCGCTGGCCAATTCAAGCAGCAATGTATAATTCTGTACTCACGACCTTCATCCTGCTGGACGTTATCAACCAAGTGGACGGACGAATTGCAAAGTGCTCAATGGAAGTCGGACATACCTTGGGCCACACGGCGTTCGATATCGTCATGCAAACGGTTAACAGTGTGCGCACGGCAATCGATGAGGGACTAGTCAGATTCCACAGTCCTGATGTCCGGCAAGAAACATATCAGCGAATAAAACGTCAGCAGCAATTCGAACATCGCTCTCAATCAGAAATCGAGCAGTTCTTGAGAGGGAAAGCCTACGTCCTGGGATTCATAGCTGTGGATGAACCAAGCAATGTGTGGACAGCAGACCCCTGGGACGCCGAGTATCTAGGTACCACGATGAAGGAATTGTCGCTAGCAGCGCGAGTGCTGCAAGCAAAGGGAGTGCTGCAAGCAACGGGAGTACGTCATCCTTTCTCTGAATATGTACGCCCAACCGACAAGCTACTTGCCGAGCAGTCATCCGAGAAGGACGGCGAGGAGACGCTGTTCCAGCCACAGCAAAAGGTTTCGCGGTTAAATCTTCCGACCAAAGATGTACTGCTTAAAGACATAAGTAAAATTCTTGAGCGACACGTCGTATCGGCTGTTGTCGTAATCGATCTCGATAATTTCAAGAGCGTAAACGATACACTCGGCAGCCATTCGAAAGGCGACGAATGTCTTGATCTGGTCGTTAGCACAATCGGAACTGTAGTCGGACGGAAGGGCGGAGTCTATAGATGGGGTAGCGGAGATGAGTTTGCCGTCTGTCTCCCCGATTTTTCCACGGAGGAGGCTCAAGTGACAGCAGAGCGAATCAGATGCGCGGTCGAGCAAGCCAAACCCGGAGGCGAAATCACCGTCACCACAAGCATTGGTGTCTGCGCCAGTGATCGCGTGGAGTCACAGTCCGCGAAAGAGATTCTCGATTACGCAGACAAAGCGATGTACGCATCGAAACAATCAGGAAGGAATCGCGTTACAGCTTGGCCTATCGGAGTGAACTTAGCGGCGGATGCCACACCCAATCCAAAACCTGCAAAGCACGCTGTCAAAGCCCAAGTCGCCGTGTTTTTGAAGGAAGGACGAGAAATTCAAAACGGTCTTGAATACAGCAATATAGATTCGCTCCGCCAAAAGCAGGAATGGGAACAGCGCGTAGAAAAGTACTTAGAGAAGAATCTCGATGGGACATACACTGTCAGGTTTCAAACTCCCGGCCATCCGCCGACTACGTATCCAGACGGAATCAACTCCAAAATGATGGCTCCCTGGGCAGATACGGGTGCAAGAATGGCGATGCTTAATAGCTTCATGGCAGAGCTTCGAGACTAGTCCTGGGGCACCTATGAGTCTGGTTAACCGTTCAAGCCGCGCTGATCTTCAACAATCTCAAATCTCTGGAAACCCGGTCGCGCTTTTATCAATCTGATGTTTTCCAGCGGACGCGATGCCTCAAGAATGTCATTCCTGGCGAGTTTGCATCTCGCTCCTGCAACCACTTCCGTCAAACTAAGGTCTTCACCAAATTCTTTGAAATACAAACCGTCAGACTGGTCTTTGAGTGTCGTAAAGAGACGAATTTCCTTTTCGTAGGACCAGTTCGCAAATTTAGTGATAACCCAGGCTGTAGCGTCGTCGGGTTGCAGTCTGTCCGGCAATGGCAAACGATCATCGATGTAATTAACCTTAGTGCCGTACACGTCAGGAATCTCAAAACCAAGGCAGACTCCGCGATGTTTATCACTGTAATGCGCCCAAATAACAGGGTCGCTCCAGTCAGAACTAAAGCAAAGCATGCCGTGGGTAGCGGCCCAAGTTGTCCGTGCGTTATTCAATGCCATCCGTTTCGTTTTATCGGCCATTCCGAAAGGCAACAGTTCAAATGGGTCGTTCAAATCTTCTACTGTTGAAATCTTCAGCCGCCTCTCCGCGAGGCTCTTCATCCCGAATTTTGCGTCCAGAAATTTGTACACGCGCATAAGGTCCTCCCTCTACCGTTTGCCAAGCAGCTTCCGCAGCTTTTCTTTTCGAGTTTCCTGTCCTGGATACATAGAATTCTGTTCAACCCACTTCAATAGCTTTGGGACATCGACAATATGCTTGGTCGGCTCTTGGTGAATTTCTACCTCGACCTGCTTGATTGTTTCGTTCGTATCGGATTCCCATCCTACATCTCCCAAGCGATTCAACCCGCGAACGACGGCTTCATATAAGGATTCTGCGTAGACGATGACACTATGTTCGGTATCGTGACTGTCCTTCAACCGGACAACACATTTGCTAATCGACATGACGACTCGGAAGACTGGATTTGGTAGAGGTAGGAGAATTGATTCTACTTCTTTTGCCACAGATCACAAAACATCTTGACCGTCGCAGAAGAGTTCCAGGAAATTCCAGTTGCGACTGTGTACCTGTTTTTCTCGATTCGTACTGACCGCTGCGCTGGTGTATAGTCTCCGGCACAGGGTTCCCGGAGGGGATGAGCTGTCCGCCCTTGGACCAGGAGGACCCATGAAAAACCCCGCATCGCTCAGCTTGGTTCTTGTTTTACTCTTCTGCGCGTCCTGCTCAAACAGCTTGTCTCGCGACAAGGCAAAAGCTCTCATAAATGCCAGCGACCAGTTCGCTCAGATCGCTGAGCGAACGGCGGCGTTAGAGATTGATAGGGATTCCTTTAATCAAGGCGTTCAGAGGGGATATTGGGAGAGCGTGAATCCAAACGACGCGGAGGCGCATATCACGAGAGCAGGGGGGAAATTTTTTAGCCGCGTCTTTACCTCCTCCCCGTCAGGAAAAGGGCTGTTTTTAGTATACGCACACGTCAGATTGAATCCTTCTGTCGTCGAAGTGACCGGAATCAGTGAATCAAAAGTAGAATTTACTTACGTACGGAATGTAGATCAACTACCACCGGAGATTCGGGATATTTTTCGCGAGCAACCGCCGCCGTCCAAAGGACGTGCGATTGTTAGGCTGTACGATGACGGGTGGCGTGTTGTCGAAATTGAGTGGTAAGAGCAACGGCTGGTAGCAGCAGTAAACTCATCTCAAAGCTTTGTATGAGCCAATCAAAGACTTTGAACAGATGGTGTCCTCCGAGTCCTCGTGACTTCGCTTGGGCGGTCTGGAATGGACGCGACTTACCGGGAGTTAGCCTTCCACAAGTCCATGAAGAGTTTTACCGTTGCTGGCCCATGCCCCGCATAGTGGTTGTTGCTGAAGGCGAAAATTTTCAAGAGTTTTGTCTTGTTCACCAGCGATTTGAACACGTCTACCCAATTCTTCAAATCACTCGTGCGATCAACGATGACCCTGTCCCACGTCGTGGTCTGCTTCTCAATTCCTTTGCGGTCTCCAAGCCAGCGAACATAAGCGAAGTCCGCCGTGATGAGATCGAACTTCTCTTTCATCTCCCACGGTCTCGGCATAAACGACGTGTCAGTCAATGCCAAAGCGACGTTATATTCCCGGAGCACGTCCGCGAATCTTCCATCGAGCCAGGTCTTGTTTCGAATCTCGATTACAAATTTGTGATCGGTAGGAAGCTTCTTCAGGAACGGAACCAACACGGCGAGAAAACTATCTTGTTTCGGGAATTTCCAACGGTCAAACAAAGGAAACTGAAACAACATCGGACCAAGCTTTTGGCCGAGAATATCCATCGTTTTCACGAACTCTTCGAATTCTGAATCGCAATCCGCGAGTGCTTTTTCATGCGTAATGATCTGTGGAACCTTGACGGAGAAAATGAAGTCTTGAGGAGTGCGAGCCGCCCAATTGTTGACCGTGGTCGCAGAAGGGCATCCGTAAAAAGTCGAGTCCACCTCGACCGTAGCAAACTGAGTGGCGTAGTAGGAAAGAAAATCGCGTAACTTCATGCCAGGAGGATAGAACGAACCTTCCCAACCATCTGCTGTGAAAGCGGAAGTGCCGAGAAGAATTCCCGCCAAGGAGTATGGGCGCTCGACCTTTAGCTCGCTTGCGGGTTTTGCTGCATCCTCCAATTTCTCCATCGGGAAGAGGGTCGGGTTGCGAATTGGCTCTACTTTGGGACGCTTTGGGTTCACGATTCGGAGAGCCTAACATCCACATCATTTGCGTTGGGAACTTCGCTACGGGATTTTATCGTGTTTGCTTCATTTCCTTCATAAGATACGGAGCGCCGTGATTGCCTACGCATGCGGAACGGGCTGGGATGGGGATAACGGATGTGCTTTCCAACTGCGCTCGAATGTCTCCTTAAGGGTTCTGAGCAATGTTCCATCTCTAGTTCGGAACGAAATTTCTCGGGCCCCCTCGTCAGCATTTTGGAACGAGAAGACTCCGTCCTCTTCATCCTCCAACCAGAGATAGAATACAAAGGGTGATGAGACCTTCCTAATTTCCACACCCTGACTGGATAACTGGTCTTCGTAGCCAGCCTCTATTTTAGTAAGCGCGGTGCTAAATTCTTCGTAGTTCTTCGGAACTGGAACAGTTGGATGTACATAATGGAAAAAATAATCAAACCGCTCGGAGCCCATGATTTTGGACTCAAAATCTTTCTTTAACTGGCGTGCGCGATTCTCAGTTCTAGTCTTTTCGTCGTAAACCAACATCCTTACCTTAACCTTCCTCTCAGCAAGGTCAAGAATCTTTCGGAAATAGACTTTGAATCCGTCTGGGTTCGAATAGTTTCCGTACCCAGGAAAGTCAATCATGATATCGAGTTCTTTGGTCGGCCCAGAGACGACCTGAATGATATTATCCATGTTCTTTGGGAACTCACCGATGAAACGAGTAGACATCGACTCCGCGATTTCCCTCATCTCACTCTTCTGAATGCGAGAATCGATGAACTGTATAACAGCGAAAACTATCGCTATTGTTGCTAGCATGAGAGTAACAGTGTCGAACCATTTTTTGTAAAGCTTCCGACGTGTTTGGTCAAGGGCTGCACCGTTTTGAGTCGCGTTTGTCATAAGAACCTCCTGACTTTTGGTATTCAGGGGACGATATCTCAACAAACAATTACTCTTGAGGGGGAATAGTGCTTGCTCCGCTCGCTACGACCTGCCAGTGGTTTCCTCTTTTGGTGAAGGTATGTAGGCTTCGATGCGTCTCAGATACTTCCTTTCCGTTCTCCGTGCTTTTGTATGTGCCGCGATGCACCATAATAGCCATTTTTGAGTCGATTATACGCACTTGGTAGCTATCAGCATCGTAAGTAGCTTTTTGTCGGGCCCCTTTCGCAGCCTGCTCAATCTCCTCCGCCTTGTTGTAGACCTCGCCTTTATTGCCCAAGCCAATGTATTCGTCGGCCAAGATATGTTGAAGGGCCTTCACATCGGCGTGCGCAACTGCCTCGCCCCATCGTTTATCAATCTCGACCAGTTCTTGTTCTGCCTTGCTATCTGCATTCTTCCCGAGCGCAAGAAAACCCAGTGGCGATGTGACAGCCAACACACAAAGAACGAGAGAGAAATTTCGGCTCATTGGTTCAACTCCTTCCCGGATTCTCGTTAGAACCACAAGTGGGGATGGCTTAGAAAAAGGACCTGGGGCGGAGGTTAGTCCAGCTTACTTACGCTGTCAAGGTGTTGATAATTGAATCCCAGAGGTTATTCCATTTGTGGATAGGCAGATGACGCTGTTCGTGGCGCTACCGATGCTTTCTTCATCTCCCTGCGCGACGAAAATCTGGCACCACTCCTCCGGCTCGCCGCCCTCCAGTTTTCGTTTCCAGGCTTCAATGTCCATCAGGCGGTTCTCCCACTTAATAGGATGTGTGTACACTACCAGGTTGGTGCTTAACGCGTTATTCCGGCTTGATGAGCCTCTTAATCATTGTCGCGAAACGTACCTGATCTTCGCTGCGAACACTCTTGAATTGCAGACCTAGTCCACTCCCAGCCTTAACGTAGCGCACAGTGGCTTCGGCCGTGATCGCTCCGTCCTCCACAAGAAAATTAAGTTTAACCGCCGCATCGACAGGGCAGACCTTCAATGTGTGGATAAAAAGGCCACCCACGCTCACATCTTTAACTCGCGACGTATCTTCAGTTCGGCCGCACTGCCAGAAGACCAACACACCTTGAGGCGTTTCAACTCGCTTGTGGTGCCTTCTTGAATGAAGACCTTGCTTTTTCAAGATGCGCTCGCTCGTGCGTTAGCGATGGGCCATTTTCTGGGCCATGTGCATCACGAGCTTGCGGTCATTGGCGTCTGCTTTGCCCAACAGACGGCGAAGCTTATTTAGAAATCGCGCATCTTTTCCGGAGCTACCCCAAAGGTCTTCGTCAGTCTTGCGCTTGGGAAGATTCGGCAGCTTGGGCGGCTCGTCGCCATCGTAGAAAAGCTGGTACATGGGAATTTCCAGAGCCCTAGCCATCTTCTCCAGTGTTTCTATCGCCGGAACAGTATGATTATTCTCGATTCGGGAGATGTAGGGGCGCACAAGGCCCGTCCGCTTTTCGATGTCGCCTTGAGAAAGATTCTTTTCTTCGCGGAGTGCGCGAAGTCGGTCGCCAATAATCATCCGGGGATTATTCCACTGAGGTGAATACAACGCAAGCAGGGTGTCCTGTGCGAAAGAAACATCGCGAAAATTGGCAGGACGGTCCCCATTGCGTCGGCGTGAGTCTAATCGTCTTGAAGGACTTGTTAGGTGATCGTTGAGAGGCTGAAAAAAGAAGTCTCAGAAACACAAAGCGATGTAGACTTGCTCATTCGAACTACGAAAACTCTCGGGCTATCTGCCTATTTGGAGGCCTGTGGTGAGTTGCTCCAAAATGGAAACACTAAGATTTGATGTTCGAATGGCCGAAGCCGCCGCCGAACAACAGCACTCTGCCAGAAGATTATTTTTGGAATCCTACTCCCCAAGTGACGACATCGAGGGACATTTGCTTGCGTTCATAGAAGAGTCGGTCGTTGAAGCAGAAATGAAAAGAACGCGTACCTGCATGACACGAGACCAGCATACTCACAACTGTGTTTTTTGTTCACCCGCGAATTCAAACTGAGCTACCACCGTTCGGACTGCCGGATCGGTTCAGCACTGTATTCGTTGAAAACAAAAGGCTCGCCGCTTGACCCCCTTACTCAGCAAGAGTATATGTTGAAGTAATTCTCTTGAAACGACGTTCGAAGGAGGCACGACCCGGTGAGATACGTAAGGCTCATCGCAGTTACCCTGCTCGCGCTTTTCCTCATCAGCGGACCTGTCTCCGGTCCTTCGCCGCGAGCGACTTCCGCAACCCAAGCAACTCAGAAAAAGGAAATCAAAGTATGGGTGAATACCAACAGCGGCATCTACCATTGTCCTGGTAGTCGCTGGTACGGAACGACGAAGCAAGGTAAGTATATGGGCGAGTGTGAGGCGTTGAAGGCCGGGTACAGAGCGGCCTATTACCGTCCTTGTGGGTCAGACTGCAAGTAACGCAGGTATTTACAAGAGGGCGAATTAGAATTCTCCATCAAGAATTCGTCGAGACAAAATTCGTCCAGGCCGGGCTTGAGCACAGGCCTATTCCTGTTTTTCAAGCGTGGGGTCTATCGTTGCAGTTGCACCCGCGCCTACGGTCAGTGTTCTTTCCCATATCTTAAACCCTGTCTTTTCTAGCCTGATTTTGTGGTCGCCTGCCACCAATCGCAGCGACGACGGTGTGCTTCCCATGAACTTGTCATCCACTGTGATCTCTGCGCCGTCGGGCGTGGACTTGATGTCTACTATTGAGAGTGCTGCGTCTGCTCCACTCCCATTTTGCGCGGCTGTTGCACTAGCGGTCGGCTGAACGGGTGCGGCTCCTGCTTCAGGATTGACAGTCGCTTGCGTGGCAAATCTTTTCGCGTCAAGCGGGATGTCCCCGTTGACGTAAGCAGTAATCTCAGTGCCCTTTGGAATCGTGATGTCCTTGCCGTGCATAAAAAGAAACAGTGGAGCGGCGGGGAAAAAGACAATGGCCGTTCCTATAATCGCACCAGTCATTGCTCCAGTATGGCCGCCACCCTGCGTTTCTTTGACGGCTCGCAATGGTGCCTTCTCTCCGTCTGCAAGACGCACATCGTCTATGTTTACATTGAGCTTGCCGCCGCGAGCCATTCGGCGTTTGTGCTGAGCCTCGGTTATCGTCGCCAACGCGAGCCCACCACGCGCAACCACGATCACGTCTTTCACTTTGACATCTTCAAGTACCTCGAAATCCACTCGGTCACCCGTGGTTGCATCCGCCGAGGATAGATTCCGCGTGAGTCGGAGTTTAATCGGAGTGCCATCCTCCAAGCCAAAGGCGAGCGGCTGCTTGAGTGGCGCAGCCGCAGGCTTTTGAGCAGGCTGCTGATCCTTAGCGTCCTGTTTTGATTGCGCAGCAGATTGCAAACCGTGCGAAAAAAGCAGTAATGCTGAAAGAACAAGAGAGCAAGCTACTCTCATGGGCTGGGCCTCCGTCAAGGGTATATAGCGGGGATTTACTGCGCTTACAATCTACCCAAAGTGGACGGGTGTCAAGGAAGAAGAAACCGAGAGTGAACAATAAGTACGGGTCACAAGTATTGACGCGCTTCCATCGCTCGCTTTTTCACAGCATCAAGGGTGTTCTGTAATCTATCCTTCTCTGTATTTCCCAAGTTCGCGTCTCCACTTTATCCAATGTCTTAGAAGGAGCACGGAGCATACAACCCCGACAGACAGAAGGGTGGCCCCGGCAATGATTTCTATTTGCAAGAGGTCTCTTCCTGAAACGCCATCGTGGAGGAGCCATGCACCAGCCAAGAGAAGGGCGAGCGCAGAGATGATGCTGATAAGTCCTGGCATGGGGCCTTCCATTTCAGGGTGGGCTACGAAGTCAAATTTCGGTCTTCTTCAAAGCGGCTGACAAGTTCATCATCGGGATCGAGCACTCGGAACACTGGCGGGCTATAGGGTTTCTTCATCTCCGCGCCGCAGAAGCATCTGGGGTTGCCCTTGGCTTCGACCGAAGTTTTGGTCACTACGATTTCACAACCACAATCACGATTCTGGCAGCGATGAACTTGGTGTTCTTTTGGGGGCATGGCCTCTCCGGGGACTTCAGAGTTCTTGCGTGGGCCAGTTTAACAGCCACTATAGTTAACTGACAAGTGGCCTACTATGAGGTTCAGTCTACGAAGAGATACCATAATTACCGTAAGTAGTTTACTGTACGTAATTCCACTGTGCCAGGCCGGTCATACCCGCTTCTCTTCAATCCGCAATTTCAAAGCTTCAAGCTCCTGCTTGGTCATGCCTTGCAGAGCCATCGCTGTGGCCAGATACAAAGCGGGAACGTGTTTCATTCTGTTGCCGTGTTCTACCTTGCGACGGAGTTTCTGTACTTCTGGGTCAGCGCCCACTTTCAAAAACACTTCATACGCATCGGGGATGGACAGAGTCTTTTCAATCAGGCCATGCTTAACCAGAATGCGATGATACGAAGGTACTGCCAACGCAGATGAATGGGTCGGCGGAGCGCGCTTGCTTTGTTTTGGGTGTTTCATTGTGTTATGGCCCGAAGC
>Ga0137394_10002258_pt1 | contig 14214 bp, 9 predicted proteins | sample czobulk116metaG_FD_108278 | JGI IMG/M metagenome (GOLD analysis project Ga0137394, IMG submission 108278) | Vadose zone soil microbial communities from Angelo Coast Range Reserve, California, USA - czobulk1.16 metaG | ecosystem: Environmental > Terrestrial > Soil > Vadose zone | place: USA...
ACATAGGACCCGCTTTCGTCGGTGATTGTGTTTCGCCTGGCGCCCGTCGCTGTCTGTGTCACCGCGACCTCGACTCCGGGCAGGACGGCGCCGCTGGGATCTTTGACAGTACCGCTGATCTGGGCGGTCGAAACGGCCTGACCTGTCAGGTTAGATACGAAAGCGCAGATCAGAAACCCAAGGAACGCCGCAGTCATTGCTTGTCGCACACCGTTCTCCTTTAGGAAATACGTAGATCTATGAAGCTGTGAACGAATTCGCAAACCAGGGGGGAACTGGTTTCTTCCTCCTGCCTTCCTATTCCTTCAGACCGCCGCTACAGCAGACCGTCTCGCTTACCGTTTTTGCGGCAGCGCGAAGACGTAAATCGAGTTCGCGCCGCGAGGCGGCGTGATGTCGACTTTAACCGGGCCCATCGTCCCAGCGATCAGTCCGGTGGACGCCAGATTGTCTCCGACAATCACAGCGATGTATTGCCGGCCGTCGACCGCGTAAGTGATCGTGCTCGACGAAATGCTTCCCCCAAGAATCGACTCCCAGAGGATTTTCCCGGTGTCTGCGTCGAACGCCCGAAAGCGGCGATTCAGATCGCCGAAAAACACGAGGTCTCCCGCCGTTGTCAGGACGGCGCCGTTCGTTGGGACTTTGCCCAATACCCAGCGCTGGATCTCGCCCGTGGACATGTTCACTTTCGCAAGGCCGTTCAGGTTGTTCGGATCCGCGCCTGGACGCGGAGTTCCCACGCGGCGCTCCGTCGTAGCCGGCTTTCCGTCTGCTGCGGGAGCGGCGGAAGTCATGTCGAGGCAATTGTCGATATAAGGAATGTAGAGCGAATTCCTGCCGGGATGATAAGAAGTCGGCCACCAGCTTCGCGTATTGAAGGAGCAGACGGTGTGCCGCTCGCCCGGTTCGTCAACGAGCAATTCCTCGTTGATTTTTGCGATACCTGTCTTCACATCGATGTCGGAGATGATGAAATTCGGAGTGTCGAACGGGAACGGCATCGCCCACAGAAATTGACCATTATTGCGATCGAGAGCCCAGATGCCGCCGCCCTCACCGACGTTGACCGAAATGTCGCGCATCAGGCCGCGCGGGATGTCCGGATTGATCCACTTCACAAATCTCGGATTCGGATTGACAACGGTTCGGATCAGCGTTCGTTCTTCATTGATGTCTTCATCCCAGTCATCGCCGGGCAAGTGCTGGTAGTACCAGTTCAGCTTTCCGGTTGCCGGGTCGAGGGTCACGGTCGAATTGCTGTAGAGATCGGCCGGAGCCGTGAGTGGAATTGCGAAAGCGTTTCCGCCGTGACGAGCGGAGCGCGTGTTCGGAATCGGATTGGCGATTCCCCAGAAAATAAGCCTGCGAACAGGATCGTACGATCCCGGAAGCGCCCATGTGGATGCGATTCTTTTGTCCACCGGCGCTCCGCCCCAGGTGTCGGGTCCCGGCGGCTCACCGGGAGCCTGCGCGGTATAAAACTTCCAATGCTCCTTTCCGGTCTCCGCGTCGTGCGCCGAAATGTAGCAGTTCGACCGGCCGAGGTTGCAGGTTCCTCCGGAAATGACTTTGCCTTCGACGATGATCGGCCCCGAGGTGTGGCCGCGCTGGTCCACCTGAGTTTCCCATCGAAGCTTGCCTGTACGCGCGTCGATGGCAATGACGTAGCTGTCGGGCGCAGTGTAGTAAATCATGTCGTCGTAGATGGCGAGAGTCTTCGACCTGGCCTGGCTGTACGCAGCCCGCGCAGCCTGAACGTCGCCCGCCGCGCCCCGAGCGGTTTTCGGCGCAGGACGCTGGTACTCCCAGATGAGATCGCCGTTGGTCGCATCGAGCGCCTGAACTGCTCCGCCCGGCACGTTCACGTACATCACGCCTTTGTAGACGGTCGGTATGGTTTCGGTCGAACCTTGCCCAATACCTCGCGACCAGGCCAAAGCAAGCTGGCCCACAGTCTGCTTGTTGACTTGACTCAGCGGACTGTAGCGCTGTGCGTCATATGTGCGGCTGAACATGAGCCAGTCATCCGGACTCGGATTCAAAAGCATCTGGTCGGTGACGGGCACGAAATTTTTCACCTGGCCAACGAGGACGGGCACGAGCGAAATCGCAACGAGGGTGGCGACGACCAATGATTTACGCAACATGTTTCCTCAGGCGGCAAGCCGGCTAATTATTCAGCAGGGGAATGCTCTTTACTGCCGGCGGTTGAGAGATGGATTGCAGGAAGGCGTAGATGTCAGCCAGTTCCTTGTCTGAAACCACTTTGACGGTGTACGGAGGCATCTCGCCGGTGGGCTGCCGAACATACCTGGAAAATGCGGCAAAGGCGATCGGGCGCGGCGCCAGTCGCGCGCCCGGGCCACCCTGCGCTTCGTATCCATGACACTGGTAACAGCCGTAACTGGCAAAAATTTTCTTGCCGTTCTGGGCGTTTCCGGCGGGCGGAGTCGTAGAGGGAGCCTGAGCGTAGGCTCCGGCTCCCAGGGCGAAAGCCATCGTTGTAAAAGTCAGCACAAGAGTCCTGTAGCGCATCTCTGTCGGTCTCCTCTTAATTTACCGGGGCTGCGTGACGACATCCACGACCGCAGGCTCGCCTTTCTGGACAGCCGCAACGGCCCGCCGCAACGCCGGCCCGAGGTCTTTCGGATCGGTGATCGGACCTTCGCCGTGTACGCCGAGACCCCGGGCGATGGTTGCATAGTCGATATTGGGATCCGTGATTGTCGTGCCGATGCCGGCGTTGGTGATGCCGCGTTGATGCCGGTTTGCCATGCGTTGGATATGCATGACCTCCTGGTGGTACGCACGATTGTTGTGCATCACACTCAGCAGCGGAATCCGGTGGTGAGCCGCCGTCCAGATCACTCCGGGGGCGTACATGAAGTCACCGTCCGTTTGAATGCTGACGCAGAACCTTCCATATTTCCGATGCGCCAGCGCAGCGCCCACGGATGCCGGCAAAGTCCCACCCAGGCCAGCGGCGCCGCCGGACGCCAGCGTCTGGTAGTGTTTCTCGGCATTCCACAATCGCGGCACATTGCCGCCGACACTGGCCCAATCCTTATCCTTGATTACTTCCCACAGCTCGGCGCCCAACCGCGCCGTGCTGATCGGCGATGCGTCCCACGCGTACGTGGCGGCCGTGCGAGCCTGCTCGAGCGACTGCGCGTGAGTGGCCTCCAGTTTCTTTCTTCGCTCGTCGAACACGCGCCGGCGGTCGCCGGTGACCAGGCGTTTGCATGCTTCGATCAGCGAAGGAAGCGTGGTCTCTGCATCCGCAGCGATCGCGACGTTGACTTCGGTGTATCGCTGGAAATCCTGATAGTTGCTCTTCAGATAAAGGTCGTTCGCCGTGATGGTCACGAGCTTCGCATCTTTTTTGGTAAGTGAGCGCGAAGACCGCTCCAATTGATCGCGATAGTTATTCACCGTTCCCCAGAAGTCCTGCACTTCCAGGCCAACGATCACATCGGCATTGCGGATCAAACCTCCGGCCTGCTGATTGAGCGGATGCCGCGAAGGGAATTTGCCGCCCGACACCGGCGCCTGCAGGAGTTCGGCCAGCTCCACGAGCAGCCTCATGCCCTCGGCCGTGCGCGACGCCTGTCCGCCGAGCAGGACCGGATTCTCCGCCGCAACCAGAAGCTTCGCCACTTCCGCCACCGCGGCCGGATCTCCGGCCGGAGGGGCAGCCAGGGTGAGTTTCGGAATGTGCAATCGGGCCGGGTCTTTGACGGGCGTTTCCTGGAGATCGCCGTCAGCCACCAGGACGACCGGTCCTCGCGGCGGCGTCATGGCGATCTTGTAGCCGCGGACTGCCGATTCGGCAAAATGCGTGAGCGAGATCGGAAGATCGTCCCACTTCGAATAATCGCGGACCATCGCCGCGGCATCCTGAGCGCTGTGATACCACTCGACACCGGGCCGCCGGGTCGCAACATCGATAGTGTTTCCGAGGATGATGAAGACCGGCTGCCGGGCCGCGTAGGCGTTATAGATCGCCATCGCCGCGTGCTGAAGCCCTACCGTGCTGTGCGCCATCACTGCCAGTGGTTTGCCTTCGACCTTGGCGTAGCCCTCGGCCATGCCGACCGACGATTCTTCGTGACAGCATGTCAGCAGCTCCGGACTCTTGTTTCCGCCATAGTTGACGATCGATTCGTGCAGAGCGCGAAAACTCGAGCCGGGATTGGCTGCGATGTATTCGAAACCCAGCGATTTGATGACGTCCAGCATGAAGTCCGATCCGGGATGGTCCGCCGTCAGTACTTCGACATCGGTGGACACGGGTTCGGTTTCTGCGGCCAGCGCTCTCGCGCTCGGGAGTGGTGTGGCGGGACGCGCGGTCTGAAGATCCTGCGCTTTGGCCTCCGTACTTTTTGCCACCAACGCCGCCGCGCCAGCCGCTGCACCCTTCAGGAAACCACGGCGATTCAAGGGCTCCTTCTTTGGTCTCTTCATAGTGTTATCCTCTGTAGTTATTTCACAACGACCGTCACGTCATGGAAGGTTTCGAGGGCGCCGTCGCTTGCGACCGCGCGCAGCACGTAAGTGCCGGGAACCTTGAAGCTGGCTCGGGTCGTCGAGGTCACGGGTTTTTGATAACCCGTGGCGCGCGTTGCCGGACTGAAAACCACCGGGCCGGGACCGCGATATTGGATCCACCGAACGGACAATCCCAGGGATGGAGCGCTACCTTCGTCCAGGTTCCGCTGCCGGCGGGGCTTTGGCCGCCCATCGTCCTGAGCCGTCGCCGTCAGCATGACTGTGTTCGGAAGGCTGATGGTCTGAGGGCCGCTGCCGGTGAGGGCAGGCGGTTCGTTCTCCTCGTCGTTCCCGCCACCGGCATTCTCCATCATGACTTCTTGATTGATCAGCCAGTCCGGCCCAAGCCACCCTTTTGCAGTGTTTACTTTTCCGCGGATTTTGAGCGTCCACACCATTCGTTTTTCCGATCCCCAGTCGTTCGGAACGGTGACCCTGAATACATACAACTGCCGACGAGGATAGAAGTGTGTCGGTTGGCCCCGGTCGTCGCCGCCGGGCTCGATGTTGTTGTCCGGGCCGACCGGAATATCGAGTTCTTCCTGATAGTTCCGGTTGAAGTATCCGAAATACATTGTGAACGTGCCGTCCGGGTTCGGCACAAAACCTTCGTAAACCGGAACGATATCCTGGCCCTTGTTATATTGGCCCTGATACGGAATCTGCGCCGTGGAAGCCGGCGCCAGCAGGAGCATCATCGCCGCCGCTGACAAAAAAATCCAACTCAATCGCCTCAGCATAAACCTGCCTTCTTACTGCTGCTCAGCACTGGCAGGCTGGCTGGCTTTTGTTTTCGATTTTCGTTCTGCGACCTGCTGTTTAAAGTCTTCGTCGGAGAGCGTGTAGTAGGTGACCCAGGCGTGGCTCATGTCGTCGATCGAACGCTGGCCGTAGCCGACCCAGGTATCGGGATCCGGATTCAGTTTGTTCGTTGCTGTGTTGTTGTGCCAACCGATGAAGTGGAGCACCGAACCGGCGGGCAGGAGCGGCTGCGCGTCCGTGGCGTAGTCGTACACGATCATCCAGTTGAATTTGTAATTCGGAACGCAGCTCAACGTCTGGACCTTGTCTCCGGGGCGCGTGCCGCCGCCAGGTAAGATCACCTCGAGGCACATCGCTTTGCCGCGCGTGTGCATATGGGGCTGAAACGAGAGCACGCGTACGGGTTTCATCATGGTCATGTACGTGTCCGTGCGAACATTGTCCGTGTTGGCGGGGAGGTCCAGTTCCGCGTCGTCTCCCATCATGTCCGTCGTCGCGATGTATTTCGGCGCGTACCCCTTCGGATAGAAGCGCAGGCCTAGTGCGACGTTGGTGGTCGTATCCTCTCCATATGAATGGATGTGCAGGCCGAACGTCACTTTCGTTCCCGCCTTGATCAATCGGCCCGATCCGTCTTCGAAAATATCTCCATTCTTTCCGATGCCGTAGGCCTGGATCATCGCCTGTCCGCCGTCGGGATACATCAGCGTCACGCCGAGATGATGAATCGCTCTGAATCCTCTTGTCGGCTTTACCTCGACGGCCTTGATGTACCGGTCTTCAGTCAGCCCGGGATCGACAGTGATGTTTTTCCATTGATCGGGCGCCTTGCCCGGAACGACGAGATCCTTCGGCAGCTCCACGATCGTGTCGGGTGTACCGATGCTCCATTTATCGTTGTCATCGAATTTTCGCGGCGGCGGCATGTCCGAAGGATTGCCCTGAGGGGCGCCCGAATCCACCCATTTGGCGATGGTCGCGATCTCCTGGTCGGACAGCGCAACGCTGTTCTTGAATTCGGTGATGCCGACATTCGGATCGATGTGCCATGGCGGCATATTCCTTAAGATCACATTCTCCCTGATCGCTTTCGCCCACGGCCGCGCCTGTTCGAACGTCAGCAGAGGCATCGGCGCAATCGAACCCGGACGATGACAATTCTGACAGGAGCGCTGAAGAATCGGCGCCACATCCTTGGTAAAGGTCACGCCCGGCGTCGCGGCCGGGACCTGAGCCCTCGCGTTACCGCTGATTCCAATGATGACGAGTGCGGGAAATAGTAGTTTCCATATCGCTTTCATGTCCGCGTCTCCCGGTTGAGAATTTAGTAAGCGTAATGCCGAGTTTATTTATTTCACACCCAAACAGCTGTCAATCCGCTGCGACAACTTGGTCCAAGTTCTGTAGCGGCGGTCTATGACCGCCGACAATGTTCGCCGGCGGTCATAGACCGCCGCTACAGGTCAAAACGCAAACTTCAGTGCGAACTGAAGTATCCGGGGATCCCCGGCTGTCAGGCCGCTGGTCCCGCTGATGTCACTTTGAATTCTTCCGAAAGCGCCGCTGTTGAGCGTGGCTACGGGTATGGCGAAATTCGGATGATTCAGAAGATTGAAAGCGTCCATTCGTAACTGGATGGTCTTTGCTTCACGAAGCGGAAACGTTCGCGACAACGCAATGTCAATTTGCGAGGTGCCGGGACCCTTCAAGCTCATGCGGCCGAGTTTGCCGATGGTTCCCGGCGCAGGCGCGACAAATGCAGCCGGATTGAGCCAGTGATCAACCGTTTTGTCGGAAGCATAGGGACTCACTCCGGGCACGAGGTTCGGCACCTGGTTCGGCTGCGCGTTCAGGGCGCTATCCACGCCCGTCGTTACGGTAAACAGCTGGGCCGATCTTAGCTTGAGGATCGGGGAAAGCTGCCATCCTCCGCCAACGAGTTGAAGAGTGCGGTTCGAGAATCGGGGCGTCTGAAGCACCGCGGACAGATTGAACACATGCCGCTGATCTCCTGTCTGGCAGTTGCTGCGGTTGGCCTGGCGGTTGCCCGGAAGATTCAAGCCGTCCAGAAGATGATTCCAGTTGTCGCTGATGCAATGCGACCATGTATGGTTCGCAAGCACGCTGACGCCGTGGGTCAATCGCTTCTGAACGGAAAGCAGCAGGCCGCTGTAGTTCGCGGTGCCGCCGTCATCGAGGGCCTGGATTGAGCCGTAATACTGCCCTTGAACCGGATCCTGCAGGTAAAAAGCGCGGCGCTGGTTCTGGTTTCCCGTCGTGGAACTCGGTCCCAGATACTGCGCCGAATTCAACTGAGTGGAAGTGACCAGATGAATCGTACTGTTGCCGGCGTAGTTCGCCGACACAAGCCAGTCCGTCCCGAATTGTCTCTGGAGACTGAGATTCCAGTGGTTCACGTATGTCGGATTGTAATCGAAAGGATCCGTACGATAGTTGCCAAAGAGGGGGAACTGACTGTCCTTGTTGATCACGAGCGGAAACGGATTTCCGCCTGGATAAGTCGCCCACGGATTGGACAGCTTCACGTTCGGAACACTGACCGTCGGCAGAAACGGATTGTTTTGTTGAAACGCGACATAGCTCGTGCCCAGGTGCGGGCGCGACGTGAATATCCCGTAGGCTGCCCGGATTGTCGTGAGGCCGTCCCCTTTCGGATCCCAAACCAGTCCGAGGCGAGGCACGAATTGATTCCATCGGCTCCCCTCGGGCCTGTTGCCGACCGTATATTGGCTGTCCCCTGGGAAAATGAGTCCGGCTGGAGCATTCACATACACCTTGCTGTGCACGCCCTGGGCAAACAGATTGGGATCGAAATGCGTCCAGGTGCCGTATTTGCTGTAAGGCGCCAGATATGGCTCCCATCTCAATCCGTAATTAAACCTGAGCCGGGATGAGATTTTCCACGAATCCTGGAGATACAGCCCAAAGTGGTTCTGGCGATTGTACGTGAGCTGCGGCCCGCCCTGGTTCCAGGATGAAGCATTGCCGAGCAGGAAGTCTGCAAGGGGCATTCCGGTGATCTGGCCGCTGACGGCGATTGTGCCCACTGTGTTCAGATGGTTTGTCAGATTGTGGATCTGGTGGAGGTAATTCACGCCGAATCCAATCTGATGCGCGCCCTTCACCATGCTGATGTCTTCAACGAGGTTGGTATTCGGTCCCGACCAGTTGCCGACCTGAATGTTATTCCCCGCGCCGATAATGAATCCGTTTCCCTGAACTCCGAGCCGGATGGTTTTGGAATCGGCATCGCTGCCTAAAGTAGTGAAGCCCTGCATGCCCAGATCGGCGAATGAAAAAAAGCTGTCCGCGGCTCTCTCATTCCACGACCTGTTTACTCCTGCGCGGAATGAACTGACCGTGCCGGTGCCGATCAAATACGTATCGCCCAGTACGAGCGAATAGACTCTGGTCCGGCTGTCGGCGAGGTTGATTGTCAGCGGATTCTTGCCGTCAAAGGTGGATGGCGTTTCCAGATTGGCGAGCAGAAAGCGGCCGAAGATGGAATGCTTCTGACTCATCTGATAGTCGATTCTGTCTACAAGAATGTGCTCATTCTGATTCGACTTGAATCCGAACGTCACCTTCCCGCACGGATCTTCCGTTTTGGGCAACAGGCTGGTGATCTTCAGCGCCACGGGATCGAAGCGGCCGGGCGAAATCTGGTTGTTTGCAAATCCCTGAGTTGCGGGAAGAGTGATTTGCCGGCCGCCGTTGCATGCGGGCGAAGCGATGGCGGTGAAGTCTCCGGACAGCATCCCAGCCGTGGGCACGTATGCGATGGATGTCGGCGGATCGGAGCGCTCCATGGTCCCCTGGTAGCCGGCGAAGAAGAACAGTTTGTCTTTCTTGATGGGTCCGCCGATGACGCCGCCAAACTGGTTGCGCTTCAGCGTGTCGCGTTTGGGCGCGAAGAAGTTTCGAGCGTTGAATACGCCATTGCGCACGAATTCGAACAGGTCGCCGTGAAATTCGTTCGTACCGGCCTTTGTAACGGCATTCACCGCGGCGGCAGCATGATCTCCGTATTGCGCCGGCAGCGCGCTGGTTTCCACTTTGAATTCCTGCAGCGCATCGGGAAACGGCAGCGGCAGGTTCAAGCCCGCCTGCGTATCGAGGTGATAACCACCGTCCAAAAGGAACAGGACTCCGTCACCGACGCCGCCTGCCACCGACACAACAACCGCCGGATAATTTCGAGGAGAACTCAGGCCTGCAGAGGCGCCGGTCGCAACCGTGGACATTCCGGAAAGAAAGATCAGCTCGCTGGCGTTGCGCCCGTTCAGTGGCAATTCCAATACGCGCTTGTTGTCGATGACCGCTCCCACTCCAGTGCTTTGAGTCTCGACCATCGCAGCCCCCGCCTGCACTTCGATTGTCTCGGAAACCTGTCCCACCGTGAGAACGGCATTGACTGCAGGATTGCTGCCGACCTGCAACACGATTCCTGTCTGGACGTAAGTTCGGAAACCCGAAAGGGCCGCTTCGAGCCGATATGGGCCGATCGGAAGGTTCGTGAAAACGTACGATCCGGTTTCATCCGTGGGCACGCTTCGCTTCAGTCCTGTACCAGTCTGGGTCACAGTGACCTCGACCCCGGGCAAAACAGCTCCGCTTTGATCCTTGACTGCTCCGGTGATCTGGGCCGTCGATACGGCCTGTCCCCAAACAGCAGCGCAGGAAAGGACAGAAACGAAAAACACCATGAGGACGTTCTGCGCGATGTGCTTCACTATCTCCTCCACCTTCAAAGAATGAGAGCCGCAGCTAACGAGGCGCCAGCCGAGCCTTTCGATAAGGGACAAATTTCCCGGATGGCACCGGGGTGGGACCGTATTTCAGCCCCGAAACGTTGTCAATTCAGTGAGACAACTTGGTACAAATCAGTTCCGAAAACGATTTCAGTTGGTTGTATTATGCCGCCGGACCATGTGGCGACTATGTAAAAGCCGATCTTTCATGATGTGTGCGATTCCTGGCCTCGCATTCCTTGTTGTCGTTACGGGATGTCGTAGGGCCCCTGAAGAGCAGGCAACGCCGCTTGTGATCCGGATTGCCCAGCAGCAGAACAAACTAACGAACATATTCGCGAAAGCTCTCTCGAAAAATCTCGAAGCTCATTTTCCTGCGAAGATTCGTTTCGAATATTCCCGTTCGCTCGTCAGTAACGCCCGTTCCATCGAGGAAGGCGACGTCGAGCTGGCGATCATTCCGGCAAACGTGGCCTACATCGCTTATGCACAAGGTTGGGGCGATCTCCCCCGCCCGCATAAGAAATTAAGGGGAGTGGCCGTGCTGAACACTCTGCCGATCCACCTGATAGCGAGAGAAGACAGCGGCATTCGGAAGCTGTCCGACATTCGTGGCAAGCGCGTTTCGCTCGGGCCCGTTGGCTCGACGACTGAACTCTCTGCGGAAATGATTCTGGAAGGGCTGCGGTTGTCGCCGAAAGACATCAGCGCGCGTTCGATACCCAGCGATCAGGCCGTCGAGGAATTACGCGCTGGCAAACTGGATGCTGTTTTCAATCGCGGGACCGAGCAGGAGTCCGCCGTTGAAGAGGTGATGGAGAAGCTGGTCAGCGTACCGGGCGTCAAATTCATTCCTATTCTGAGAAGCGAAACCGAAAGCATTCGATCGACTCATCCGTTTCTACGACCCATTTCGATACCGGCCGGTATGTACGGAAATCATTCTGAAGTGGAAACCATCGGCGTAGACAGTCTGATGGTGTGCCGGGACGATCTCTCGGAAGAACTCGTCTACTGGATAACCCGCAGTCTGGTGGAGTCACTGGCGGGACTTCCGCGGTCGACAGCCCTGGATCCCGAGCAGGTTCACGCCACGCCGATTCCTCTGCACGCGGGCGCTGCGCGGTACTATCGTGAGCGGGAATTGTTTCACTGATGATTTCGCTGTTTTCACGCATCGACAGTGGCTTGCGCCGATATCAATTGTTCATAGTCGCTTCGGCTCTGATCGCTGTGTGCCTCCTTTTGCTGTGGTTTGGATACAGAGCCACAAACGAATGGCAGCGCAGCATAAAATTGTTGATGGAGCAGCGGGCCTCGGAAGCAAAAACTTTGATGATCATGGCGTTCAGCCGTGACATGCGGGGTGTGCAGAGCCAGCTGCTGCCACAGCTGGAATCCCTGGACATCCAGTCCGCCAAATACACGCTGGCAAATGAAATCGCCATGGCGTTCGCACGATTTCCGTACCCGGAATCGTTCTTCGCCTGGGCAGCCGATGGGACGAAGGACGGCACGCTGTACGTGTTCAACCGAACAGATCGTTCCCCGCCCTGGCATCGAGAGGGTGTTGAGATAACGCAATTCCCGGTGGATATCCTGAAGAATCCTGCCGAAATGCGTCCGATCATCGGTCTGATTCGAAGCCGCGCCTCCATGCTCGCGCCGCTCAGCGCGTTCGAGGTCAATATCGGCGGCCAGGAGTATCAGGCTGTAGCTCGATTGCGCTACGGTGGTCCGTCCGACACCCTGTTGCAGAGCGTGATCGGCTTTACGGTAAACATCAAATGGATCCGGCAACACTACTTCTCTGAACTGACGTCCCAGCTCTCACGCATTGTTGCGGCTCAAACCGAAATCGTCCTGACGGTCCTCGACGAGGACGGTGGAGTGGTGACCACGAACAGACCGCCGGGTATCGAGCATTCCGGGTCCCAGGTAACTACTCAGTCGGAACGCTTTCCGCTGGTGTTCTTTGATCCCTCTTTAAAGGGTACTGCCTGGGATGTGGGAATACCGGAGAGATATTGGACAGCGCGTGCGGAGGCCGTAGACGACCAATCCACCTTGCCGGGCGTTGGCGACGCTCACGGCATGTTTCTGTTGATTTCGGTCGCTACAGTGGCAAGCGGTGTCGCATTGCTCCTGACGATCCGTGCTTTGCGCGCCACAGCGCTTCTGGCCACCATGAAGTCGGAATTCGTGTCGGCAGTCACGCACGAGCTGAAGACGCCGCTTTCGAGTATCCGGCTGGCCAGCGAAACGCTCATTAAACGTCGAGTCGCTACTCCGGACGCGACCGCCGAATATGCTGCGCTTCTGCTCAACGCGGTATCGCGCCTGAATCGTACGGTGGACAACCTGTTGTCCATGGCGCGGGTGCACGACGTCCCGGGATTCTATACTTTTGAATCCGTCGACATGGTAACTGTACTGGAAGAGGTGCTGGACCGCTTTCAACCACACCTGAAGGAGCATGGATTTCAAGTCGACATCGATGTTCCCGCTTTTCTTCCGCCTGTCTCGGCAGATCGCACTGCGATTCTCCAGGTACTGGACAACATTCTCGACAACGCAATCCGGTATTCGAACAGCACACGGTACTTGAAGATCTCCGCCTTCCAGCAAGAGAAGCAGGTGAGTGTGCACATCACCGACAAAGGCTCCGGCATCGCTCCCGACGAATTGCCGCACGTCTTCGAGAAGTTCTTTCGCGGCCGCGATACTTCGTCCAGCGGCAGCGGATTAGGGCTGGCGATCGCTCAGCGGGTGATAAGAGATCACGGCGGCGATATTCGCCTGAGCAGTATTCAAGGTCACGGGACGACTGTTGAAGTCTGGTTAAATCTGGCAAGCGAGGATTCGGACAATGAAGCGACGAATTTTAGTCGTTGAGGACGACGTTTTACTTGCACGAGCTTTGTGCGACAACCTGACGTATGAGGGTTTCGACGTCGCCCTTGCAAATGACGGGCACGCTGCTTTGAAGAAAGCCGAATCGCTCAGACCAGAGCTGGTGCTGCTCGACATCATGCTGCCGGGCTTGAATGGATTCGAGATCTGCAAGCACCTTGCCAACGCGCCCTTTCGCACAGCCGTCATTATTATTACGGCCCGATCTCAGAAAGACGATAAGCTCCGCGGATTTGAGTTCGGCGCGGACGACTACGTCACAAAACCATTTACGATCGAGGAACTGTTTGCGCGCGTCAATGCGGTTCTGCGCCGGGTGCATCCCACGGCGGACCGTCTCGTCCTCGGAGATCTGAGTTTCGATTTCACACGCTACTCGGCGAAACGAGGCAATAATCCGGCCTCGTTCACACAGCGTGAGATGGAAGTTCTCCATTACATGAGCGAACGCGCGGGAACGGTTGTCACTCGCGAGGAATTGCTGCGAAAAGTCTGGGGATATCAGAATGCGCCACTGACCCGATGCGTGGACCACCTGATTGCGAGACTGCGCATCAAAATTGAAGAGGATCCGAGGCATCCGAAATACATCCACACCGCTCACGGGGATGGCTACCGGTTCACGTCAGAGTGAGTCACCTGGGATTCGATAGCCTTGCTACTTACCGCTCGATCTTTCGCCATCTACTGGCTCGAGTCTTAAGAGAGCTCCCTTGGTCTCGTCGGTAAGCACATACAGAAGTCCATCAGGACCCTGCCTCACGTCGCGGATTCGCTGCTTAATCTCAGTCAGCAGATTTTCGCGGAGGATCGGCATTCCCTTCGCGTTCAAGACAATGCGCTGAAGCACCATTCCTCGCATCCCGCCCACGAAGATGTTCCCTTTCCATGCTGGTAATTGGTCCCCTGTGTAGAATGCCAAACCGGAGGGGGCAATCGATGGCAGCCAAATCAGGAACGGCTCCTCCATGCCGGGCATTTGATGCTGCTCTGACGTTGGGCCCGAGGTGTCGCCCGTAAGGTCGCCGTTGTACGCGCGGCCGTACGAGATGATAGGCCAGCCGTAGTTCCGTCCAGGCTTGATGATGTTGATTTCATCGCCACCCATGGGGCCGTTCTCGTGCTCCCAGAGCTCGCCTGTTTGTGGATGGATGACCAGCCCGAGGCTATTGCGAATCCCAAGCGCATAAATCTCCGGCTTGTAACCGGGCTTGCC
>Ga0137394_10002260_pt1 | contig 14205 bp, 7 predicted proteins | sample czobulk116metaG_FD_108278 | JGI IMG/M metagenome (GOLD analysis project Ga0137394, IMG submission 108278) | Vadose zone soil microbial communities from Angelo Coast Range Reserve, California, USA - czobulk1.16 metaG | ecosystem: Environmental > Terrestrial > Soil > Vadose zone | place: USA...
GCGACGAATGCTATCGGCGGGTTCCATGCAACGATGATGATCTGCCCATCGGGGGCAAATCTCAAGGAACGGGGTGATCACCCCGGTTATTGCGGATTGCCGAAGGAGGGGAGAGTCCAGGAGGCGGGCTTTTTTTTGCCTGTGCGCTAAAATCTGCCGCTTGCGGAGAGATGGCCGAGCGGCTTAAGGCGCACGCTTGGAAAGCGTGTATACGTTAATAGCGTATCGTGGGTTCGAATCCCACTCTCTCCGCCAGTAGCTCTTCGCACCAACGCCGTGCTCAATCGCTGCTACCCCGTTGCCGCATTTGTTCTTTCTATACTGTTTGCGGCGTGTAGCGGCGAACGCGGAGCGCCGCAATCGAAAGGGACAAAGCCGGTGCAGGTGCCCTTCGTTGAGGCGGCCGATGCATCGGGGGCTCGCTTCGTCCACATGAACGGGATGAGCGGCGAGGTCTATTTTTCCGAGATCATAGGTTCGGGCGTCGCGTTGCTGGACTACGACAGCGACGGGCGCCGCGACCTGCTCGTCTTGCAGGGCACTCCCTTAGCGGCCACGCATGAATCGTCCGCCAGCCCGGCGCAGTGCGCGGGACGCCTCTTTCGCAACGAGCCCGTTGCCGCCGCCGGCGGAGCGATGACGTTCAAATTCACCGACGTCACCGAGAAATCCGGACTGTGCTCGCGCGGCTACGGCATGGGGATCGCGACCGGCGATATCGACAACGACGGATTTGTCGACGTGTTCATCACCCATTTCGGCGCGCCCAACCAGCTGTTCCGCAACAACGGCGACGGGACTTTCACCGACATCACCAAAGCTGCCGGCGTCGCTGGCAACGGCGCCTGGGGTTCGAGCGCGACTTTCGTCGATTTCGATCGCGACGGGTTGCTCGATCTGTACGTCGCGAACTACGTCGACTACACGGTTGCCGATAAACGCAAGTGCCACAACTACACCAGCGCCCGGGACTATTGCGCCCCCACCACATACAAGCCCGTCCCGGGCATCCTGTATCGAAATCGCGGCGGTGGGAAGTTCGAGAACGTGTCGGGCAGGGCGGGGATTACGCGCGCCTACGGCAACGGCTTGGGCGTGGTCGCCGCGGACCTGAATGCCGACGGCTGGCCGGACATTTTCGTGGCCAATGACGGCAACCCGAATCAGCTGTGGGTCAACCAGAAGGACGGCAGTTTTCGAAACGAAGCCGATATTCGCGGTGTCGCCGTCAATGCGGACGGGGCGCCCGAGGCCGGCATGGGCATCGATATCGCCGACTTCGACGGCAATGGCACGGAAGACGTCTTCATCACGCACCTTACGCATGAGAAAGCCACGCTGTTCGTCAATCTTGGCGCAGGGCAGTTCGCGGACCGAAGCGCAGCCGCCGGACTTTACGTGCCGACCAGCCCATACACCGGCTTCGGCACGGCGTTCATCGACTACGACAACGACGGCTGGCTCGATATCGTGATCGTGAACGGCGCGGTGCACGTGATCGAAGAGCTGGTGCGGGCGCGCGACCCTTTTCCGCTCCACCAGCGCAAGCAGCTATTCCGTAATCTCGGCAACGGCCGCTTCGAAGAAACCACCCAGTCTGCCGGCCCGGCTTTTGCCCTTTCGGAGGTCGGTCGCGGCCTCGCGATTGGCGATCTCGACAATGACGGCGCCGTCGACTTCGTCGTCAGCAACAACAACGGGCCTTTGCGCGTATTTCTCAACAAGGTCGGGAGCGTGCAGAACTGGATCGGACTGAGGCTGCTGACCGGCAAGCGAGACGCCTATGGCGCAAAAATCGAAGTCAGGCGCAGAGGTGCAGCAACTCTCTGGCGCCGCGTGCATTCCGATGGCAGCTATCTCTCGGCCAGCGATCCGCGCGTATTGGTTGGCCTCGGCGATACGCCGGGCATCGAAGCCCTGATCGTCCACTGGCCCGACGGGCAAAGCGAGCGCTTTCCAGCGCCGGTGCTGCGGCTGTATACGACTCTGGTGCAGGGATCTGGCGCCAGCGTGGAGGGAAGGTGAGGCGGACCTTCATTGTCTCGCTGCTCGCAGCGGCGTGCACACAGCCACCCCCCGGGCTGTTGTCGATGCCGGCGACTGACATGAGCATGCTCGAGCCGGCCGTACGGGCCAGGATCTCCGCTGCCCATGCCGACTTCGAGCGGCGGGCGCAACGCAAGCCGCCCGCGGCAAAATTGGCCGATGCTTATGGCGAGCTCGGTATGATTTATCACGCGCAGGACCTCACAGCGCCAGCTGAGGTGGCGTACATCAATGCACACCGGCTGGCTCCGGGCGACAAGCGCTGGCCCTACCTCCTCGCGCATTTATACGCCGATGCAAGCAAGCTGCCGCAGGCGATGAAGACCTTCGAAACCGTGCTGGCGATCGACGACAAGGACGTGCCGACGCAGATCTATCTCGGCCAGCTGTATTTCCAGAATGGTGAGTTGGACAAGGCCCAGGCTCTATTCGAGAAGGCGCTGGCGGACAAGGATGCCCGCGCGGCGGCTTTGAGCGGTCTTGGCAAGGTGGCGCTCGCGCAAGGCCAATACGGACAAGCGGTCGAGCGGCTGGAGGAGGCGCTGAAATTGTGGCCCAACGCCAGCCGGCTGAGGCAGCCCCTCGCAATGGCCTATCGCGGTCTTGGGGACAGCGCAAAGGCGCAGGCCAATCTCGCGCGCCACGTGCCCAATGGCGCCGAGCCCGGGCTTTCGGACCCCACGGTCGACCTGATGAGCTCGAAGGTCGTCGTGTCCCGAGTGCTGCTGCGGCGCGGCCAGCGCTACGGCAAGGAAGGGCGCTTCGACCTTGCCGAGAAGGAATTCCGCGCGGCGGTGGCGTCGGATCCGACCAATGCCGAGGCTCTCGCCAATCTCGGCATCTCGCTGGCGAACCTCGGCCGTACCGAGGAGGCGCAAGCACGCTTGGTCGAATCGCTAGCGTTGGATGACAGCAACGCGCTCGCACATTTCAGCCTCGCGGTGGTCTACGACCGTCAGGATCTCGCAGCCGCAGCGATCGGGGAGTATCTCGCGACGATTCGGCGTGATCCCGCAAATGTCCAGGCTCTGGTCTATCTGGCGGACGCCAAGATGCGATCGGGATCCGCCGTCGAAGCGGCCAAGTTCTACCGCCAGGCCCTCGACAATTCCGTCGACTCGCCTCGGATCGCCATTTCGCTCGCCATGGCGCTGATCAGGGCAGGGCGCCATGCCGAGGCGCGCAGGGTTCTCGAGACTGCATATTCACAGCAGCCGCGCAACGCCGAGATCATCAACGCGCTGGCGCGGCTGCTTGCCACGGCGCCGCAGGCCTGGGTTCGCGACGGGCCGCGGGCGCTCAAGATGGCGAAGGCGCTCTTCGAGGCGACCCGCAGCCTCACCGTCGGGCAGACCTATGCAATGGCGTTCGCCGAAACCGGAAACTTCCAGGAGGCGGTCAAGCTCCACAAGGAAACCGTCATCGGCTACCAGCGTTCCGGCGCGCCGGTCGATCAGGCGTTCCTGCAGAGAAATCTTCGTCTCTATGAGCAGGGCAAGCCGGCGCGCGAAGGCTGGCCTGCCGCAGACACGGTGTTTCAACCGCGCAGCCCCGCAGCCGCCAGAGTTACTGCGCCTGCCTCCTGATGCGGATCAGGCGGTCGACCGCCGGCACCTCGACGTCTTCGCTGGATCCGTCCGTCCAGTGAATGCGCAGCTTCTCCACGCGGGCGGCGGCCCCTAGCCCGAAAGTGAGAGTTCGCTCGACCTGCGAAAGATAGCTTCGGGTCGGCATGACTTGCTGGCGGCGCGTGATCCCGCCCGCAGTCAACTCGACCCAGCTGCCGATGGCATCGCGGTTGGTCTTGCCGGACCCCTCGAGCCGCACGCGCAGCCAGTGATTGCCGGACTTCTGGTCATTGCGCAGGATGAGCGGCGGCCCGGCGATCTGCGTGACGACGAGGTCGAGGTCGCCGTCGCCGTCGAGATCGGCATAGGCGGCGCCGCGCCCGACGATGGATTGCGCCAGCGCTCCGCGGTCCTGCGCGGGCACTTCGGTGAAGACCTGCGCGCACGCATCGCCGCAATTCCAGAAGAGCTGCATCGGCTGCGCGTACTGCTGGCTCGCCTGCACCTTGTTGATCTCATCTTCGATGTGGCCGTTGGCCTGGAACAGATCGGGCCGGCCATCGAGGTCGTAGTCGAAAAAGAGCACCCCGAAGGCCAGCGCCCTGCGCGTCGCCGGGCCGATGCCGGCGATGATGGCCTGATCGTCGAAGAGCGGCACCTCGCCGCCGCCGACGTACAGGGCGGACATCTCGTTGGCGAAGTTGCCGATCGCGATGGCGAGCCGGGCGTCGTTGCGGTAGTGCGTGCCATCGATCCCCATGGCACCGCGTGCGTTCCCGTTCGCGTCATACGCGACGCCGCTCTTGACGCCGATTTCCTCGAACACGCCGCCGCGGTTGATGAAGAGGAAGTTGCGCGTCGTATCGTTGGCGACGACGAGATCGATCCAGCCGTCGCCGTTCACGTCGACCGGCAGCACGCCGAGCGATTTGGCGATCGGCTTGCCGGTGGCCGGGTTCACGACGCGCAGGCCCGCTCTCTCACTCACATCCTTGAAGGCCCCGTTGCCCTGGTTGCGGAAGAGGCGCGGGTACGAGCCTTCGAATGTGGTGGGCGGCCCGTATGCCCGTCCGATGCCGGTCAGCCGAAAATCGATGGCACGGTCAATATCGCGCGACCAGCGCACATAGCGACAGACGAAAAGATCCAGCCGGCCGTCGTTGTCGACATCCACGAACGCCGCACAGGTGTTCCAATCCTCCGGTGCCGAGACGATTCCGGCCTGGCGGGTGACGTCGGCGAAGCGGCCGCTGCCGCCCAGATTGCGCAGCAGCCGTATCGCGCCCAACCCGGTCACCACGATGTCGTCGTAGCCGTCGTTGTCGAAATCGCCCACCGCGACACCCATGCCATAAAGCTTCACCGATTCCAGTCCCGATCCGGCCGTGGCGTCGTGGAAATTACCATGGCCGTCGTTCATGTAAAGAGCGAGCGTCGGCTGCCGCGGCCCGGCCGCCTTCCATGGCCAGTTTCCGGAGTCGACGAACAGCAGGTTCGCGCGCCCGTCGTTCTTGACGTCGATCACCGCGATGCCGCCGCCCATCGTTTCAGGAAGCAGTTTCTCGCCGTAGGCGCCGTTGCGATGAATAAAGCGGATGCCGGATGCGCGCGTGACATCGGTGTAGCGAGCCGGCGGAATGGCAACCGCTGCCGGCGTTTGCGCCCGAGGTGGCTCCAGCACGGCTTCTTTGACGCGGACCGGCTCGCGCGGCAGCCGCGTCCCGAAGTACGCGGCGAGCCCCACGAGCAGCACGGCGGCGATGACCCAGACGGAGCGGCGAAAAGCCGTGCCGATGCGCCGGTCGTCCGCGTCGACCAGCTCTGCTTCAGCGAGCGGGGAGGATTTGTCGTCCATTGCCGGGTGTCCTCACGAGCTGGACCGGGGCACCGAGGATCGGCCGGACGTCGCCGGCATAACGGGCTTCGCGCCGAAGATCGTAGATCACCACCGCTTCGGCTGCGTGGTTCGCGGCCGGGTTGCGCATCCGATGCAAGGCGACGGTGGAGTCGCGCGCGTTGTCGTCTGGCTTGTAACGCGTGTACAGCGCCAGGTGCTTCTCGGCGCGCGCTTCGTCGCCGAGCAGAGCACTGATGAGCGCCAGGTTGTAATGCGCGGTCAAATCCTCTACATCGAGAGCCAGCGCCTTTTCGAACCAGCCGACCGCTTCGCGAAGCAGGGCATCACGCCGCCCATTCGGCGCGCGCTCGAGCTTTGCGCGCTCGAAGAGCGTCTGGCCGAGCTCATCCAATGCACTGTAATCCTGGCTGAAGTCGAATTCGCGCGCGCGTGCTTCGGCGAAATTCGTGTCGATCACGTTGCGGAAATTAAGGATCGCATCGTCGAGCTGACCGTTCTGCTTGTTAACCAGGCCGGTAAACCAGGTGATCGACCAGGGGTAGGCCGGTATCTTGGCCTTTGCCGCTCGCTCGAGGGCAGCCGCCGCCTCGTCGAGGCGCCCCTCGCGCAGGCTGACACGCGCTATGTTGAGCGCGCCGTCGCCCCGCTCGAGCTTCTCGACCTCTGCGAAGGCGGCTTCGGCCTGCCGCAGCTCGCCGCGTCCCCCCTTGCGGAACAGGCCGATGCCGTAGTCGTTCCAGCGCTGCCACGGTTCGATCTTTGATTCGGCGTTGGATACGGCAATGTCGCTTCCCGAGATCGGAAAAACGACCTGGTCGGAGGCGAGGGTGATCACCGGCAGCGTGTTGATCGCCTGCGGGTCGCGCTGGAAATATTTGACGTAGGTGGCGTCGAACTTGCGGTACTGCAGCCGTGCCTCAATAGTCAACGGCGCCTTGGCGTCGAGCGGGACCGAGAACGCGTAGTGCACGGCGTCGGCCGCGCCCGGCGGGATCTGGTTGTTGTAGAGCGGGGTAAAGATGTCCTGCGGATTGCGCCGGTCGATGCGATTGCCGTCGCGGTCAAGCATGTAGACGTTGACGAAGTGCGACCAGGGATCGACCGCGCCCTCGCCGTTCATGCCGCCGCTGCGCCCGATGACGCGATCGCCGCTGCGGATGACGACATCCATCCACAGCTCGTTCGAGTCGACCGTGCCCTGGGTCAGGGGATGCCCCATTTTCACGGTGCGGATCACCGCTTCGACCAGATACTTCCTGCCTCGCTCAAGTGATGGGACGCTAGGACGCAGTGGCGCGATCAGCTTGCCGTCGATCGTGCCGCCTTCCTTGAGCGCGAAGAGGTCGACGCGAACCACCCCGTCGAGGAATTTGCGATGGCCTTCGTTAACCCACGCCGGATAGCCGAGGAGCTGCGGAATCGCGGTGTTTGCAGCGGTGAACTGGTGATTGTGGACCTTGCGCGGTCCGCTGTCGTCAAAGTGGCGCGCACCGAAATCCTCGGAGGCCATCAACGGCATGTGGCAGCCGCTGCAGTTATGCGTGGCTTTCCGCGGGTAGTAGAACGCCTGCACGCCGTGGCCCGACACCCCGCTCAACAGATACGTGTCGTAGTGGTTCTGTCCGCGCACCCATTTATATTTGTTCAGCTCTTCGGGCAGGTGCACCTTGTGGCAGGTGGAGCAGAACTCGGCGCTGCGATGCAGGTCCTTCAGGAAGGTCTTCTTGTGGAACGCGGGCTTGGCTTTCACCATCTGGCGGTTCAGCCAGCCGAGCACCGGGTTGTCGCTGAAGGCGAACGGGTAGTGCAGCGGCTCCTCGATAGTGAAATCGGCGTTGCCGCGCGTCGAGTTCAAGTGCGTCATCGCGTGGCACGTGGTGCAGGTGATGCCTGCGCCCGCCATCGGATCGCGTCCGATATCGTAGTTCGGGTCGTCAAAGCGCGCCTCCTCGAATGCGCCGGAAAAAAAGGGCGCGGGGTCATGGCAACCTGCGCACCAGCGGGAAGCATGCAAGTTGCCGTCCCGCTCCATGCTGACGCGGCGCGTTTCGCGCACCGAGAAAAGGTACGCCGGGTTGCTGAACGAGCTGAACCGGTGCGCGCTGTGGCTCCACTTTTCGAAAGTGTCCCGATGGCACTCCTGGCAGTAGGAGTCCATCATCAGGGTGTGCGCTGGAATGAATTTTCCGGTCGCGGTGCGCGCTAGCGACGGGAAATAGTATTTCTCGCCGGCCAGCGGCCCCTTTTCGTTCCAGCGGCGCGGATCCTGCGCCTGCACGACGAGCATGACGAGGGCGAACGACGCGGCGAAAGCCGCCCACCGGATGCCGAGCCGCCACTGGATGCGGGCTCCGGCCAAGCGGTGCAGAACGAAGAGCCAGGCAACGGCAAGCGGGGTGAGCACATGCAGCCAATAGGACGCGCCGCGCAGCGTCGGGTCGCGCACTTCGAAGACACCCAGTCGCGTCAGCACCAGGCCCGAAGCGAGAAGAAGAATCGCGCAGGAGAAAAGCGCGATCCCGACACGCACCGCGCGGCGATTCGGACGCCGCCAGGCGTTGCGCAGATGCAACGTCCCGAAAACGATCACCGGCGCGATGATGATCAAGCCGAGGATCAGGTGCAGCAGGAACATCAGCTGGTAAAAGTAGTCCTGCAGCGTCTTGCCGGACTGCCATTCGAACCAGGTGATCGTTCCGAGATAGACGGAATTGACTGCAAGCAGCGCGAACAGCGCGAAGACGACGAACAGCAGCTTCTTCAGGCGCGGCCCGACGGCGGGAACGTAGCGAATCTTCGGCGGCGAGTCCTCACCCGCCATGCCAGCTCCTTTGGTTGTAACGCTGGTTCAGCCGATCGCGCATCTCGGCGTTTCGCCCAGATACCGGCAGAGGGCCCAGCGTGTCGCGATAGCGCGTGTAAAGATCCATGTCCTTTGCCCAGCCGTTCGCCTCCAGCACGAAACGGCGAGACCACCCCGCGCGTAGCGGCTCAAGCATGGCCTCGAACTCGACATGGATCTCCTCCCCGGGTCCTATGATCGCCAGAGCATCGTCGCGTGAAGACACAAGCTCGTCAATGCGTCCAAATCTGGTGTACAGGCCGGACTGCGCCCACGTGTCCCACAGCGGCACGCGCCGATCGTAGTCGTAAGAAGGTTGTTGCTGTGCGCCGGTCGTGCGCCGGGCGAAGCCCGTGGCGCGCGTCTCTGCAACGATGAGCGGAAGTTCACGCCTCGTTGCCTCCAGGGGCTCCGCCCAAGCGATGGCCAGCCGATCCCAATAGATTTCCTGGGTGGTACGTAGCCGGAGGGTTCGTGTCCCCTTGGGCAATGGCGGTAGCGGCACCGCCATGGTCCGCGGCATTCCGGCCGGATACCCAAATTCCTTGAGGATCACCCGCCAGCGTCCGTCGGCGCCTTTCGCTTCGAGCGTGGGGGCCTGGTATGCCGCTTTGGCCTGCCAGGCCGCGAACATGGTCTGGGAATACGGATATTCGATCCAGCCATCGGCGATCAGGATCGGCCTGCCAGGAATTGCATGCAGGTCTGTGGCGAATTCCAGCGTCAGCACGTGCTCTCCCGCGAGTCGACCGGTGAAGCGCCGATCGCGGTCGCCCGGGTCGGCGGCTGTTCCGTCGGCGCTGCGTACTGTCGCGGTGACGTCTTCGCCTCTGTCGTTCATCGCCCGCTGCGGCAACTCGGCGCGGCGGAAAAACAGAGCCTCGCCGCTCACTTTCGGTTCGCCGATTTGCATGCGCTCGTCGAGCGCCATTTCCCAGCCCGGAGGCAGATCGTAGGCAACGAGGCGCAGCGCGTCGATGTAGGCGGCTTCCTCCATGGGCTCGGAAATCTTCAGGATGTAGCGCCCGTCCCTGGGTTGCAGGCGCCCTTCGGGCAGCAGAAAGTTCTCCCAAGGCCGCGGCGGCGCGTATTCGCCGGGCGCCACGAGGTATCCCAGTCCGCCCACGCCGAGGAAGTCGCTGACGAAGGCGTAACGTTTGCCATCCCACGCGAAAATCACCGGGCAGCTGGAAAGCTGGCGCTGCGTTTCGACGATGCGCGTCGAACTCGGGAGCGCCACTTCAGTTTGGAAAGCACCGTCGGACCAATCGATGCGCACGTAGTCGATGCGGGAGGCCCCGTCGAGCCCGATGGCCACGGGTACGAGGTTCTGGCCCGGGCCCGAAGATTGGCGCAAGGTCTGTGCGGCGACCCAGCGTCCATCGATCCGCGCAGCGACACGGGCTCCGATACCGGAAGCATTCGAACGAATCGACGTGGCCGGATTGTCGCGCCCGCTTATTGAGAGGCGCACGAACTGCGAGCGGCCAGGGCCCGGTGGCCTCAGCACGACCGAGCCATCCGCATGGCTGGTGAGGAGCGAGGGGCCGTTGTCGCCTAGCGTTACCAAGGTCCAGGCGGTGATGCTGTCGTCCTCGATCTCCAGGGCTTTGCGCGTCCCGCTCCATACTGCCACCCCGCGCGATGAAGTGACGATGATTTCCGGTAGCCCGTCGCCATCCAGGTCCGCGACGGCAATCTGCGTGCGGACGCCGGCGCGCGGACGACCAGCCGCGGCGATGAGCTGCGCGGCGTCTCGCTTGCCATCCGCCGCGCGCTTCCAACGGCGCACGGAAAGGTCAGGCGCCACGGTCAGGATGTCGAGCTCGCCCGTGGCATCCAGATCGGCGACCGCTGCGGCCGATGCGGGCTCACGCGCGAAGCGATCGAACCCACGCGCGGGGCGCCAGTTCCAGGACAGACCGTTGGCGAACGCTTCGTGCCCGCCGTTCTGCTGCAGCACCACGAGATCCACGCTGCGGTCATTGTCGAAGTCGCCAGCCGCGACCTGCATTGCGGAGGAGGGTCCTTTCCTCGCCGGAAGGCGGTCTGCGAGCGAGCGAAACGTCAGATTTCCGTCGTTCGAGAGCAAAACTCTCTGCCCCCTGGCGGTGACCAGAAACAAATCGAGATCGCCGTCGTGGTCGGCATCGAGCAGGAGGCAGTCGCGGGTCCCGCCAAGGTTTCTCAGCAAAGGAATATTGAGCGGTTTCCACGCGCCTGCGGCCTGGTTGCGCAGCACGATGGGTGGCGCATCGGCGCGGCACAACACGACGTCGGTCAATCCATCGTTGTCGATATCGCCCCAAGCAGCAGACTCGACCCCGCTGATGACCGCGAGGGGATGCGCCGGCTGCTCTTCGAAGCGCTCGCCGCGGCGAAGCAGCACTTTGCCTGGCAAACCGCGCCCGCCAGGAAGGTAGAGATCGATCTCGCCATCGCCATCGATATCCGCTGCCGAGGGTAGCGGCCGGCTACTTGATCCGGCGTGACTGGCGAGCACCAGCGGTCCGGCAAACAGCGGACCCTCGGGGTTTGCACGACGGCTCGCGGGGCGAGGAGGGCTGATCGCCTCGCTTTTGGGCCCCATGCGGGTGTACTTGAACTCGACCAAGCTCGCGAGGGGGTTGCGGCTCTGGCTCTGGAATGCCTTTATGCGCGTCTCTGCCTCACGTGCACGACCCAAGCGGCCGAGCGCTTGGGCCGCGGCATACTGCGGGCTGCGCAAGCGCGGGTCTAGCGCGATCGCCCGCTCGAAGTGCATCAGTGCTTCGTCGGCCCGGCCTTGCGCGAGCAGCGCTTGGCCGAGGAAATAGGCGGCGTAGGCATCCTGCGGGTCTGCCTCTATTACGCGCCGGAGAAACGATTCCGCTTCCTTCGGCGAGTTCCCTCTCAGGGTCATGATGGCGAGCGTGTACAGAATCCGCGCGTCGTCCGGGCGTTCACGCTGTAGATTGCGCAATAGCTCGCGAGCGGTCCGCTCGTCGCCCTCGGCCTGCCGGTTGAGGGTGGCGATGGCCAGGTTGAAACGCGCTTCGAACCACGCCGGATATTTCTTCGCTAGAGACGCGAAAACGTCGCGGGCGGCGTCGAACTCGAACTTGCCCATGGTGCCGACGCCGCGATCCAGCTCGGCCAGATCGGCGCTCGATGGCGGCGCCTCCCCGCCCGTGCAAGCGGCGAGCAGGAACACGGCAACCGTCCTATTCAGCCAGCTTGCGCTTCGCATCCTCGATCCGGCGCTCGATGTCTTCCTGGGCAATTTCGCGCGAGCCGCCCGGAGCGAGCCAGCTGCGCCCGAGGTAGCGGTGGACTTCGCTGCGCAAGTGCGCACGCATATCGTGACCGGTACGGCGCGCCCGTTCCGCGCGCAAGGCTTCGATGTCGATCGGCCCGACGACGACCTTTTCGCCGGGACCGGGATCGGCCTGGGCAAGAATGCGGCCGTCGTAATCGACCACCATGCTGCCGCCCGGCCAGCTGAACGGCGGATAGTTCTTGAGCTGGGCTCCCTGATTAGCGGCGACTACGTAAGCGGTGTTTTCCGCCGCGCGGGCGCGATTAAAGAGCGTCCACCAGTCCATCGGCGGCGTTGCGCCCCAGGGATCCATGTAGGCAGACACGCGCACGAGCACCTCGGCGCCGTTGAACGCGAGCTGGCGGATCGTTTCCGGGAAGACCCAGTCGTAGCAGATCGCCACGCCGATGCGCCCGATCTCCGTGTCGGCGACCGGAAACGGATTCTCGGCATAATCCGGGAGATCGTGAGGGCTGGCATGGACCTCCCACGGGATCCATGGATTCACCTTGCGATACTTCGACAGGATGCCTTGCGGCCCGATCAGCACCGTCGTATTGAAGACGGCATCGGGCCAGGCGGAATCCGCTTCGAGAAACGTCCCGGTCTGGATGAAGCAGCCATACTTGCGCGCGAGGCGCTCGTAGGCTGCGGTATGCTCGTTCGGAATAGCGATCGCGAGCTTCGCGCGCAATTCCGAGACCGACGCATAGACCGGTGCGGCATGCGCAAATTCGGGGAACGCCAGCAGGCGCACGTCGAAAAACGGCTCGTAGCCGAGAATGGTCTGTTCAGCGATCGCACACATCCGCGCGGTGCGCTCCGCGATTTCACCGCGCGAAGCCGGGCAGGGGAAATCGGTCTGGCAGGCCGCGGCGTAGTACCTCATCTAGTGGTCCACCGTCGAAACGATGGAAGTCACGCGCCAGCGGGCGTTGCGGTTTTCAGCCACCACGGCGACCGTGTCGTAGGGCGCGTGGCGGAACTTCACCACTGCGACGGCTTTGCCAGGATTCGTGGCTACGAAGAAGGGCAGCAGCGGCGATACGCCTTCCGTTCTCGGCAGCAAGGGAAAGTAAGCATCCAATTGCGATTGATAAGCCGCGTACGCGTTGCGTTCTTTCCCGATCGCATCCAAGGATGAGCGTTGTGCCTCCGTCAGGCTGCGAGCTGAATGCGCCATGTCCGCGACGCGCCCATGGTCGCGCAGCCGCCATAGCTTCAAGCGCGCAGCAAGCTCCGCCTTGTCACCTGCGCCGAATCGGCTGGCCAGCTTTTCGAAGTCGCGAGTGGCCGTCCATCGCGCAAAGAACTGGTGATAGAACTCGAGCAGATCGGCATCCACGTCGTGCTGCCGAACCTGATAAGTCGGAATGGGCGGCAGCCTGCGTCCAGGCCACTTCAAATCGAATGCGCGAGTACCGTCCGGCAAGCTGATTCCCTCGAGGAAAGAAACGTCGCTGATTCCTTGCGCTGAGAACCAGCTTTGCTTCCGGCTTTTGGTCGAGGCCTTGATGAAGCCGTCGAGCAAGGGGCGAATCTCCTCCCAGCTACGAGAATTTTGCCTTGTCCCGGGAAATTGCGTCAGGACTTCGTAAGTGGCCTGCGCCATCGCGACGACGTCGGCGCGCCAATGCATGGTGAGGTCGGCCCGGTGCGAATGCGCGCCGCCACGCGCCTTCGGATGACCCCACGAGCGCGTGGAGTCGCACTGCAACATGCCAATGGTCGGGGCTTCCGGAACGCCCTGATGGGACCAGGAGTCCTGCAGGACATGAAGCGCCTCACCGAGCCGGAGAAGCATGAAACCAGCTTTCTCGGGTGGCGTTCTATTGATCGAAATCGCCGCCCCCTTGGCGGCATCGCCGCCCGGCGACACTACGCGAAGCCCCAGTGCGCCTGGGACGGGGCCCACAGTCGGATAGTGATGGACGCCAGCGCGCTTCACTCCCACATCGTCCTTGCCGACGCACGCGTACATGAAGACGTCATCAATGTACTGCATGTCGCCCGAGTCGACCCGCTGATTGCCGGTCGCGATAGTCCGCGCTTCGCGCTCGTCGAAGCCAGCTCCGCGCGCCAGCCACTCCGTGAGGCCGTAATGCACGTCGCTTTCAAAGGCAAACGCCCCCGGGCTGAAGAGCAGGCTTGCGTAGAGGAGGGCCTGGGTGGGACGCATGATGCGGATGCGATGGTACCCGAGGCCATTTTTTCGAACCAAGATTGATGGCGTCCAACGCGGCGCGTAAGATGCTGCGCTGAGGGGGACCATCAAGCTTGGTCCTTGAGGAGACTATGTACGAGTCGGAGATCCTCGCCCGGGTGGTGGCAACGGGCGGCAGCGTCACCTACACGGAGCATACGATCGAATGCTCCAGCGCGAATGCGCCGTGGCGCGACCTCATCCGGTTTGAGCGCAGCAGCAAAGAGCTGCACGGTGTCGACCTCAGTTGCCTTTGGGCCACCATCGGCATTGCCCAGAGCAGCGGCGTCCTCGATCAGCGAATCGACGGCGGAGCGCTCGAGACGACCGCCCTCAAGGCTGGAAATGTCTTCGTATACCCACAGGGCGCCTCGATCTACGCCAGGACGA
>Ga0137394_10002261_pt1 | contig 14205 bp, 18 predicted proteins | sample czobulk116metaG_FD_108278 | JGI IMG/M metagenome (GOLD analysis project Ga0137394, IMG submission 108278) | Vadose zone soil microbial communities from Angelo Coast Range Reserve, California, USA - czobulk1.16 metaG | ecosystem: Environmental > Terrestrial > Soil > Vadose zone | place: USA...
CGAAGAGCGCGGCCGGTATGAGCTGGATCACGGCGACGGCGCTGCTCTCGATCGCGCCGCCATGGCCGTAGGCATATACAAGCATCGCCACCCACGTTGCCCACTCGGCGACGTTGAACGCGACGAAGGCGATCGCGACGCGTGCCATGCGCGGCATTCTGCGGCGGCCCGTCGTTGACGGTCTCGCACGTAGACTGGTCTTCTCGGCCCGGTCGCCTAGCGGTCTAGGGCGCTTCCCTTTCAAGGAAGAGGTCAGGGGTTCGAATCCCCTCCGGGCTACACGGCCGCGTGGACATTGCCTCGCGTCGATGTTCGCGTTTGACTCAGGCCGCTTCCCTGTTGTGGTGGCCGCTTTCCTTCAGGCCGCTTCCCTTTCGTGGCTTCGCGGAACGCGGTGAGCGGTGAGGGTCCGCGGCGCCGCTCTTCGAACGGTCGTGACTTCGTGTATCGCTCCACCATCCGTCCCGTGCGCCATCCACCCTCGGCCTGCAGATCGAAGCGCGAGCCCGATGCCGAGCGGTGGTAGTTGGTGGCCCAGGTGTGGCGGAGCATGTGCGCGCAGAGATCGTCGATGCCGGTCGCGACCTTCAGACGGTCGAAGAGCTTGCGGACCGCGTTGCCGGTGAGCGCTTCGCCTGCGTGATCGGTGAACAGAGGTGAATTGGGGTCGACGTCGCCGGTGCGGACGTCGTTGATGTACACGTCGAGCTCTTTCCCGGCTTCCAGATGCAGCGTGACGTCGCGTGCTTCGCCGGACTTGCTCGTGGCCGCTCGCACGTGGAGACGCCGCTCCCGAAGGTCGACGTCGCCGAGACGCAGACCGCAGAGCTCGCCGCGGCGGATGCCGCAGACGAGCAGCGTCATGACGATCGTGCGGTCGCGGTGGCCCGTCTCGCCGTCGCCGGCGGCCGCGAGGAGCCGCAGGAGCTCCTCGTCGGTGAGCGCGCGGCGCGGCTCGTCCTTGATGCGCGGCGCACGGACGTGCTCGAGCACGCTTGCGCCGTGGTCGCTCTGGATCCGTCGCTCGGCGAGGAAGGTCGCGAGGCTGCGCAGAGCCTTCCAAGCGCTGTGCGCGGACTGCGCGGACACCGTCGTGCGGCGGTGGTCGAGGTATGCGTTCACGATGCCGGGCTCGACGTCTTCAACGCGCGTGGGGCGGCCGAGCTGCGCCGCGACCCACGAGTCGTACAGCCGGAACTGCAGGCGGTAGTTGTCCTGCGTCGCTTGGGACAGATCGTGGCGGTGGATCAAGAAGCTCTCGGTGACCTCCCGTATGGCGGCCTTCTTGTCACGCAAGGCGGACCACCGTAGTAGTGGCGCTCGGGGTGTTGCCATGCCTTCTTCTCCCCGACGCGCCGGACCGACCGGCGAGCATCCTACTCGCGATGTCGTGGCGGGAGGCCAAATCCATCAAGCGGCTTGGCATAGCCGGATGCTCGGGACGGCGGTTAGGAACTGCTTCCGGTTTCCAGACGCCTCGTCGAGCCGCGCCCGGCCCGCCACCCCGGCGACTGCTACAGAAGACGAAGTCGAAAGACGTAGCAGTCAGGTCAGGAAAACGCGGATCTGGCCGTCCTCATTGGCTAATGCCGCTACACGAAGTTACGCCGGGCGTAACGCCGACCAGCCAGGCGACTCGGCGTTTGCCCAATGGATGAACTTGCACCCTTTGTGCGGTTGTCAGGCGTTGTGGGAGTGCAAAGGAGCTCATCGACGGTCGACGCGCGAAGTGGCGCCATGCCTTGGGAGGCGCTGTATGACACACACGCCAGTGACATCGCGCGTTACCTGCGACGGATCGTTGGAGACCCGAACACGGCTACGGATCTCATGCAGGAAACGTTCGTGCGCGGTATGAGCGCGCGTACACAACCGCCACTGACGGAAGTGCGTCCGTGGCTGTTCCGGATCGCCTCGAATCTCGCCATCAGCCACCTACATCAGCCGCGGCTCGGCGCGCTATTCGGTCTCGATCGCGTCACGACAAGAGCGCCAGCGATAGAAGAGGCTGACCAGGTACGGCGGGCGATGCGTTCGCTACCGGCCGAGCAGGCCGTCACGCTCACGCTCGCCTTCCATGAGGGCTTCACGCGGCGCGAGATCGCCGCGAGCTCGCGCGCCGGCTGCGATGATCGAAATCGATCCCGTCGACCCGCAGGACAAGGAGGTATGGCGAGCACTCCTCGAGCCGCGCGAGCGCTACCCGGAAGGCTGGACACTCATCGGAGCGCGCATGGTGACGCTCTATGCACTTGAGCACGGCCGAACGCCGCCGCGCTTCAGCCTTGACGCCGACGCGCTGATTAATGTGCGGCTCATTCCGCGGGGGACGGACCGCTTTTCGCACTTGAGTTCGTGCCGCAACACGTGTGGGCCGAGATATCTGCCGTGTTGTCGGAATGAGGACAGCCAGCACTGCGCGTGCTCCTGAAGAACCATGTGTCGCCAGTTCGATCCTGGCCCCTCGGCGCACGAGGAAAATCCAACCTCGCACGTAACTGTCTCCAGTGTGATTCGATGAACCATGGTGTTTGGCGGGGCCTGCAGGCTCGCTCCGCGGATCGACCGGCCTTTGAATCGACAGCGCGGCGTGTCGTCGGGCCGGAGGTTACTCACAACCTGAGGCCAACAACTCGCCCGATCTCGACGTGGCGCGGGACACATCACGTTCCAGCCGAGCGGGCGTTGAGTAATGCACAACCACTGAGAAACACAGGCTCGTGGCTGACGCGGCAGTCGGGCGGCATGAGGCAATGCCCTCCTGCCAAAGGAGAGCAGTCGATGGACGCTCTGTCGCCACGACAGCGCCAGGTCCTCGAAGGGATCGCGAGAGGCCGTACGACGAAGGAAATCGCATATGCGCTGGGTATCCGTGAGCGCACCGTGAAGTGGCATATCTCGCGCGTCATTCGGAATCTCGGAGCGAACAGTCGGTCCGAAGCGATAGCGATCGCATTCGAGCAGGGATTGCTGCGTGACCTTCATGGCGTGGAGCGTGACAGCTAGAGCTACTGCGAACACGGCGCTGTCTTAGGCGACGTAAGGGATCTTAGGCCCTCGATCGAACGGGTCGACGCGCGCGTGAGATGTCTGATCACTGTTCTCGTGGTCGGGCCGGTGAGCGCGCTTGCCGTTGTCGCGTCTGTGCGGGACGTCCGCCGGTTAGCCGGCTCGATCATTCGGCAAGCCCTATCGGGCCCCGATCCTGTGTTCATCAGTCCGGTAATCGCCCTGCGTAGGCCGGGCACATTAGTGAGCACGGGCCCGGACTACGCTCGGGCGCGTTCGATCGATGGTCTCGGCAGACCACGTCCCGGTTTACGGCACTACCGGAAGCTGTCACTCGACTGCCGCGCAGCCGCCGTCGCATCAATGGCTTGACCCTGCGATGGGCATTGCGCGGGCATGACTTACAACTCCCGCGCGCGATTCCGGGCTTCGTCGCTCTCTCGTTCGCTTTCCCGTTTGCACAGTTGCCACCGCGCCGCACAACGGTACGGTCTACATAAGGCGACAGCGTGGATCAACTAACAATGATTCCGATTCTCGCAACCACCGAGATCACGGGGCGCGATGCTCGCATGGTCTGGAAACTCAAAGCTCCGCGACCTCAACGTCGCACGCGTTGGCGTTCTTGACTACCGTCTGGTTCCCGCGCGTCTCGCCATGCCTGTCGCTGTACTTATCGGTGGAGCCGAGGTCGTTTGCGGGTTCGCGCTCGTGCTCGGACTGCCTATTGCGGTACCGGTCGGGCTAGGGGTAAGCGCCCTGGGGCGGTCGGTGACAGTTGTGAAAGGACGTGGACGACGAACATGAGAGTCATTCGGACCATCGCGCTCGCGACCCTCCTCATCCTGATGTTTCCGACAGGAGTCGCTCTCGCGCACGGCTATGACTGCTGGACCGCTGGCCCTGGCTACACCGTCTCATGCGGCGACATCTCCGCGATCGTGCACCAGGACAATGACTACAACGGCTCACTTCTTGATCAGTTTCAGACGGCAGCAACCTTCTCTCAGGCCGTGTATGGCAGTTTCGACTGGCAGAGCATCCGCATCATGAACGGTTACCGACCTGCCGGCAGCGAGGCGGACTTCGGACAAACCTGGCTTTACGACAGCAACGGCGGCTCGGTCTACCAAGCGAGTTGGTGGGTCTGCGCGCATGTGGATCAGGTCCAATACGACAGCCACAGCATCTCGGCGCACAACCCGACGCTAGTCGGCACTTGGCAGCAGGACGTGCAGTACTACAGCTGTCTGGACCTGCAGCACCGCAGCGTTCACACCCTGAACGTCCACGCGTACGCGAACTAGACGCCTCGAGAGGACAGAGAGGATCGAAATGTTCAGCTCCGTAACAGATCGACTGACGAACCGCAGGACGTTACTCACTTTGACCGCTGCAGCTCTGCTCGTCGCAGGCTTTGCGGTCGGAACCTCGGCTATTCGTGCTGACACTAGCAACGACAAAGCGCGGCCTGTGACACCGACACAAGCCGCGGCGATCCTCGGCCACGCCATGCCTGACCTTGGCTACAAGCCTTTGAACCTTCACATGACTTCGCTGACGGCCAAGCCGCTGAGTCAAGCGCAGCAGAACGTTGCTGCGGGGTACGCGATCAACGATGGTCGTGACGTCGTTCAACTGACGATCTTTAGGGCGGCCTCGATCAAACGTCTTGAAACGAGTGGCGTCGAGGAGACGAGTATCGGCGGCGCGCCGGCGCAGGTGTCAACAAAGACCATTCAGCGGACGGACCTGATCTGGACGATGGTTAACTACACATGGAGCCGCAATGGGCTCTCGTATTCTCTGACCGTCCACCTGCTTGACGGCTTGAACCGTAGCGAGGCGGACCGCATCGCCGCCTCGATCAACTAACCGACAGTCGCAGGCTCACGGGACGGCCGTACGATTGGCCTCGGGGGTATGCGCCGGAATCTTCGATTCCAAGCAATGCGCGTACCCATTCAGACGTTGGTCGGATTCGTTAACGATCGAGGGCTACTTGTGTTTGAAAGATCGATGACCCGGTGTCGGCGCTCGCTCGCCTGCTCAATCACCATCTGACGTTGCTTAATGCGCCTACGATGACGACGTGCTCTGGGTAATTATCCTGAGCGGCTTGGTGTTAGCGGCCGTGGTACTTGGCGTGCTTCTCCGGATGCGAGGCGGTCCCGGGACCGTTATCCCGTGGATTGGTTTTCCTGGCAGGTCCGGAGCGGATATCAACGCGATGCGCGTGATGGAAGATCAAGCGCGAGGTCTCGCAGATGCCGAGCGACCCAAAGACTTAGCGCCATAAGACCTGGATCGGCGCGTCGCGACTCGGGATCCACGCGTCCGGCCGTCCCCGGAGAGGTCACCTCCGACCCCTTTTCGGCATCACTCTCCGCCCCCTAGAGCGGCGTGTAGTTCCCAGACCGTCGCGTGTGCCTGCCGCAGTGAGGCGGCGCACGACCTCATCCCGATAGGACGCGAGGACGTCCGGCGCTCGTCGGAGCGCGAGCATGTCGTGAGCGTCGAAGATCGCCTCGGCTGGTGCCAGGCGGCGAAGCGTCTTCAACGGGTGCCGCGGACCCAACTAGGCAATGCGGGAAATCCACGGGTGCCGCGTGCCAGGCGGCACTGAACGCGTCGAGGTCGCATGCGCGTTCTGGTACGAGCGCCAGCTGCGGCGCTAACGCCGACGCGGTCAGCTGCGACGCGTCTTCAATCGGCGCGAGCAGGTCGCGTCCGGTGACGGTTGGGCCGCCACGAAAGGCTGGGGCAACCGCTCGATCTTGATGGTCACGAGATAGGAATCACACGCCCATGCGCAATGGTCTGGCAAACCATTGCGCCCGGCTGAGCCCTCAACTGCAGCTGCGCTGTTTCTAGCCTCGCTCGAGCAGGCACAGCGTTTGCCGCCGGGAGCGAGGCCCGGCGTCTCGTGACTAGTTCGCATCGAGACGCTCCTTGGAGGATTGGAGGCCTAGTCGGCTGGCGTAGCATCACCACCGTGGCGCGCACCCGGCGAACCCTGCGTGATGAAGTACGTCGTCAGCGACCCGAGGCGAACGCTGACGAACTGATTGCATCGGGCCTGGTCCTCGTCGGCGGCCGACGCGCGTCCGACCCGAACCTCGAGATCGCCCGTGGCACAGCGGTGATCGTCCTCCGTCACACCGTCCTGCGCGGGACCGCGAAGCTGCAATCAGCGCTGACGCAGTTCCGCGTTCCGCTCGCTGAACGCGTGGCCCTTGATTTGGGCGCTGCCGCCGGCGGATTTACCCGCGCGCTGCTGGATGCTGGAGCGGTCCGCGTCTACGCGGCAGATGCAGGTTTTGGCTAGATCCTCGGCTCACTGCGTCAAGATCCTCGCGTCGTCAACCTCGAAGCGACCAACCTGAGCGCGCTCAACCAGCGAAACGTTCCGGAGGCGATCGACCTCATCACGATCGATCTCTCCTACCTCTCGTTAGCTGCCGCAGTACCTCAACTGGAAACCCTGCGCATCGCATCCGGAGCGCTCATGGTTGCACTCGTGAAGCCGATGTTCGAACTCCACCTCGACCGACCGCCAACCGACGAATCGGTCCTGCTGTCCGCGGTCGACATTGCCAGCGCGGGCATATCGGCCAAAGGCAGATGGCGCGTCCTTGAAAGGATGCGATCACCCCAACTTGGTGCGCGCGGCGCGGTCGAGTTCTTCGTGTACGCGGCTCGCGACCGATGAGGTCATACCGGTGGCCGTACACCGGGTGAGCAGGGCAGCGGCGCGATGCCATCAACCTCCACCAGCCAGTTGGCCCTTGGGCGCGTGCATAGCAACGAGGCGTGCCGCACGAGGACGTTGGGGCCGGCGGCCCACACGGTGAGTGAGGCTCGAGCCCTCGTCACCGTCTGCAACGCGCACCTAAAGCCAGACGGATGGCAGCTAATCGAAGCGAGCGAGATTTCAGACAAGCCTGTCTAATGAGGAGGCTCGAGTCCAAGCACGAGGCGCCTTGAAGTTAGCTCTGTGTGCAGAGCCGCGTTCTCTGTGGTCAACATCTCTGTTACTCGAGCTCAAGTTCGAATTAGTCGATGTGTCGGGATTCGGGCACGGTCATCGCTTCAAGAAGGGCAGCGTGCTCATCGACGTCCTCGCACCGGACGGTCTCAACGCGGTGAAACGGCGTATCACCGTGCCGCCGCTCTACACCGTCGAGGTGCCCGGCGGCAGCCAGGCACTGCAGCGGACGGAGCTCGTCGAGGTCTCCGTCGGCGACGCTGGTGGTCTGCTCCCGCGGCCGAATCTCCTCGGCGCGATCCTCGTCAAGACGCGTGCCATTTCGGTCGACGACGCCAAGGACAGCCAACGCCTCGACACCGCCTTCCTGCTGACGCTCGTCGCCGATCCTGAGGCGATGACGAGGACGATCTCTGCCTCGGAGAAGGCGTGGCTTCGTGCGCATCCGGAGCTCAACGACCCGGACCGTGCGTGGTGGCGCGCCCAGCGCGAGCGTCGCGACTGGGGGATCTACGTCCTGCGCACGCTCATGGGCTGACGACCTGTCCCGCCTCTAGCCGCGATCGCACTCCGGGTGGCCGCTTTCTTTCGGCCGATGCTCGCGGCGGCCGCTTCCTTGACGCTCGGAGTTGGTCGGTCCGGCGCGTCTTTCATTCTTAGTTAGGTCGCGCGTTCGAAAAATTCGACCTCTGCCCTTTCAAGGAAGAGGTCATGGGTTCGAATCCCATCCGGGCTACTGAGTGCCGTCAACATTGCGTGCGGGGTTAGGAGGCAGATCCGCGTCAAAACCGGAACTGGTTCCGGTTGCACGACTTGGGTTGCTAGTTGGGTCTGCCGTGGACGGCGCTAGGAGGTCGCCGCGGAGTGGAAGAACGTGCCCGCAGCTCGATCTGGGACCTTGCCGTTCGACGACCGCACACGCTGATGCACGGTTCAGGACTGGCGCTTCGATTACAGTTTCTACTACTTCCTGGGCAGTTGGGGCGAGAGCACGCATCACAACAACATCGCGCCCTGGGAGTCCGAAGTCACCAGCTACTGGAGAGACGTCGCAGACGAAGCGATCGTGCGACAGCAGTACATGGGCCAGGTCAATGTTTCGCCATTTCCCGTTCAATGCGATCAGTACGTCGACTGGCACATGTACAACTCGGGCCATTACTGGCAGATCGGAACGGACACGTGCCTCTAGCACGAGGGAGCGGTGACGACGTGAGACAGACAACTAGCAGCGTACTGATCGGAATCTTGATTGTCTTAGGGTTGCTTCTCGCATTCGGGGGCCTGGCCCTGGCAACCCTTCCTCCCGAGCCGCCGGATTTTCCGCCATTCACGATGCGCATTACGACTTGGACGGCGGCGGCCATTCAGCGCGAGGGTCAAGCGCCTCAGCCTGGCACGCTCGGTCGAGTCCTTGTGTATCACGGCCGCGACAACTGGAGTGTCACGGTCGTTGATTCAACCTGGGACCGGAGCATGGTTGGGACGAGAACCGAGAGATCCAATGGCACGCACTCGACCTTCGTTTCGCAGGCACAGAGAATCTTCAGTCAGGTCATCGGCCAGGATGACGCCAGCCGCAGAATGGCGCCGGTGCCCTGGGTGTATCCGGGACTCTTCGATGGCCTCTCCCAGAGCAGCGACTATCAACGTCTCTCGAACACGGCTCCGGGCACCGCGACCTTCTTGCATCGCGAATCGCTGACGAATACACGGGCCGACGGTACGCTCGAAGTAATCACGGGAACGGTGCTCGTGTTTGACGTGTCCAGCGGACTACCGCTCAGCGTGCAGAAGTACGGCGACGCGGTGCTTATTGATTCGGCTGCGTACGAGGTATCGAGCCGACCGTAAAAGCGCAAGGCAGAGTCGCTAGCGACGCCAACGCTTGGCCCGGAATTACGCTTCTTCTGTTTTGAACCAGCGTCTACGCGTAGCGATGGCCGTAACTGCGATTGCAGTCACGGCCATCGCGTTGGTCCTTATCAACGCTTCATCGGGCGACACGTTTGTCGCGCCGATCGACAGCTACAGCCGCACATCTGATCCACGAATGATCGTCATACGCGCTAACTCGTGGTCGACCGCCGTGCTGTCACAACCGGACGTGCTCGAAGACGACCAGAAGGTCGCAATCACGCTGCGGGGACGCAAAGACTCGCGCGTCTTCGATCGAGGCCAGATGGTCACGCTGCGAATCGCGCTTCGCGCCCCGTTGGGAAACCGCGTAGTCATTGATGGCGCGAGTGGGAGTCGGGTGCCGGGCGGAGACCTCGACCTGACCGTTCCGTAGCCGCAGCAGGCATCCTCGCGGACGCTTTCGGGTGCCGATGATCGATCCTGTGGCATGGGGTCGGGCAACGTGCCTGCCACCTCGAGGATTGGTTGCTGAGGTCTGGTCGCGAAAGATCCTTCTGGCCGCGCCGCAAGCGCTCCGACCGCTCATCGCGCACTCGATGAAAGGCGCAATCTTCTCGGCCGCTTCCCTTCGCCTGGCTTGCTGAGGGCCGGTTCCCTGACGCGCGGAGATGGTCGGTCCGGCGCGTCTTTCATTCGTATTCTTATCGCCAGCTCGCGAAATCAGGCATCTTCCCTTTCAAGGAAGAGGTCATGGGTTCGAATCCCATCCGGGCTACGGTCTCTGCTGCCCGAGGTGCCGCGCAGCGTCCCCGTGCTTGGTGGCATCGTTCTGCGTAATGGCGTTAGGACGGGACCCAGGCCCGGCGGTGCTCAGCATCGCGGCAGCCGCCTCGCTTGTCGCCGCGATCAGCGGCCTTCCGCTCGTTTGGGATGGGAGTTTCCTTCTCTTTACCGTCCTGAACGACCAGCAGCCGATGGTCATTTACAACCGCTTCGTCAATTCGCTGCTTACCGCACCGGTTCTCGCCGCGAGCGCACTCACCGAGGATCTGGGGATCCTCCGGCTCGTCTTCAACCTCTCTTACGAGGCCGTCCCGTTCGTGGCACTCCTCGCTTCGTGGGTCGTGGTGCGTCGGGCCCGCCCCGATCTCTTTGTGTGGCCTGTACTCGGTATCGGCCTTGCTCTCTTGCCTGGGCTTGCTGTGCCGACGGCCAGCTCAATCATCGCCGCTCAGCTCTTCTGGCCACTGTTCCTCGCGGCGCTTGTGCCACCCAGCAGCAGGCTTGTCCTCGCCCTATCCGTCGCACTCGGAGTCGTTGTCGCTTTCAGCCACCCGATCGCAGCAGCCCTCCTCGTACTTCTCGCCATAGCCGGATGGATCGAACGAGGCCGCTCGCGACCGGCTGGACTTGCGTGGCTCACAGGATGCCTCGCACTCGCGCTGCTCAACGTCGTGTGGCTCACGTCGCAGCTCGACGCGTACCAGGCACACATAGCGGAGCCGATCGTGGCGCTAAACATCCTGGGCTGGGCGCTCGTGGGCCCGCAATCTCTGGGCCTGGGCTTCACCGCATTCGCCGCGTGGCTGCTTTACCGGGGCGGCGGCGACCCTCGGGCCCGCGGTCGCGCGCGCATGACGATCGTGATCGCGGCGCTGCCCTTCGTCGTATGGGCCGCGATCCCCTCGCTCTGGGGAAACGTCATCGACTTCCGCGTCGCGGCACTCCCGTGTGCGGTACCTCTCCTCCTCCTTGCGTGGCTCGACGCGCGCAGCCCGGTTCGGTTGCTCGAAGAGCGACGTCAGGCAGCGCTAGCCGCCGCAGTCGTGATGTTCGTCGTAGTTGTGGTCCTCTCCGCAGGCTGGGCGATCCTCGCCGCACGAGTCGAATCTGCCGTCGCACAGGCCTCCGGCTGTGTGCCGGCGGAGTCTATCGAGGGCTATCCCGACTCCGCGCTTGGCAACGCGTTTGTCACGCCGCTGTCCCTCGTGCTGCAAGGCCGCGACCTCCACGCCTTCGTCGAGCCGCTGTCCGCGTGCGCCTCCACAGGCTGGCCAGCGCGGCTGCCCGCCGGGCCCTATGTGTTCGAGCCGCGCTGGTTCCGTTTCCGCTGAAAGAAGTCTTGGCGACGCTGGCCTACACGAGGTCAGTCCTCAGCGCACCGCTTTCTTCACGAGCGCGCTGATCCTCGCCTCTTCCGCAGCAGTCAACTCCTTCAGCGCGAAGGCCACCGGCCATAGGCCGCCTTCGTCGAGATTCGCCGCGTCCAGCCGGCACAAGAGCGAGTTCATGGCGAACATGAGCCATGAACTACGCACTCCGCTCAACGCCGTCATCGGCTTCGCCGACGTCCTTGACCAGCGATTCTTCGGCGAACTCAACGAGCGGCAGGTGGAGTACGTCCGCGACATCGCGGGCTCTGGGCGGCATCTGCTCGATCTCGTAAACGAGATCCTGGATCTCTCCAAGGTCGAGGCGGGCAAGATGGAGCTCGAGCCTTCGGAGTTCGCCGTCGCCGAGACGATCCGTGGCACACTCGCATTCCTGCGCGAGCGCGCGATACACCAGGATCGAGCTCGCCGCCGGTGTCCCGACGGACCTCGGGACAGTCATCGCCGACGAGCGCAAGGTCCGCCAGATCCTGCTCAATCTGCTGTCGAACGCTGTCAAGTTCACGCCGCGGGGCGATCGGATCGACTTGAGCGCTCGTAAATCCAATGGCGAGGTGCAAGTGTCGGTCTGCGACACGGGCATCGGCATCGCCCGCGAAGACCAGGCAAAAGTCTTCGATGAGTTCCAACAGGTAGGAAGACCCAGCGACAGTTCGCGGGAGGGTACGGGCCTGGGGTTGACGCTGGCCAAGCGCCTTGTCGAACTACACGGGGGCCGCATGTGGCTCGAGAGCGAAATCGGCAAAGGTTCGACATTCACGTTCGCCTTACCTGTGGGTCCGGCTGCGGGCGCTACGGTGTAGCGAGCGGAACTCTCGGCTCCCGCGGCGCCTCTGTCAGCTGATCGGGTTGGGGTTTGCGTACTGCGGGCGCCCGGTGGGCCGGTAGACCTGGATGGTCACCCCGCTGGAGGTGGCCCGCGATTCGACCAGTTCGAGCGCCCTATCCCGGCCGGTGTCAGGGAACAGCCGCGTGCCCTGGCCGATGATCACGGGATAGGTGAGCAGGGTGATCTCGTCCACCAGCTGGTTGTCGATGAGCCAGCGGATGAGGTTGCCACTGCCGTGCACCTGCAGCTCACCCGCCGGCTTGGCTTTCAGCTTGCCGACGGCCGCCGCAGTGTCACCGGAGAGGACGGTCGTGTTCGCCCAGCGCGGGTCGGTGAGCGTGGTCGACGCCACGTACTTGGGCTTCGTGTTCAAAGCCGTCCAGATCGGGCTGTCACGGATCTGGCCACACTCCCCAGGAGCCGGCGAATATCTCGTAGGTCCGCCGGCCGAACAGGAACGCGTCGGCCCGCTTGAAGACGCCGTTGAGGAACGTATAGGCCTCGTCGACGAACAGCGGCGGGGCCCATCCGCCGCGCTCGAATCCGCCCCTGCGGTCCTCGTACGCCCCGCCGAGTCCCTGCATCACTCCATCGACCGAGACGTGCGTGACAGTCGTCAGTTTCATCCGCTTAGTGCAGCGTCAGCGGGATGGCGACCACATCCCGATCGCTGCTGTCCAATGGACTCTGCCAAAACACTTCGAGCGTCGGAGTCCCCACGATGTTCGGTGGGATCGTGAACGTGGTCTCGAACACGCCCCATACCTGGCTCGTGCCGCGGCTCGCGGTCGCGCCGCCTCGTGACACTTCGCGGCCGTTGCCGTCGCGCACCCGCCACGCGACGCTCGCCTCGAACACCCGTGCCGCGCCCGAGATCTTGCAGGTACAGCCGGTGGCGCGATCGCCCGCGCCCTGCTCGGGGACGGGGAGATAGACGGCGATGCTCTCGCTCACTGTCGACGGACGGCCCCCCACATCGACGTACAGACGTGCGGTGCCGCTTCCGGTTGGCTCGACCGACACGCGCCAGGGCCGCCCGTCGTCGACCCTGATGGAAAAGCTCGCGTTGGGCAGACCTTGCGGCAGGCTGTCGATCACCGGCGGACCGCTCACCGCGCGGATCGGTCCGCCGGTCGGCTGCTGTCCGAGCGCTGACAAATTTCTCGTCGGGGGTGCGTCGAGCAGGTCGAGGATGATCCACCACTTGCCCTCCGCACCACCGCACCCGTCGCAGCGCTCCAGCCTCGCGCTGAAGCGTGGATCGAGCCGTTCGCCGGGTACCGCGCCACGAGCGCGGAGATCGACCGCGAAGCGGCCCAATCCCGGCGTCTGCTCGTTAGTGACGGACCAACTCACGATGTCTTCCGCCACCTGCGTGCCGTCCCCTCGGATCGATGAGGTCTTTGTGCCACTGAACGAGTAGCCCGCGACATCCTCCCGCGTGAGCGGCTTATCGATCGCGACGCCGGCGATCACCGTCGTCGGCTTACCTTCCTCAGCGATGAGAACGCGCCGGATACCGCTCTCCTCGCTGACCGTGTACACGAGCTGCTGGATGAGCGCGCGAGCGGCGGCCTCCGTCGTCACGCCCCAGCTGCTGACCTTGAACGCGACCGTCGCGAGATCGCCGACGATCCGGACACTCGTCTCAAGCTGACCACCACTGCTCGTTCGGCCGGTCACGGCAAAGACATTGAAGGCGTCGGGCGGCGCCTGTTGCGCCCCCCACAGCGCGCTGATCCGGTTGCCGATCCGGTCCTCGGGCAGGTTTCGTCCTCCGCCGTGGCCGGGCACCGTCGCCGCGAGCGGCGGAAGACCGATCCGCGCGAAGAACACGACCGTCGGCTCCGCGGGGACTGCGATCGGACTAGCTGTTTGCGCGGGCGTCGGCAGTGGCGACGCGCTCGCGTTCGGGCTCGGAGAAGCAGCCGTCGTGCTCTCGCAGGCGACGACCGTGAGGCCGACAAGAGCGGCGGCAAGGATGCGTAGACTGCGAGCCATCGTCGATGGGAGTCTTCAACTCCGAAGTAGGTAGCGCAAGAGCCGGTCGGTCACAGCGATGGACTTCGGAAGCTCACATCTAGCGTGACAGGGTCCCGGCTCGCCCTCACGCGGGCGCACGTGCTCGCGTTCCGTCGGCATGTCGGCGCGCTCGATGAGCGGCTCCCGCGCGGACCGCGCTCGCTCCGGCGTGCGGCATGGGCGGGCTTGCAGGACAGCATGCCGCGTTCTGCGCTCCTCTCGATCCATGCGCGGGTCGAGGGAACGAAGTCGTCGACGTGGGAGGACTCGTCGCTCGTCCAGCTCTGGGGGCCGCGCTACTCCGCGTACGTGATCGCAGCACAGGA
>Ga0137394_10002262_pt1 | contig 14205 bp, 10 predicted proteins | sample czobulk116metaG_FD_108278 | JGI IMG/M metagenome (GOLD analysis project Ga0137394, IMG submission 108278) | Vadose zone soil microbial communities from Angelo Coast Range Reserve, California, USA - czobulk1.16 metaG | ecosystem: Environmental > Terrestrial > Soil > Vadose zone | place: USA...
CCTCAGCCGCCAAGAGCTCCAAGGCCTGCGCGCCGCTAGCTTGACCTACAACACGTACCTCCGGCGCTACATGCTCGTCGGCATCGATATGGGAAGCTCACGCGGCTGCGGCGGAATCGTCTATTCGCTTTCGAAGGATCTGATCACCTGGAGCGCGACGCAGCTGATCAAGCCGGGCCCATTGCCCTGGTGCAGAGGCGGGTACCTGTACGTCGGCGATATGTATCCATCGATCGTCGACCACGCAGACACCAGCGTGAGCTTCCAGAACGCCGGGCAGACGCCTCATCTCTACTTCACACGGTTGAACGGCGGGCTCGATCGCGATCTTCTTCGGATCCCACTCACGATCAGGAAGATTCGTTGACCCCGACGTAGGTCTTCGCCCACATTCTCTCCCGTGTCACTCACGACGACCACGAGAACGTCCCGCGCGATCGACTCATGGCCTAGTCGAACATCGTGGGACTGTGATCAGGAAGATTCGTCGACCCCATTTTTTGCGGGGGTCCGAGACGACAAAATCTCTCGCCGGCGGGACTCCTGGCCATCTGTCAAACCAGCTTCGGCCAGCAATCGTTGTGGTTCACCACGCCTGTTGGGTGATCTGGCCACGATCACGTCCTGCTCGCATCGAGCTTGGTCGGCGACGACGTCGAGAATCTCTAACAGTTCCGGCCATCGCCGTCGGACGTAGGTCTCCGGGATGCATGTCTCGCCAAAGAACGAGGCGTCCAGTCCTTCACCACCACCGGTCGCCACGTGACAGTACTCGCCGGCATCGTACCGAGCGAGCCAGGCTCGTGCCTCCGGGAACGCTGCTGCGGTTCCCTTCGCCCAGGCAGGCAGCGGGGACCAGGCCCGGACCTGAGCGCACCACTCGATAAACCGGCGCGGCCGAGTTGTCACGACTAGCAGACCGCCCGGCCTGAGAAGCCTTCGGAACTCACGTAACCAGGCCCAATGAGCCTCCTCAGACAGGTGCGAGAAGACAGAATAGGCGTAAATGAGGTCGAAGGTCGCGTCTGGGAGTGTCGTGGGTGGGCGCGGTGCGATGTGGTGGAAGCGAGCCCAGTCACCGCCGCACAGTCGGATCGCTTCCTGGAGGCAGTCGACGCCCCAGAGGCGGTCCGACGGTACGTGCTTCAGAAACAGCCGCAAGACGCGGCCCCAGCCACAACCGAAGTCCAGCACGGCACGCCAGGTACGCGCTGGGCCCAGGCGTGGCTCGGCGACGTCCAGAACCAGCCGGTAAAACGCCCACGCTTGCCTCAGCGCGGCATCGCCAGCAAGCCCACAATATCGGACCTGCTCCTCGTCCCTCGGCAGAGGCGGCAGCGACGCGGCCACGGCCGGACGCCAGCGACGACCCTCAGTGTGGACCCACAGCCAGCCTTCCTCGTCGATGGGCGCGAACAACTCCGACGGAGCCTCGCCAAGCATGCTCGGATTGTTTAGCGTCTCGTCCAAGGCGCGCAGGTATCTTGCCTCTCGTCCCGCCTCCACTGTTCGTCCTCCTTCCGCGAGCTTACCGCTCCGTCGAGCCAATGATTTCCCGGCTGGACGCTTCGCACTCGGCGACGCCGGTGTTTCGTCTCTGCTGCGCAGCGATGGTGAAGGTCGGTACTCGGTTTACGTTTCCACGCGCGGTCGCAAAGACACGGCGCCACCAACCACCAAGACGAGGCACTGCACGAGGAATGGCAGGCAGAGATCGCGGCGCCGAAGCCGAAGCGCCATTAGCCCCGAGGCTTGACGCGATCGTTCTTCGTCAGCATGAGCACGTCATGGTTGTCGGCCCAGCCGCGTTCCATGTAGCCAATGATCCGGACGCCTTCGATGGCGCTGGCAATGTCGATGATCGTGCTCGGCTTCGCGAGCGAGATACCGAAGTCACTCAAGTCCATGTGGCTGTAGCGGCCATAGCCGTAACCCGAAGCATTGTATTGGCGGATGATCTCGGCCCATGCGGCGCCGTCGATCATGGGATGCGTCTTCTGCACCTCGATGCTCCACCGTCCATGGAACGTGGCAACGAGCACGCCGTGCTCGTTCAGGTGCTCCGCCAGATAGGCGAGCCAGCGTCTGGTGCGGTCGAGATCCACATGGGTGAACAGCGAGCCAACCCAGATCGCGTCGACTTTTGGCAGCGGAACTGCGGTCAGCTCGAGTTTTGAGGCGATCGCGGTACCCTGAAAAGTCTTGGAGCAAAAGTCGACGCCCGACTGATCGATATCGCAGAAGAACATGCGTACATTGGGGAAGGCGGCGCGTAGGTAACGGGCAACGCGGCCATGCCCGCAGGGCAGATCAAGTATGGTCGACACGCTCTCCAACCAAGACAGAGAGAGCGCCCGCAGGACAGTCTCAAGTCCGCTCTCGCCAACGCCGAAGTACCAATCCTTGCCCGTGAGCCACATCTCATCCGCAGGATGAATCTCTTTCGAGACCTCAGTCTCTCGGCACTTCCAGCGAGTGTCCTGAATGTTCATGACCGAGTCCTCGGTCGCAGTGCGCGCATCACAGGACCCTCAAGCGCGATTTAACTTTCCGCCCACCACATTGCCTCTCAATCGATAATTCTCAGCAACAGTTCTTCCGAGTTTGACGGCCGGCCTTTCGATCACCACGTAAGAGAACGAAGCGACCGCACTGACAACGGTCAACGTCAACAGGACACGCCCGGCCACTCCGAGCAAACCTACTCCAAGGAAGCGATCCATAACGCTATAAATCTCCGCCAACACGACAATGATCAACGGATGAAGCAAATACATACTGAAACTTGCCTGTCCCAGATGTCGCGTTACACGATTCACAACAATCGGATTCGGCGAATAGCAAATCGACATAATTAGCGCAGCCAAGACCAGAACCCAAATATACAGGTCGCCCATGACGCCGGGAACGGCGACAAGAAACGTATATACGGTTCGCGAATAGACCATCGAAGCAGCGGTGAGCAACACTCCAATGAACATCGCGCTTCCCAATAGGCGCCTCTCTTTGAAGTTGTCGTCTCGCCAAACAAAATAGGCAAGAATGCCGCCGATAAAAAACGGCAGCTGTGTAATCAGGTTCATGTAGGCATAAGAACCAACATTGAGACTCGTCAGCGCCCGGAATTCCATTGACGACACTAGCAGCGAAATGCAAAGCGCAATAACAGCAGAACGAATGGAAGTAAGTAACACAGCAAATACTGGGAAAACGATGTAGAACAATATTTCGATACCAATTGACCAGCCCGCCCACACGATACTTACATGTTTGCCTGGGACTAGTCCAAATAGCAACGTGAGATTCAAGGCGATGTCACTGTAACTTACGGAGAAGTGTTCCCATTTGATCTCCCCAAATACGATCCAGGTGCCGAGCATTACGTAAAACAGCGGTGCGATTCGAAAGAAGCGGCGAATATAAAATTGGATTATCTGATTCCGAGTCCCCAACGATTCCATGTACCCATAGGCAAGCACAAACCCGCTCAGCGTATAAAACAGCGGGACACCCATACCGAAGTGGGTTTTTATTACATTTAGGTACGATGGTACGGCGATATGGGGTATCTCGACCGTATGAAAGATGACTATCATGACAGCCGCGACACATCTTAGCGCCTCCATTCCACCCAGGCGCGCTGCTGAGTTCCGCGGCTGCATTGATCCCAGGCTGCGCACAGACTGAGTCGTGGACTCGAGCGCTCCATCACTGATCCCGATCGTCATGGGCTGAGCACCCGGTGGCGCACTTTCGGTTGCCTACCCTCCAAGCAGCCTGCTTCCCAGTCTTCGAAACCGGTGAAGCCATCCAAAGCCTGGTCTGGCCGCAAGCGCAAAGCACGCGGCTTCGATGAGCGTCCTGGCGGTGATGGGGCGCGCTACGCCCTTGCCAGGCAGGTTGAGCAGTGCCTGGCGACGACGTTTTGGCTCGTGCTTCCCCACCTGGTCAGCGCCAGCCTGCGTCGCGGGTGCGGTCGCTCCGGCTTCTTTCGCGAGATTGAGGTACCGCGAGGCCTCCTCGTCATCGTCTTCGCGCCGGCATTGCATCGCTCGCTCGAGTGCCCGGCTCCGGCATTCTCCCGCGATCTGGTTCCTGAGCGCTTCTGCGTCGGGAACTCGATCGCCGAACTTCTCGAGAGCAAGCATCTTGGCGCGAAGCTCGTGCTCCAGTTCTTTCACACCCAGAAACATCCACGTCGCGTTCGCCTCGTGCCGCCGGTACCTGACGAGTGCTTTGACCAGATATCCGACGTCATAGAACGCAGCGATGCGCATCCACATCTCCCAGTCGGCGGTAAAGGGAAGTCGGCCGTCAAAGCCTCCTAAAGTCTCGAAGCATTCCCTCCGGACAACCACGCCCGGGCAGCAGACGATGTTGGTTCCTGTCAGGAGCCGTCTAAGGTAATCGAGGCCCGTGTGCACACCTTCGTCCTCGGGCTCGGGTCTGAAGTACCAGTATTCGGAGATCAGCTCGCCTCCGGCACCGATCTGGTGGACGTTCGAGTGAACCATCCCGACCGTCGGATTCTTGTCGAGCAGCTGAACCTTCTCCTCCAGGTTCTCACGGATCATGACGTCATCTTGGTGGAAGACACAAACGTACTGCCCCCGCGCCAGCTCGATGCATCGGTTCCAGTTGCCAACCAGACCCAGACGGATCTGATTCTTGAAATGCTTGATCCGCTTGTCTGTGAATGACTTGACCACCGCCTCGGTCTCGTCCGTGGAGCGATCATCCACAATGAGCAGCTCGAAGTCGGTCAGGGTCTGGTTAAGGACACTCTCGATCGCCTCCGCCAGGTATTTGGCCCCGTTGTACGTCGGAATACACACACTGATTCTCGCCGCGGACGCGGCATTCGAAGGGAGTCCGCCGATCGCACGCCCACCGGCAGACAGCTCCGGCTTGGTTGTGTTCAGCGCTCGCCGCGTCGCTTCCAGGTAGGCGCGTCCCCACCTCTGGCAGGGTTCTAGATGGGCCCCTTCTCCCCATTCGTTCCATGCGTTGACGAATACCAGTCGTTCCTGTGGTCGTCTCGGCAGAACATGTTGGATTATCCCCCGCAGCCATAGTTCGTAACGTTCGGGCGTCGAGTCTCTCAGAATGTAGGCCTGTCGTATGCGCCGCGGAGTGTTGTCCCACCCGGGAGTCACACACGGGAACCACGTATACGGCGGCCGTGCTTTCTGAAGCATTCGGTCGACGACGGATCCGTAGTCATAGACGAGACTGTGCTCGGCGGTGCGGTGGACTGGGGAGCCGAGATTCAGCCAGTCCGGCTGAAACTCCACCGCGGCATCACACCCTATTCGTCTGGGATCGATGCGGTCATCGCGCAAGCTCTCCACGATACAGAGATAAAGCTCCCCGAGACCCATCTTCCTCGCCTCTTCTCGCCAAATCGCCACGGTCTGCGCTGGATTCGGAAGCCGCGAGACACGATAAATCAGTAACAGTGGACGGCCATCGATCCTGATGTATCGGCGATCTCGAAAGGCGTGGGCAAGCCACCGGATGTGCTCCCGGTCGTCCTCGAGGCTATACTGCTCGCCGATCAGCACCTGGTGATCGAGTCCATCCCACCGTCGTGTCCAGTTCTCGTTGGCCCAGCATAAACAGAAGGGGAAATCGGGCTCACCGGACGACAGGACCTCGCGGAACGGGCGGTCCAGCAGCAACTTGCCGTTGAACCAGTAATGGTAATAGCAGAACCCGTAGATCCCGTACTCTCTGGCGAGCTCCGCCTGGGCCTGACGCACCTCTGGAAGCCGCAGGTCATAGAAGCCAAGATCCGCGGGTAGTCGCGGCTGGTAATGACCCGGGAACAGGGGCTTACCCTTGACCACGCTCATCCACTCGGTGAAGCCCTTCCCCCACCATGCATCGTTCTCGGGGATCGGATGGTATTGCGGCAGGTAAAACGCGATCGGTCGCACATCTACCATCGACTGAGCACCCAGTCCCAGAAGTTCACTCCGCGCCGGCAGCGAGAGGATTGGTCACCGGTGAGCCGCTTCACGATCTGCAGAATTCCTGATCGCCGCGCGAGTCTATTCTGGAGGCGCTAACACCAGTGGTCTGATTCCTCACTTCGGTAATGCTCAAGGCGAAACACCAGGTCATCCAGTAACATCCGGTCGTGCTGCCATACAGCCTGTCAAACATGCTGCCGATCCATCCGGCGTTCGCTCTCGCCCGCGAACCGCTGGATGAGAGCCGCTATTCGTGGTGCCGCCACCGCCACTTCGTGATGCCGACGAACTTTTTCTCGAGCCTGCGCGCCGAGGCGGTGTCGCAATTCGTCCGAGCCCAATAGGTCCAGTACCTTCGCAGCCATCGCCTCGATATCCAGGTAGGGCACGACGAACCCCGCGTCCTCACCAACGAACTCCTTCGCGCCTCCGGCACCGTCGAAACATACGACCGGCTTGCCAAAAGACGCCGCCTCGAGCATCACCAGCGGAAAGGGATCTTCTCGTGAGACCAGTGCAAACAGGTCGAAGATCGCGAAATAGGGCGATGGATTCGCTTGGGTCCCCACGAAGTGTACACAGTCCGCCAGCCCTGAAAGCTCGACATCGTGCCATAGCGCGCCGAAATTCGGTCCTTGATTTTCTCCTCCCACCCAGACAAAGTGCGCGCGATTTCCAAGCTCTGCGCGCCGTCGACGAACAGTGCCGGCCAGCTGGATGAAGAGGTCGGGCGCCTTTCGCCAATCAGTCGTGCCACACCCACCAACCACGAGCGCATCCGGCGGCAAGCCGAGTTCAGCCCGAACTCGATGGGCCTGCACTTCATCACACGAGGCTTCGTCCACGGGGATGAACTCGTGGATGACGTCTATATTGGCAGGCGCGATCCCCTGGTTTGCGACGAGGCTTCGCTTGACAGCGTGCGACACCGCCACGTAGTGGCGAGTGCGTTTCTGCAGTTGCCTGAGATGGTCTGGGTTCACCCGATGCCGTATCCAGTAGTCCAGCTCGTGGACGTGGCAGATCACGGGGCAGGCCGGGTCCAACTGATCCAGCACATCGCCGTTGGTGATCGTATTCGAATAGATCAGGCTGATCCTCCGCTCCTGGAGGAATTCCTTTCCTCCGCTGTTCCATACGCTCACGGATCCGAGATCTTCGAAGTCGTGTCTAAGCTGCCCGTTTCCGTCCTTCAGCAGAATCTCAAACGGTATGTCGGTGTTGGCTCGTAACCACCTGAGGAGGTGCAGGAGAACCATAGGCGCTCCGGTCCGCCACGCATCGTGCGAGATGAAGAGAATCCTCGACGCGGCGGAATCGGCCGTTTCGTCTGCACCCGAAGCGGTGGCCTCCCGACAAACGCTGCCGCCGCCCACGTCGGCGTCCCGGCGGAAACTTCGAATCGCCGTCGCCACGACTCCTGTCGCCCTCGTCAGCCCGGCCGCCAAACGGCTTCTCATCTTCTTGAGGAAGTAGTCGCAACGACGGTAGAGCCTGACGTGTCCCTCATCCAAACGCTCCGTCGTCCGCAACACTGGAAGAGACGTTCAGATAGGCTTCGGCCACCTTCTCTCCTGTGTCGCTCATGACGACCCGTCCACCCTCCAGGAGCAGCGCGCGATCGCAGAACGTCGAAATCGTTGCCGGATCATGACTCACGAGAATCACGGTGCATCCGGCGGCGCTCAGGGAGCGGTATCGCTCCTCACAGCGCACCTTGAATCCGGCGTCGCCCACGGCGAAGATCTCGTCCAGCACGAGAATGTCCCGCACGGCCTTGAAAGCCACGGAGTAGGCGAGGCGGGCGGCCATACCGCTCGAGAAGTACTTCACGTCCAGGTTGGCGAACTTCTCCAGACCGGCGAAGGCAAGGATCTCCGCGATGGACGTCCTGGCCTCGCTGAGCGTCATCCCCAGGATCGTTCCCAGAATCATCACGTTGTCCACGGCATTGAGCTCGGGATTCCAGCCGACGCCGAGTTCGAGAATAGGGATCACCGGCGCGCGGACTATGACGGACCCAGCGTCCGCTTCGTAGATGCCGCAGAGGATCTTGAGCAGCGTGCTCTTGCCCGATCCGTTGCGCCCCATGATCCCGACCGTCTCGCCGTGATGGACCTCCAGGCTGACCTGTCGAAGCACGTGCAGCGTCTCCACGCGCGGAGACGGAAAGAATCCAAGGACGTGCTCGCGCACCGTCTCCCGACGGACGCTTGGAATCCGGAAGCTCTTGAAGATGTCCCGGACCTCGATCACTGGTTCGGCCATCGCTACAGGTGCTCCGCCGCCCGGGGGGCGTGACGCTGGAACACGACAACGCCAATTGCAAGGATCGCCAGTGCCGCCACCAGGAGGAGCAGATTCGCCTCCAGGCTCGGGGTTGTGCCCTGAATCAGAACCTGTCGGGCGAACTCGATCACCGGCGTCGGAGGCCAGAGGTAGAGGTAAGGCTGCAGGCTTTCGGGCAAGATCTGAATGGGAAAGATGATCGGCGCCACGAAGAAGCCCGCCTGGCTGATCGCGTCCCAGAGATGATTGAGGTCGCGGTAACGCGGGTACAGGACGCTCGTCACGAGCGCAAAGCCGAGGACGATCATCCACATCTCGATCTCGTAGCCGATGAACAAGAGCAGCCTCGAGGGGCTTGGAAACCGTCCCGCCCAGGCGAGGTAAAGCAGGATGGCGATCGTGAAGACCAGCAGGGTGATGGCCGCGTTGGAGGTGGAGGTCGCCACGACGATCCAGCGCGGGAAGCGGGTCTTGGTGAGGAGATATCCTTTGGCGAAGAGAGAAACTAGACCCATCTTCGTTCCCTCAGCGAAGAATTCCCACAGGAAGAGGCCGAGGATGAGGTTGGGTCTGTAGCTGGGATCGGTCGGGGCGAAGATGAACGAGAAGACGACCAGCAGGACGACGAACATGCTGACGGGTTTGAGGAGCGCCCAGACGAAGCCTCCCATCGTTCCGTGATAACGGACCTTGAAGTCGGTCCGAATCAGCGTCCAGATCAGACCGGCGATATGTGCGCGGCTCCCTGGGCCACCGCCTGCGGCCGATACATGGTACGTCGCGACCGACGCCGCGGCGTCGTGTGGGTATCGCGCGACAGTATCAGGCGGCATCATGCGGACCCATCAGCACGGCCTTCCACGCGTCGACTTCCTGGGTCAGCACCATGCGCGTAGGCTCGTCCGATTCCATTCGCAGGCGCAAGAATCCCGTCACGAGCAGCATGGCGATCTTGAGGCTCCTGAGGGATATCCAGAACCAGGCCCGGCGCCGAGAGTAGTGCCGCAGGTAGAAACGCTGAAAGCTACGGAAGTGGGCAATTCGCATCTCCTTCCGACATTGAGACGTGCTCGCCCCTCGAACGTGGAGCACCGAGGCCGACGGCGTGAAGTGAACCTCGGACTGGAGAGCGCGGAGCCTCAGGCAGAGATCGACTTCCTCGAAGTACATGAAGTACGACTCGTCGAACCCGCCGACCGCCTCGAACGCCGTTCGTCGGAGCAACAGCGCGGCCCCGAGCACCCACGGCACGACCCGGTCCACGGTGGGTGGCGTGAGACACAGGAAGCGCTCGCGCCCGAGGGGCAGGCAGCGCAGCAGCCACACCAGCGGCTTGTTCTCGAGGAACCACCTGAGCGTGCCCGGAAAGGGAAAGTACGACCGTTCCAGCGAGCCGTCCGGATGCCGCAGCAGGGGCCCGACGACGGCGGCTTCGGGATGCCGATCCATGTAGGCGCTCAGTGCTGCGATCGCGCCGGGCGTCACCATGGCGTCCCCGTTCAGGAGGAGCACGTAGTCCCCTTGACAGCTCTTGACGGCCTGGTTGGCCGCGGTCCCGTAGCCGTAGTTCGCGGTGTTCGCGTACAGCGTGACCTGCCGATACTCGCTCCGTATCATGTCGGCGGTGCCATCGGTCGAGGCGTTGTCGATCACCACGATCTCGCCCGGCGCCTCGGCGAGTACCGAGTCGAGGCACGCCCTGAGATGGTCGCGCGTGTTGAAGCTCACGACGGCGACGGAAACCGCTCGCCCCTCGCCCGTCCTATCCAATTGACCGCACGTCCTCATCAGTTGCTCCGGATCACGCGACCGGCAGTGCAGGAACTGTCCCCGTATACGCTGGCCAGACGCCAAGGTCGGGTTGGTAGAACACTTCGTCACTGCGTATGACCTGCCCCTCGCACCGATGAAGCTTCACGACCGTGAGGCACCGGCTGCCATCAGCCAGGCAGCCGTTGTTTTCATGCCCTCACTGTAGTCAAGAGCGGGTTTATAGCCGAGAATGCGGCGGAGCTTTTCTGGAGAATGGTAGAAGCGGCGCGCTTGAAAGCGCACATAGGGCTCATCCAGTGGAAGAACGCTTGCTTGCTTCGTTATGATCGTGGGCCGCTCGACTCGTTCCCGCACGGCCGCCTGCCACTTGGCTGGGAGCGCCTCAAACCTCCAGCGGGCCGTCTCGTTGAGCCAGGCGAACGCCGGCATCACAGCGAGTCCTCTACGGAACTCGCCGGAGAGCGCGATTTTCACGTGGTCGACAAGGCCAACACGGCCAGGACGCCGGCTGAGTTGCGCGAGCACATCATCCCGAGCAACTTCTGTAAAAGTGCATTCGAGCTCGAGCAGTCCTGCCAGATCCTCGCAGTAACGCTTCCAACCGACTTCTTCCTCCTCGTTTACGAAGTATCGCTCCCCTGCACCGTGGGTACTGTCGATCGCGGCCAAAATCGCTTGAACGAGGTTGTCGACGTGGACCACGTTCGTCGGATAGCGCCCTCCGTCGACGAGAGGAAATGCCCCAGCCCTTAGCTGCGTGACCAATCCGAGAGCAAAGGGCGAGTATGGGCCACCGATGTTGTCCGGGCAGAGGACGTAGCACGGCACGCCCGATTGCTGAAGCCGAAACACCCATTGATCTTGCCCGAGCTTGATTCGACCGTACTCGCTGCGGCCAGGGATTGGAACACCCGATTCTGTGCGGCTGGTCTCGTCAGGATCATCTCCATAGATGGCCATGCTGCTGAGATGAATGAATTTCCCGACTCTGGCTCGTTTGACGGCCTCGATGATGTTGCGGAAGCCTCTCGTCATTGCCAGCCTGCTGCCACGGGCGCAGTTGACGATGACCGAGCAACCGGAGATCACCTCACAAACCTGCTCGGCGTCCATCAGGTCTATCGAGCGAATATCGATGGGGAACCGTGCAATTCGGGCCGCATTTCCCGTTGTATGAATGAACGCCACAAAGTCCCGCCCACCGTCGAAGAAAAGACGTTCGCACAACGCGGAGCCGACAAAGCCGGATGCGCCGAAGATTCCGATCTTCCCGTGTCTCATCCGGCGATCTCCAGCCGGCGCCCGTCCAAGAGCCACGGTTCATCCATTTGGCGGCGCCGGACGTACATTTGTTCAATCAGTTCCACGGAGCGCGCGCTGCTCCAGCCGTCCACGCGTGGGCGAGCGCCTTCCAGAATGGCTCGCGCGAAATCTTCGATCTGTAGCTGGTAATAGTCGGTCCTGCTCTTCGGGGAAGGAGCATCGTTGCCCATGGTCATCCTGACGCCCGGCGTGGAGCGGGGATACAAGGTGAGAAGCTCTGGCTCCGCCTCCCCTAATTCGCAGGTGTAGTCGTCGGTGAAGATCGAGACCTTGTTCTGCAGCACCATCGTCTTCGAGAGAACAATGGTCCCTTCGATCGGACCGAGCGAATGGTCGAAGCGAAGACGGCATCTACAGTTGGCTTCCACACCACCATAGCTGTCATCTTCATACTCGAATCCCGCGGGCGACCCGAACCAGTAGAGCATGCGATCGATGAAGTGGCTACCGCTATCGATTAGAACACCGCCACCCGACTGTCTCTTGTCGAGATTGAAGCCCGATACAGGCGCCCAGCCCCCGCGAGTGCCAAATTCGTAATGGAAGGATCGGATGCGCCCGAGGACTCCTCGCTCAATTGACTCTTTCATGAGCATCACGTTCGGGTAGTAGCGGGTATGGAAACCAACCGCGATGAAGGTGCCGTTCTGTTCCGCTAACCGACAGAGCTCCTGAGCTTCCGCATAAGAGCAGGCAAGAGGCTTTTCGATCAAAACGGGGACTTTTCGGGCGATTGCGATCTTCGCAAGTGGTGCATGGGTGCGGTTAGGCGTGGCAACAAGAACTCCATCGGCGCCTTCCAGGGCGTCGTCGAGGCAAGCTGTTGAGGGTACGTGCAACGCGTACTTCCGGGCGACGGCGTGCACCCGAGCAGAATTTGAATCGACAAGAGCGATCACATCGACCAGATTGGAGCGCAGAGCCGCTGGTAAGTGATGCTGTTCCGTTATGCGCCCACAACCCGCGATGACGATCTTAACGCGATTCTGTGTCGGCATAATCGCTGTTGGTCCTCCCCGTACATGCATGAGAGAGGCGAGGGCGGGTCCTGGACTCAGGACGCACGGCGCGGACACCCCCCGACGGTACGCTGGTACACGCGCGCGGTCACGGCGTCACGACTCGGGTCGAACTGGGGATGCGAGCGGAAGAACTCCGGGGACACGTAGAGCGAATAGCGCTGGACGAGACAGTACTCCCGCTCGAGGATTCCTTCCCTGTCGCCGGAGTAGAAGACGGTCACGAGGACTTCGGGCCGGATCGCGCGCCAGTCGGGAGCGCCCAAGATCGTGACGTAGCGGAGCTTGTTCTCGTTGAAGAGGCCGTCGGCGTAGAGCGCCGAAACCGCGCCGCCGTACCCGGAGAGCAGCTCGCCCAGGTGGCGGGACGCTCCCCGCATGGAATAGTGCGGATTGACGTAGCCGGGGGCGACGCTGGCGATCGACAGCGCGATGCACGCGATCGCGCCGACAGGGACCAGGCGGGTGTCGCCCGGCGCTCCCGCGCGACTGACACTCCTGTTCGTGAGGCCGGTGACCAGGCCCGTGGCGAGCAAGAATGCGGCCCACCAGCCGGCGTGGGTCAAGAACGAAGTGCTCGGCCAGAACGGGAACGCGCTGAGCGGGGTCCACCGCAACGTCCACCACGCAATCATCGTGATCACCGGGAACGTCACGTAGAAGATGTTCGACCGCCCCCGGCGCCGCCGCCGATCCAGGATCCACACGGTCAGCGCGAGAGAAGCCGCGATACAGAGGAGTCTCAGCCGGAAGCGAGAAGGGTATGCCAACGCCCACCCGACGCCGGCCGCCAGCAGCGGCGCCAGGAAGACTGCCGTGGGGAGAGCGATCAGTCCGAGACGGAGCGCCCCGGCGAGCCCACGGCTGCGCACGAGGACCGCGGCCACGCCAGCCAGGCCCACCTTCTGAAAGAGGGTCAGGCCGGCCGCGATGCTGATAGCCACGGGGATGAACACGTGGGCCTTGTACCGGTTCGGGAAGTACGGGAGCCCCAGCATCATGACGCTGTACGCCACCCACCAGATGGTGGCGGTCCACAAGAGTCGACGCAATCGCGGGTCGACGTCGTCGCTCGACATCCAGCCGACGATCGCGAGCCACAAGGCCACCGCCCAGGCGTTGATGGTCGACGCCAGCGAATCCGTGAAGAAGAACTCGACAGCCATGTAGACGCTCGGCGGGCCAACGAACATCCGGATGGTCCTCAAAGTCTTCTCGATGCCCTGTGGATAGCAGCAGAGCCACCATGCCAGCACGGCGACGGCGAACGGCCCCGCGAAGCCGGCGCTGAACGCCGCCAGGGACCTCAACCGGCCTCGGTCGCCGGGCGCCGACGGCCGCGCGAGGACGACGAGCACGAATATTGCGAACGTCGGCAGCGCCGTCGCCTTCGTGCCGACAGCGATCGCCTGCAGGCAACCGGCCAGCGCCAGGCGCCCCAGCGACCCCGGGGTGGCGACGATCAGCGCATAGACGAGAAGATGCAGGGCCATGACGGCCATTTCGGGGATGGCGAGGCGGCTGAGTACGAGCAGGTCCATCTCCAGCGCCAGCAGCGTGAGCCCGATGAGCATCGCCGCCGGGCTCGCCACCCGGCGCGTCAGCAGCCAGAACGCGACCAGCAGCGCGCTGCCGGCCACGGCGCTCACCAGGCGCGACGTCGTCACGCTGACCGTCGAGAGCGAGAAGATCACGTAGTTCGCGAGTTGATAGAGCGGCGCCAGGTAGAGGTGCAGGGACCAGTTGGCTTCGAACGTCGGGCCGAACAGCGCGAACCCGCGCGCGTGGGTCGTCCAGCGACCCTCGTCCGTGATGTAGCCGACCCA
>Ga0137394_10002263_pt1 | contig 14203 bp, 11 predicted proteins | sample czobulk116metaG_FD_108278 | JGI IMG/M metagenome (GOLD analysis project Ga0137394, IMG submission 108278) | Vadose zone soil microbial communities from Angelo Coast Range Reserve, California, USA - czobulk1.16 metaG | ecosystem: Environmental > Terrestrial > Soil > Vadose zone | place: USA...
CATCCTCGAAGGCTCCAGCCGTCCCACGAGTCCCTTCACCGCAAAGACGGGAGCCTCGCTGCTCGACGGCCTCTTCGAGCGCGCCGTGCACATCCCGGTCTGGATCCTGAGCCTGGGAAACGCCGTCGTGGGGATCGATGAGCTCGAAGCGAAGATGACGCGTCTTGGGCGGAAGACGAAGGCGATCGCGCTTCGGTACCAGCACCTGCCCGCCGTCGCGACCGCGGAGAAGAAGCGCGAGAACCGCGAGTTCCTTGTCATCGGAGTGGACCCGGAGGCAGCGCTCTTGGGAGAGGTGTCAGTGCGAGGTGCCCGGGTCGAATCCCACGTTTTCGATCTCCATCTCACGGCCTCCCTCGCCTCGGTCCATGCGGACCCGAACCTTTGTGGCTCCGAGAGCCCGTCCGCGGAGGCCCTCCCGCATGATCCCCTCGAGGAGAGCGACCCGACCTTGGCCCATGAGATCGCTCCCCGGCTCGGGCGTGAGGCCGTCTCGGTAACGAACTTGGGCGTCGATGAGCCAGACGCCTTCCTCGGTGAAGGCTCCTGCCACGGAGATGGTGAAGGGACGAGGCAGTCGTCGGCGGGTCATGACCCTCACCCTGACTCCGCGCCGCCCGTGAGGTCAAGTCCCCAAGGAGAGTGCGAGAACGGCGAGTTCGTAATCGTCGGCGTCGATCCGAAGGCACCGCTATTCCGAGGAGCCGCCGTCCGGATCGGGCCGGATCAGAGTCTGGATGACCTTGATGCTCTCGTCGGTCACGAGTTCGAGCCTCATGACCCGCGCCCCGAGGGCTTGTCCCCGGAGCCCCTCGCGGATGATCTCTCGAGTGAGGGGGTAGCGCCCCTCGGCCTTGAGCCGGGTCCGCTCCTGCCGGCTGAGGTGCCAGGGGATCTCGAGCCGCGCCTCGATGACCCACCTCCCGTCCTCGTCGAACCCCGCGTGGACGGTAACGGTGACTCCGGGAGGGCAGTTCTTGACCGTCATAACGGGTGACGCTGACTCGATCGGCGCGAGCAGGTCAAGGAGAGGGATCTTGAGCAGGAGCGAAATGACGGTCGGGAGATTTCTCAGGATCGCGTCTACCGCCTCTCGCCGGGTCCGTGCGCGACTTTGTTGGGGCTACCGTCTTTGCGGACGGGGTGAAATGTCTGACGCGCGGAGAGGCCCGAAATCGCCCCATTTCCCTGTCGTCGCTTCCCACAGAAACGACACCTCATGGTGGAGACAATGGAATTAGAGATAGTGAAGGGTCTTGCAGGCGCGCGCGTCGGCCCCCGCATGGTCGCTCTCGCCGACCTCGTGGCGCACCCGTTGAACTCGAACGTCATGTCCCAGGATCTTCAGGAAAAGCTTCGAGCGCACATCCGACGCACGGGGCGCTACCCGTTCCTCGTCGTGCGGCCGCACCCCGACGAGCCGGGGAAGTACCAGGTCCTCGACGGTCACCACCGGGTGAAGATCCTCGAGGAGCTCGGCCACACCGAGGCCCGCTGCGACGTATGGGAGGTGGACGAGAGGGAGGCGAAGCTTCTGCTCGCAACTCTCAACCGCCTACAGGGCCAGGACCAGCCGCTTCGCAGGGCGGAGTTGATCCACGAGCTCCTGGGCGAGATGAGCGCCGAGGACCTGGCAGGCCTTCTGCCTGAGACCGACAAGCAGTTGGAGGAGCTACATGCCCTCCTGGAGTTCCCCGCGGAGACGATCGCCGAGCTGCTCGAGGCCCAGGCGGAAGCGCGGGAGAAGACTCTTCCCGTTGTTCTCAGCTTCGTCGTTTCCCACGAACAGGCCGCGCTCATCGAGGCCGCCGTGGAAGCGGCATCAGACGGAACGCCGGGGCGGGATCGAAAGGCGAAGGGGTTGACGAATCTCGCTCGTAACTTCCTCAAGGAGAAGGGACGTGATGAGAACCTCGATCCTATCGCTTGAGAAAGCAGATGAGCTCGTCGAGGAGGTCGCCTCCGAGAAGGTGACGGCGCTCCTGAAGGCGGTGGACCTCTCGACTATCTCGGGCGCCCCTGAGTGGATCATCAGGCTCGTTCTCTCGGACCTCCAGCCGCTTCTCGCCAAGCCCCCGTCGCGCTGGAGGAGAGAAGAGATCGCACAGTTGCAGGAGTCCGTTGACACGCTTCCGCGTCGGCTGGTCGCAGCAGTGCTGTCGGACCCAAGCGTCATCTGAAGAGGGGCTCCCATCGATGGATATCTCCCACAAGAAGAAGCGTAGGGAAGCCCGGAAACTCTTCCTGACGACCGAAACGACGAGCAACGCCGAGATTGGAAGGCGCCTTGGGCTGAAGCCGCACACCGTCGCCCGTTACCGGAAGGACGAGGACTGGGACGGATTGCGGTTGAAGATCGATCGTCGTGCCGCCGAACAGATGGCCGACCAGATCGCCTCCGATCGGGTCACTCTCAACGTGAAGCACTTCAACTACTACGAGGTTGTCCTGAACGAGATCACCTCCACGCTGAAGGCAGGACACGGCAAGTTCTCGGCCCGCGACCTCGCCGACCTCGTGGGGATTATTGAGAAGGCCCAACGAGGGCAGCGCCTGGCACGTGGGCTCTCGGTGAGCGGAGAAGCGGAGGAGGAGATCCGGGCGCGCGCCGAAGCGGAGAACCGGGCGTTGGTGGACGCCTTCGTGGATGCCGTCAAGGAGCACGTCCCCGACGAGATCCTCCGAGAGAAAATCCACGCCGCCATCATGGCGCACTTCCCCGGGGCCGAAGGCTCGGAGCTCGATGAGGAGGAGCCGTCCGTCCGCTGACGCGCAGGGGGGTTCTCCCGTAGATGCCCAACGCCGCCAGAACGCCGCGCCGCATGGGCTACCTCGCGCAGCGGATGTCCGAGCTCGTCCGCCCGGAATCCCGCGCGGCAGGTGAGCCGCTCGGTCGGTGGGCCGAAAAGCGCATTCGCCTCGACGGGAAGCCTTTCTCGTTCGCCGGCCACGCTTACCTACGAGACATCTACAACGACACCGCCCCTCACGTCGTGATCATCAAGGCTTCTCAGGTCGGGGGTTCGGTCTACGCGATCCTGCGCGCCATCCACGCCTGCCTGTCGCGACTGAACGTGATTTACTTCTTCCCGACCCGCACGGATGTCATCGAGTTTTCTAAGGCCCGCGTGGCACCGCTCATCGAGGGGAACCCCTTCCTGGCGAAGATGGTTCGGGAGACTGACACGGCGGGCCTCAAGCGGATCGGGGAAGCGTCACTACACCTGCGGGGGATGCAGTCCTCCGTGAGCATGAAGTCGGTCCCGGGCGACATGCTCATCTTCGATGAGCTGGATGAAGCCTCACCGGATGCGAAGGTGCTCGCCCTCGAGAGGTTGGCGCACTCGGACTACAAGCGGCTCATCGAGCTGAGCAATCCCTCTCTGCCCGGATACGGGATCGACGAGGCGTACCAGGAGAGCGACGGCCGGCAGTGGACCCTCCGCTGCGACGCCTGCCGGCATTGGTTCTCTCCTGTACGGGAGTTCCCCCGGAAGCTTGGAGAGGAGATCGCGTTCATCCAGCCCCGCGGCGACGGCACGTACCACCTCGCCTGCCCCCGGTGCTCGGCCGAAGTGGACCCTGAAAACGGCGAATGGGTGGCCGAGTACCCCGATCATCCTACGCACGGGTACCTCATCTCTCAGCTCTTCTCTACGAGGGTGGATCCTGGCGAAATCCTCCGCGAGTACCGCAAGACCCGCTTCCCGGAGAGGTTCTACAACCTGAAGGTCGGCATCGCTTGGGCGGACCTGGAGAACCGCGTCGATGAGGCGACGGTGCTGCGGCTCTGCGGGGAAGAAGGGATGCCGGAGTCCTCCGAGACACCATGCACGATGGGTGTTGACACGGGAAGGGACTTCCACGTCGTCATCAGCCAACGGATTCCCAACACGAGGCGCCGGCGTATCGTCCACCTCGCCGTCGCCTCGGGGTTCGAGACCCTCGACGAGCTGATGCGCCGCTTCAAAGTCGCGCTCTGCGTCATCGACGCTCTCCCGGAGTTACACGCGACAAGGGCGTTCGCCTTCAGGCACCCGGGCCGGGTCTTCATGAACTACTTCAACGAGCACCAGAAGGGAGCGGCGAAGTGGGACTACGCCCAGAAGATCGTCCAGGAAAACCGCACCGAGGCGCTCGACATTTCGAGGCGCGCGCTGCGGGAGGGCCGCGTGGTGTTGCCGCGCCGGAGCCCGATCGTCGCCGAGTTCGCCCGCCACTGCGCCGCGGACGCGAAGCAGCTCCATGAAGACGAAGAGACGGGCTCTCAGAGCTACCGCTACGTGAAGACGGGCACGAACCACTTCTCGTTCGCCTTCACCTACGACTGCATCGCGGCGCAGAGGGAGCCTCGCCCTGAAGATCAGGCCGTGACGCGGCTGTCCCTGTGGGGGTCGCCGACCCGGTGGTTTCGGATCGGGTAGTCCGTCGGCGGAGCAGTCCGGACCCCCGAAAATGGGGCATGGGGTAATCGAAAAGGGAACGATTTCGTTCCCTCGACCCCCTCGGAGGGAACGAATCTGTTCCCGCGGCCGGGAAAAGGGCTCAAAAACGTTCCCTCGGAGTCTCGAAACCCCCGAAAATGGGGCAGGCGTTTCGAGGAAAAGGGGCAGAGCGGCGGAGCCGGCTCGTTGGGCGGAATTCCAATTACTGCCGCCCACTCAGCAAGTTAACCCCTGTAGAGGTGACCGATCGAGGGGCAGGAAAACGTGGGGGGAGACCCCAAATCCTGCCCCTGATCTGCCCCTCCGATGCCGGCTGACCCCCCGAAAGCGCCGATCGTGCCCCGGATCTGCCCCTCCCGGGCCGAGCGCATGGGGAGCGGATATCGCCTTTCTGTCAGAAGACGAGGGCCGGGCCAGTGCAGCGAGAGCGAAACTGCACTGCAGCACGCGCAACTCCCCGCATTGGGAATGCTCTCCACTGAATCGCGGGTACGGAGTTCGCTTTCGGTGCTGCGACATCATCACGCGTTGGTCCAGTGGCCGTCTTGCGGACGGGCCCTTCTCGTCGAAAGTCCCGCGGACCCACCTTGCAGCACGATCGGCTTCCGTGATATATACAGGCGCTTCCCCAGTGCCAATTTCGAGAACCGCCCCGGGTCATGACACGCAAGAAACCTTGCCCGGTGAGCGCCAACGCAGTCAACTGAGAACAGAGTTCGATTATGCAGGCGCAATCTAGCAACAACCTGAAGCTTTTCTCCGGCCACGAGAAGTTGCCTGTTTTCGCGGAGATCTTCCCAGGATTCAGCGAATGGCTAATTTCAGTTCTAGAGGAAGTGAATCCTGACGTCGTTGTCGCGATCGCCCGCGGGGCGATTCGACTACTCCAGATTCACAATGCAGAGCCCCACGTGCTCTGCCGTGCCACTCTGGTGTCCCATCACGCGCTGCCGTTTCTCGACGACTCACAGCTTCGGTCGAAGACCGTCCTACTCTTCGACGATTCGGTTGTTTTTGGCTCCGTCATGAGTCGGCTTAGGGCGTATCTTACTGACCGTGGGGCCCGAGTTTCGTGCGCGTCATTCGCAGTCTCACGCTCCAGTTTCCTAGGCGAGAAGCCTTCGGAATCCTCCGCGACAATGAAGCCGTCGCCCCATTCCAGCATTCCCATCTTGTCGAAGCATCGTCTGTGGCCTTCTGGGATTCGAAGACATCACGCTCAACTCATTCGTGCGGTGCTCCGCTCAGGTCTCGACTACAATCTGGACTTTCCCACCTTCAGGCTAATTATTCCTCCATTCGACCCGAGAGAGGCTCCCTACCTGATAAACCTGATGAGTAGTGCTCGCGACCTCCGCTCCATTCGCGACGTCTCAGCGCCCGCATTCCCGCCGGACAACGTGTGTCGGTACACCGCACTCCTAAATGGAACTGCGTGGAAACTCTTCGACAACCCTCAACTCACCTTCCGACCATACTCAAAACTTCGCATCGCGGTTGATCCAACCCTTGGACACTTACGCATCACACCCATGCTTCAGATCGCGGCGACTACCTCAGCGCGATTCAAGGACGTGAGTTTCTTCGACGACAGCCTCACGAAGATGTGGAACACCTTCATTCCTCCCACCAACGAGCGGGACCCTTTCTACCCTCAAGCCCTGTTTCGGCTTTTGACCTGCTTCGCATCAATGATAGTTGGATCTGGCTTCCTCACGGACATTCGCGACGCCATAGCCGGTGAGTTTCCCGTTCACGAGGCGCCTCTTTCCACCGGGGATCTGCAACTCGTTCTGGGCCCCGAGAATTCGGAGCTCTTGCTTCACCACTGGCGCTCCCTTCGGTCATCGGATTCGCTGACAGACAATTCCAGAGTAATGGCGACCGCAGAGGCCACGTTGGAGAAACCGAACGCACCAGAACTCCGACTCTCGATGCGGGACGCCTGGCGGGTCAGACCAGAACTCCGCCCCTCCAAGAGCGACTTGGTCTGCGAAGCAGTTGGGAAAGTCTTCCTCACGTTGCGCAGTGTCACCGACAGTCCAGGGCAGAGGGAGAGCAATCCAGCTGCTTCCCGGCTTGATGTCGGGCTATCGTACGAGGCTATAAGGTCGACGCTCGAAGACGAATGCGGTCTTCCTCTCTCTGAGGACGACATCAGCCTCGCGATAGACTTCTGCGTTGACAACGGGCTTGCCGTTCCCAAAGTAGTTCGCGAAGACGGGTTTTGCTTCCGCGCGTTCTACTCCGGCGAAGACGAGGATGATCAGAAGACGCTTCAGTTCAAGGTAGCTCTGCATGAGGCCTATCGCGACTATCTTGCCCAGCCCAAATCCACCGCTTTGACACCCTTCGACATGCACAAGCTCTGCGTCTGCCTGAAGGACCTATCGCCCGCACTCCCAATATCTACCCGCTATCATACCTTTGGACGATTCGCAAGCGTAGGGCGAAACCAGGCAGAATTGATTGAGTGGCTTACAGACCCCGATCTTGGCCCTCTCACGCGTACGGAGCTTGACGGGAAAACGGCTTTACTCCCGAAGGAACGCTTTATCCCTCCAGTTCATCCGACAATGTCGCCCGCCGACCGACGTGAGTTTCTTGATTCCTTTCACTACTTGGCAATGGCGTTCGCCCGAGTCGGTAGTGAAGAGAAGTTGCTTCTCACCACTTGTAGATCGCACAGGCACACGTACAACGCTATCGCCTTCGAGGCGCACAGCTGGATGGGCCGCGGGCACGGCTTCCCACGCTTAGTTACCGCTCTTCGATCAGGGGCTGCCAACGGTGACGCGCCCCATGAGGACGATCTTTCAACGCTCTACTGGTGCATCCAGAACATCACTGAGGCGCGAAAGAAGTACACCATCTTCCATAAGCGCTTTCGAGGGCTCCAGGGGCGACTGGGAGATGCGTTTCGCCGCAATGGGATTGGAAGTCGCAGGTGGTGGGAATTTGTACAAGCAAGCGACTTACTAGATCCGACTGAGGACCCCGAGATCCAGCATCGGTTGAGGTTCCTCATGCCCCTTGTGGGCCAAATGCAGAGCCTCACGGTGTTCGTAGCTGGAGGAATCCGGGAATGCCGCGTCGCTTCGGAGCGCGATTTGGAACTAGCGTTTCGCCGGCATCGCAGCGCACTGAGCCACAAGGACTACAGTTGGCTCTCCAGTGTGTCCGTGTCCACTGCTGCCCGACGCTATAACACCGCGATTGCGTCGGGAGGGGTCCCTGGCGTATCGATCCTGAAGACGCAGCTTCCGGATAGATTACCAACGGTCGGCGAACCCTTGGCTAATTGGTGGAGTGCTGCTCTTGAGACAGCCGACAACTGTCTGTTCGAACTCGAGCGGACGCTCAATGAGTACTGCAAGCGATATGACGTTCGCGAAGGAGATTTCCCATATTCCCCGGAGGGCAATCGTCGAGTATTCGAAGATGGAAGTACCGAATGTCGGCTCGATCAAGTGTTCGTTTTCACCCTCGATATAATGGGTTCCACGGACAGCGCGCAGACGAATAGAATGAAGGACGCCGTGCTGCTGACCTTCAAGAGATTTGCGCAGAAGGGGTTTTATTGCGAGCACACGGGAAACGACGCGTTCGTTGCTTGTTGTTCTGATGCAAATGTTCTCTGGGATGTGGCCAGTTCGATAAGCCTCGAGGGAGAGCACCTCGCCGCTGAGGGGGGGGACTTTCGGGGGACCCGGAAGGGACTGTCATTTGGGTCAGTCTCGCTCGTGCGGCAGCGCAACGGAGGCATTGCCATCAGGGACTCTCAGATCCCCAACCTGCTGCCTCGTGCGTTCAGCATGCTTGAAGGGATTGATTCATGCGTAGAGCGAGAGCATCAGAACGCAGCAGTCATCGTGGACGATGCCAGTTTCCCCCATTTGAGGAGGGAGCTTCGATGGAGGGTCGAGCCGCGGGACCCGGTGCCCGTGCACTCAAAGCACTTCTCGGGTCGGTGTCATCTCATATTTCTGCGGGAGACGAGCAATCGTAGTGCTGAATCGGGAGCGGAGAAGGACTGAGGGCGTCGCTGCCGCTGAGGTCGAGAAAACCGTGGTTACGATCAACACGGCCGCCGCGCGCGACCTCGCGTCTCAGTTGGGGAGTGCGTAGGGACGGCCTCGGTCGGGATCGAGTGGTGACCAGCGAACCGTTGCGCGAGGAGGAGGGCGCAGGGCAGAAGTCGGTCTCAAATGAATGGCGCAGCTGGTGGAACCGGTAGCGCCGGCCGAAGCCCGCATGCGCTGCAATCACGCGACAACCTGCCATGGCTCACGAGGCCTCTCCTTTCACCGTCGATGAGGTGATTCGCTCTCCAGATAGACGACGCACCTCTCCGACGAGTTCCACCCATTCCATCCCGAGGTCGGCGTCGAGGATCTTTGCAAAGTCCTCTACGATTTTCGACAGCACCTGCATCCCGAGCGGGAGAAGATCCCTCGCCGCAGGATGCTCTGGCCCCCAGAGGATGACGTTTTCGTCGGCCTTGAAGTGCCGACTCAAGTCACGCAACTGCACGTGCGCGGGCAGAGAAAGGCTCCGGTAGATCGTCTCGTACTCCTCCAAACAAAGCGCCCACTCCGCAAACTTCGCCACCGCGATGCCTTGTACGCCATGCTCTTTGACGCGACCTTTTAGGCGCGCGATCTCTGCCGGAATGTCATCTGGGGCGTCGGGCACGATGGTCGGAGCCTTAAGAATCCCCTTGTAGGCCCGGAGCCGATAGAAATCGTCGGCCTTGATCATGTCGGCCGCCGTCTCTGGCCGCTCCTTTAGCGCACCTTGCATGAACATGATTTCCAAGAGAGTGCGAAGGAGGACCTCGGTTTCTGAGCGCATTCCTCTGAATGCCAGCAAGACGGCCGCCTCGTACGTCGACAGAGCCCGAGTAAGCAGCGTCGCGGCAATGAGGTGGCGCGGGTCGGCCACCCTCGGTTTGACTTCGTACTTCCGCCGGTGGAGGAAGGCGGAGAGTCGCACCGCCACGGAGTACCAGCGCGGATTCGAGCGCTCTGACGCGACCGCATCCGTGGCCGCTTGATCGCTGAGGAAGCCCGCTTCATCCCAAGTTGTCGTGCTTCCCCAAGTCGCCAGATCTGGGCTAGGTTGGGGCTCGATTCCCCAGAGAGCCAACCTCGACTCAAAGTAGGATCGGAGCCGCGCGTATCGACCGGACAGCTTCACGTCATGGACCGAGGCAAACCGTTCGTGCTCACGCACAACGAACGTGTAGGCATCTCGAACCACGTTGGTTTGGATGACTGTGCCTGCTTTCTCGCGCACGCCGGCGCCGAGGAAATCGAGGATTGGAAGTTGGTCGCTATCCCGAGCGACAAGTTTCATGCACTCTCTTGCGACGCCCGCTGCGACTCGCTGGTGTGGCGTTTTCTGCCCCTCGTCGATCACCGCCTGCAAGAACTTGAGAAGATCGGCGCCGACGAGGAGTCTCGGATACGATGCCATTCGTGCCTCAAGCCCAGCGGCGCGCTCGAGTGCAGGCCCATACGCCTCTCCGGCTTCGACCTCCATCCCGAGCCCGACTTCAACTCCTCCCCGTAGAGCATGTCCGAGTGAGAGTGAGAGGGATGCTAGGCCGCACGCACCGTACAGTGCCGCAAAGAGCTCGTTCACTGCGGCCGGACTCTTGTCAGCGTCTCTGAGCGAGATCGAGATGACCGCGCAGTCCGAGAAGCCACGGATCTTCGGCTCCATGCGGCGCAGATCTTTCAGGAGCCGTCGTTGATTCTCGGGCAAGGAGCCACTATCGATCACGGATCGGGAGGCTTCATCGAAGTAATTGATGAAGTAATCCCGAAGCGTCTTGATGAACCCGACGGTTCCTTGCAGAACCCTGAGCGTCGCCTCCTGCTCCCGTGGATTCCTTGGGAGGGCGCGAAGGGCGCGAAGCGAATCCCGCTGTCCGAGAACATCCAAGAACAGAACAGCGTAATAGTTAAGAACCGCCGGTTCGCTCATTTGCGTCGCGGGGCGGCCCCATCCGAAAAAGTCGGTGAGCCAGGTAAGGAGGCGGCGGATCGAGACATGCATGCGGCAGTATACAGGCGACTGGCCTGGCTTGACGGCGTCTCAGACGGCTCGCTTACTCGAGAAGGAGTTGAGCTTTCAGCAGAGAAGATCCCTCACCCTCTCGTACATCTCCTCATCGTTCGGGTGCGCGTACACGACCGTCGTCAGCGGCGACGCGTGCCTCGCAAACCTCTGCGCTAGGAACAGATCCCTCGATGCGCAATACACCCTGGTTACAGCCACGCCACGCCGCATTTCGAGCCCGGCACGCACGCACCGCGAGAGGTGATTGCTCCGAGGAAGGGATCGGCGTACCCTCCTTCCACGCAGGGATCTTGTTACCTGGAAACCGTCCGGTAAGGGGGGTGCCGTGAGGAAGACGAGTGTGGGAGCGATTCTCTTTCTGGCCTCGATTGCCAGCGTACTTCAGGGAGGTTTCGCGGTCGCCGGGTGCGGGGGAGAGTACTTGACCGTTGGCCTCGATCCAAACAGCTACAGCACGAGCAACGGTGATCCGCTCCCCGCGTTCGATCAGATTGGGTACACGGAATGGGTGCCCGGTGTCGAGGATGCGTGGGTAGAGGCGGACCTGAGGCAGGTCCATTTGCTGGGCCAAGTATCCCTGGCGCTGAGAATCGTTGGCGGGCCGGCGTCGGCGGTTTTTCAAGTTTGGGTTTCCGATTCCCCGATTCGGTCCGACCGGTCATCGGCTGTATTGGCTTGGGAGGGCAGCAGCTCCTCCTACAACGACTCGGATTCCTTGGTATCTCCACTGTTTCTTCAAGGTCGGTTCATTCAGGCTCGCGGCATCAGCACTGCTACATGGGGCTTCAGAGAGGTGCTCGCGTCGGGCGCAGTCGATTCCGAGTGTGACGGCATTTATGACAACCAGGATAACTGCGCCAGCCAGTACAACAGATCGCAGATTGACGGAGACGCCGACGGCGTCGGCGATTCTTGCGACAACTGTCCAGCGACGTCCAACCCAAATCAACAGGACACCGACTCGGATGGAGTTGGCGACGCCTGCGACTCCACGCCCTTCGACTACACAGCCTTGCCTCAAGGGCCCATGGGTCCTCCGGGTGAGACGGGTCCACAAGGGCCTTCAGGTCCGATGGGGGCAAGTGGTCCGTCGGGTCCATCTGGACCGCAAGGACTGCCCGGCCCCCTCCTCACCCCCTGCCCCGATGCCGACGGCGACGGCTACCGCGATTGCGTGGCGATCCCCGGTTGCTTCCCCTACGGCGGTGCGTGCGGGGACTGCAACGACGCGGACCCGGCGATCAATCCGCGTGGAAGCGAAACCACGCCAAAGAAGAACCGCCACGACGGGAAGGACAACGACTGCAACGGGGTGGTGGATGGATAGCGGGCCGCGCGAGCGCCAGGAGGGACGTGCTTGGCACGGTTGATCCTCCTCAGGGGAACTGTCGGTTCAGGCAAGACCTCGGTGGCGAGGATCCTCGCGGAGCTTCGTCCCGAGCTTAAGGTGGTTGAAGTGGACGACATCAAGATCGAGAAGTACGGCACAACCGTGGAGTGCATTCCGAGCCGGGACTTTCCTGAGGCGGGCCGACGCGCGATGTCGCATCTGAAGCGGGGGTTTCACGCGGTCGTCATCGAGGCGTTTTGCGACCTGGACCACATCAACTATGTTCTGGCTGAGTCTGAAAGGAGACTCGACTCCACGGATGTCACGATGATCTGGATGAACTGCACCGAGTCGACCGCAGTAGCTCGGAAGGAGAGTCTGTCAGCGGGCACCGTGCACGAGCAGTTCAAGCGTTATGGCACTCGTTACGTTCATCCTGGGGAACTGTCGATCGACACAGACAATCTGGACGCCGAGGAGAGTGCTCGCCGCATACTTGTGCGAATTCCCTTCGAGTCATCGCTGTGACCAAGATGCACTCCATCGTCATCATCGACAACTCCGCCGGCGTCCACGACCTCCTGCGCGGAACCTCCACCCTCGAGCGTTGCGAGGGCGTCGGCCTCTATCACGAGCGTCGCCCCGCCCTCGACCTCCTGGATCTGACGATGACCGAAAACAACCGGCAAAGTCTGATCAGATCTCAGGTGGCATCTCATGGCATCCATTGCTGACATCCGACTGACCGAGGCTGAGCTAGACGCGGCAATGCGGTTCGTCCGCGAGACGCGATACAGCTACAGTCTTCCCGTCCCGTTCGAGCTTGAGGCGGTCCACCACTGCTGGGACTCGGTTCGTCCTGTACTCGCTCGGATTAACCTCCTCTCGCACCCGCCGAGGAAGCCCCTTACCCTCATGGCTCCGAAGCAAAGGTACGCCATCCGCCCGGTGCAGCTTCTCGATCCTCTCGATTTACTACTTCTTTCGGGTCTCGTGCTCCGCATCGCAGAGGTGATCGAAGCTCATCGTCCGCGAGCCGATCGGGACATCGTCCATTCGTTCCGTATACAGCGGGCGGCGGATGGATCGCTCCATTTCGTTTCCAACTGGACACGATGGGCCGAGACAGTGAACGCCAATGTGTCTTCTTTCCCGTTCGTGGGACGGACGGACATCGCCGACTTCTTCCCGCAGGTCTACTTGCATCGACTTGAAAACTCCCTCACCGCCGTCACCGCAAGTGGAGGGGAAGTACAGGCGCTGACGAGAATGCTTGAGGGTTGCGCGCACGGGACTTCCTACGGCATTCCAGTGGGGCCCGTCGCCTGCAACATCTTGGCTGAAGCGCTTCTCATCGAGGTCGATGAATACCTCATCAGTTCGGGCGTGCGATTCGCGCGGTATGTGGATGATTACCTGATCTTCGGAAGAAGCGAAGCCGAGTGTCTCCGTGGCTTGCACCTTCTGGCCGAGCGCCTTTATGCGACGCAGGGCCTTGTCCTTAACGTGGCCAAGACGCGGATTCAGACCGCAGACGCGATGATCGCGGCATTAGCACCTCCGGCCGATCCGAATTCCGCTCTTCAGCGGAAGATTACTCGAGAAGTCTTCGGAGACGACAAGTACACCATCGTCGAACCAGATCGGTTGACCCCTGAGCAGCTATCCCTTCTCGGCGAAGTGCCCTTTGAGCGAATCCTCGCAACGGCCTTGGAACAGGACTTGGTTGATCTGAATTCCGTGCGGTTTGTGCTCAGTGTAATGAGCGGTATGAAGAAGGCTGTTCATATCGGTGTTGTTCTTTCGAACCTCAATAGACTCCAGGGAGCCTCCGAGGCTGTAGCAAGATTCCTCATGCACGCTCCAATAGATAAAGAGGAAGAGCGCCGCGAGGTCGGCAAGAAAGTTCTCGAGTTTCTTCGCGGGAGAGAATTCGTGCCCGATTTCCAGGCTGTGTGGCTCCTTGAGCCGTTTGTGCAGTCGGCGGCCTGGGGAGGCGTCACGGAGCTCCGGATGCTAGCTCGGGAGCATCCGAATCGCCTCGTCCGTCGCCAGGCCACGCTCGCGCTCGGCCAGGCAGGGAACCGCTCCGCTCTGCTTGACGTCAAGTCGCGGGTGGACGATGTCAAGGACTGGGAATTACGTGCGATCCTCTTCGCTTGCCGGGCTCTGCCGCGCGACGAGCGTGACGCGTTCTGGAAACACCAGGGCGCAGTGGGCGGCCAGTGGACGATTGAAAATGCCGTGGCCAAGGCGACTGTTGAGTACGCAAAGAACGTTGCGTGACACGGAGCGCCGGAGCAGTTCTCCCGCCGTAGACTCTTCCGCCGGGGTCGGTTAG
>Ga0137394_10002264_pt1 | contig 14203 bp, 12 predicted proteins | sample czobulk116metaG_FD_108278 | JGI IMG/M metagenome (GOLD analysis project Ga0137394, IMG submission 108278) | Vadose zone soil microbial communities from Angelo Coast Range Reserve, California, USA - czobulk1.16 metaG | ecosystem: Environmental > Terrestrial > Soil > Vadose zone | place: USA...
AGTATGGAACGAGCTCTCGCAGCTGGTGGTCGTGCGGCGCATGGGGGCGGCCGAGCCGCCGCTCTTGCCGCCCTCGCAGGCCTACTTCGTGCGCGAGAACCTGAGGCTGCGCCTGCTCAACGCGCGGCTTTCGCTCCTCGCGCGCAACGAGGCCGGATACCGCGAGGATCTGCGCACGGCGCAGCGCTGGATCCAGCGCTACTTCGATCCGCGCTCCAAGCAGACCGCCGACGCGCTCAATCAGCTGAAGCAGCTCTCCTCCACCACGGTCAGCTTCGAGCTGCCGAGCATCACCGAGAGCCTGGAGGCGGTACGCGGCTACAAGTCGCGGCGGGAGCGCAGTCCGGGATGAAGCCGCGGGAATGAGATCGCTGTTCTGGCTGCTCGTGGTGTTCGCGGCGGCCGTGGCCCTGGTGATCGTCGGCAGGATCGATTCGGGCTACGTGCTCCTGATCTATCCGCCTTACCGCGTCGAAGTCTCGATGCTGTTCTTCGCCATCGCGCTGGCGGCGGGCTTTGCCCTGCTGTACGCGCTGATCCGCCTGCTCGGGCACGCGCTGTCGCTGCCCGCGTATGTCCGCGGCTACCGCGCGCGGCGTCGCCGCGAGCGCGCCCACGCCGCGCTCGCAGCCGCGCTCCAGGCCTATTACGAGGGCCGCTACGCGCGCGCGGAGAAGGAGGCCGCGGTCGCATTCGAGGGCGGGTCGGCGCCGGCGCTCGCCGCGCTGCTCGCGGCGCGCTCGGCCCACCAGATGCGCGACTTTCAGCGCCGCGACCGTTGGCTGGACCGCGCCGACGCGCAGGGCGAGCGCATGCACAGCGCTTCCCTCGCCACGCGCGCGGAGCTCGCGCTCGAGGACCGCGACTTCGCCACCGCGCGCGATGCGCTGCGCAACCTGCACAGCGTGCGCCCGAAGCAGATCGCCACCACGCGCATGCTCCTGCGCGCCGAGCGCGGCGCCGGCGCCTGGGACGAGGTGCTGCGCCTCGCGACCCAGCTCGGCAAGCGCGACGCCATCGCGCCGGCGCTCGCCGAGGAATACAAGGTGCAGGCCATGATCGAGCTGCTCGGGCGCTCGGCGGCCGACGAGGGTGCGTTCGAGCGCCGCTGGCGCGGCATCGAGGCGAAAGACCGCATCCATCCGCGCATCGCCGCGGCGGCGGCGCGTCACGCCACCGAGCTCGGCAAGGCCGAAATGGCGCGCGAGATCCTGGAGCGCGCGCTGGCGGCGGAATGGTCGCCGCAGCTGGTCGCGCTTTACGCCGAGCTGCCGGGCGAAATCGCCGAGCAAGCGCGGACCGCCGAAGCGCGCGAGCGCATCGAGCGCGCCGAGAGCTGGCTCCTCGAGCACGCGCGCGACGCCCAGCTCCTCGCGGCGCTCGGGCGGCTGTGCGCCCAGGCCGGGCTATGGGGCAAGGCGCGCAGCTTCCTCGAGGCGAGCGTCTCGTTCGAGGAGAGCCGCTCGGTGTACCTCGAGCTCGCGCGGCTCGCCGAGCGCCTCGGCCAGCCTACCGATGCCCAGCTGCACTACCGCCGCGCCGCGGAGACCTCGTGAGCGGCTACTTCGCCCGCTGGCGCTCGGTGGTGGGCCGGAAGTCGTACGTGAGCTGGTAGACGAGCGCGGGCACCATCTCTTCGCGCGGATCGGACTTGGTGGTCATCGCGCCGCTTACGCCGTACTCGGACACGTTGACGCGGCCGACCTGCCTGCGCACCCAGCCGGAGTTGCTCCACACGCTCGCCCCGCTGGCGGTTTCCACCAGCCGAGCGGAAATGTCGCCCTTGACCTCGGTGCGCAGGCCCGCGTCCAGCTTGGTGAGGTCGTTCACCCGGATGTCGGTTTTCGGGTCCGAGTAGGCGATCTCGCCGAGGAACAGCGCGCCGACGCCGTACTTCTTGCCGATGCGCTTCGCGGCGTCCGCATCGAGCTGATTGCGGCCCACGGCGGCGAGCACCGTCTCGCGGCTGCCGAGCTCGATAAACCGCGTTCCCGGCTGCGCGGCCTGGATCTGCTCCTGAAACTGCTGCGTCGCTCGCGCGCTCGCGACGCCGGAGGCGTTGGAAGCGAAATCGACAACGCCGAGCGTGCCGTAGCCTTTCAGGTCGACCCGCGGCGGCACGGTGACGAGCACCGTGCTGGAGCACCCGCACACCAAGAAGAACGCAAACAGGATTGGTGCGGCGAAGCTGCGCATGCCACTCTCCCTTGTTGTTTGTCCGCCAGCCTACCGGAGGGCGCGCAGCGGGTCGGTGACAATTGTCCGCTCAGACTGGTCCCGTCAGGCCCAGTCGCGCGGCCTAAGGAAGTCCGTATAGAGCTTTTCCTCGGGCGACCCGGGCGCGGGCTTCCAGTCGTAGCGCCAGGCGGCCTGGGGCGGCATCGACATGAGGATCGACTCGGTGCGGCCGCCCGACTGCAGGCCGAACAGGGTGCCGCGGTCGTACACCAGGTTGAATTCGACGTAGCGCCCGCGCCGGTAGAGCTGGAAGCTTCTTTCACGCTCTCCGAACGCCGTTGTTTTTCTCCTTTCCAAAAGCGGTAGGTAGGCGGGCAGGAACGCATCGCCGACCGACCGCGCCAGCCTGAACGAGAAGTCGAAATCGCGCTCGGCGAAATCGTCGAAGAAAATGCCGCCAATCCCGCGCGGCTCGTCGCGATGCTTCAGATGGAAATAGCGGTCGCACCAGGCCTTGAAGCGCGGGTAGTAGTCTTGCCCGAACGGGTCGAGCGCCTGCCTGCAGCGGACGTGGAAGTGGCGCGCATCTTCCTCGAAGCCGTAGTAGGGGGTGAGATCCATGCCGCCGCCGAACCACCACGTATCCTTCGCGGCGAAGAAGCGCACGTTGAGGTGCACCGTCGGGCAGTAGGGATTGAGCGGATGCAGCACGAGCGATACCCCCATCGCCTCCCAGGCCTGCCCGGCAAGCTGCGGCCGCGCCGCGGTGGCGGACGGCGGGAGCTGGCTGCCTTTCACGCGGGAGAAGTTCACTCCGCCGCGCTCGAACAGCCCGCCGTTTTCGATCATGCGCGTGGTTCCGCCTCCGCCTTCGGCGCGCTTCCAATCGTCGGTCGTGAAGACATGGCCGTCGGCGGCTTCCAAGGCGGCGACGATCGACTTCTGCAGCGCGGCGAAGTAGTCGCAGACGGCTTCGGTTCGCATTGCCGGCAGCCTAACTCCGCTTGATCGCGCGGTGGCCGATGTCCTTGCGGTACTGCATGCCGTCGAAGCGGATGCGCTCTACCGCCTCGTACGCGCGCGTGCGCGCCATCTTCACCGAGTCGCCGAGCGCGGTGACGCACAGGACGCGGCCGCCGCTCGTCACCAGCGCCTTGCCGTGTGCGCGGGTCCCGGCGTGGAATACGCGGCAATCGTCTGCGGGCGCCGCAATCCCGGTGATGGGGTCGCCCTTGCGCGGATCGTCGGGATAGCCGTGCGCGGCGATCACGACGCCGAGCGCGGCGCGGCGGTCCCATTCCGCCTCGACCCGCGAAAGGTTGCCGGCGAGCGCGCGCTCGACGAGCTCGAGCAGGTCGGATTTGAGCCGCAGCATGATCGGCTGGGTCTCCGGGTCGCCGAGGCGGCAGTTGAACTCGAGCGCCCTCGGGTTTCCCGCCCGGTCGATCATCAGGCCGGCGTACAGGAAGCCGCTGTAGGGGATGCCCTCCTGCGCCATGCCCTGGATGGCGGGCTGGATGATCTCGCGCATCACGCGGGCGTGGATCTTCGGCGTGACGATCGGGGCCGGCGAGTACGCGCCCATGCCTCCGGTGTTGGGGCCTTCGTCGCCGTCGCGCAGGCGCTTGTGGTCCTGGCTGGTGGCGAGCGGCAGCGCGCTCGTGCCGTCGCTCATGACGATGAAGCTCGCTTCCTCGCCCTGCAGGAACTCCTCGACCACGACCCGCGCGCCGGCTTCGCCGAGGCTTTTCTGCGTCATCATGCGGTCGATGGCGGCCTGCGCCTCCTCGACGCTGGCCGCCACGACCACGCCCTTTCCCGCCGCCAGCCCGTCGGCTTTGATCACGATCGGCGCGCCGCGCTTGGCCACGAAGGCCTTGGCGAGATCCGCGCTCTGGAACGTGCGATGCAGCGCGGTCGGGATGTTGTGGCGCACCATGAACGCCTTGGCGAAGTCCTTGGAGGATTCGAGCTGCACCGCCGCGCGGGTCGCACCGAAGATCCTCATCCCGGCATCGCGGAAGGCGTCCACCACGCCGGCCGCGAGCGCCGCCTCGGGGCCGACCACGGTCAGCTGGATGCCCTCCTTCTTCGCGAACGCCACCAGTTCGGCGACCTCGGAGAGCGCGACGTTCTCGAGGCCGTTCTCGCGCGCCGTGCCGCCGTTGCCGGGAGCGACGAAGACCTTCTGCACTTTCGGGCTCTGCGTGAGCTTCCACGCGATGGCGTGCTCGCGTCCGCCCGACCCGATCACGAGGAGCTTCATGTCAGTGGCGGAAGTGCCGCACCCCGGTGAAGATCATGGCGATGCCGCGCTCGTCCGCGGCCGCGATCACTTCCGCGTCGCGCACGCTGCCCCCGGGCTGGATCACCGCGGCGGCGCCGGCGTCGGCAAGCGCGTCGAGCCCGTCGCGGAACGGGAAGAAAGCGTCCGACGCCACGACCGAGGCCCTGAGCGAGAGGCCGGCGCCCGCCGCCTTCATGGCGGCGATGCGCACGCTGTCGACGCGGCTCATTTGTCCCGCGCCCACGCCGAGCGTCATGCGCTCGCGGCAGAATACGATTGCGTTCGACTTCACGTACTTGGCGACGCACCAAGCGAACACGAGGTCGGAGCGCTGCGCCTCGCTCGGCGCCACGCGCGTGACGAGCCTGAAATCCTTGACGGCGAGCGCTCGCGAGTCGCTCGTCTGCACCAGCAGACCGCCGCCGACGCGCTTGTAGTCGTGCGCCTGCGCGCCGTGGGCCAACGGCACCTCCAGCACCCGGAGGTTTCCTTTCCGGGAAAAGATCTTTTGTGCTTCCGCCTCGACGCGCGGCGCGATCACCACCTCGGCGAACTGGGCGGCGAGCGCTTCGGCGGTCTGCGCGTCGAGCGCGCGGTTGAACGCCAGGATCCCGCCGAAAGCCGACACCGGATCGGTCTTGAACGCGTTGGCGTAGGCTTCCGCGAGGGTGTCGGCGACGGCGGCGCCGCAGGGGTTGGCGTGCTTGACGATCACGCAGGCCGGGTCGGTGAAGCTCTTGACGCACTCCCATGCCGCGTCCGCGTCGGCGATGTTGTTGTAGGACAGTTCCTTTCCCTGGACCTGGCGGTAGGCGGCGATCGCGCCCGGCGTGGGGCGTTCGTCACGGTAAAAAGCCGCAGTCTGGTGGGGGTTCTCGCCGTAGCGGAGGTCTTCGACCTTCTTGAACTGCAGGTTGAGCACCTGCGGATATTCCTTCCGGGCGCGCCCGGCGTCGAGCGACGAAAGATAGTTGGCGATCGCGCCGTCGTACGCCGCCGTATGCGCGAACACTTTCGCCGCCAGCTCGAAGCGCGTCGCGGCCGACACCTCGCCGCCGGAGCGGATTTCGTCCAGCACGCGCGCATAGTCGGCCGGATCCACCACCACGGCGACCCCGGCGTGGTTCTTGGCCGCCGAGCGCAGCATCGCCGGTCCGCCGATGTCGATGTTCTCGATGGCGTCCTCGAAACGGCATTCGGGATCGGCGACGGTCGCCTGAAACGGGTAGAGATTCACCACCAGGAGGTCGATGGTGCCGATTCCGGCGCCCTGGAGCGCGGCGACGTGGGCCGGATCGTCGCGCCGCGCGAGCAGCCCGGCGTGGATCTTCGGATGCAGCGTCTTGATCCGCCCGTCGAGCATCTCCGGAAAGCCGGTGTACGACGAGACCTCGGTCGTGGCGATGCCCTCCTTGCGCAGGAGCCTCGCCGTGCCGCCGGTGGACACGAGCTCGACCCCGAGCGCGCCCAGCGCGCGCGCAAGCTCGACGATGCCCGACTTGTCGGAGACGCTGAGGAGAGCCCTGCGGACTTTCGACACTACCCTTTGATCCGCAGCTGCTGCATCTTGGTGCGCAGCGTATTGCGGTTGATGCCCAGCATCTGGGCGGCGAGCGTCTGGTTTCCCTTGGCCTGCGCGAGGACCATCTCGATCATGGGCTTCTCCACGTTCTTCAGCACCATGTCGTAGATCGAGGTCGGCTTTTCGCCGTCCATGTCCTTGAAGTAGCGCTCGAGAGATCGCTTGACCGAGTCGGCGAGCTCGTTTTGTCGGTTCATGCGGCGAGCCTGGAGAAATAGTCGTTCACTGCGGAATGCTGCGCCACCGCGCTGTCGATGCGGACCGCCGCGCAGCGGAACTCCTCGCCGCCGGGCAGCGCACGCACCGTCCATCCGATGTGCTTGCGCGCCACGCGCGTCCCCTGCTCCTCGCCATAGAGCTCGTACAGGCCTTCGAGATGCTCGAGCAGCGCCGCGCGCATTTCCCCAAGCGACGCCGGGGTCGTGCTCGCTCCGGTGGCGAGGAAATGGGCGATCTCGCGGAACAGCCACGGCCGTCCCTGCGCGGCGCGGCCGATCATGATGCCGTCGGCCCCGGTGGCTTCGAGCACGCGCCTCGCCTCCTCCGGCGTCTCGACGTCGCCGTTCGCGACCACCGGGATCCGCAGCCGCGACTTCACCTCGGCGATGGTCTGGTACTCGGCATGGCCGCGGAAGGCGCAGGCGCGGGTGCGGCCATGGATGGCGAGCATCTGCACACCCGCGCCCTCGGCGATGCGGGCGATCGAAAGCGCGTTGCGCCGCTCGGGGTTGGGGCCGGTGCGGATCTTGAGCGTCACCGGCACTTCGACCGCCTTCACTACCGCCTCGAGGATGCGCGCGACCAGCGCTTCGTCCTCCAGCAACGCGGAGCCGGCCAGCACGTTGCAGACCTTCTTCGCCGGGCAGCCCATGTTGATGTCGATGATCTGCGCGCCCAGCGCCACGTTGTGGCGCGCGGCATCGGCCAGCATCTGCGGGTCGGCCCCCGCGATCTGCACCGCGATCGGGCCCGGCTCGCCGCCGTGATCGACTCGCAACCGGGTCTTGCGCGACTCGCGCAGCTCGGGCCGCGAAGACACCATCTCCGACACGGCGACGGCGGCGCCGTAGCGCCGGGCGAGTCGGCGAAAGGGGCGGTCGGTGATGCCTGCCATCGGAGCGACGAACAATCCGCTGCGCAGAACATGCGCGCCGATTCTCATTGGCCGTGGCGTCTTCCGGAAAAACAGGGAAGCGAATTTTATCCGCTTTGCCTGGGAAAAAGAATCGTCCACCGCGACCACTGTTGTTTTTTCACGGCAGCGCGGAAGGCCCATAGATCATGCGGCGCGCGAAGAATCGCCTCGGCGCGGGGAAAAGATCGAGCGCCGTCAGCGCCAGGCCGCGCGCCGCGCGCTGCAGCGGATTCGTGCCCAGAAACGCGCCCGCGAGCGCGTCGGTCACGCCGATCGTCGCCTGCGCGTCGAACCGGCGCCTTGCGGCATAGCGCGCGAGCACGGCTGCGTCGCCGGGATCGCGCGATTCGACAAAGACTCTTGACAAATCCCATGCGTCCCGCAGTCCGAGGTTGAGTCCCTGCCCCGCGACGGGGTGCAGCGTCTGCGCTGCGTTACCGATGTACACGGCGCGCGGCGTCACGCGCGTGGGATGCACCCGCAGGGCGAGCGGCTGCAGCGCCCGTTCTTCGACCTGCACCGGGATGCCCGGGCGGCGCCCGGCAGCCAAGCCGAGCCGGTCCAAAAAGAGCTCCTCGGGGCAGCGCGCGAGCTCGGCGGCGCGCTCGGGCCGGCAGCTCCAGACGAGCGCGTAGCGTCCGGCGAGCGGCAGCAGCGCGAGCGGCCCCTCGGGCGTGAAGCGCTCGAACGCCGTGGCGTCCGAGGCCGGCTCGGTGCGCACCAGCGCGACCAGCGCGTCCTGCGCATAGCGCTTCTCGCGCGATTGCGGCAGCGATCCCTCGGCGTGGACCACGCATCGCGCCTGCGTTTCCGCGTCGACGAACAACGGCGTGCAGCGGCTCTGCAGCACCGACACCAGCGCCGAATACTCGGTCACGTAGCCGAGCGCGGGGACGCCGGCATCGGCTGCATCCATGACCGTGCGGCCGAACGCCGCCTGCTGCGAGACGTGAACCCTCCGGATCGGCGTTACCTCGAGCGAGCGCCACACGTCGAGACGCTCGAGGATCAGCCGGCTCGCGTGCGAAAGCGCGAGCGGCCGGAACGCCGCCCTGGTCTCGGTTCTTCCGAGAATCGCGATCTGCAGGTGTGAACCACGAAGGGCGAGCGCAAGCGCGCAGCCGACCGGGCCGGCGCCGCGGATGAGGACGTCAGTCCCTCGGGCGGGCATCGCGCATCAGCGCTTCGATTTCGGCGACGCCCTTCGGCGCTTCGGCCGTGATGACCTCGCATGCTCCCCGGGTGACGACCACGTCGTCCTCGATGCGGATGCCGATGCTGCGCAGCCGCTCCGGCACGTCGTCGGCTGCACCGATGTAGAGGCCCGGCTCCACCGTGAGCGCCATGCCGGGCTCGAGCGTTCGCCACTGCCCGGCGCGCTTGTATTCGCCCGCGTCGTGCACGTCGAGCCCGAGCCAGTGTCCGGTGCGGTGCATGTAGAAGCGCTTGTAGGTTTCCCTCTCGAGCACCTCGTCCAGGGTTCCCGAGAGGAGCTTGAGGTCGAGCATGCCCTGCGCCAGCACGCGCACCGCGGCCTCGTGCGGCTCGTTCCACGCGCTGCCCGGGCGCACCTTGTCCATGGCCGCCTTCTGCGCGGCGAGGACGACCTCGTAGACCTCGCGCTGGCCCGGGCTGAAGCGCCCGCCCACGGGGAACGTGCGCGTGATGTCGGACGCGTAGCCGTCGAGCTCGCAGCCCGCGTCGATCAAGAGGAGCTCGCCGTCGCGCAACGGGGCGTCGTTGAACACATAATGCAGCACGCAGGCGTTCGGCCCGCCGGCGACGATCGGAGAGTACGCGGGAAACTGCGCGCCGCTGCGGCGGAACTCGTGGAGCAGCTCGGCCTCGATCTCGTACTCGCGGCGGCCCGGCCGTGTGGCCTGCATGGCGCGCCGGTGCGCCGCCGACGCGATGCGCGCGGCGCGGCGCATGACCGCGAGCTCCTGCGCGTCCTTGATCAGGCGCATGTTGTCGATCAGGGCGCGCACGTCCTGCACCCGATCGGGCGCCATGATGCCGGCGCGGCCCTTGGCGCGCACCGCGTTCAGCCAGCGCATGACGCGCGCGTCCCACTCGGGGTCGGCGCCGACCGGGTAGTGCAGCGCCGGCTGGTTCTCGAGCAGCTCGATCATCTTCTCGTCGAGCGCCGCGATGGGGTAGGCCTCGTCGAAGGCGAAGCGCTCGCGGGCGGCTTGCGGGCCATGGCGGAAGCCGTCCCAGATTTCGCGCTCCTCGCTGCGCTCGCGGCAAAAGAGGATGCTCTTGCCCTGGGCGGTGAGGACGAGCGCCGCCTCCGGCTCGGCGAAGCCGCTGAGGTAATAGAAGTGGCTGTCGAAGCGGTAGGGGAAATGCGTGTCGCGGTTGCGCAGGCGCTCGGGCGCGGTCGGCACGAGCGCGACCCCTTCGGCGATCGCCTGCGCGAGGCGCCGCCGGCGCTCGCGATGGTGGGAGATGGCGTCGTTCGGCTTCATCGTTGGGTTGATCCAGAGGCGAGATGCGCTTCGAGGTCGGCGAGGCGCTCGCGCGTGCCCACGTCCTGCCACACGCCGCGGTAGAGCTCGCCGCCCACGAGCCGCCGTGCGGCGGCGGCGTACAGCAGCGGGGCGAGGGGCGCTTTTTGCCCGGGTGCTACGCCGGCGACCATGGCGGGCGACATGACGGCGATGCCGGCATAAGTGTAGCGCGGCGCGGGGCCATCGCCGAGCGTTCCGTCCTCGAGCGTGAAGTCGCCGCCGCTGCGGTGCGGCGGGTTGGCAACCAGGACGAGGTGCGCCAGCCGCGCGCCGAGCGAAATGCGGTGCAGGGAGGAAAAATCGAACTCGCAATAGATGTCGGCGTTCACGAGGAGGAACGGCGCCTCGCCGAGAAGGGCGCGCGCCTTGGCGATTCCACCGGCGGTCTCGAGCGGCTCGCGCTCGCGCGAGTAGGTGATGCGCATGCCGTAGCGCTCGCCGTTGCCCAGTCCCTCGACGATGCGATCGGCGAGATGCGAAACGTTGACCACCGCCTCACCGTAGCCCGCCGCGGCGAGGCGCTCCAGGTGCCAGGCGATGAGCGGCTTGCCGCCCACCTGCACCATCGCCTTCGGCACACTGTCGGTGAGCGGCCGCATTCGCTCGCCCCTGCCGGCGGCGAGAACCATCACTCGCATTTCAGTTCGTCCAACAAACGGGTCAGGGGAGCGAGCGCCGAGTAGCGCTTGCTGACGTCCCGGGCATAGCGGATGAACCGCGGCGTATCGGCGAGGTAATTGGGCTTGCCGTCGCGATAGTTGATGCGCGCGAAGATGCCGAGCACCTTGAGATGGCGCTGCAGCCCCATCCATTCGAAGGCACGCCAGAACTCGCCGAAGTCCGCGGCGACCGGCAGGTCCGCGGTGCGCGCCTTCTCCCAGTAGCGCACGGTCCAGTCGAGCACCGACTCCTCCTCCCAGCTGAGAAATGCATCGCGCGTGAGCGACACCACGTCGTAGGCGATGGGGCCGATGACCGCGTCCTGGAAATCGAGCACGCCGGGGTTCGGATTGCAGACCATCAGGTTGCGCGGCATGTAGTCGCGGTGCACGTACACCCTTGGTTGTGCCAGCGCGCTGTGCGCGAGGAGGGTGAACACCTGCTCGAGCCGGTTCTTCTGCTCGTCCTGCATTTGGACCCCGAGATGCCGCGCGACGTACCAGTCCGGAAAGAGCTGCATTTCCCTGCGCAGCAGGGCTTCGTCGTAAGGCGGCAGCTCCCCCGGCCGGGTGGCGAGCTGCCAGCGGATCAGCGCGTCGGTGGCATCGGCGAAGAGCTGCGGCGCGTTGTCCGGCGCCAGCTCGCGCAGATAGGTCCGGGTGCCGAGGTCGGTGAGCAGCAGAAAGCCCTGCGCCAGGTCCTGGGCGCGGACCTCCGGCGCGTGCACTCCGGCCTCGTGCAGCAGCCGTGCCACATGCACGAAGGGCCGGCAATCCTCCTTGTCCGGCGGCGCGTCCATCGCGATCAGGCTCGAGCCGTCGTCGAGCGTCGCGCGGAAATAGCGGCGAAAGCTCGCGTCTTCAGAGGCCGGGGTCAGCGTGAAGCGCTCGCCGCCGAGCTCGCGCGCGAGCCAGCGCCCGAGCGCTTCGCGGCGAGGGTCGGCGTGTATCATAGAAATTCTAACATCAACGAAAAAAGGTCCCGCGCTCAATGCGGTACCGCGTCGCTCTGTTGGCATTGTATTTCTCGGTGCCAGCCCTTGCGCAGAGCGTTCCGCCCGCGCAGGCGCAGGGCGCGACCACCATCGACGCCGAGACGATCGAGGGCGTCGGCGACCTCGAGGTGACCGCGCGCGGCAAGGCCGAGATCCGCCGCGACGACGTCACGATCTTCGGCGACCTGCTGCGCTACAACTCCGAGTTCGGCCGCGTGCAGGGCGAGGGCGGGGTGCGCCTGCAGCGCGACGGCGACCGCTTCTACGGCCCGCGCCTGCAGTTCAACACGCTCGAGGACAGCGGCACGGTGGAGAGCCCGAAGTACCTGATCCAGCGCGAGGCCACGGCGCGCGGCGCGGCCGAGGTGGTCGAGATCATCGACCGCGAGCACTACCGCATGAAGAACGGCACGTTCACCACCTGCGAGGCGGGGCGCGATGATTGGGTGCTCCAGGCTTCGGAAATCGACCTCGACTACGACAAGCAGGAAGGCCGCGCGAAGCACCCGCGGCTACGCTTCTACGACGTGCCGGTCCTCGCCTTTCCCTACGCCACCTTCCCGCTCGAGAATAGCCGCCGCAGCGGCCTGCTCGCGCCCTACTACTCGCAGACCTCGCAGCGCGGTTTCGAATTCGCCGTGCCCTACTACTGGAACATCGCGCCCGAGGCGGACTTGACCGCCACGCCGGTGTTCATGAGCAAGCGCGGCGTCCAGCTCAAGACCTGGGGGCGTTATCTCCAGCCAAGCTATACCGGCGAGCTGAAGCTCGAGTACCTGCCCGACGACAAGGTGTTCGGGGGGAGCCGGTCCGGCGTGTCGTGGCAGCACGCGCAGACCTTCGCGCCCAACTTCACCGGAAACCTCGACTACAACCGCGTATCGGACGACCGCTATTTCGTCGACCTCGCGAGCCAGGTGCGCGTCGTGACGATCGGCAACCTGCAGCAGGACGGCTACGTCAACTACAACGGCAGTTTGGGCCGCTACCCCTACAGCGCCCAGGCACGCGTCCAGAAATTCCAGACCCTGCAGGATCCGCTGGCGCCGATCGATCCGCCGTACCACCGCGTGCCGCAGCTCACCTTCGCCTCCAACCTGAGCAACGTGGCGGGTCTCTTCGACTCGACGCTGCCGGCGGAGCTGGTGCGCTTCACCCACGACGTGAAGGTCGAGGGCACGCGGGTGAGCATCAACCCGGTGGCTGCGATGCCGATGCTAGCTCCGAGCTGGTTTATCACGCCCAAGGTCGGATTGCGCGCGGCGAGCTACGGCCTCGACCACACCGATCCCGGCGCCGAGATGTCGCCGCACACGACGATTCCCTGGTTCAGCCTGGACAGCGGGCTGGTATTCGAGCGCAGCGCGCGATTCTTCGGCGAAACGCTCACCCAGACGCTCGAGCCGCGCATGTTCTACGTGAGAGTGCCCTACCGCAACCAGGACGCGTTTCCCGTCTTCGACACTGCGCTCGCCGACTTCAACTACACGCAGCTCTTCAGCGAGAACCGCTTCACCGGCGGCGACCGCTTCGGCGACGCGAACCAGCTGACGCTCGCCATGAGCTCGCGCTTTCTCACCTCGAACGGGCAGGAAGCGCTGCGCGCCACCATCGGCCAGCGCTACTATTTCGACGACGAGCGCGTCGGGCTCACGCCCACCTCGCCGCTGCGCACGTCGAAGGCGTCCGACATCCTGGGCTCGGTGGGGGGGCGCTTGTTCCGCTACTGGACCTTCGACACCACCGCCCAGTACAACCGGCTGCAGCAGGAGACCGAGCGCTACAGCGTCTCGTTGAAGTACAACCCCGAGGTCGCCAAGGTGCTGAACGCGAGCTACCGCTTCACCCGCGGCTCCGTGCGCCAGATCGACCTGGCGAGCCAGTGGCCGATCTCCGCGGGCTGGTACGGCGTCGGGCGCTACAATTACTCCTTCCTGGACGGGCGGCTGCTCGAGGGGCTGGCGGGCGTCGAGTACAACGCGGGCTGCTGGGTGTTTCGCGCGGTCGTGACCAAGGTGCAGGCTGCAACGCAGGTGGTTTCGACCGGATTCTTCTTCCAGATCGAGTTCAACGGCGTGGGCCAGGTGGGCATCGACGACGTGGTGGGTCTGCTGTCGCGGAACATCCCCGGATACACGGTGACCAACCCCAGGAATCCGGCAGCAGGAGTGCCGAGCATGCAGAGGCCGCTGCCGTTCCAGCAGGTGTACTGAAAATCGAGCAATGCGCGTAGCGCCGTTCGTGTTCCTGCTTCTTCTGCCTGGCTTCGCGCCGGCGCAGGCGCCGCAGCTCGTCGACCGCATCGTGGCGGTGGTGAACAAGGAGGTGATCACGTTCTCCGAGCTCAACGCCGCGGTGGCCTCCGCCGAGCGCCAGCTGCGCCGGCAGGGGACCCAGGCGCCGTCGCGCGAGGTGCTCGAGCGCCAGCTGCTCGAGCGCCTGATCCTCGACAAAGCGCAGCTGCAGCTTGCGCGCGACACCGGAATACGCGTCGACGAGACGCAGGTCGACCGCGCGGTGCAGCGCGTCGCGGAGCAGAACAACCTGACGCTGTCGGGCTTTCGCGCCGCGCTGGAGCGCGACGGGGTTCAGTTCGAGGCGTTCCGCCAGGACTTGCGCGACCAGATCATCCTCACGCGGCTGCGCGAGCGCGAGGTGGACGACAAGATCCAGGTCAGCGACACCGAGATCGATCTGTTTCTCGAGGAGAACAGCGCGCAAAGCGCCGTGCGCGCGGAGTACAACCTCGCCCACATCCTGGTGCGCGTGCCCGATCAGGCGAGCCCCGAGCGCATCGAAGCGGCGCGCGCCAAGGCGGAAAAAGCGCGCGCCGAGGCGCAGAGCGGCGACTTTC
>Ga0137394_10002265_pt1 | contig 14202 bp, 8 predicted proteins | sample czobulk116metaG_FD_108278 | JGI IMG/M metagenome (GOLD analysis project Ga0137394, IMG submission 108278) | Vadose zone soil microbial communities from Angelo Coast Range Reserve, California, USA - czobulk1.16 metaG | ecosystem: Environmental > Terrestrial > Soil > Vadose zone | place: USA...
ATCCAGTCAAGGATTTCGAGACGGTGCGTTACACCAAGGAAGGAAAATTGATTCATGTGTCACTGAGTGTTTCCCCAGTCAGAAGCGCCAGCCGCAGGATCATTGCCGCGTCGATCATCGCTCGTGACATCGAGGAACGGGTGCGGGCGGAGAAGGAACGGGACATACTTCTACGGCAACTGCAGGCCTCCCTCGCCGAGGTGGATTTGCTCAGCGGGCTGCTACCGATTTGCGCGAGCTGCAAAAAAGTCCGGGATGATCAGGGCTACTGGACACAAGTGGAGGTTTACGTGCATGACCGAACCAACGCCGAGTTCACCCATGGGCTTTGCCCGGAATGCGTGAAAAGGTATCGCGAAGCCATGCCCCAGAAGCTGTGAGATTCACCACCTAAGCGTGCCGTCGCGAACCGGTGAGGCTTCAACCAATTTAGTTTCTCTCTCCGCTTCTTACATTTTTTTGGCGGGCGCGCCGGATGGCCGTTTCGTAGGCCGCTGGAAGCTTCACAGTGCCGTCCGCTTTGGACCACCAGCGAGGAGTTTCCGAATAGATCCAGACGTATTCGTCCGCGGTCTGCAAGGCTTTGCGCAAGCTGGCTTCGAATACTTCCGGCGTGAAAAAGTTTTTGCTGAAGTCATTGGTGTCCCAACCGTGTTTACGCCAGTTGTTGTCGAGCCAGAGCCCAAACCCCATGGAAAAGACTTGCTGGTATTTCTGAGGATTGATCACGATCGGGAGCAAGTTTGTGCGCATCGTCCCATAGGCTTTGTCGAATTGGGCCGGGTCTTTGTAGCTGTAGGCCAATTCGTAGCCATCGACTACGCGTGTCTTGCCTTTGACCGCTTCGAGCAATCCGTCCATAAAAGGCGCCATCATTCCATAATCGCAGTCCGGAAGAGGTTTTTTGCCCGCGCCTGATTGCGCCCAGGGCAGGCTGTAGCCGAATGTCAGGAATACGGTTAGATCGGGAAAACCATCCTGGAAGGCCGCCATCACCTCCCGGCCGCGTTTGCGCACCTGTGCGGCGTAATCGTCCCACGATTTGGTCGAGGCGTCGCGTTGTTTGCGGTAGTTGAACAGCGGGAAGCCATACTGCTCGATGTCGAAGAGGACCCCTTTAACACCGCCTCCTTTAGCTACTTGTGCGGCCAGCTTTGCGTTATTGACGATGGCCGAAAAGTCATCAAACCAATCGATTTTTCCAGGCGACGTGTTGAATCGGAGAAAATTCTCTGTGAAGCGTGTAAATTTTGTGGCTTTGAGATCTTCAAGCGCGGCCGATAAATCCTCCGCGCTGAAGCTGCGAGTGTCCCAGCATTCCCACATGAAACTGCCCCGCCCACCGTTTGGCTTGCCATATTCGACGTGAAAGACGCATCCATCAAAGGGCGTCTTCTCCATCTCGGCGATGTGCTGCTTCATGAAGGCCGTATCGGGCTCGTCCCAGCCGAACTCAATGAGCTTTTTTGCGGGGCTGCGGTCCGCCGCTTGAAGCGAAAAGGTCGAAATCAACAAGCCAAGGGTCACGAACCGCAAGTGCATGTCGCTATCAATAGGTAGCGTGCTCTTTGATGTCGATGCGAAAGGGCACGATGATTGTCCGCTAGAGACGCCGGTAGATCCTTTCCAGAGTCAGCAGCGCGTAGGAGGTGACCAGGGCAGGGTCCTTTTCCCACCAGCGGCCGTTCGAGTTCTCCCAGGAACCATTGCGTTGTTGGAGGTTGATTAGCTTCATGGCCAGTTCGCGAGACCAGGCGATCTTCTGCCCATTCTTCAACGCGAGTTCGTCCACTCCATAAATGCTCAAGGCTTTGGACATGGTGTTGAAATAATAAAAAAGGCCCTGCGGGCCCATCCCGGGATTTTCGTCGAGAGTGTAGTTTTTCTGCAACCAGTCGAAAACCGCCGTCACGCGCGGGTCATCCGGCCTGAGGTCGCAATAGATGTAGCTGAGCAGTCCCGCGTAGCTGATGCTTCCGTATGAGCGCAGGGCGACCCGGCCGTTGGCGTTCGTCTCCGAGCCAGCCATGCTTTGGCCTGGATAATAGATGAACCCTCCTTTATTTCGCGGGTCGTCCGAAGCCCACGATTGTTTGTTGTAGGCGGGCAGATTTTGGCAGTTCTGAAGAAATTGGATCGCAGCGGCCCAATTGAGATCGGCGTTGTCCGCGAGCGTGTTGTCGCGTGCCAAATGCTTGCTGTAGTAGAGCGCTTCGAGGGCGGCCAAAGTGTTGCCCATGTCCGAGTGTTCGTACTTGCTTCCATAACCAATGCCGCCGTCGAAGACTGTATCAATCTTCCCTTTTTCACCGAAGTCGCCTTGCAACCCAACAAGGAAGCGGCGGGCTTTCCGCAGGACTGCTTCATATTCCGGTTTGTTGGCAGCAAGGAGCGCCATCATGCAGAGCGACGTGTTGTAGGTCGCCAAATTCGTTTGGAAGATGCTTCCATCGGGTTTGGCGCAACTGACAATAAAGGAGTAGCCCTTGCGCATCCAATCGGGCTCTTGCGCGCGTGGCGTCCGTGCAGGATTCCCCTGGCAAGCCGCCAAACCCAGCGCCGTAACCGCTGGTTGATCGGCGCTCGACCAATACCCGTTGGTATTTTGGTTTTCCTTCAGCCAGCCGATTCCGCGGTCAATCGCTTGTTGCACTTCATTGCGGAATGATATGTCGTTTGGGCCGATAGCCACCGCCGCGCCGCCGGACGACGCATGAAGACAGAACCCGAGCCAAATCGAGAGAGTGATGGGCAAGCGGCCAATCAACATTATTGGATAGACTCGGAGAAACATATTGGTCTTCAGGATCATTTTCTCGGCGACCCACGAGGGGGAAATTTTGGAGCGCTCGGCAGGGTGATTATGATTTCGGCCGAAGTATCCTTGTTGAGCTCTTTCGGCATGACCTGCCAGTTGTCGTCATCGTCGCGACGGGGCAGGGGGTTGTTGATCAACGCTTCGGGATCGTCGATCAGGGAGACGATCGACCCGTTTTGCTGCGCGGCGAACCCTTCCGCATTGATCTCGGAGCCGTTGTAGATCCAGTCCACATTTTGCATCGCTTTGCCGGCCGCGCGATCAAGACCAGGTGTTCCGCGCGCAGGCGGGGTTCCTTGTCCCCGGACTTCCATGAGACTTCGATGCGTACTGGATCCCCGGGAGGAACTTTGGTTTTGTCTTGTGGGAATTCGTTTGTCCCTTTGCCTTTGGCGCCGAGCAAAAGCATCGCCAGATGAATATGGTAAGGCTCCGCGTCAGTTCGGAAGACGCTTTCGTGAGTTTTACCGGCGGAAGTAACAAGGAGATACTCAACGTTCCCGTCCATCATATTGACTCTGGCCGGAATCGTGACTGTGCGAGCGTTTTTGCTAAGCCGAACTTTACCGATTTCAAACAAGCCTGGGCCAACCTCTTTCAATGGCATCTTATCCGGCAATTGTCCGCGACCGCAGAAAGCGGGAAGGCAGCCCAGGCAGACCATCAGCAGATGGAACCGCCTTTTAGGCTGGCGAGCTGCTGGCGTCTTTCGCATCAACCCACAATCTGGAGGAGAGCCAAATTGTCAACTGGCGACATTACTTGACAAGCCAAGCTTCGGGACTCAAGGTCATCTACACTGATGAAAAAGGCCCGATCATGCCGTCATGGTTTTACCCTCATCGAATTATTGGTCGTGATCGGAATTATCGCTCTTTTGGCGGCGCTTCTTCTTCCCGCCCTGAGTCAGGCAAAAGAAAAGGCGCGCCGGGTCAAATGCATGAGCAATTTGAGGCAAATAGGCATTGCCATGCGGATCTTCGCCCTGGATCACGATGGTTTTTATCCCTGGCACACTCTGCCCAGCGAAGGAGGCACGTTCGGACCAAATGCCGGCAAGGGATGGTTCAATTACTCCGGGCTCTCGGCGGAGCTTCTTACGCCCAAGGTCCTGGTCTGCCCAAGTGACAGGGCGACGCTCATCGTAAACACCTGGGCCGAGTTTACAGCCGCTGCCTATCAAAACAAGGCGCTCAGTTATTTTACCGGCCTGGACGGCTATGAGCAAATTCCGGCGGCGTTCCTCGCGGGCGATCGCAATATTGCCGGGTTTGTTGCCGATGACTGCGAGAGTGTGGCCAAGCCTGGCGTTCCAGCTCAACAAATGAAGTACAACAATCTTAACATCAGATGGACAAACAGCGTTCACGGAGCGCTGGGATTCATTGTTCTCTCCGACCAAAGCGTGCAGGTTACTTACAAGAAAGGCCTGACGAACCTCGTCTATCCAGCTTCCAAAGGCGTTTCGGGCGGGACCATTCGGACGACAGCGGGAAGAATCCCGGATAATCATATTCTTCTGCCGAGGTAGTTTGGATGGAATGACTAATGACGAAGCACCAGCCGAACCGCATTTCGCCGCAAGTTGCGCACATTGGCGCACGAAGGTCGGTTAAACGAGCGCAGTCCTGGTTGAGAGTTGAGAGTTGAGAGTTGAGAGCTGGGATTAACCGCAAAGAACTCATAGATCACGAAGAGCACGCGTGATGCGGAATGGGACGATCGTCCCAAAGTTGGTGATGCAAGTGGCTGATCTTCAGGAATGGGACATTTGAGTTTTTTTGTTTTCGTCCCAATCTGAGGATCACCGCAAAGACGCAGAGGTCGCAAAGCCGCAACCGAAACTTTACATGAGGGAACGGAGGGAACAGAGAACCGCGAATCGACGCCAATCAACGCGAAGGTTCACCAAGTGCGGAGTGCGGAATCGAAGAGGGTTAACCGCAAAGAACTCAAAGATCACAGAGAGAGGTGGTTGTCCGGTGGTCAGTTGACCAGGAACTGATCAATGGTTTTGCAGTAATTTGCACCTATTTGCGGCGTTTGCGGTTGCTTTTTACGGCAAGCCGACAGAGCGGTTCCAACCAAGGAGCCAGTCCTCTGCCCACGGTCGAGCAGAGGACTGGAGTCCCGCCGATCCCATTCGGTGATCCGAGTCGTGACACCGTTTTAAAATTTCAAAGAGCATCCACCGTCGCGCAGCGCTATGGCGGACAGGTCCACCGTCGCGCAGCGCTATGGCGGACAGGTCCGCCGTCGCGCAACCGCTATGGCGGACAGGTCCGCCGTCGCGCAACCGCTATGGCGGACAGGTCCGCCGTCGCGCAACCGCTATGGCGGAGAGCGGAGGAACAAGCCTCGGCTTGGAGCGAACGGTTTCAGGTTTTTGGGCCCGAAAAGGGTCAGCGCTCCGGACTTTCGTCCTGATACTGAATATAGATACAGTAGTGGTTTGCGGATTGCAAGAAAAAAGTTCCAGGGTTTCTGCCTTCGCTCTCAGAGAACTCCTAATGGGTGACCCCTTCCCGGGGCAGCAGGGTCAGACTACCTTGACGCGGAGGCGACCGACATATAATGCCCGATCGATTCTCGCGCGCCGTTGTCGGCGCTAGCCGCTTTAGAGTCTTGAAAGCGGAAAAGAATGCTCGACAGACGTGCGTTTTTCGCATAGAAAATCCGTGTTCCACGGATGCTTGACAACGCATGTCACACGCACCTACTGTCTCGCCCATATGTCCGGGGTGGTCAAAGTTCGACGAAAGACGAATAAGACAAATGCGCGCAAGATCCACAGGCGTTGCCTCGGAATTGTTAGGGGAGGGCATTTCGCCAGACGCATTTTATGACCTTTTCATTATGGGAAATTGGCTAGCGCGGTTTCTGCGAGTTCTTTGGCGGGGAATTGTGGCGGTGGTGAGGCCCCTGTGGGAATGGCCAATATGGCTGTGCATCTATCTCTGGTACGCCATCGTCTTTTTGTTGAAAATGACCTGGAAGCTTGTGGTGCTGATTTGTACGTTTTCGTTTCCGGAGGTCATTGTCCCTGCTCTACCCTGGGTGATCGACTACCTAATGACGTTAATATTGTTACCCCCTCCCGTGCTCCTTAACCAGAAAGTTGCGGTATCGGCAATGATGTTTCCGCTTGTGGGACTAATCCGCGCCGACTCAGCAATCCAAACGAGAAATCCTAGTAGTGCTTCATTTAAATTCTTAAGGGGGTCAAGGATTGTGCTTCTAGCCGCGGGATTGGGGGGAGCCGTTTTGTACGCAATGTCTGTGACGTTAAAATTGTTACGGCCGCCAGATCTCATCCGACAGGAGAATCTCTGCTATAAAATCTGCGCATGGGGCCTTGCCATAGCCTTGGTTCTGAGCTTTATTAACTTTGCGCTGATAAGGAGAAAAGAGATCAACCCGGTGAAGGGTCGCTGATTATGGTCGTTGACCTCCAAACCCTTAGTTATCCTGTTATCTGGGGTGCAGGGCTTGTCTATATTGTTTGCTGCGCGTTTGGCTTCACGGGGCTAATCGCTTCTAACGTAATTTCGGAAAATGCCGAAGGAAAGGTGCTTCCAAAACCAGCAGTGCCTAAAAAGGTCAGTCCTCCGAGCATTAGGCCATCCTCTGTCCAAGAGATCAAGCACAAGCTGGTCAACCCGACTGTATTTTCTTCAAAACCAGTCGCCTTTCTCGAAAACCCGGACTTAGTAGCGCGATTCCGGGAAGCTCAATCAAGTAACGGCCATTTGATGCTCTTGACAGGGCGGTACGGGATAGGCAAGACAACATTCGCACAAGAACTCTGCAGACAGCGTTTGGAGGCTCCTGTCGGGGACCGCGAAGTTTCCCAAACCCCCTTATACATCTCCCTTGCTAACCAGTCGGGACGCTTGAGCAAACGAAACATTGAGGGCCTCATTGCCAAATGTATTAAAAGCAAATTGACTATAGTCCAGCGTCAGATAGCGAGGAAACTATTGACAAGCGGAAACCTGCTCCTGTTTCTGGATGATCTTGATTCTCTGTCAAAAGCGCAACGCGAAGTAGTTCAAAGATTCGCTTTGGAGCGAAAGGAGACGTCTTTCGTTTTCCTCGTCTCAGAGGGAAAGGCTTGGGAGAAGGAGTTTCCGCACGGCCATTCCTTTCCGCTGCAACCTTGGAGCCGGGAGCGGGCGCTTCGGTACCTCGAGCGGTGCTTAGAGGATTCAAAAAAGGTGGAACAGGTTCTCAGTGGTGTAGGGTCTGTACTGGGTTCCGAAGAACCCCCCTTAGTCTGGGCATCCATTGCCAAGATGGCTTCGAACCCTAACTTCGAGCACTGGTTCGCTGCGAAAGTGGAGGCTGCGGCTACTGAAGTGGGAGACCAGATCTTGCAGACATATATTTCGATCATTATCGGACAGCGCCAGAACGCCTTGAAGCAGTTGGGAGCAGTTGCCCTCACCTTGCTAACGGAGAATAGGACCAACTTCGCAGCGGAAGAAACTGGTTTCTCCTCAACCGAGTTGGATCAATGGGTTGATAGGCTATTGAAAAAACGGGACGGACGCTACGAATTCTTGCACATAAACTATCAGCTGGTGTTGGCGAGCAAGTATATAGGACGCTATTTCGGGGAAGCCAGGGAGAAGCTCGGCGCTCAACAAATGCAGGCGTTCGTTTGGACAACCGTCATTCGATCAGCAATTGAGTTTGCTGAGAACCAGGGTGATAAGGATTCTCTCGCGAACCAACTGAGTTCCATAGCCGCTGAGGTCACTGTAGCAGCCTGATCTCCAAAAGCTGGAAAAGCCAAGGTAGAGTTCTGCCAGATCGCCTTACCATGGTCGGCAGCGAGTCTTTGTTCCCTCTTTGCGATGATTTCCAGCTCTGCCAGTTGCTGGTTCACCGCGTTTAGTTGCGCGCGTGATGAGGGCCTCCGCTTGCGCCGATTCGATGCTGGAACTTGAGGCGTAAAAGCGCGATTAGTTATCCTAGGCGAATCTCGCCTCGCTCGATCTTGCTTACCAGTTCCTCGACCATTTTTTCGGCTTCGCCCATAAGTTAAAGCTTCGCGCGCGAATTACGGTTTGAATGGGATTTTCGAGTTTCTGAAATCGCGGATCGTCTGAAGCGCGGTATTTAGTTCGATTGATGTGAGCGACGAAGAACCGGAATGACTCAATCGGTTCAGGACTGCGGAGCGGACGGCGCTGGTCCGCGGAATGAGTGCGGGATCAATGAACTCACCACGCTTCTCTTTGAGCCGTGTCGCGTGGCGGCGGAGAATGCTGCGCCAGAGCGCGTCCGCCTTCACTTCCTTCGGGTTGGCCTTGAACACAACTTCGATCCCGTTCTTCTCGCAGACATTTTTCAATGTCGCTTCGTAGGCTGCGCGGATGTAAACAGCTGCCGCGCGCAAGTCGCCGACGCGGATGTATCCGTCAGCGATTCTCAAGTCATCCATGTTCGGCTTGATTCTCTCGAAACGTGGCAGAAGCGGTTCTGCCGGGCCGGTCGGTTCTTCGTAGAGTCGGGCGTGATTCCATTTGCAATCAACCCACTCGGCGGTGTGTTCGCGGGCAATGTCGAACCACACGAGGTCATGCGTCAGGAGCACGATCTGGTGGCGCGGAAACTGAGTCCGCAACAATTCGAGCAACGGCAGGCGATTGTTCAAGTCCAGGCCGATGAGCACGTCGTCGAGCACGAGCAAGCGCAGCGGGTCGGGGTCGGCGGGATTGGCGTCGGCCAGCGCGACCGCAGCAAGGAACACGGACAAGCCGAGTGCGGTTAGTCGTGCCTCGTTCAAAAACTCCTGATGCTGATCAACCTTCTGTCCGTTGAACTCAATTTCTGGGATGATGGCCCGTCCGGTCATTTCCAACGTCTCTTTGGCGTAGATGCTGCCGGTGTAATCGAGCTTAACGATACGCAGACGATGATTCGGAAAATGATTCAGGAATTCATTCGCCTTGTCCGTGATCTGCGCGAGGAACGGACGAAACGCTCGGTTGAAATCCTCGACCCTGCTGTTCGCGCTCCGCATGGAGTTCTTGTAGCGCCAGCGCGGCTTGGCTTTGACCGCATCGCGCCAGAGCTTGCCTATAGTTTGCTCACCGCCGTGGATGCGAACACGAAAACCCGCCAGCAAAGTTTCGGCAAACAGATCGAAAATCTGTTCGGGAAGTTTCTCGGGCTGCCTCGTGAGGCTGGCGCGGAGCAACGCGCGATAGTCGAAAAAGCCGGAACAACGGGAAATCGCCACGATATTCTCGCGCTGCGGTTGCGTTGTGGACGCGGGCTGGCTTCCGTCGCCAACCTCCATCGGGTGCAACTTCCGCTCCTCCCAGGCAATCACTTCACTGCCCGCGGCGTTGGTGAACGTGAGTTTAACCTGCGAGGTTCGTGGTTGGGGCGCGGGGTTCGTGTCCGGGAATGCGTGCCGATAGGGATCAATCGGCTTCTTGGTCGGCGTGAGCGACGAATCCTGGTTGAACGTGAAAAATTCCCGCAGCCCGCAGGAAAGGGACGATTTGCCGCTGCCGTTTTCGCCGTGTAGCAACAGATTGCAACCGTCGGTCAGGGGCAGATTCAACTCACCGGAAAAGGCACGGAAGTCCCGGAGTTGAATCTGCGTGAGCTTCAGGCTTCGCCCTCGATGGTGCGGACCAAATCCAGCGTGCGGAGCTTGTCGAGCGCGATGCGGAGCGGATGGCCTTGCGCGCTCCACTCCTTGTGCAACTTGCGAAAGCGTTCCAAGCGGGCTTTAGCTTCCGAAGGTAGCGAGTCGAGTGCTGGCGGGTTGAGTTCTGCCGTGAGTTCGAAAAACCGCAGACTGGCAGCGTGAATTTCTTCGGGAAAATAGAGTCCGTAAACCAGCGCGTTCACCCATTGCTCGACGTAGGCGGTGATGTCGGGGTCAACTGGATGCTCGCGGTCGCTCTCTGCCACGCTCGGCTGTGCGTGCAACCATAAAAGCCAGTCAACCAACTGCGCTATTAGATCGTGCTGCTTCCGTCCATCGCTGCTCGACAATTCCAAATCGTGAATAGGCAACTGCTCGATGAACTGTCGAGTCAACGCAATGTAACCGCCTCGAAATTGAGAACTGATTTTGCGCAAAAAGAACTCTGAGACGCTTGAGTTCAACAGTCCGAGCAAATACATCGGGGACAGCTTACAAGCCGGCAACATGGTAATACCGTAGCCTCCCCCGCCACCCGCACCACTGCCTACAAAATAGTAATCACCGGTGCGGTCAGCGGCAAAACAAGCGCCCGAGGCGATGGCTGGCGCAAGAAGTTTGGGCTGGTCGAAGCGTGTGTGATTCTTTTTGTAAACATAGCCATACCAGTCACTGTTTGACCGCCCGCCGCCTCGTTTTGAAAGTCGGCTGCGGCATTTTTCTAAATAGGACCAAGTGAGAGGGAATCGCTTTTCGTAGTCCTTCGCACCGATCAAAATGGATTCTCCTTCGTGAGTTTCGTATGGGAAGATCAGCTTTTTGGTCAGGTCTGCGAGACGATAGCGGCGAATATTTAGCGAACCCTTCAGAAAGGGTTTCAGGTGCGCCTTCTCAAACTCGTGTTCCTCGCCAGTGTATTTCGAGTAGCCGCGAATGGTTTTTCCGCGTTCCTCGATCACTTCCAAGATGTAGACATCATCGGCATCGGTCTGAAGGCCGACAAAAAGATGAGCAATGTCTTGGAGAGTAAGCGGGATTGACTTCAGTCTGCCGAAAAGGTCCGAGCCGCGCCCAACCGCGAAAATCCACTCGTCGCTGCCGATGTCTTTGGCTGCGATAACACCACGAACCCCATCAAATGTCTGCAACCACTCCTTCAGATTGCTTACCTGAACGAACTCACAGCCGTTCGGAGAACCTGCCTTCGCTAGAAAAAGCAGGCAAACATAATTAGTTGCGCCCGGAAATATCTGCTGGTCGCCAAAATGCACAACATGGCGAAGGTGCTGCCCCTTAGATAAGAGAGCACGAAGAGGCTCGCCATATTGGACGTTGAAAAACTTGTGCGGTTGGATGAAGGCCAGCTGGCCTTTCTCATGCAAAAGTTCCAACCCGCGCTCCACAAAACAGACGTAGAGATCGTAATTCCCTTTTGATGCCGACTGATAGCGTTGCTTGAAGTAGGCGGCGAGTTTCGGATCGCTCTTGGTCAACGTCTGGATGCGAATGTAAGGCGGATTGCCGATGGCGAGGTCGAATCCGTTGCGCGTTCCGCTGCCGTTGCTTTTCTTGGGCTTCTCCGCGGGCAACAAGGAATCGCCACGCGAAGTTTCATCCCGGTGAAACACCTCGGCGAAGTCGAACTGCCAGACGAAGGTGGGCTTTTCGGGATCGTCAAACTCGGCGCGGATACGCTCCAACGCATCTTCTTGCGCCTGGGCGCGCATTCTCCTCGCATCGCGGACCAGCGCGCCAGTGCGGGCGATTTCCTTCAAGCAGGTGTCCAGTTCCGCCACTCGTTCGGCATCGCGGTCGTTGAGCGCTAGGCCGAGTCCTGCGGCATCCGTCCGGGCGCGCGTAAGTTCAATCTTCGCCAGTTCGGTGATGTTCTCGTAGATGTCGAGGCGGAGCTTGCGCTTAGCGGCGGCGGTCCGGGCATTAAAGAATTCCCGCTTGGCGGTGCTGAGTTTGGAAAGCGCGAGGCCCGCGCCCATCTCGCTGGACAGCCGTTTCAATTCCACCGGCTCGCCGTGGATGTAGTCCACGAGTGAATTGGCGCGGCGGATTTTGAAATCGGGGTTAGGCAACGGCTCGATTTCCTTGAGCGCCCTGCGGAAGGACGCAGGTTCGCAATCATCCGGGTCTGCGCTCAATTCGTAATCCACCATGAGACTGAGCCAGAGACGCAGTTTGCAGATGTCCACCGCTTGCGGTTGGATGTCCACGCCGTAGATGACACGCTCGATAATGCGTTTCTTGGTGGTGTAGAGCCAGGAGCGGTCGCCCAGAACGGGGTCTTTGCCGGCGGCGCGAGTCGCACAGAGCCGAGCGAGATTCACCAACTCATGCAGCAACCCTATCGGGAACGCGCCGGAACCAACCGCCGGATCGCAGGCGCGGAGGTCGAACAGCAGGTCGAGCAACACAGCGGCTTCTTCGGGCGTAAGGATTGCCTTCAGAGCCGTTTTGGTTTCCTCATCAATGCCTTCCGTAGCGTCGAGAGCGAGGAGCTTGCGCACGCGGTCGGGGGCGTTCTGCTTGCCGGAGAACGGTGGCTGACTCTCCAGCCACGCTCCCAGACTGTCGCGGCAAAGGTAGTGAACGATGGGACGCCGGGTGTAATGGCTACCGGTGTCGTGACGCTTGGATTTGCCCGCTGTCTCGCTTTCCTCACTGGTCAGGATGAGTTCCTCGAAAATCTGACCGAGCATTTCCGGGTCAATAGCGACTTCGTAATTGGTCGGCGAGTCTTCCTGAATCGTGAAGTTGTAGCGTTCAAGAAGGTCATCGAATACGGACTGGAAGATTCCATTGCTGACTTGAAGTTCGTGGTGACGGCGCGCGACTTCATCGTGCTGCTCGTCGCCATATTCGTCGGCGAACAAACCGCCGTTCAGGAACGGCAGGTCGTGTCCGGGAATGTCAGCCTGTGAACCCTCTGTGCTCAATTTGGTGAACAGCGGGCGCAGAAAGCCATCGAGGAAGGTGGTCTTGCTTGCAGCATCATCCTCGAACCGCTCGAAGTTGCTATGCAGGTAATCACGCTTCCGATTGAGCCAGCCCTTGCGCTGAACGAAGTAGAGAAAGAGCAAGCGATTCAAAAGCGTCTGCGCTTCCTCCTTCGCGATTTTCTCCTTCCACTTGTTGCGCTTTTCGATTTCGGACTTCACGCGCTCGAATGCGGCCGAGAAGTCCGCGAAAAATTCCTTGTTCAGTTTTTCGACGGAGAACGCCTCGATGACATCCTGCATCGTGGCGCTCAATCCCTTTTCCGACAGGTGCAGGAAACGCTCGGCTGCGGTGCGACAGGATTCATTCGGACCAAGAACGTAGGTGTAGCGACGCGGCGCGGTCTCGCGGCGGACGAAATTACCTTCGTCGTCGAACTCGGCCATGCGCGCGGCAAAGGTGAAGCGGAAGTCGCTTTGCGACGCGAGGAACACGGCGAGGACGCCGTGATACTCAGCTTGGTCAATGAAACGAGCAACGAGGTTGCGCAGACCAACGCGGTTGCGAAGCAGATCAATTCGGTCGCTGACTTTTACCTCCAGCACCGCGAGTTGCTTGCGGTCGCCTAAACGGACGCGGGCGAGTTGAACCGCCTGTGGCGCGTCGGCAACGGAAACCGAGACGGTTTGAGGCGAAGCAAAGACATCTGTGCCAGGAAGGATTTCCCGCAGAACCTGAAGCCAAGGCTGTCGGGCATATTCTTCGCGAAGGACGGCTCGGATTCGATCGTGCGTCATGGCCTGTCGAAGGATTCCGAGAGAATGATGTCCGGCGTGGTGTCGAGCGGACGAGCGGCAGCAGATACAGGCGGTTCGCTGGCCTGCTGGAGCGGATAGGTGCGGAGAATTTGGATGAGTTTGTCCGCCAACGAAGCGGGCGTGAGCTTCACGGTTTTGGTCGAGCGCTGAAGCTGGTTGATCTGGCGCTGCAAATTCTGGAAGCGGGCGCGGCGTATGGCGAGCTTAGCGGACTGAATTAGGCCGCGCTCCTCCTCGTTCACGAATGGCAGGTTTGAAAAACCATCGAGGTAGCGAAGGGCACGCTGTTCGTTCGGTCCTTGCGTGGCATCCACGGTTTCCGCCTGCAATGCCTCGGCGATGACGGACGCCCTAAACTTGGTGAGTGCGGAATTGATGTGGTCGTGGTGTGCGGCATGAAGGGGAATGGCTTTCTCTTTCGAGTCGGGAGCGCGGAATTCGTCGGCCACTTCGAGCAACGCGATTTCTTCAATGCTGCCATCCGGCTTGGAGCGGTAAAAGGCGTCGCGGCGCTGGCTGCGGATGAACGCGACCGTGCTGCCGGCGCGTGGCTCCTGGGCGCGGCCCACACGGGCGCGTAATGGTAAACCTTTGATGCGGCGAAATTCCTCCGGGTTCTGCTGGCGGAACTGGCGAAGTTCCATGAGTAACGCGAGCCGCTGGTCGCGCTCCTCCTCTTCTGGCGAACGCTCGAATAGGCCAAAGTTATCCACTTCCTCCGTTTCGGAGTATATCTGACTGTCCTCACCGAGCGCGGTGTGGAACGCCTGCAGTTTCATAATCGCCTTTTTCTTCAACTCGATGTCGTCGTCCACCTTAGCCGTGGGATAGAAATTGTAGATGTAGATTTTGGGTGCGGTCGCACCGATGCGGTTGACGCGGCCAACCCGCTGCATGAGGCGGGTGGAGTTCCAGGGCGTGTCGTAGTTCACGATGACGTTGGCGCG
>Ga0137394_10002266_pt1 | contig 14200 bp, 6 predicted proteins | sample czobulk116metaG_FD_108278 | JGI IMG/M metagenome (GOLD analysis project Ga0137394, IMG submission 108278) | Vadose zone soil microbial communities from Angelo Coast Range Reserve, California, USA - czobulk1.16 metaG | ecosystem: Environmental > Terrestrial > Soil > Vadose zone | place: USA...
ACACCACCCACTGCGTGCCGATCTCGATCGACTGCTCCACCATCAGGAACAGGCGGCGGACGTTGATGTAGCGCCACGACGGATCGCTGGACACCGTGCGGGCCCCCCAGACGCGGATGCCGCGGTCGCCCATGTTCCGGATGCAGTTGATCCCGCGCGGGTTCATGAAGTCCTGCTCGGCCCGCGAGATGGTGTACTTGAGGCCCAAGGCGCCGCGGACGATCTCGTTCGCGGGAGCCTTGTGCACGCCGCGCTCCGCGTCGGAGCGGGCGTAGATGCCGGCCATGTGGCCCGAGGGCGGAACGAAGATGTTCCCCTTCTCGGGGTCGTACACCTGGATCCAGGGGAAGTAGTACGCCGCATACTGCGAGTCGCGCGGCTTGGGCATCTTTGCGATGCCATCCCTGCCCAGCTCTTCAGCCGAGTCGAGGATCGCGAAGCGGTACTTGTTGTTCTCGCAGTGCGAGATCACCGCGTCCTGGATCGCCGAGTCCGTCTGGCCCGGGGCTGCGACCAGCGAGATCTCCGGGATGTCGTTGAAGACGTTGAGGCCCGTGCGGCGTCCGGGGCCCTCGTCCTTGCCGATGTACAGCGCCGGGCTCGCGGCGGCCGGTGCAGCCGGGGCAGCCGAGGCCGCGGGGGCAGCTGCAGGCTTGCCGCCTTCGGCAGCCTTCTTCGCCTCCGCTTCCTTCTTCTCCGCTTCCTTGGCCGCCTGCTCCGCCGACACCGTCCTGGGAGAGACGTTGCAGACGAAGGCCTTGGTGCCGCCGTTGTTGAAGAACCCGTAGAGGGCGTGTGCCAGGAGGGTCGAGTGCGAGAAGTCGCCGAAGGTCCGGGTGTACTGCGCCCAGTTGGTGATCAGCACCGCCTCGTTGGTGGGGCCGACCGACGACTCGCCGATGAACGCCGCGGTCGAAGTCCCGACTGCCTCGATGGGCTTCGAACCACGGTCGACCTCCTCGATATACACGCCAGGTGACAGATACGACGTTGCCATTTACAGCTCCTTACGTTCGGTGGTTGGAGACCGCACAAGGGAGGCGGCCTCGCGTGGGAGATTGCGCTTGTTTCCTCTTCGTGATGACCACAGGTCGAACGAACTTCCCCCTCTTCCAGGGAATCACTTCCGCGGCGGAGACACGATCTTCGGTGGCTTCGCCTCCACCCCCAGCTCCCTGGCGCTCACGCTGCCCGGGGGTGGCCTCAGCTGATCGAACACGTCGATGTGGCGCTCGCGGACGCGCTTGCTGCGCCCGAGCTCGCGGCCGGAGAACAGCCGCGCGTCGGTGCGGTAGCCCACCGCGACCCGCGCGTTCTGGCCCAGGCCGGCGAACACGGCGGACGCGGTCTCCAGCGTGAACTCGGTGTCGTGGTTGACGGGAAGCGCGTCCTGCCGGAGGAAGGAGTCTCCGAGGAGCTGCTCGCCCGAGAGCTTCGGGTGATCGAGGAACGCCTTCATGCCCAGCGCGAGGATCTCGTGCTCGTCGGCGAGGTCATCGGCGGCCGCGGTGAGCAGGTAGCGCAGGCCCATCTCGAGCGGGCGCGCGTAGCGAACCACGTACGTCTCGCCCTTCTCGTCGGTGATCTCCTCCTCGAGGTGCCAGTTCTCGCTCGTGCGCACGTCGATGGTGGGCCGGAGATCGTAGAGGTACAGGATCAGGCAGGGCGCGTTCTTCCGCAGGAACTCGGCAGTTGGCGCGGCGAGATGGGCCTTCGCCTTGCTTCGCTGCGTGGACAACTCGGCGCGGAGAACGCCGAGAAGGCTCTGGCCGACGTCACGAATGACCTGGTGCTTGGGCATGAAAGACAGACCGCTACCTTAGGAGTGACTCTCCCGAAGTGAGTGCAGAGGTGAGGGGGCTTCCGCCATTTTGGGAGATTTCCCTCTAGAGTCAAGCAGCCCGCGGGAGTTTCGGTTGGCGCGCTGCGTCCTGCTTTGCTGATTCATGAATGAATTCAATCGTCGAGGGCTCCCGCAGTGGAGAGCTATTCCTCGATGTCGGCGCTGTCGTCCGACTTGACCGGCGGCTCGTGCTTCTCGTCCGCGGCGCGCTGGAGATCCGCGAGCTTCTTCGCCGCGTCCTCCTCGACGCCTCTGGCCTTTGCGAGCTTCTTGCCGCCTTCGGTGCCGAGCGCGGCCACCTCGGCCTTCTCCGTTGCGACCTCCTGCGCGCTCTGCGGCAGGTCCTTGCCGGTGGCCGCGGCGGCCGCGCCCTGGTGCGCCGTGTCCGCGATGGATCCGAGGGGGCCGGGCGGCGCGGCGGCCGAGGCGAGCTTCGTTCCCTCCTCGAGCGCCGTCGCGCCGGGCTCCGCCGCCGCGCTCTTGGCCGTGGAGGCCGCGGCAGCGACGGCGCCGAGCGTCCCGCCGCCGGCGGCAGCGGCCGTTTCCGCCGCGCCAGTTCCCGGCGCTCCGGCTACGGTGGGGACCGCAGGCGCTTGCGGCGCGGCGCCTTCCGCCTGCGCCGCCGCATCCTTCGCCTTGGAGAGCACTCCCGGCTCGGGGACCTCCGGCACCTCGGGAACGCGCGGAGCTCGCTCGGTTCCAGCGCGCGGCAGGTCCGGGATCCCCGGCGCGCCCGGCGTTTCGAGGCCGGCCTTGACGTCGGGTGTCTTGATTTCCGGGGGTTTGACGTCCGGCAACGCGACGTCGGGAGCCCGCGCGCCTGCGGCCTCCCTCGCTGCACCTGCCGGCGCCGCGCCCGCCGCGCCCGCTCCTTGCTGCGCCGCGCCCGCCGCGCCCGCTCCTTGCTGCGCCGCGCCGGCCGCGCCTTGCGCGGCTCCTGCCGCCCCTGCTCCCTGCTGCGCCGCTCCAGCCGCGCCCTGCGCTGCTCCCGCCGCCCCTGCTCCCTGCTGCGCCGCGCCGGCCGCGCCCTGCGCTGCTCCCGCCGCCCCTGCTCCCTGCTGCGCCGCTCCGGCCGCGCCTTGCGCTGCTCCGGCCGCCCCTGCTCCCTGCTGCGCCGCTCCGGCCGCGCCCTGCGCTGCTCCCGCCGCGCCCGCCCCTTGCTGCGCCGCTCCCGCCGCCCCCGCGCCCTGCTGCGCCGCTCCCGCGCCCTTCGCGCCACCCGCCGCGCCCGGGTCCTCCTTGGGAGGCTCCTTGCGGCCGGCGGCCTGCGCCGAGGTCTGCTGGCTCTGCTGCGCGGAAGAGCTGGCGTTGTTCGAGGCGCTCGCGGTCGCCTGTTGCGAGGACTGCGCCGCCCCCGCGTTCTTCTTCGCGTCGGCCGTGTTGCCCTGGGCCGCGCTGTCCACCGCGCTCTGCGCCTTGTCGGCCGTCTCCTGCGCCTTCTTTGCCGCCTTCTCCAGCTCGCCGATGGCCGCCAGCGCGGTTTCCTTCGCGCGCTCGTCGTCGGGCACCTTGGCCGCGCCGATCGCGGCGCCCCTCGCGTCGGAGCCGTTCTTCGTCGCGAACTCCGCCGCGGAGGTGGCGCTCTGCGCCGCCGAGGACGCGGCGTCGATGGCTTCGGCCACTCCGGGCCGCATCGGGATCGAGCGGAACAGGGCCTTGTTCTGCTCGATCCGCTTCTTTGCCTCCGCCAGCGCCGCCTGCGCGCGCCGCACGGCCTCGGCCGCCTTCTCGGTGATCTTCTCCGCCTCGGCGGCGATCTCCTTCTCGTGCTCCTTGAGCGTCTTCTTCGCTTCGCCTTCCGCCTTGCTCGCCTCGTCGTATCCCTTCTGCAGCTGTGAGAAGGCGCCGTCGAGGTGATCGCGGACCTCCGGGATGCGCGAGACCAGGTCTTTCAAGGTCCCGCGCTGCTTCTGGGCGTCGTCGAAGGCGCCCTTCGCCTTGCCGTACGCCTCCGCCACCTGGTCGATGGCGCCGCGCGCTTGCGACATGAGGATGCCGGCGCTCTTGTCGATCGAGACGCCGCTCTTCTGGATCGTGTCCGAGAGCGGCCCCTGCATCTTCTGCCCCGCCTCGTGGATCTTCCCGTACTGATCCTTGAGCTTGCCGAGGAACTGCTTGGTCTGCTCCTCGTGCTTGTCCTTCTCCTGGTCGTGCGCGCTGGAGAGAGCGTCGTGCTGCGCCTCGGCCGTCTTCGCGTGCTCGTCGGCCTTCTTGACCGGGTTGTTCTGCACCTCGCCGGCGGCCGCGACGCTCTGGTCGGCGCTGCCCGCCGCCGCGTCGGTGCCCATCGCGAGATGCATGAGCATGTCGGTTCCGGCCTTGCCTCCGGCCGCCTTGAAGTCCTCGCCCAGCTTCTTCAGCTCCTCCTTCGCGTCGGCGATCGCCTTCTGCATCACTTCCTTGAGCTGCTGGGTCGCCTCGGCCTGCGTCGCGCTCTCGCTCTCCTTCAGGTCCCACGAGGTGGTTGCCGTCTCCAGCGCCTTCTCCAGCACCTTCTCGGCGCCCTTCATCACCTCGTCCTCGAGCTTCTTGATCAGCCGGTCGATGGCCTCGGAGATCTTCTTCTTCATCTCCTGCGCGATCTGGTCCAGCTGCTTCTTCGCCTCGTCCCACACCTTGGCGAAGAGGTCCTCGCTCTCTTTCTGCGCCGCCTGGGCTTCCTTGAGCGAGCCGCCCTTCAGCTCCTGCAGCGCCTCCTTCGCCTTGGACAGGAGCTGCGTCGCCGTGTCCAGCGCCTGCTTCGCCTGATCGACCAGGGGCTGCCCGACCGCCTGCGCGCGCTTGGGGACCTTCTCCGAGAGCTCCTTCAATCTCGCGGCCGCCTCGTCGTAGGCGGCCTGGCATTGCGCGACCACCTTGTCCGCCTCGTCCACCGCCTTCTGGCAGGCGGCCTCGTCGCCGCGCAGCGCCGCCTCGGCGCCGTCCTTCGCGTGCTTGACCAGCTCGTCGACGGCCTTCAAGGCCCCGGAGACCTTCTCCTGCGTCTTGTCCACGCCGTCCGCGATGGCCTTCTCCGCGGCGCCGCCCTTCTCCTCGAATTCCTTCTTCGCGTCGCCGAGGCCGGCGTCCGCCGCTTTCGCGGATTCGTCCGCGTGCTTCTTCGCCTCTTCCAGCGCCGACTTGCCGAGCTCGCCCGCGGCCGCCACCGCCTTGTCCAGCAGCTTCTTCGCCGTCTCGTAGGCGAGCTTGGCCTGATCGACGAGGGGCTGGCCGGCCTTCTCCGCCCGTGAGGGCATCTCCTTCTTCAGCGCCTCGAAGGCCTTCTGCGCGTCCTGGTAGGCCTTCTCGCAGGCGGCGAAGACGCCCTGCGCCTGCGCCACGGCCTGCTCGGCATCGCTCTTGGCCCAGGCATACGCCTTGTCCGCGGCGACCTTCCCGTGCTGCTGCAGCTCCTGCGCCTTGGCCAGGGCCGCTTCCACTTCCTTCTTGGTCTCGTCGACCAGCGGGCCCACCGTGCCCTGGGCCTTGGCGCCCGCGTCGTCCAGCGCCTTCTTGGTGGCGTCGAGCCCGGCCTTGGTCGCCTCGGAAGTGTCCGCCGCGGTCTTCTCCGCCTGCGGCAGCTCGCTCTGCCCGAGCTCGCCCGCGGCCTGCTCGGCCTTCTGCAGGACCTGCTTCGCGATCTCGAGCGCCTCCTTGGACTTGTCCGCCAGCGGCTGGCCGGCGGCCTTCCCCTTCTCGCCGCTCTTCTGCGCCAGCTCGTCGAGCTTCTGTTTCGCGGCCGCGTGCGCCTTCTCGCATTCGACGTAGGTGGAGCGCGCCTGCGCGAGCGCCTTGTCCGCCTCGGGCTTCGACCACGCCCAGGCCTGGTCCGCGGCGGTCTTGCTCTGTTCCTGCAGCTCCTTTGCCTTGGCGAGGGCGGACTCGACCTGGCTGCCGGCCTCGCCGCCCAGCCTGCCGATCTCGTCCTTCGCCTTGGCGGACGCGTCCTCGAACGCCTTGGTGGCCGCGTCGATCTCGCCGGCGACGGCGGTCCGCGCGTCGTCCGCGAGCCTGGTCGCTTCATCGAGGGCGCTCTGGACCTGCCCGTTCACGGCGGCCTTGGCGCGCTGGACCACGTCCTCCGCCTTCGACCGCGCCGCCTTGACCTTGTCGACCGTGCCTTGGAGCGCGTCGCGCACCGACTGCGGCAGCGCCGCGTACGCCTTCTCCGCGGCCTGCACGCAGGCATCCATCTCGGCACGCGCGCCCTCGGAGGTCTGGGTGGCCTCCTCGATCTTCGCCTGCCCGCCCGGAACGTCCTTCCGATCCCGGACCATGGCGAGGGCTTCCTTGGCCTCGGCCAGCGCCTGCTTCGACAGGTCGACCGACTTCTGCCCGTGCTCCTTCGCGCCCTGCGCCTCCTGCGCGAACTCCTTCAGCTTCTCCAGCTCGCCCTTGTGCGCGTCGTAGAACTGCTTCGCCTCGTCGACCTTCTGCTTCGCCTGCTCGGCCAGCTTCTTCGCCTCGTCGGCCGCCTTCCCGATCTGCTTGCCGATCTCCTTGAGCGTCCGCCCGAGGACCGAATCCTCCGCCGGCTTCTTGCTCTTCGAGTCGCCGCCGATCTTGCGCAGCATCTCCTTGACCTTGTCGGCCACGGCCTGGACCGCCTCCTTGACCGATTGCGGAACCTCGTCCTTCGCCTTCTCGGCCGACTGGATGCAGGCCTCCGCCTCGGGCTGCGTCTCCTCGAACAGCTTCTGCGCGGCCTCGCCGTCCTGCTTCGCGCCGTCGAAGTCGTGCTTCTTCACCTTGTCGAGCGCCTGCTTGCACTTCTCGAGCAGCTCCTTCCCTTTGGTATAGGCCTTCTCGCCGTGCTCCTTCGCCGCGTTGGCGTCGGCTAGGAATTCTTTCAGCTGATCGAAGTCGCCTTTGAGCGAGTCGTACTTCTGCTTCGCCTCGTCGAACGTCTTCTTCGCCTCGTCGGCGAGCTTCTTCGCCTCCTCGGCGGCCTTGCCGATGCCCTTCTCGATCTCGTCGACCAGCTTCTGGAACGCGCCCTTCTGTCCGCCGGAGTCCTTGGGCAGAAGCGACTTGACCTTCTCGACGATGGCCTCGACGGCCTTCTTCAGATCCTCGGGGATGTCGTTCAGCGCCTGCTCGGCCTTGGCGTAGCAGTCCTGGGCGGCCTTCTGCGCCTCTTCGAACAGCGTCTTCGCCGCTTCGGCGTCCTTCTTCGCGCCCTCGGTGTCGTGGGCCTCCAGCTTCTTCAGGCCCTCCTTCACCTTGTCGAAGCAGGCCTTCGCCTTCTGGTAGGCGAGCTCGCCGGCCTCTTTCGCCGCCTTCGCCTCCTCGATCACCTTCTTGATCTGCTCGAACTCCTGCCGGTACTGCTCGTACTTCTCCTTGTACTGCTTGACCTTCTCCTCCACCTCGCCCGCGAGCTTCTTCGCCTTCTCGGCCAGCTCGCCGAGCTTCTGCTCCAGGGCGGCCAGCGTCTTGCCCAGCGTGGACTCGCCGTTCCCCATCAGACCCTTGAGCTTTGCGGCGAGCTGCTCCAGCCCGCCCTTCACCTGCTCGGGAAGCTTCTCGTAGGCCTCCTGCGATTTCTGGTAGCAGGCCTCAGCGTCCTCTTTGGCCTGCTCGAACTTGATCTTCGCCTGCTCGCCCTGGTTCTTCGCGTTGTCGAAGTCGCGCTTCTCCGCGAGCTGCAGCGCCTCCTTGCACTTCGCGATCGCTTCCTTCCCCTCGCCCCAGGCCCTCTCGCCGGTCTGCACCGCGTCCTTCGCGGCCTCGTAGAACTCCTTGAGCTGCTCGAACTCCTTCTTGTACTTGTCGAACTCGGCCTTGACCTGGTCGTAGATCTTCTTCGCCTTCTCGTAGGCTTCCTTGGCCTTGGCGGCGAGCTCGCCGACCCGCGCCTTCACCGCCTCGATGAACTTGCCGAGTGACGACTCCCCCTGCGGGAGCATCTCCTTGATCTTGTCGACGATGGACTGGAGGATCAGCTTGACGCTGTCGGGCAGCTCCTTCTCCACTTCCTGGAGCTTGTCGAAGACGAGCTGCGCTTCGGTCTTCGCCGTCTCGAAGTCGGACTGCGCGGGGTCCACCTCCTTGCCCGCGTCGTCCCACTTCTTGTCCTTCAGGAGCTCGAGGCCCTTCTTGATGTGGTCGAAGCAGGACTTGCCGGCCTTGTACGCCTTCTCGCCGTGCTCCTTGATGTAGAGGCCGGCCTTGATCCACTTGCCGCCGTACTTGTCGACGGCGTCCTCGACCTGCTTCTTGTACTCCTCGAACTTCTGCTTGTACTGGTCGACGGTGCCCTTGACCTGGTCGATCATCCCCTTCGCCTGATCGACCAGTCCCTTCAGCTTGTCGCCGACGTTCTTCTGGATGGTGTCCTTGGCGTTCTGCAGGGCTTCCTTCGCCTTGGCGATGGCGTCCTGCGCCTGCTTGATGGCGTCCTTGGCGGCGTCCAGCACGTTCTGCGCGCCGGCCGCGATCGCGCTGCCGATGCTCTTGCCCGCCGCGTCGCCCGACGACTTGACCGAGCTGATCACCTTGTCCAGCTCGCCGCCCAGGCCGTCGATCAGCGATTTGGCCGCCGCCGTCGCCGAGGCGGCGCACATCTCGATCGCGCTCTTGGCCTTGACGATGGCGGCCTGCGCCAGCGTCATGCCCGCCTTGCCCACGGCGATGGCCATGTCGGCCGCGGTCATCAGGGCGGTCTTGAGGCCCTTCACCGCGCTGGAGTCGCTCTGGGTGTGGACGGCATCCAGCGCCGCCGCCTTCACCGCGTCGAACGCGTCCTTCGCGTGCTGGATGGCGTTGCGGGCGATCTCCGTCACCTGCGAGGCGGCCTCGTGCGCCTTGGTGAGCGCCTCGCGGGCGACCTCCTGCGCGGCGTTCGCCGCCTCCTGCGCCGCCTCGCCCACCTTGGCGGTGGCCTGGGCCACGTAGTCCTTGAGTCCGGCGAGGCGGCTCTCCACGCTCTTGAGCGCGGCCTGCGCCACGTCGCCCGCGCCCTGCTTCACCTGGTTGAGCGCGTCCTTGACGTCCTGCCAGACCTGTTTCGCCGCATCCAGCGCCTGCCCCGCGCGCTTGGCCGCCTCGCGCGCCGCCTTCAGCGCCCAGGCCGCGGCGTCCTTGATCTTGTCGGCGATCTCCTGGGCCTTCTTCGCCGCCTCCTGGACGGACTTGGCGAACTTCGCCACGTCCTTGGCGGGCGGCGAGCCCTTCTTGATCGTGTAGCGCTTGGCGCGAAGCTCGGTGGCGTAGCCGGTGTCGACGAAGAAGAGGTGCTCGCTGGAGACGACGTAGTACTGCCCGTCGACGCGCTTGCCGGCCTTCTCCACTTCCACCACGGAGCCGGCGCGGATCTTCGGATCGCCGGTGACGCGGGCCTCGGCGTGCACGAAGGCGCCGGCGCGCTTGTTGAACTCGCTCTTCGCCACCGCCTCGAGCAGGTTCTGCTGGCCGCTCGCCACCGGGACGATCTGCTCGATCTCGCCGAACATCTGCTTGACCAGCTGCGCGCCGGTGACCGTGCCGCCCTGTTTGCCGTACTCGTCGCCGCCCTTGCCCGGGCCGGTCATGTTCTTGGCCTGGCCCGGGTCCCAGCCGGAGGTGGTGATCTTCGAGACCTGGTCGAAGGTGTTCACCTCCTGCACCAGGCGCCCGATGTTCTCGCGCCAGATCAGCTTGGCGGCGGGCTGCTCTCCCAGCTTGGGCTTCTTGAAGAGCAGCTTCTTGTCGTCGACGTACATGCGGAAGCCGGCGATGGCGGCCCGCTGCATGAGGAAGTCGTAGTCGGAGAGGTTGTTCTGGATCACGTAGTCGTGGACGACCTTGCTGTCGTCCACGTCCGCCGTCAGCCCGTGGCGCTGCGCGATCCTGGTCGCCAGATCGCTGTCCTTCACGTCCTGGTACGTCTGCGTCAGCGTGCCCTTGTCGAAGGCGTGGCCCCGGTCCACGCCGGCGATGATCAGCCGGGTCGGGCCCTCGGGGCTGAGCACCATCTCGATGTTCGAGATCTCGCCCTTGCAAACGCTCTCGAGCTGGCCCTGGTAGCCGAGCTTGATTTCGACGGCGGCGCCCGGCTTGAACTTGTTCTGCTTGGTCCACTTGCGGTCGACGTCCGAGAGGTGGACCCAGAAGCGGCTTGCCTTGTCCATGTCGTCGGTGACGCGGATGCCGAGCACCGCGCCCTTCAGCTCCGGATCGGCGGCGGCCCCGTCCACGACGAGTTGGAAGTCGGGGACGAAACGCTTTTCGTCGGCCAAGACTGGGACCCCGCGCGCTCGCCGGACGGACAGACGAGGGACTGCCGTAGTTTCAAGCATGCGAGCGGTGGTGGTCAAGAGGGGTGACTGGTAGGATACGGCAAGTGACCGATCAGCCCCCCAGCGGACTGCCGGAGGCTCCCCGGTTGCCCCAGCGGGCGGCCATCTACATCGCGCCCGACGGGAGCGTGAAATTCGGGGCGCTCTTCGAGGACCTGGTTCCGGTCGCCGAGGCGATCTCGGGATCGGGCCAGCCGCGTCCCGAGGAGGCACCCGCAAAGCCGGACGCGGAGCGCTGATGTTCCGCCGGATCCTCGCGGCCTTTCGCCGATGGCTCTCGCGGCGCGCGGCGCGCCGGCTGCTCGCGCAGCAGCCGCTGCGAGGGCTTCACGTGGTGCTGCTGGCGGTTCCGCGCTTGCGCCTGCCCGCGCGGCTCGATCTGGGCTCGCCGTTGTCGTCGCGCGTCCGGGATCTCGGCGTGGCCGACCCACGCAAGTTCCGCGTCGATCCAGCGACGCTCACCTCCGCCAACGAAGGCATCCTGCCGCTCGCTCCAGCCGACCCGACCTACCGCTGGGTGCGGCCGGCCTTCCGCCGGCGATATCTCGAGCTGCCGTGGATGGCCCGCGACCGCGTGCGCTTCCTCGGGCCGCTGCCGGCGGAATGGTTCGTGATGTGGTGGGACCAGACCGTCGAAGCGGGGATGGGTCCCGGCGAGCCGACGCAGTGGGAGCGTCCCGAAGAGGTGGACTGGGCGCTGGACGTCTGCAAGGAGCAGCTCTTGATCCGGCGCGACGTCTCGAAGGACGAGCAGGCGCCGGAGGAGCAGGAGTGGGGCGCGCCGGAGCTCGGGCATCCGCTGGTCGCCTGGGATCCGGTGCCCTTGCCGGAGTTGGTCCCGCCCAAGGAGTGGGTGGAGATCGCGAATCCGCGGGCGCTGGTGTCCAGGCCCAAGGCCGACCGGCCGACGCGGGAGGCGTATCTGCAGTGGCGGACGCTGATGGACTCGCTGGGCGATTGAGGGCGTTGGTATCCTCGCGGCCTGCCCGATCGTTTCTCCAACATGACCACCACCCCGCCCGCCTCCAGTGAGCTGCCCCAGGCCCTCCAGGGATCCTGGCTCCGCTTCCTCGACGTGTACGAGCCCCTGCGACCCGACCTGTACCGGTACTGCCGCAACCTGACCGCGAGCCCCTGGGACGCCGATGACCTGGTGCAGGACACGATGGCGCGCGCCTTCACCACGCTGGGCTGCATGAACGAGGCGCCGCCCAACCCGCGGGCCTGGCTGTTCCGCGTCGCCTCGAACCTGTGGATCGACCGGGTCCGCCGCCTGCGGAAGGAGCGGCAGGTCGAGCCCGACCGGGCCAGGTCCTCCGAGCCGCGCGCGGCGCGGGAAGCTGCCGGGACCCTGATCGCGCGCCTTTCCCCACAAGAAAGCGCCGCCGTGGTGCTCAAGGACGCCTTCGACCTCACGCTCGAGGAGATCGCGGAGGTGCTCTCGACTACGGTGGGCGCCGTGAAGTCGGCGCTCCACGGCGGACGCGGCAAGCTGATGGAGCTGCCGGAGTCCGAGCCGCCCGCTCCGGCCAGGGCGGTGCTCGACGCGTTCTGCGCGGCCTTCAACGCCGGCGACCTGGCGCGGCTCACCTCGCTCCTGCTGGACACCGCCGAGATCGAGGTGGTCCGGGTGCACACCGAGTACGGTCCGGAGGCGGCGCGCAAGGGCGTGTTCCAGGGGATGCTGTTCGGCAGCCGCATGCTCGCCGAGGCGGACAAGCGCGGTGGGATCGATCCGCGCTTCATGCAGGGAGCCTTGCCCACGCTGCCGCGGGTCGAATGGCGCGTGCACCGGGGCGAGCCGATCCTGCTCCACTGGTACGCGCACAAAGACGGCGAGTTCGTGCGCGGGATCACGCGGGTCGATACCGAAGGAGATCGGCTTTCGCGCGTCCGGAACTACTTCTACACGCCGGACGTGCTCGCGGAAATCTGTGGCGAGCTGGGCGTGCCCTGCCGGGTCAACGGATACCGCTACTTCTGGCCAACCGCGGGCTAGGCACGGCGCGGTCAGGGCGCCCAAGCTACCGCATCCGCCGGCTTGCGCGTCACTTGCGTGAGTGAACCGCTGGCCACGTCGTACAGGGACAAGCCGGCGCCAAAGCGCACGAAGAGGACCGATTTGCCGTCTGGCGACCATGCCGGCTTGAAGTCCGCCCCTCCGTGCGTGACCCTCGTTGGGTTCGAGCCGTCGATGCCGGCGACCCAGATCTCCTCGCCGTCGACATCCGGACCATCGAAGCGCACGTAGGCCAGGCGGCTGCGACCGGGATCCACGGCCGGATCGTAAAAGCGCGCCGCGCCGGAGACCATCTGCATGATGGAGCCGCTCCTCAAGTCCACCCGCTGCAATCCTCCAATGCCGAATGCGATGAATGAGTTGGAGTCGATCCAGGCGACAGGCGACTCGCCTCCTGGGCTGCCGCCCACGAACTGGTCGTCGATGAACAGCCCGGATTGTGGGGGGCCGTTTCTGTAGTACGCGAGGTGTCCATCGAGAGACCATGACGGATAGAGGTGGTGGGCGCAGCGGTCCGGGAACAGGACTTGCTCGGCGCCCGAGACGAGATCGAGCGTTCGCAGTTCCCAGTGCCCATGGTTCCCAATCATCGTGAACGTGATCGCGGATCCGCCTGGGTTGAACGTGATCTCGCGCGCGTAGTTTCCCGGGTCAAAGTAAGGTGGGCTTCCATGCGTCGACACATTCCGGATGAGCTTCAGCTCGCGTGCGGGAACGTCGATCAAGAAGATGAGCCCGCGCGGATCTTTGCTGTCCGTATGGTCCCAGCGCGCATAGACGATCCGGCCCGAGAGCCTTTCCCACTGGATCCCTGCTGCTTCCTGCTGCAGATCGAAGGAAGGCGGCGGAGCGGGCGGATCGGCGACTGTTGGGGCGTCGTAAGGGGCTGACCAGCAGGCGATCGCCTGCGCTGCGCCCAGGAGCCAGGCGACGAGGCGCGTTACTCCAGCTTGCCTTCTCGCTCCAGGCGCCAGAGATCCTCCTGCGAGACCGTCTCCTGTTTCAAGATGGCCATCGCCTTCCGGATCTTCACCATCAGAGCCGGATCCTGGATGGGAATGCTGTTCCCGGCGGTCGGTCTGGGAGGAGGTCTGAGCAACGTGAGGTTGCCGCGCGCCTGCATCCCGGCAGGAGTGACACCCTGGATCTCGAACGTCACCGCGTACGCCGCGGCATCCGCGCCGAAGTCGTACTCCAGCGACTCCTCGCGGACGGCGCCCGGAGGGATGTCGGCGTGCTGCAGCAGCCGCGCGTGATCCACCGCGACGGCCTCCGGAACCGGGGGAGCGCTTCCCGGGCTCGCTGCCATCAAGAGCCGCGAGCGAGTGGCGCCGGTGATCTGCACCGGCACGTCTTCCGCGTGCCAGAGGCGGAACTTCTGGCGCACGATCCCGTCCGGCCCCATGGTGGGGAAGCGCGGCGTGGGCTCGGCGAAGATGGCCACCATGCCCCGCTGCCGCGCGGCGAAGGCGATGTTCCGGATGTGGAGTGGGTACCGGCCTTCCACGCTTTGTCCGCTCCCGTCGATGGCCTTCACCTTCACCAGAAGATCGGTGAACGCGGTCTTCTGGGGGGACTTCGAGTAGTCGTGGACGGCCACCGGTCCTGGCGTGACGTCGTAGGTGTCGTCGCCGAACGACCACTCGTACCAGGCGGGAGTGAACGGGGCCCCTTCCTGCGACCGGACCGTGGCCGTGAACTCTCGCTCGTCGACCGAGTTCGGGAGCATGCGCATGGTCACGAGCAGGATGCGCGCAGGACGGCAGCTCTTCACCGTGTACGTGGGCACCTCGACCCGCGCCGCGATGTTGTCCTTGCTGAAGGCGACCGCGTACTGCGGCGGCGCCTTGCCGTCGCGCCCGAGATACGCCCGGACCGGCACCTGCGCTCCCGCCTCGCCGGCGATGGTGTAGTGCAGGAAGGCGTCGTTGCCGTCCTTGGTGTGGGCGCGGACCGTGACGAGGTTCTCCTCGCCTTCGCAGACTTCGTCCTTCTCCACCTGCACCGCGTCGATGACCGGAGGCGCGACCGCTGCCGGAGGAGCCGCGGCGGGAGTTGGTTTCAGCGCAGCGGCCGCGG
>Ga0137394_10002268_pt1 | contig 14190 bp, 18 predicted proteins | sample czobulk116metaG_FD_108278 | JGI IMG/M metagenome (GOLD analysis project Ga0137394, IMG submission 108278) | Vadose zone soil microbial communities from Angelo Coast Range Reserve, California, USA - czobulk1.16 metaG | ecosystem: Environmental > Terrestrial > Soil > Vadose zone | place: USA...
AACAGGTCAGGATACCAAAAGTGAGCAAGTGAGCGAGGGACACTTGTGGGCTGTGGGGCAGAGGCAGTGATGAGTCAGGACACCTAGAGAAAGAGAACGAGCAGAGGACAGGCACTCACATCCTGTCAAGCAGAGGCACAAGTTAAACACCAAAAGCATGATGGAAGCATAAAATAAATATTCAGGATGTAGGAAACAAGCAAGCAAGGATAGACTGACATAAAACTAGGTCATAATCTTGGTTCAACAAGAGGCACTTCAGGACACAATATTATGACTTACCCAGAGCGATGGAAATGCCAGGACACATTTCTTTATTACTGCTTCTGTACCCCAATGACCTTGTTCAAGTGCAGTATAGGCCCTATAGTGGGACTATGTTCCCCTCATCCTCGTCCCACCATGCAATGAACGTACCATTTAATGGCATGCTTTATATTCGGCTCCAGATTATCCCTCTGCACAGCTAAGAGCATAAGGGCAAGGACGTTGTCGGAGAGTGAATTAGCCGTCATTTCGATAAGGTCAGTACATGGTTGATTATGCTTGTGCATTCCTGCCGAACAGAAATCAGCACAGTAAATGTAAGTTGATAACGAATACTCACTCTTCAAACGTACGAATGGTGGAGTTCCTCTGGCCTGATAAAATTCACGGAATATGTGTTCCACCTCGTCGTTGAGGTTTGTTCCCGTATGAAGACCCTTATCCTTCAACTTGAACATAATGTCGCGCTTGAATTGATCAAACTTTGTGAATACAGCTATCACAGGGACTTGAAAAATCCCATAGATCAATCCCAGTTCATGGCGGTATGTCTCGACACACCATTCTTATCCGGGCAGATATCATGAAAATGCCTGACTTCTAGCGACGGGCCGATGACTGTCCATCGGAATGCAGTACCTGAAAAGCAAACCTTGTGGATTTACAACCGTATATACCCAGAAGAACGAACCATATTGCATGCAACCTATCGTGCAATCGGCTCTCGCGCGACTTACGGCGGACGAATTCAAGTTCTTGCACGATCTTCAGCTCGTCTTCCCCGCCGGCCTCAAATCCGCGCGAGTCGTGGAAAATATAACCGGGATGATCTGCGAAGAGGAGCTCGTCCTCAATGTTGTGCTAGCCAGGCCGCGAGCAGAATCCTCACGGTCAGCCGTCACGGACCAGGGTAAGCATTCCCGACCTCTATTGCCGGATTGAGTTGAACCTGCTAAATAATGAGATCAAAAGTGCCATTAGGAATGAGAACGTACCAGCTCGCGAGTTCCCTGTGGACCAATCCTGTAGATGTCTGTACTCTCGGTGGTGTCGCAGACCCTTTGTAAGATGGGTGTTTTTCCTGCGTTTTCTCTCCCGATAATGAGGACTCGGAACATGATATTTGGGACTCGGGGGAGACTCTGCTCTGCGGCCATATCACAAAAGTGTTACGAGAAGTAAGATTAGCGAAGAAGTTGGATACGTTAGATACGCGTGAGGTTGGTGGGCACTGCGGCGTGAGACCGAGACGTATGGTGCATCCGGAAAATGTCCGGTACAAATACCAGCTGCCAGTGACTGGGAAGGTGCTCGGATCGTTCCGGTCACGGTTGCGACACTGTTGCGACACGTAAGCCGCGCGCTTGACGAGGCTCGCAAGACAAGCCTGAGGCTAACTGGTCTGTGGCTTCGAGGTCTAGTGTATTCACAGGCCACCACTTTCACCAGAGACCTACCACAGTTCGCATCTTTCAAACGACCTCTAAGGAACAAACACACAAAAATGTACAGTAGAACTCGTGCAGCTGAGCTGTACAGGCGCGTGGCGCGGAAACGACATGAAAGGGCGTCAGCGAGATTCCGTACGTACGCCGCCGCGCATAATGCATAATCTGGAACAGGGCGAAGTCGAGCGCGTCCTTGGGGAAGTCAGGGGACAGCAATGCCGCAATATTCTTGCCGCCAAGTAGGCGCAGTTGCCGAGACGTTGTCGAAGCTTGAAGTAGCTGGGGCCAGGTGGGTTGCATTAACATCTGCTTGGAGTTTTCTTCTATCTCTGTATGATTGGATTAAGTGCCGAACGTTATTGTAGTACAAGTAGTGAATTGAACGAAGTACTATGGTCCACAGGAAAACGCCAACACTTTCGCAATCTACGTCATTTGCCAATCAGTCCGTTCCATTTTCAACAACTTGCCGGAACTACAGTAGTCGGTACACAATAAACCTTGAGAACAAACGAGAGGGGGGAGAGGGGGGTTCAAACATCTTCTCCCTCACTCTTTTCAGTCACCAGCGGTTCTCGCTCAGTGACTGTACCCGTTCGTGAGAGAGCGTTCTGCATAGTTGACCGCCGCGACTTATGTTGGAGCATCCATCTCTCGAAACCACGGAAGGGAACCTCCCCACAGAGCCGGCGAGTGATAGCGTGAAGCTCATCTAGGCACTGCAAACAGCACCATTGAACATCGGCTTCTGGACAGGTAACCATCGGATACACACCTGCATTAGTTGATAAACAGCGACGACTGCCGATGTGTAGAACATGTGGTTAAACGACTGCATCTCGTCCGGGCCAATTTCACTGGGGTTGTCAAGATCAGGCGTCGCATATTCCCCAACCTGATGATGGAGGAGTAAGCGATCCAACAACGTCTGGGGAAGCACGGTGTGCATGGGTTCGCCCGTCCGGAGAGACTGCGACACCGACGTGAAGACGGAAACAATGTCGGAAATCTCGAAAGAAGATCAGCCTCCACGAAAAGACGCTGATGGATATTGACGTACGAAATTCGGGTCGACCACTCTCGTGTGATGTAGGAGAGATAATCGCCACTTTGTATCAAGCTTCCAAAGTGCCCCGCCAAGCTGCAGGCGGGGACGTACGCGATCAGTCCATCGTCTTATACCCGCTGCAAGCCACACACCTGAGACAGCACCGCTATCATCTCCTCTTGGATCTCTGTCAGTTTGATATACTCATCCTTCGGCCAATGCCCACGGATGCCCCCTTCCCAGGAAGCGAGCATCATCTGGTCCTTTCCGGCCAGCACTTGGGACGAGACGGCAATGAGCCTCACTCTGAACCCCCTGACCCAGTGTGATGATGTATACGAAACATCCTTCCCCGTGTCGGTCTCTGTGATCCATGCAGACATCAAGGAGGTGTAGACGTGTCCAAGAGCATCAATCGACGCGGCTGCGCGAAGACGCACGGCTTTGCGTCCTGACTTCGGTGGGAGCATCATAATAATAAAAGAAGCGCAGCACCCTGTAGTACCTAATCAACAAGGAGAATGAAAACAGAGATAAGTAGGTCGCATACCAATCGCAACGAGAGTCCATCTACGCCACGCCGCGCCCCATCCAATACCAGGATTGGAAAGTACTGGTAGGTGGCCATCGATCCATGAGTATCCTATGATGAGTTCCACTGTAGCCTGGAACGGAGTGAGTGAGGCACAGACCAAGCGGTATCAAATACGAACAGTGCCTAGAATCACGCCTGGCAAATACTTTGGCGGAGCGAACAACCTCACGAACATGACGGGGATTATGAGCACGGCGTAGCTAGCAGCGAGCCCATATGGATTGCCGTTTCCGTTAGCATTCCCTGAATCACCGAATGAATAACACTACGCGAAAGGTGAGTGCAGTATGCCTACCAATATACCAGATAAGCAGGCCCATTATAAGTCCCAGGAATGTACCCCCGATTCGGATTACGTAACTAGATCCAGGATAAGACCCGTAGGGAGGGAAACTCAGAGACCGGGGACTACCCACTTGTACATCTGATCACCTGCGTAGACTGTTAAGATGGTCTGAGCCATGATCAAAGCCCTAATATACCCTCAGCGAGCAGATCATTGGTGAAGTCAACAGCCATAGCTTACCAGATGCCCTTGTTGGTGTAATAGAAATCTACCGCCTGTCAACCAACGAACAGGAGAAAGACCAAACATCACATACGAGCACTACTCTTAAATACTGCGGGAAGCCAAAGCAGAATGCTGAGAAGCATATATCGGAAGACAAACTAGCAGTCATCGCGTCATTGTCAATACGGGAGAAAGACGAGATTTTGAGGCGCACCACAGCTTCGGCTGTATTTGTCCACCGTATGAGATGATGCAGCATATTCATAAACTTCTGGAACACGTTCGTTGGCGGATGGCTATCGGGATCCAATTCTGCGGGACAACAACCAATCAGCAGCGAGATCTGTCGGGAGTCAGGAGAGGTCCTCACGATACTCTTCTTCCAAAGAGTCATTCTCATCCACATACGTGTCGGTCTTCTCCTCCTCACCGAAAGCTTGTTCTTCATGTTTTCGGCGCCCCTTGAGCAGCGCATTCACCACATGCTTCAGACTTGAAGGACCCCATAGGCGAACCTTTCGACGCCGCGCACTTGTCTCAGCAACCGTTTGAACGAGTGAGAGCACGACTTCTCCAATTATCACCGTCGTTGAGCTGAACACATACCCGAGATAAAGGCTCCTAAGTGGCATGTCTGCTCGGGGTTTGCTTCCATAAGCGTTAAGCACAACATCAACACCGCGCTCCTTAAAACTGTCCAGAGCTGTGCGGAGCTTGTCACTGGCTGCCTCAAGACGTTCTTCGAGGGGGGCAATCGGCCCAGAGCGCGAAAAGAGTCGGTCCTTGTTGACCGCGACAATGAGGTCCTGGACAGCAGTCACCCCTTCTATAGTGGCGGCCCGGAGGTCGGCCGTTCCTTCGCGGATGCGCGGCAGGACCTCGGAAAGCGTGACTTTCAAGGCAGTTTCGCGAGTTACGTCTGGATAGAAAACGTGGTGTAGGAGGTGTGTGTCGGAGGAAACAGTCGCAGGTGCGGGCACGTAAGAGAACGCTTCGGGTGGTGAGGGTAGATCGCGAAGGTGCTTGCCGAAACTTAACAATCCATCTACGCGAACATTAGGGGGACAGTTCACGGTGGAGTAATGATGCGTACTAATTCGCGAGACGACTGCAAGAATCGGGTCGGCGAGGCCGAACGCATCATCGCCACTCCAGCGGCCGACGCTGAACTCGCTTTGAAGGTGGATCGTCAACCCTGTCACTGAGAAGGTTATGGCATGTATAGTAACCTAATAAGATGATGAGATGGATACTCACGACTCTGATACATCGCCATAACGGCAACGCGCGTCTCAATCAGCGCCTTCACCTTCGGACATCCTGGGGTGAAGTCGCCTGGTTGCGGAGATAGCAAACCATCTTGCGACGCGAGCATTGCCTTCACCTCGTCAAGAATCATTGACATCTGGCCAAGGTAGGCATGATTGACGGTCTCGGGAAAGATAACAAAGCAAATTAGGAGCGCGATGGCGCAATAGCTAGATGCGGCGATAAGAATACTCTTGAGGATGTTGTAGTTCGAAAAAGGGTAGAGGGGCCCGATAGACTGATGGTAGACAATGAGATTAACGTCCATGGAAATGGAAATAGCCACATACGCAGAAAATGTCGACGGCAATGGTGCCAAAGATCGAGAAGAAGAGAAATGGTCGGAAGTATGCGCGAACCAAGCTGAATACGATGGCGCCGAATCCCAAGAAAACCCCAAACATGACTGAGGATCTGAAGGAACAATCAGAAGACAAGACGCGCCGTTGCGGTCATCAACTGACCTAGCGTCCAGAAAGTCACCTTGAAAGACTATGATTTTATAAACTTGATCTGGATTTACAGAGCCTTGAAAGCTGATTTTGGGGTCAGAGAGAAAGAGAGTGACAATACGACGCGTGAACCGATTGACTTATTGGCGGTTTTTTGCAACGTTGACTCGATGACAAGCTGAGAACGTACAGCAAGAGCTGCCTTCATTGCGGCTGCCCCGATGCCCCAACCTGCTAGCAGTCCCAGGAGCGATTGAACGACGATCTGTCATCCGACAGGACTGTTTAAACCTGACAATAGGACCTTGAAGAATATCACGTACATGTATGTAAATTTGCACCGGATAACCAGGAGGGATGAACACAGAGAATAGCATGCCGAAATAAGCACTACGCATGTACATGTATCGATTCTGTCAGTGCAAAGGAGCACACACGGCGGAAAGTAGATTGCACGCACAGATTCCCAATCGTCGCGAGGGAGTGGTGTGGTAACATAAGGACCAGTGCTGCCCATGATGCGAGACATGACCGAAAGAGATTGATTTGTGACTTCCTTTGGCGAATATTATTGATCACCCATGGTTGAGGGCGCATGAATTCCCAGACGGCGCGTACGGACTTCGGAGTACGAGAGACCCTGGAATCGGGCGGCTTCTCGCTGGGTGTGGTGGCGGAAGTGCTCGGTCGAAACGAGGAGGACCCAGGCTGGGACATTTTGGTACTAGGTCTGGCGTGTCGTCTGTGTTGCGCAGAGAAAGTGAGGGAAACGGACCCATTTAAACCTCGTTGGTTTTGGGTCTCACGGATTGCTTCCGGGTCCGCTTCCACCCGTTCAGGTGATCCGGACAATTAATCATTTAGTCAGTGGCCTCGTTCATTTCATTTCCATCCCTTATCCTCATTCTTCAAGTCATACGTTCACTCTCGAGACATCTGCACTTGCGCACTCTCTGAGGCACAGAAATCATCTCAGTCTATGTCATTTGTTATTTTACACCTTAGCGCCCACTTCGATTTTCCGAAGCGCCCCGGGACGATAAGTGCCAGTGGACGATAACGGCGGTGGCCCCACCAAGGGCGCCGAGCCTCTCCGTAACAGCGTGTCCTCAATAACTTCTCCTCTCCTATCACCACACGATGATTACCTCATACCATTGTGGATTACCGTCACGGTGCGACTTAAATAATGACGGCCTTGGGCCCACGAAGAGGTTATCACACCAACTAATATCACTTCGTTCTCAAAGGCACTACCACTATGCTTTGGGCCCCTGGCACTGAGAACCGAAAACAGACGCGACCGGAATATCCAACAGCCTCTAAGAGATTAGTGCGCGATTCTTTTGTACCATTACGAGCAACGAAATGTTTGCAGTAGATGTGGTTTGCTATCGGGGTCACGTGAACATGGCTGTGATGCCCGGGCCTGCGTATGACTGAGGGTGGAGGCCACTTAGCGTCGCTGCTGAGTCCAATGACCAGAGACACGGTAAGTCGTACTTAGGTGTAAAGAGCCGACCTACATAGCAATATTAATGGCAGCCGTATTCGATCGGTTAATGTCATGCCTCAACTTGTTTGTCCTGATCATTGGAGTGTCGCTGGGAAAAGCACTAGCAGCACAACCGACCCCAGATCCCGGCTGACTTGTCGCGTATGTCTTCATATACCGTAGGTTTGCTCTTCGTGCTGCCACCAGTGAACCGTACAGCCTATGCTACGCGTCCGATCTTTGGGTACATATTTTGAAATCAAGGGTTGACTACGCGAGCCACAAGCTTTGATCTCCATGGGCGAGGCGAAACGAGCCATGTGGGCGCGTGGCGCGTCCAATGCTGACCAAACAAAGTTCTTTTGGCTCCGTTCGCCTTGCGGAAAGCAGAACCGTGTCGTTTGCCTTTTCTGCTTGCACTTTAGATGACTGGGTCTCGTTACTGTCTTCATTCCAAAGGCCTTCAAATGCCTCTACGTATGGGAAGCGTGTTCTTCGCTTGTGGAAGCAGGCGGGAGAAGAGAGGCTTGAGGTGACCGGATTCGTTGATGCGTGATTTGACGTCCACGTGAAGCACACCACATTAGCCGATCCACCTCTCTCCCTCTTCTTTTATATTGGCAGGGTGGTCCCCGACAGCCACGCACATCTTTTGCGCGACAATTTTACCGAACGGCCATCTGGCCTTGGTCTCCCCGCTTCCCGTCTATTTTCCCAACGCGCGAGAAGAACCAACCACGACTCCTCTCTCCTCATGTCGTCCAAGCCGAAATCCCAGTCTCCTGAGGCACTGAGGTCCCCGAATTCCTCTCAGCTTGCATCTCTACCAGCAGCGCCATCCCAACTTGAAAAGCGATTTCTTGATCACCTTCCTCCATGGGTGGCCACAAACATTCGTTCGAAGCAGAGCCTTAGGATGCTCTTCCGGTGCTGGTTGGCCTCTTGGGCAGCCTTCGTCCTCATACTACCAGAGAAGACCTTAAAGACAATGGGGAATGCGTACGTGTCGTGTTCTCTCTGGGGTGATGTTTGGACTGTCTACATGATTTATTGGTGGCCATGGTACTCTACGTACCTCCGTTTAGCGCCTCTTGCTCTATCGGTAGAAAGGCGCTTGCCTTCCCACAGTCTGTGATAGAACTCGAAGCCGTCCAGTGCTAGCCATCCTTCCTTCGCACGAATCATTCAAGCGACTGGATTGAATGCTGACTCAACGTTTTCAGGGCATTCTTTGGCGCTCTTGCAGCCGTTTTCTTGCCACCTTCGTTTCCCGTGCAATTCTTCATCTACGTAGGTGTGACTATACCCCCTCAGTGACAATGGTTACATATGAACCAGATACTATCGACGTTGATTATTGGTACCTTGCTGGGATGGGGCATTGGTGCAGCGGGCATGAAAGCTGCTGTAGCAGCTCGTAATAAGGTCATCCTCAAGTCATCACTCCAGAAGGCAAAGGAAACGTATGTTCAATCTTGTTGTGCTACCACACGAGTTTATCTTGTCATGTGAAGTGCTGCTGGTTCTGCAAACCCGGATCAAGTGTTCAAGTTAGAGATATTCCAAGGAGATTTCCTTGACATTCGGTTAGTTTTCTGTCTGGAGGTATGATATACGCGCTCATCTATCCCAGATCGTCAGCCGTCTTCGGCGTCTTCCTAGTAATCGGCACATTTATCTTCGCAAGTATCCGTGCCTACTATAAACCTCTTGTTTTTATGAGCGTCTTTGGGACCATAGCAATTGATATATTCTGTGTACGTGGCCGTCACGTCTATCCTTTTTTTTTTCTAACCCCTCCGAAGGCCATAGGCCCTCTTTTTCCATTCACCCAATTCACCCTCCTTAACGGCTTGCTCATCCCTGTTTCGATGTATGCGGCGATCGCGATCGTTGTCACGATTTTCGTTTTCCCTCGAACAGCCCATAGTGCATTCTTAGGAACCGTTACACAGCTTCTCAGCAAGATGGAACTTTTGCTTGATGCCCAAGAGGATTTGCTCGTTGCAGTCCCAGGATCAATTAACCCTGGGAGCCCAAAGGCCTTGCAGTTGCGTGCCCTCAGAGTTTCAATGTTCACAATTCATCAAGGGCGTACGTTTTTCAACATAGACCTGTGTTATCAAATGTGGCTTAACCATGGTTCATCCAAAGTTACGCTGCAGGGCAAATTCATAAACGCAGAGTTTAGCTGGGGCCGCTGGAATGGTGACGATGCAAGGCGACTTCAAGAGCCATTGTTTAGCGTTATCTCTCGCATCAGTAAGTGGTGCTCTACCCCTTTTATCACGGATTCTTATTCTTCTAGATGGCCTAATGAGCTTCGTCAAATATGTCGGTCGCAACGCATCCAATCCCACTGCGCCAGACTCTGAGCTCGTCGAGAAAACTTCGCTGAGCACGGGATTGACGGATACATTCCTTGTGCAACAAATGTATCAACGCAACGAGGAGAGTGAACGTCAGAACTCTCTGCGCGTAGTGGATCTCTTGCCGCTGCTTCACGAGGCAACATCCGAGCTTCGTTCTGCCGCATCTAATGCTCTCGCCGCGGTCAGCGATGTCATTAACTTTGTCAATATCACTCGCTGGAGTTGGCACAGCACTGCCGATACATTCGTTGAGCAGGAGCACAGATTGGACTCTGCAGCCGAAGCTCTGCGAGGTGCGCTGTCTGAATTCAAGGCGACTGGACGTCTACGTTTTCTCGAGCCGTTTGAACCGCACTTGGAGGCTGACGCCCCGATGCGGGCGCTGTATGTGTGTTATGTTTACAGCGCGTCGATAGTAGTCGTCTCCGAGGCTATTCTGACTGTCGTGGAGACTGTGCGGGAAATCAATAGCAAGCGCAGAACAAATAGGCTGTGGGCTCCGAAGGGCTTGCGCCAGCTGGCGCATGCATTATTCATAGAAAAGAGTGTTGAAGGCGATTTGCGTGCTTATGGCGAAACAGAAGACGTAGAGGTGATCGATACAGAAGGAGAGGAAAGGAAATATCGTCAGTATCAACCAAGGACTTTGCGGATATTCACTCACTGATCTAGTTTTCCTCAGGGCGTGACCCCGATAGTCGACCGCCAACGAATTTTTTGCAGAGGATCACGAATGGCATACATGTCATTTATCAGTGGACCAAAACGCCCGAGGCTCTGGTACGCCCACCCTGCGAATCTAGTAATCAGGCGCATGACGATGGCTCCCCAGTTCATTTTCAGATATGTATGCGTTTCAGTTGCCCTCTGGGTGCCAGCGGTTGTCAGTACGACTGCGAGTAGGTGACACCCGATTCACTTCCACAACTAATTTATCAGTGATCTGCTCTTGGTAGACTTTTATTATGTACAAAAAGGAATATGGTATGACAAACTCAAGTCGTATTCACCGCCACTCTGAGCATGATCTTGTAGGGCACTTATCATGGCTCAGACGACGTTGACGATATACGCCGGCGACCAGTTGTATAAGTTAGTGGACTTCTCAAATTGTTTTTTTCCCGTTCTTTGACTATCCAGTGGCACAGCTACTTCACCCGACTTACCGGGACATTTATTGGTCTCATCTTAGGATTGCTAGTTTGGTATATTGGTGGGTGCCATTATCATTCTCCATTCTTCCCAGTTCGAACGCTGTTCATTCAGGTAATGCCCACGGACACGGAAATGCTTACGGGACAGCGGCAAGCGTCGGTGTCTTTCTTGTGCCTATCGTGTTCATCCGGCTTTTCGCCCCTCAGCAATACCTCCAGGGTGTCATTCTCATGGGGGTATGCAGTTGTCTTTAGTTCTTCGAGTATCTGAATTCCAATCGTACTCTAGGCCACTGTCGTCCTCGTTGTGGGATACTCCTGGATTGACGGCCACCTCCCGGTCATTTCCAATGTTGGAATTGGCTGGCCCGTTGCCTGGAGACGCTGGACGCTCGTTATGATTGGTGTGTCGTCAGTGACTCTTTTTGTATTGTTGCAACTAACCCGAGGCCAGGCTCTGCTGCATCTTTTGTTATAATGATGTTACCCCCTAAATCTGCCCGTAAGGCTGTGCGACGAGGCTGCGCCAAGACACTCACCTCGCTGTCCTACACATATGCGTCGCTGATGTCCGCCTGGATTACGGATAGCCCCTCCTCGAAAGAGTTGAAGACTGGCCTGTCAGCACGGGCCAGTTCATTCCGGAATGACTTGGCCGCTGTTGCGCTGCAGCTTCAAAACCTAAAAGAGACAGCCAGAGGGGCGAGGTGGGAAGGGAATGTGCGCGGTCATTGGCCGTACGAGGAATACAACAGACTCGTCGATGTACAGGAAGAGATGGTCGCCGTGTTAGCACAGGTCAGTCGGATCTTCACTTTGGGCCGGTTCCCTGTAATGATTCCGAAAAGCTCGCAAGTGCGCTCTCGGAACTCGACGACGAATGGCGATCAGGTTTCTTACATCACGGCAAAGTCGTCAACCCGAACTTCGTTCGTACCTCTTTTGATGGACTTATCCTCTTTATGCACCACATTAACGTCCTTCCAGATCTCTGACGTTCTTTCCGTGTTCTCGCTCGTAGCCATGTCGCTCCGTATTGGAGAGCCCATGCACACTGTTCTTCCACAGAGCTTGCTTGATCGGCTGCTTTATCACGACGTAGCGGCTTATAGCACCCCGACGCCGATGACCGCAGACGTCGACCACAGACGAGAACTGCGCTCGCTGAATTACTTGTTCCACGCGACAGCGGTGATCGATGTACTTCACATCACAGAGGTGCGCGTGGTTTCGTCCCAAGATAAGAATGACCATTTATCACAACCAATTTGTGCAGCTACTGGACGAGTTGCACAGCATCACGCGCAACCTGTGCGGTGAGGTACCATTCAAGGGCTTTGAGCAGTGGAAAGGTGTCCATCAACGAGCGCATGCGCCAGCTCCAACGACTTGATTTAGCTTTGCAGGATACCTCGCGTAGCATCTTTATTTATGAGATCGCTACATCACTTGTTTGACTATTTCTTGACGCTGATGATGATGCTCAACTTATACACAGTCTAAAAGAAACCAACTCGATAGAGGTACACGAATGTCTGGCTGCTTGATTGACTGCGAGACCACGACATTGAAGCGCATGAAGTCCATCTCGCAGCGAGAACACAATAAAACCCTAGACATTTTTTGGAGACTGCCACTACATCTCGATGCTTCTCTTTTCGTACACTGAATATTACAACGGACCAGCATAACGAGCAATTTACGCCTCGAATTTCTTATGGAGCACAGCCTTGAGGGTCTGGCCATCCTCAGCGAACTTCTTGATACCTTCGTGAAGCTTGTCGAAAGCCATCTGGTCTTGAAGAAGCTCCCAGCGGAATTCGGCCTCATTGTCAACATAGGAAACTTTCTCGATTGGGACCTGCGCGGCGGTTCGCACGTCGAGCCTCCTGGGGACGGGATCAGTGCTGTTCTTCAGCTCCTCAAGGAGTGCGGGCGAGATAGTGAGGAAGTCCACGCCTGCGAGTGCCTTGATCTCGCCGGCCTAAATGAGATACGTGAGGTATCAATCACAGGTGCTTGGTGGGCGGTGTGATTTGAATATATGTACTGACGTTACGGAATGATGCGCCCATGACAATGGTCTTGTAGCCATGCTGCTTGTAGTAATTGAAGATGCGCTTGACCGACTGGACGCCCGGATCATCGTCACCCTCATAGGTCTTCCCGGTTGCCTTCTTGTGCCAGTCGAGAATCTGATAGTTGGCAGTTTGGCAGACAGGTCGGGTTACGTAAGATGACGAAGACGCAAAAGGGGGATGACGCACTCGGCCGACGAACGGAGAAATCAGAGTCACGCCAGCCTCCGCACATGCAACGGCCTGGGCGAAGCCGAAGAGAAGGGTGAGGTTGCAGTGGATCCCTTCGTCGCGCTCCAGCTCGCGCGCAGCCTGGATACCTTCCCAGGTCGATGCGATCTTGATGAGCACACGTTCCCTCTTGATTCCGATGGACTCGTAAAGCCCAATAAGCTCTTTGGCCTTGGCCTTGGTTCCCTCCTTGTCAAAGGAGAGACGGGCATCGACTTCGGTGGAAACACGGCCGGGAATGATGGCAAGGATCTCTTTGCCGAATTCGACGAGCTAGAATTCCACGTGAGTGGGAATACGCTCGAGAAGATGCTATAGGATTCACCAGGCGGTCGGTGGCGGCGTCGACCTGTTGTTGGATGGTACCACCCTTCCGCTTGCCGTATGCGATTGCGACGTCAATCAGACGGGCATATGCGGGTTTGTTCGCGGCTGCAAGTAACAGCGACGGATTCGTTGTTGCGTCCTATTTGCTGTATGAGCCCCAACTAGGGTGCAATAACGCCGGTCATCATGAGCTCGCCTGGGGTTTGTAGACATCAATGGCTATTGCGGGTGAGTTTAGTTGGGTGGAGTGCTCTGAGAAGGACCAAGACGCACTTTCAAAGTCACCAGAGTCTGAGACGACGGTGGTTCCTGTCTGCTTAAGGTGGTCGAGGGAGGTAGTCATGTTTAACGTTAACGAGGGATGGTGATGACTGATTGAAGATTGGAGATGGGTGTTGCCCGTTTCCGACCGCGACGGGTCGGGTTGATAATATACCTCGCTCCGGATCTACCCGGCCCGACCACTGTCTGGGGGTTCTGGTGACACGTCCGTTCTGATTGGGACCCAGAGTGGTTTGAAATATATGCCTTCATATACTATACTGCTTTGGATCGATTTTCCCGAGGTCCGTATTGTCCTACTCCGAGAAATGTGCGTGAAGTCCTGATTTAGATGGTTTCTCTCAGACGGCTTACTAACGCGGAAACGACCGTTAGATCCCAGATTGTCTCAACAGCTCTCTCCATCTATCCGTCACGTCACGACATGCCATACACGCATAGCATGAGGGCAATGCCGCTTGGTGCTCTGGGAACCATACCATAACCTGCCGCCATTCCCTGATGCTCCCTAGCGATCATGCACCCGATTGGGCTCAGCAAACTCCGACAGCGCTGGGAAACAACCGGACCGGCCGCACAGGCGTACGGGGCTGATGGTAAGTCACCCAGGACGTCCGCATCT
>Ga0137394_10002269_pt1 | contig 14186 bp, 11 predicted proteins | sample czobulk116metaG_FD_108278 | JGI IMG/M metagenome (GOLD analysis project Ga0137394, IMG submission 108278) | Vadose zone soil microbial communities from Angelo Coast Range Reserve, California, USA - czobulk1.16 metaG | ecosystem: Environmental > Terrestrial > Soil > Vadose zone | place: USA...
CCGCCGCACCAGAGGTCGCCCAGCCGCTCCGCCCGGTCGTGGAGCGCGCCCACGGTTCCGACGGGGATCTTCTTCGGGGCCTGCTTCGGCCCGAGGCCGGTCTCGAGGTAGAGCGCCTCGGGGTCGACCTCGCGGCTATCCTTGGCATCCCGGGGACGATCCCACCCGACCACGCCGTTGGCGGTTCCATCCAGGCCCACGACCGCGCCGATCCAGTCCGCGGCCGACATGGGGCCCAGGATGGAGAGGCGCGCGAGGCCCGATCCATCCACGCGCGTCACGATCAGCCCGGGCGCATCCATGTGCGCCGTGAGGAGGAGCCGCTTGCCTCTGCCTGGAATGTGGAGGTGCAGGCTCCCCAGCGCGTCTTCGCTCAGGGCGCCCATGCCCCGGAGTGCCTTCCGGAGCGCCTGGCGAATCCCCGCCTCGCGTCCCGGCGGGCCGTAGGCCTCGCTCAGCGCGGGGAGGAGCGTATCTAGAGAAGTTCGCGGGCTCACGGCCACTCCTTTCGCAGGGTTTCGAGCGTATGCCAGATCAAGGTGACCGTCCTCTGCGCGTCACGCACGTCCAGGTAGGCGGCGGGGGCGTGGATGTAGCGGCACACCACCGAGACCACCGCGGAGGGAACGCCTGCGCCCGAGATGGCGATGCGTCCCGCATCGGTGCCGCCCACGCCGGGGCGCTTCCACTGCGTCGGGACCTTGTGCCGCTTCGCCATCTCCTCGATCCGGCTCAGGAGGCGCGCGTGGACCATGAGCGTGCGGTCGTGCACGGTGAGCGCGGGCCCCTTTCCCATGAAGGGAGACTGCTCGTCCGGGGGAGCGCCCGGCGCCTCGCCCGAGGCCGTGCCCTCGAGCACGATCGCGACGTCCGGCTGCACGCGTCGCGCCGCGGCCGTGGCTCCGCGGAGCCCCACCTCTTCCTGGACGCTCCAGACCGCGGTGACGGGCACGGGCGGACGGCGCTGGATCAGGCTCGCGAGCACCGCGCATCCCGCGCGGTCGTCGAACGCCTTCCCCTTGCGCGTGGTGCCCCAGGCCTCGTACGTGGTGTCGAACACGGCGTAGGTTCCCACCGGCACGCGCTCCTCCGCCTCCTCGCGCGAGCGCGCGCCGATGTCGAGGTAGAGATCGTCGGCGGGCGTCACCCGGTCGCGCTCGTTGCGCGGGGTCAGGTGCGGCGGAAGGGCGCCCACGACGCCGCGGAGCCCCCCGGCGCCGACGCGGAAGACCTGTCCGGGGAGGATGCGCGGATCGATCCCCCCGACCCGGCGGAACCGGAGCCGTCCCTCCTTCTCGACCGCGGTCACCATGATGCCGACCTCGTCCATGTGCGCGCAGAGCATCACGTGCGGGCCGCGCCGGCCACCGTTCCGTCCGCCGGCCTTCCGGCGCGCGGGCGTGGGGTCGATGCGCGCCACCAGGCTTCCCATGGGATCCACCTCCAGCGAATCCACCTTGTCGCGCGCGTACTCCGCGAGGATGTTCCGGATCGCCTCCTCGCCGCCGCTCACCCCCGGCGCGTTGGAGATCGCCTCGAGGATATCTTCCCGGAACTTCGGCGCGCCGTTCGCGCTCACTTGAGCACCTCGACCGAGCGCCACTCGAGGCTGAGCTCGGAGAGATAGTGGGCCAGGAGGTAGGCGCAGCGGTCCACATCGCGCGGCTCCACAGTCTCGACGCCGGTGTGCATGTAGCGGCACGGAATCCCGACCACGGCGGTCGGGACCCCGGAGCTGGAGATCTGGATGTCCATGGCGTCGGTCCCCGAGCCCGTGGGGCAGGGCTCGACACGATAGGGCATCGAGAGCGCCTTCGCGGAGGCCTTCAGGGCTTCGAGGATCGCGGGATGGATGTTGCCGCCGATCGAGAGCGCGGGGCCGCTTCCGAGCGGGACGGTGTCGCCGTCGCGCGCTCCCGGCATGTCGCCGTGGCTCACGTCGATGGCAATGCCCAGGTCGGGGCAGAGGTTCTCCGCGGCCGTGCGCGCGCCGAGGCACACGACCCCGAACTCCTCCTCCACCGTCGCCACCGCCACCACGTCCCACGACGGACGCTTGGATCTCAGCAGCTCGAGCGTGCGCAGCAGCACCACGACTCCGGCGCGGTCGTCCATTCCCGGCGCCGCCAGGCGATCCCCGAGAAGCTGGACGGGGGACTGACGCAGGGTGACCATCGTTCCCACCGGCACTTTCCTGCGAACCTCGCCCTCCCCCCGCCCCGTGTCGAGGTAGAGATCCTCGAGCTGGATGGGTCGGTCGGCTTCACCCTTCTTCTGAAGATGAGGCGGACGGGTGGCGAACACCGCGACCATGGGAGGACGGGAGTGGATCATGACTTCCTTCCCGGGCAGCGTCCGCGAATCGAATCCGCCGACCTCGGTGACCCTGAGATATCCGCCCGGCTCGATGGCGCGCACCAGGAATCCGATCTTGTCCATGTGCGCCGCGAGAAGGGCGCGAGGACGCGGCGCCTTTCCAACACCGTGGATCCAGCCGTACACGCTTCCCATCCGGTCGCGCTCGACCTTGTCTGCGACGGTGCCGAAGGCTTTCATCAGCTCGCGCGCGACCGCGTCCTCCTGCCCGGGCACGCCGGGAAGGGAGGTAATGTAACGGAGCCAGTCTGCGGAAGTCCGGACGGCGCTCTCGACCATAGCCCCCTAATTTAGTGCACCCGATCCGCGAAGGGCAAATGTAAACTCCGCGCTCCCATGGGCTCTCTGCGCATCGCGCTCGCGATCCCTCATCTCGGCGTGTTCGGGGGCATCCGCCGCTTCCTGGAGCTGGGAGAGGTCTGGACCCGCCGCGGCCATGAGGTCGGGATCCTGGTTCCGGATCGGGGCGATGCCCGGCCCTGGGTGCCGTTCTCGGGAGCCATTCTCCCCCTCGCCGAGCTTCCGCTCGGGGGATGGGACGTGGTCCTTTCGCCGGATCCGGAGCTTTTCCTCTCGAGCCGCGCGCCCGGCGCTCTGCGGGTCTACTACTCCGTCCTCGAAGGCGCGCCCGGGGAGCGCGAGGCGCTCCGCGCGGCGGATCTGGTCCTCGCGAACTCGGCGGGGATGAGGCGCTATCTGGCGCGGAAGGGGATCCAGGCCGAGGATGGGGCGGGGGGCGTGAATGTGGGCTGGTTTCGCCCGCCGGCGCCCGACCCGCGCGCCGCCCGCCGCGGGAACGGGGCACCCGTCCGGGCGCTCGTTTTCGGCAGGCTCTCGCGCAAGCGCAAGGGAACCTGGATCGCGGCCTGCGCCCTGGAGCGCGCCTCGATCGCGACGGCCGTGCCGGTCGAGGTGACCCTGTTCGACGCGCCTCCGGACGGCGAGCCGCCGTCCCTTCCACGCCCGCTTCGGATCCCGCACCGCTGGGCGCTCCATCCCTCGCAGCAGGAGCTCGTGGATCTCTACGGGACGTCCGACCTCTTCGTGAGCGCCGAGCGGCGCGCGGGCTGGTGCAACACGGCGGCGGAAGCGATGGCGTGCGGCACCGCGGTGGCCTGCACGCGGAGCGGGACCGAGGATTTCGCGATCGAGGGCGTCACGGCGTCGGTGGCGCGATGGCGCTTTGCGTGGTGTCTGGAGCGCGCGATCCAGCCGCTCCTCCGCGACCCCGGGCACCGGGCGCGGCTCGCGGCGGCGGGGGTCGCGAAGATCCAGGAGTACTCGTGGGACCGTACGGCGGATCGGATCGAGCACGCGCTCGAGGAACGGATGGGAGGGCGCCTTCATGGCGAACGCAGGACGCAAGCGGTCCGGTAGGAAGAAACGCGTGTCCGCGCGGAGCACGCGGCGCAAGAGCACCCCGCGCGCCGTTCTGATTCTCGCCGCCTACCCGGGCAGGGAGGTCGCGGAGGATGCCGCCCGGAAGCTCGTCCAGGCGGGCGTGCTGGCGTGCGCCACCGTGACCGCGGGGCAGGCCTTCTATTTCTGGGAAGGGCACGAGCACGCGGAGCCGAGCGCGATCCTCCAGGGAAAGACCACGGCGGCCCGGGCGCCCGAGGCCCAGCGCCTCATCCAGGAATCCCATCCCGACAAGGTGCCCGAGATCCTGATTCTCGAGGTCGCGGGCGGGCATCCGGAGTATCTCGCCTGGGTCGGGAAGCAGGTCGCGCCGAAGTGAAGCCGCGCGGGACGACATGGCTCTTTCACGGCGGACGCATCCTGGATGCGCCGCGAGCGGACGCGCGTGCCCGCAAGCCCGGTGTCACCACGGCAGGAAAGGGCGCGAGCGCATACCGCGAAGCGGTGCTCGTGCGGGGAGAGCGCATCGAGGCGGTGGGTCCCCTCGACCGGCTCCGACGGGAAGCGGGCCGCGGCGCGCGCGCCGTCAATCTCCAGGGCGGAACGCTCACCCCTGGGTTCGTCGACGGCCACATCCATCTCCTGACCTGGATCCGCGCGTCCTCCGACGTGTGGATGAAGGCGCAGACTCCCGAAGGGCTCGCGGAAGCGGTTCGCGCCGCCCGAGCCCAGACGGCTCCCGGGGACTGGGTCTCGATCCGCGGATGGGTCCCACGCGACTGGGCTCGCGAGCTCAGGAGGCGGACCACCATCGACCGCATCCTGGCCGATCCCCTCATCCTCTACGCCATCGATGGGCATTCCTGCTGGGCCAACTCGGCCGCGCTCCGAAGCGCCGGCATTGAAGGGCGCACCGCCGATCCGCCCGGAGGCGTGGTGGATCGCGCTCCCGGCGGCGAGGCCACCGGGATCCTGATCGAAGCCGCGCGGTCCCTCATCAGCCCCTTCGTCCAGAAGCGCCGCGACCCCGCAGAGGAGCTGAGGCGAGCCATCCGCAAGGCGCACGCGCTCGGGATTACCGGCGCGCACGACTTCGACAAGACCGAGATCTGGAGCGCCGCGCAGGGACTCGCCGCCCGAGGGCCGCTCCCGTTCCGGCTCGTCCTTTCGGTTCCTTCCTCCAAGCTCGACTCCGCGGAGGCGCTGGAACTACGTAGTGGATGGGGGGACGAGCGTGTTCGCGTGGGCGCGGTGAAGTTTTTCGCGGACGGAACGCTCGGATCGGGAACCGCGCTCCTCGAGACCGAGTATGACGACAACACAGGCACCGGGATCGAGGTCATCTCGCGCCCGGAGCTCACGGATCGATGCGCGCGTGCACGGAAGGCCGGGCTCACGGTCGCGATTCACGCGATCGGCGACAGAGCCGTCAGAAACGCGCTCGATGCAATCGAAGGCGCGATTCAAAGAGGCGGCCCCTTTCCGCTCCCTCCCCGGATCGAGCACATCCAACTCGCAAGGGAAGAAGACTTTTCCCGGTTCAAGGCGCTTGGCGTCCACGCATCGGTTCAGCCCATCCACCAAGTCACGGATCGCGCCGTCGCCAAGCGGAAATGGGGCGCGCGCACCTTTCGCTCCTACGCCTATCGATCCCTGCACCGGGCCGGCGCAAAGCTCCTCTTCGGCTCGGACGCTCCCTTCGACCGCCCGGGGCCGCTTCTCGCGCTTCGGGCCGCGATGCTCCGACGCGAGCGCGGGGAGAATGACGATCAATCCTTCCACCCCGAGCAGCGCCTTGGGCTCAGCCAGGCGCTCCGCGCGCACCTCGAGGAACCGAATGTGGTGGGAGGCTGGCGCACACCCCTTGGTAGAATCGAAGCTGGATGGGGGGCGGATCTGGTCCATTTCGACCAGGACCTGCTTCAAATGGAGCCCGATCGGCTCGATCGGGCAAAAGTCAGGGGCGTCTGGGTGGCGGGATCGCAGGTCCACGGGAAATCGCCCTAAATTCTTGAACTTAGAGCGGTTCGTCCTTCTTCGGATTGGGCAGCGCTGGTATACTACTTGATGTTCCCCTCCTTGTGTCGTCTCGCCGAGCGGGTCTCACTCCGAGGCCGCGCCGAATGAAGAAGATGAAGCTCCTCGTCGCCCTGCTAGCGGTCGCGTCGCTGCTTTCGTTCGCCCCTTCGACGACTCACGCCCAGTCGTTTGCTTTCGGGAAGAACAAGGTCCACTACAACACGTTTCAGTGGCTGACGCTTCGCGGGGAGCACGTCGAGATCTTCTATTATCCGGAAGAGGAGCCGCTCGCTCGCCTCGCGGTCCAGCTGGCCGAAGAGAGCTATCAGGACCTCAAGACGAAATTCCAGCACGAGGTCACGCGCTCGATCCCGCTCATCGTCTATTCCTCGCACCAGCATTTCGAGCAGACGAACGTCAGCCCCTACTTCCTCCCCGAGGGCGTGCAGGGATTCACCGAGTTCTCGAAGGGCCGCGTGGTGCTCCCGTACACGGGCTCCTACGCCGAATTTCGCCATGTGATCCATCATGAGCTGGTGCACGTCTTCCAGCTCTCGATCCTGGAAGAGGTCTACAAGAAACACCGCAAGGCGACCTACGTCGTGCCGCCGCTCTGGTTCTCGGAGGGGCAGGCCGAGTACTGGTCCACGAAGTGGGACGCGCAGGGGACGATGGTCGTGAGCGACATGGTGCTCGAGGATCGCTTGCCCTCGATCAGCGACCTCTGGCGCTACAACGGGACCTTCACGGTCTACAAGCTGGGGCAGAGCCTCTGCGAGTACATCGCGACCACCTACGGCGAGGATGCGCTTCGCCGCCTCTACACCGAGATCTACAAGGACGACCGGTTCGAGAAGGTGCTCCAGCGCGTGACGGGAGTTCCGGCGCGCCGCATCTCCGAGGACTGGATCTACGGCCTCAAGCGGAAATACTTCCCCGAAGTGAAGGACCGTATGACGCTGGCGCTGGCGGGGGAAGAGCGCGCCACGTCTCAGGGCGTGAATCTCAAGCCGGTCGCGTGTCCCGACACGGCCCTCTTCGGCGGAAGCCGCTATTTCTTCATCTCGGCGCGGAGCGGGTACACCAACATCTACAGCGCGGACTGGCGCGGGCCCGAGCGCGACGTGCGCTCGGTCGTGCGCGGGCAGCGCGCCGCGCAGTTCGAGTCCTTCCATCCCTTCCAGAGCCGCATCGACGTCTCGAAGAAGGGAGAGCTGGCGTTCGTCTCCAAGTGGAACGAGCGCGACGCGCTCTTCATCTATGACGTCGCGGGCAAGAAGGTCGTGATGAGGCAATACCTGGACGACCTGATCGCGCTCTCCTCACCCGCGTGGAACGCGGACGGCACCAAGATCGCGGTCTCCGGGCTCAAGCCTTCGGGACACATGGACCTATACGTGTTCGACCGCGAGACGAAGGAGCTCACGCGGCTCACGAACGATCTCTACACCGATCTCGATCCCACCTGGTCGCCGGACGGGAAGCAGATCGTCTTCGGATCGGACCGGACGCGCTACGGAGCCGAAGGTCACCAGAATCTCTTCGTCATCGACACGCAGACTCTCGCGATCCGCTACCTCACGTGCGGTCCGTGGACGGACCAGACGCCGAAGTGGTCGCCCGATGGAAGCCGGATCGCGTTCGCTTCCGACCGCAGTGGCTCCTACGATCTCTACTGGACGGACATCAATGGCTCCGGAGGCCGCTTCAAGCGCCTCCTCGGCTCCGCGATGGATCCCGCGTGGGTTCCGGGCGGGAAGGCGCTCCTCTTCACGGGCTTCCGCCGCGGCGGGTTCGGCATCTACCAGATGTCGGTGCCCGACACGACCGTGGATGCCTTCGCGCTCGCGTCGGACGAGGCGCCGCCGACGTGGCGGTGGGAGGACACGCTCGCCAAGTCGAAGCAGCGCCCCGAGCCCTACGAGCCGCGCTACGGACTGGATCTCGTGCAGGGCGGAATCGCGGTAGAGCCGACCGAGAATCTGGGAGAGGGCCTGCAGGGAGCCGTGAGCGACCTCCTCGGGAACCGTCTCTTCTATTTCCAGATCGGAAACACGGCGCAGACGACGTCCGACATTCTCTCGCGGATGAACGGCGGCGCCTGGTTCATCGATCTCCAGCACCGCTGGAACTACGGCGTCGGCGCGTTCCATACCGCCGGGGACTACCAGGACGCGATCGGGGACACGTACTTCGAGCGCAGGGCCGGAGCCTCCTTCCTGGCGAGCTATCCCTTCTCGCGCTTCAGCCGGATCGAGGGGACGGCCCAGGCGTACTACGACGAGAAGGTCCGGGATTTCGGCACCTCGCGGCGCGGCATGCTGACCACGCATTCCATCTCGCTGATCCGGGACAATGCCCTCTGGTTCCCGACGGGCCCGCGCGATGGCGCCCGGTACAACCTGACGGGAGCGCTCACGACGAACTGGAACAACGGCCGCACGGAGAACATGATGGTCAGCGCGGATCTCCGGCGGTACCTGCGTACGAGCCAGTGGACCACGGTCGCCCTGCGACTGCAGAGTCGCGTGAGCGCGGGGGCCGATCCTCAGCGGTTCGCGATGGGCGGCTCGTACTCCTTGCGCGGCTACGGCCGCCGCAGCATCTACGGCACGCGCATGTACCTCGTGAACGCGGAGTACCGGTTCCCGCTGTTCGACCGCCTCATCCTTGGCGTGCCGCGGCTGGAGCTTCCCGGAATCGAAGGGGCGGTCTTCGCCGACGCGGGGAACGCCTGGGAGAAGTTCGAGCGCTTCCCGCGGCCCAAGGGCAGCTTCGGGCTCGGGTTGAGGATGAGTCTGGGCGGATACTTCGTGTTGCGCTACGATCTGGCACGGCAAACTGATTTCGAGACCGTCAGGCCGGGTTGGGAGCGCGAATTCTACGTGGGCTTCGACTACTAAACCCCGGTCGTACCGCGGGGTAGGGAGGACCGTTTTCGCGGCCTGGATCTGGGTCGCGGTCCTCCTGGCATTTCCCTCCGCGGCTCGGGCCGGCTCCTACCTTCAGCGCGAGACCGCTCCGCCCGACTCCTCGTCCGGCGGGCTGATCGTCGAGACCTCTCCGCCGGGTCTCCTCATCCTCATCGATGAGGTGGAGGCCGGCCGCTCGCCGCTGGGACCGATCTGGGTTCCTTCCAAGACGGTACGGGTGAGAGCCCGGTTCGACGATCCCCGCCTCTTCGACGCCGCGCACGACGAGACCCAGGTCGTGATCCAGCCGGGCGCCACGTCGCACGTCTTCCTCGATCTCAGGCCCACGGTCATGCTGCGCAGCGCGCCGGAGCCGGCCCGGGTCTTCCGCCTCGAGGGACAGGGGCGGGATTCCCTGATCGGAGAGACGCCGATTCCGCTCCAGCCGGCCTTCCTCGAGGGCGGACGGTTTCTCTTCCGCGCCGTCGATCACGCGGACACCATCTTCACCGGAGAGTCGCTCCTCGGGCTCGAGCGGAGCGGTGGCCGAGCCCTGGTCTCGCTGCGCCGGACGTCCGAGAGCCTGCCTCCCGTGATTCCACGCCCTCCCGTGTATCGCCGCCGCTGGCTCCAGTGGGGGCTGGTCGGCGTCGGAGCGGTCCTCACCGGAGCCGCCGCGCTCCTGCGCCGGGAAGGGGACCAGTGGTACGACCGGTACATGGACTCCTCCGACCGCCGCGTGCTCGACACCTATTTCGACCGCGCGGTGCACTACGACCATCTCTCCCTGGCCGCGCTGGGTGTGGGGCAGGTGCTCTTCACGGGAGGTGTGGTGCTTCTCGTGAACGGCTCCGATCGGTGAGCCATGCCCTGAGGCCCTTCGCACGCGCGCGGCTCTGCCTCGTGGCGGCGTCCGGACTCTGCTTCCTGATCGCCGGCTGCTCGACGCGCGAGCGGCTGAATCCACTCGATCCCAGGAACTCCAAGACGAACGGCGGCCTCGTGGGGTTCAACGCCATCGCCGGCGATCAAAATGTCGAGTTCCGCTGGCCCGCCCTGCTGGTGGCGGGAGTCCAGGGCTACCGGGTCCAGCGCTGGCTCCCCGGCGGAATGCCTCGAGATCTGGGCACCGCGGACTACGGTCCGGCCGCGATCGCGGGAGAGGACACCACCGTTCAGAACAACACGACCTACGTCTATCGCCTGATCGTGCACCTCACGAACGGCGACAGCGCGGCGAGCCCTCCCGATACCGCGACTCCCGGCACGCGGCAGATCTTCGCTCTCGAGGCCGGGAACCCGGCCTTCGCCCGCCTCAGCCCGGACGCACGGGATCTTCTCTACGCGCGCGCGGCCCACGAGAGCTATCTCGACATGGAGCTCGACCGGAAGAACAAGGTGATCTGGCTCTCCTCGGAGACCGATGGGTTCGTGCTGCGCAAGAGCGTGGACGGGGCCACCGTGGGGACCACGATCGAGCTCGCGGATCCCACCGATATCTCGGTCTCGAGCAATCGCGGCGTCGGCTGGGTCATCTCGCCCCCCGATTCGACGGTCTATTCCTATTCGTCCGACGTGAACAACCCGTTGCCCCAGCGCACCCTCAACGGCCTCGGCCATCCACGCGTCGTCGAGGCCGGCACCAACGACCCCACCGTCTGGGTGGGGAACGAGGAGGGAACCGTTCACCGGTTTCGCGCCCAGGACCTACAGGAGACTCACCGGTGGTTCCTGCCCGACGGCGTGCGCGCGATCGCGCTCGACGAGGGAACCGGCGGCGCCTGGGTCGCGACGCGCACGGGCGAGAGCGGCAGCCTCTACTACCTGAATCCCTCGGACAGCTCATCGACTCTTATCCGAACGAACCTCCTGGTTCCCACCGACCTCGCCGTGGATCCCGTGAGCGGCGACGTGTGGGTGAGCGAGCGTGGCACGCCTCATTTCGCGGCGGGCCGCTTGAGCCTGATCACGCGCGCCGGCGTCACGCTTGCGACCCTGATCGGAATCGAGCCCTACGGCATCGACGTCGATCCCCTCGATCGATCCTGCTGGATGACCGAGCTGCGCACGAACCGCATCCTCCAGATCGACCGTTCGGGCGGAACGGTCCGCGCGTCTCCGGTCCTGGACACCCCCTACGCTGTTCGCGTCGACGCCCCCTGACGTCCTCACGCATCCGCCACGGAACAAAGTGGCATGGGAGTTGCGAACTGGCCGCAATGGAGTCCTGACTCTCGCGACGAAGCATTGTTCGCGAGGAGCGGGATCCGCGACCGTGGGAAGCAGATAGCTCTGCTTCCAGCATCCTTCGCGAGAGCGGCGCGAAACTGGCCGCATCGGCCATGCGCCGTTCCAGATTCGGCTCGCTGGGATTGCAGTCTGCAATTTTGGGGAGGATCAGGAATGCCACGCACCCGGCAGGCGAAGCTCGCAACCATCGACGTTGTCGAGGATGTCGCCCGACACGTACCCGGATATCGCGGTTACACGGATCCCGCGCTGCGCCGCGAGGATGACCGGAAGTTTCGTTCCAGCATCGCCGAGCTGCTCCAGGGCGAAGCCCACAGGCTCGAGCGCATCGAGAGCAAACAATTCAAGGATGACTTCTCGGATATGCTCGAGGAGCTGGACCAGGACGCGAGGAAGCTCGAGTTTCTGGCCGAGTCGGTCGTGGTGGTCGAGCACGGGAATCGTGCGTACACCGACAAGACCGCGGATTCCATCGGACGTCTGGATCACGAGATCATCGCCCGGATCGAGCGGCTTCACCGCCTGGTGCACGAGCTCGAAAAGGCGTACGAGCACGACGAGCAGTTCGAGATGAATCTGGGGGAGCTTCGCGAGCTCACGGAAGCGATCGCCGACCTCATCGAGCAGCGGAACGTCGCCCTGACGCGGTAGGGCCTCCCTCGCAGCCAAACGCATGCGATTCTTGCCGCGGACAGCCGACCGATTCGGATCAGTTCGATGGGGTGTTGTAGGTGAGCTGCCGGGCACTTCCGGAGAGGACGTTGACGATCCAAATCGTCCCGTTGGCTAGTGTAGTGTCAGAGTAATCGTATCGAACATACGCGATCTCCTTCCCTCCCGGCCCCCAGCTGAAGAAGTCGGCCGTTCCGGTATTCGTAAGCGCCCGCGCGCCTGTTCCGTCTCGACTGACCATCCACAGCTTGATGCGGCCCTCTGAGGCCGAGCGCCGGCCCACAAATGCGATCCGGGATCCGTCCGGAGACCATCGCGGGTAGTACGCAGCGGCCCCAGGATACGCCCAGACGATTCGGAATCCATGCCCAGAAGTGTCCGCGACTGCGATTCCCCTCTGGGTAGAGTCTGCAAACACGAAGACGAGCGAGTCCGAAGCCGGGGCCCAGTCCGCTTGCCTCCAACTCGGTTCCCCTACGCGCTGACCGTCACCGCCCGAGCTCGGACACAGATAGATTCCGCTCTCCGGCGTGTCGAACGCCGTGTATGCGAGGGCTCTTCCATCTCGCCTCCATGTAGGGGCCAACGCACCCGTCGTACCGGACGTAATCTGCTTCGCGGTCTCCACCACTAGACCAGTATCCGAACCCGCCATGGTCGCGATGGCTATTCCACCGATTTGGTATGCCAGGGTGGCTCCTGCAGAATCCCACTCGGGCTCCCGGAGTGAATAGGGAAGGATTCGTCGCTGGCCCGAGCCGTCAATGTTGACTATGTACTCCCCTGCGAGGGAATCGGAATAGACATAAACCCACTTGCCTCGCGCGTCTCGGTATCGGCGCACCAGCGGATCCAGCTCGAACACCAAGGATCTACCGCTCGGATGCCATGCGGGATACAGATAGGGCGCGAATATGTTCAGGGGCGTCGGTGCGAGCGGATAATCGACGGAATCCGAGCACGAGGTCATTACGACAAGAAGTGCAGCGGCCAGTGGCGCGAAGTGTTTAGCGATCGTCATATACACACTAGGGTGCTACCACTACGTCCACCTCCGCCCAGTCAGCGACCGCCAGCCCCTGTTTCGTGCGAGCCGGAACGAAGCGAACGGTCTTGAGTGCCTCTTTAGCAGTTGCCACCAACACGGTGTCTTCTTCTGCTAATGCCGGGCGGGGCTCGACCCAGGTCACATCACCCTTGTTACCGACGGTCACAAAGAACCGGACCTCTGTCGGTGCTGCCAGTCCGCACTTGCCGCAGTGCACGGTCGGCACGGCCGCGATTTCAGGGTGGTCCACAACGTCGTCGGACAAGACCCTCTCACTTCGATCGATGAACACCATGTGGCCAGGTTTAATGACCAACCCGGTCGTACCCTCACCGGGCGCCGCACGCACGCCTCCATAGCGAAACCGCTGAGAACCTCCGTACACGCGCTCGAAGCGGGTCGGGTATCCACCGAAAACGATCGTCGTATCCTGCCGCATCGTGAGATCCAGCAGCGTCTCCGTCTCGTCTCCGGTTCCATTGGGGCAAGAGATGCTGAGGGTTCCGCGGATTTGATACTGGCCGGTTCGGACGGGGCGGAGAAAGACGAGCCACTCGCTGTCGATGTGCTTCATGTCGCGGATCGAAACGTGCACGTCCCGTGCTGTGTCCCCCTTGACGACCTCGATTCCGGCGGGGATGGCGATCCGGACCCTGCCGGGGCAGTCCCCTGCGTGTTGCGCACTCTCGGCGGTTACCCGCAGGGGAAACACCTCGCCGAGGTGCGGCGTGACCCCGATTCGAAGACCGACCCCGAAGTAGGCCTCCCCGGACTGCATGGATTTTGTGGCCCAAGCATGGCCCGAAAGCAGAAAGCAAACCGAAACCATTAGACAGCCGAGTCGAGCACGCATGCGTGGACCTCAGTAGCGGCAGTCTCTAACGAGGGCTCGGGGACCAGCAGGTTCAGCATTCCATGATCGTGGAGTCTACGCCAAGGGCGTGGGGGTCGCGGCAGATTTTGCAGGGTGTGAACCCTTATTGTGACGAGTGTCTTCCCACGGATGGTCCCGGACACGAACCGGAGCGAGCCTTCGCAGCCCGCCGTGGCGTATCCAGGACTCCTGGGCAAATCCACGGGCGAGAACAGCGAGCGGAGGTTGCGTGTCCGGGCCTACAGCGCGAAGCGCTTGGTTGCGCGAAGCGTCGTCCCACCGCTATCATCCGTCCGGTCCCTCCGTTCGCCCGTCCCATTCGAGGCTCGGCTTTGACCCGGCGTCTCTACCACGAAGACTCCTCACTCCGCGAATTCGAAGGCACCGTGCTCGAGATTACGGACCGGGACGGCGCCACCTGGGCCGAGCTGGACCGCACCGCGTTCTATCCCGGCGGGGGAGGGCAGCCCCCGGACCGCGGCCGCCTTGCCGATGTCCCGGTGACCGACGTGCGCGAGGAGGAGGGGCGCGTCTGGCACCGGATCGAGGGGAAGCTCACCCCGCGCACGCCGATCCGGGGTGTCTTGGACTGGGCCCGCCGCTTCGACCACATGCAGCAGCACACCGGCCAGCACATCCTCTCCCAGGCCTTCATCGAGGTTGCCTCCGCGGAGAC
>Ga0137394_10002271_pt1 | contig 14184 bp, 13 predicted proteins | sample czobulk116metaG_FD_108278 | JGI IMG/M metagenome (GOLD analysis project Ga0137394, IMG submission 108278) | Vadose zone soil microbial communities from Angelo Coast Range Reserve, California, USA - czobulk1.16 metaG | ecosystem: Environmental > Terrestrial > Soil > Vadose zone | place: USA...
ATCGATCGTGTGATGGATGCAACCTCACACCACCCGGACTGGAATTCTCCTGAAGAAAAGGAACACGTCCTGCAAAGGCTTCGCGACGCGAGGCAAATCTTCGAAGCTATGCGTTAGGTAGTGGCCTGGAGTCAGCTGGAACGCAGGAGCCAGCTCGGTGGCGATGTGATGCAAAACTTGATTACGCTTTGCGTCGGTTGTCACCGCAAATGTCACGGAGGCCGCAGGTAGAAACGACAGTATTCCAAAGTATGCGTCTTCTTTGCGAACGCAAGGGATATTTCTAGGAGGTATGAAAATGCCAGTCGAGATCATCGGAGAGGCAGGAACCGCGGGCGCAGAACGCGAATGGATCAACGCGGAGTGCGAGCTCGCGATCAAACACCTAAAGAAGGTCTGCGGAGAGCCCCCACCGGAGATGGAACTGGAAGTTCAGTGGCAGGAGCATGACTTGGGCGAGTACCCCATGGTCGTTCTCATTTGGGAAGACCGATGCGGGGGCGCCTTGGGAATACATCGAAAAGTGTGAAGAAGCTTTAACTGAGTACGAAAACAGGTGATGAAGCCCGCACTGTAGGGGGCTTTCTGCTGCTTAAAAGGAGATTTGCTGCAACCGCGAACGATCCGTTACTTCATGTCCGCAGTGGGGCCGTGCAGAGGCAAGGAGTCATTCGCTGATTAGCTGCCCGCGCCGATGTTTCGACGCGATGATGGTATACCCGATTACGTCAAGAGCCTGCACTTCCGGAGAGGTAACGGTCAAGGAGGGAGAACCAGTGCCGTTGATAAATGCGTCCTGCACTTGCGACGGCGTGTGGGTAATCCAGTCGCCGTAGTCTCCACCATTGTTGCAGTTATTGAACTCATTCAGGTCGGTGGTACCGCCGTCGATCGAGAAGAAGGACGCAGGGGTGCTGGCACAAGGGTGTGTGGTGGATGTGTTCGCAGCGAAGCTCCGGACTCCGGGGCTGGCCCAGCGGAAGAGGTCCTCGGTCCAGGGGTCCGCGGGAGTTGTAGTGCCATGGAGCGCGGAGCCCAAACCGAGAACTTCGTCAATTTCATGCTCCACGGCGGCCGTCAAGACACCGAAGGAGTTGGCCAAGGTCACGTTCAGACCGATGCAGCCAGAGCCGGTAAACATCGGACAGGGGCTGCTCGGAGGGAACGACAGTTCCGGCAAATTGATCCCAATGGCTCTGCCATTGGGTGACTTCACTAGGATATTCGAACTGCCAGTGACCGGGTTTGTAGAGCCGCTCGGCGTGTTCGCAAGCGCAGTCGCATCATCGGCGCTCGTTGCATTGGCCCCTAGCGCCGTGCGGTATGACGTGTAGGGGACTGTAAAGGCAAAAAAACTACTTTGTCCCAGCCCAGTGCTCATATTATGGAACTCGATGTTGACCGTAATGTTGTCGCTGAATGTATTCTGGTAAAAGGCGATCGCGTTGTTGATCACGATCTGGGTGGCAGCGTCAATATTGGCGTTAAATGTTGGGATGATGGTGAGGCCAGCCCCGCTTCCGTTCACCTGAGGCGCCAGCAGCGGAGCTGGAGGAGAGACCGGCCCAAGGACTATTCTGGAGTATCCTGCCTGGTCGGAGCTGGCGATACGCGCGTTTGCTGCGGTACCCTGCGATTGGGCATTTAGATATTCCGGGATCGAACCGGAGTGGATCAGAATCAATCCCACAATAAACCACAGGCTCCTAAATCCGTGCGTCGTCGTAGCCATGTGTCTTGTTTCCTTTACTTAAACTCAGAAACACACCGCCTCGCGATTTTCCTGCCTCAGTTTACGGTGGCTTTGATGATCACGGTCACACGCTTGGCCACGCCGTCCACTGTGGCCATTACGAAGTTGAGGCTGTCATTCAGGCTGAGCGCGCTCGTTGAGAAGCTGGAGCTTGTGGCGCCGGCAGTCGAACAGGTCAGATTGGCGCTAAGGACATTTGTGAGCGTTCCTGTGTGGTTGTTCTGAATATTTACTGTCGGAGCTCCTGCATCGGAAAAGCATGTGACTGAGTTGATTGTCATGCCCCCGATAAGATTGACAAAGATGGTGTTTTGGCTATCAGCGGTGGTCAGAAGGCTACAGCTATCACAACCCGCCAGGTAGGTGATGACGCGCACCAATGACGCCGCGGGAAGTTGAGCTGTTGTCGCTGCGCCGCTAATCTGCGTGAACGAATAGTCACTCGTGGACGGGCTCACCAAGCCGGAACGACCGTTGAAGGAGAGCACACCACTATTACTGAGAGCGACACTGCCCGCCGTGCCTCCTCCGCTTAGACCTGCGCCTGCGGTTACCCCCGTGATCGTGCCACCGTTCGTACCTGCGCCAGCACTCGTCATCACCGTGCCGTCCGGGAATACCAGCGCGTTCCCACCTCCGCTGATCTTCACGTTCCCCGCCACTTCCAGCTTCTGTGTCGGCGTCCCCGTCCCGATCCCGAAATTCCCCCCGCTCGACATCACGAACGATTTACTTTGCACCGCCGCCCCGTTCTCGTACCGCAAAAAACCAAACGTGTCCAACACAAATGCCGACTGCTGCAACTCCCAAAAACTGTTCGGCAAATTCGTGTCTTCCAGTCGAATCACCGGCGCCGCACTCCGGATGTGCAACTTCCGCTGCGGTGTCCCTGTCCCGATCCCCAGATTCCCCGCACTGCTCACCACAAACGACTTGTCCGCCACCGCCGCCCCATTCTCGTAGCGCAAGAACCCAAACGTGTCCAACACAAACGCCGACTGCTGCAACTCCCAAAAACTGTTCGGCAAATTCGTGTCTTCCAACCGAATCGTCGGCGCCGCACTCTTCAGGTGCAGCGTTCTCGCCGGGCTGCTCGTCCCGATCCCCACGTTCGTGCCCGTGTCAAAAATCTGCGAGTTCACCACGTTGGCTCCCGTGGCGTCAAACTTGGCCACAAAATTCTGCGTCCCTCCTCCTCCGATCGTCGCCGCCCCGATGGCTCCCGTGGTTGGAAACACCGTGCCCACTCCCGCACCGCCCCCAGTCGCCGGGTTCGCCAGCACAAACGACGACAGCGACTTGCCTCCCAACGTCTCCGCGTCCGCCGCCTTCAACGCATACGGCACGCTCACCAGCAATACCCGCGGCTGCTCCACCTCTTTTGGCAGATTTACTTGCACTCCCAACCAGCGAGGTTCTCCTGCAGTGAACAGGTCCAATGGGATTCCTTCGCTCTTCGTCGCACCCAGCAGCACCGTGTATCGCCCCTGCTCGTCCAACTCCACATTCTGCGTCTCCAGCCACAGCGCCGCCCCGCCCTCCTGCTCCTTGTAGATGGCGAAGGTGACGCCAACCACGCCAGTCCGTGACTTGCCCAACTCATCCTTCATCGTCCCAGCGAACTTCACCAAGCGAGGTACCGGTAACGCCGGTACCACTTCGCGCGGAGCCTGCACCGTTCCGCTCGGAGCTTGCGGCTCGGCGCTCACCGGCTGCTGCGCCCGCACTCCGGGCACGCCCAAACCCAACACCGACAGAAAAGTTATCCCAAGGTATCTCGCGGTTCGATTCATGGAGTCACCTCTCTCATCTGCAGCGAAAGAGATTCAGATTTTCTCTCAGGTCAGGCGGCGCGCTTCTATCTAAAGGGGACGATCCAAGGAAGCCGGGCGATGACCCGGGAAATTACGCGAACACTACTCTCGCCTTCATGCAAAGTCAACTCAAAGTTATACTACTTGATTCGTAAGATCGATTGCGACTGCATGCCGTCATCATGCTCGCAGTACACGTACATCGAGCACGTTCAGAACTGTTCTGAATACTGTTAATTCTTGTAAGTTGAGGCATACTCACGTTCCCCTCCTCAGTCAAACTTTCTTAAGCCCAAGAATTCTAACAACTCGAAGATGACAAATTCTGAGCTATAAATCAGGTAACGCCGCCAGAGCCGACGCGGCTCTGCGGCTAAACGAAACAACCATTCCAAGCCATGCTCGCGCATCCATCGAGGCGCTTGCCGCAGCCGACCAGCATGGATATCAAACGCTTGCCCGACACCCACAAGAACCGGGACGCGCAGCTGGTCGCGACGCTCGTACATCCAGAGTTCTTGCTTGGGGCAGCCCAATCCGACCCAGAGAACATCCGCGTTGGCCCGATGGATCATATCCACCACGCTGCTGTCTTCTTCCGGTGTCAGGGCACGGAACGGAGGCGAGTAGGTGCCGGCAACCTGCAGCATGGGAAATTGCTCCAGCAACTTCGCCGCAAGCGCTTCCGGAACGCCCGGAGCCCCGCCGTAGAAGAAATGGCGATAACCTTTGCCCTGCGTTTCCCGGCAAAAACTCAGAAATAAATCCGGTCCATAAACTCTGCGCTCCAGCTCGTGGCCGCGTAACCGACCGACCCAAACAAGCGGCATGCCGTCGGGAACACACAAATCGGCGGAGTCGAGGACATTCCTGAAGGAGACGCTGTGGCGAGCCTCCATCAGCACGTGGACATTGCTTACGGCTATGTAGCGAGCGCCTTCTCTCTTCGCAATCCATTCCTCCATCCGAGCAACCACGCCCGGAATCTGCATCGCATCAAAACGCACGCCAAGCACGCGATAAGACGGCCCGCCGCTATCCCTCTCACCATTGCTCTCTCCCGTCGATGGAAGAAAAAGTTCTGTCGCCATCGCCCTATCTCGCCGCCATCAACTCGGCCGTCTCGGAAACCGGCTTGGCCATCGCCATCTCATAAATTTCCATCAGCCTCCTGTAGTTCGCCGCGCTCGTGTACTTCTCCTCGAATTCACGCCGCGCCGCGCGCCCCATCTCTTCCATTTCCTCCGCGTGTGCCCACGACCACTCCACCTTCGCGGCCAAATCTGCATCATCAACCGCGGAAAAATGCAGCCCCGTCTTTCCATCCGTGACGATCTCCGCCATCGACCCCAAGCGCGAAGCAATCACGGGCACGCCGCATGCAAACGCTTCCGCGATCGTTAACGGAAAATTCTCGTAGCAGACGCTTGGAAGCACCAGGAAGCGTGCGCCGCGCAACAAGCCAGCAATCTCCTCGGAACACACTTGGCCCAGCAGTTCTGCTCCGGTGAATCCCATGGCCCCAATCTCTCGCCTCAATTCCTCTTTCAGCGGACCGTCGCCGATGATCTTCAAAGGAACATGCCCATCCAGCTGCGCCCAGGCTTTGAGTAGAACCTGCGGCCCTTTTTCTTCCGACAGCCGTCCCACATACAATGCATATTCACCAGGTCCTCGTTTCAGCCCCGGATCGGGCGCCACAAAGTTTGGCTTTACAACAATACGTTCCCCCGGAAGCCCGCCTTCGACGAATTTCCGCCGCGCAAACTCCGTCAGCGCGACATAAACGTCCACTTCTTCGCGCCACGTTTCCATCGCGCGGTGCACCGCCAGCATGCACGATACGGCAGTGGTGGCCGCGCGGCTATCGCGATAACAGGCATGCACTATGCCTGGCCAGGGCACGCTACGGCCGAGGCAGGACTCGCACACGCGGCCATCACGAAAAAATGTCGCGGCCGGGCACAGCAACCGGTAGTTGTGAAGCGTCTGTACAACGGGCACCCCCGCGTTTGCGCACGCGTAGTACGCGGACGGCGAGATCAGAGGAAACGTGTTGTGAAAGTGCGCGAGATCGGGCTCTTCCCGCTCCAGCAGATCCTCGAGAGCACGATGCGCGTCGGAAGACCAGACTGTATTCACACCAGCCAAGACCGCGCCAAGCCAGCCAACGCTGTGCAACTCATCGTTGTGCCGCGAATACTCCACAACTTCATGCCCTGCATCTCGAAGGAGAGAGATTTCATTGCGGTATACCGCATCTTCGCCGCCCGATTGCTGGTACGCATTGTGCACCAATAGTATTTTCATGATGGTCGGGCATCCGATTGCTGGCCATGATGGCTCTCGTTACTTCGGAGTTGAGGACCGCGACATTTTTTCACGATGGCCGCGTATAAAGGTGCGCCCTGACGCAGCGCTGCGATCCTATAAATTAGTCGCGTGGGCGGGAAGGCTCCGGAAAGCCACCTTCCGGCCGCTCGATTCACAGAGAATTCCTGAACAAAAGGATGAAATGCAAAACTCTCGATTCCGGCATTGCGGAGAAGCTTTTCAGCCTCTGTCCGGCGATAGCTCCGATTGTTGTGAAAATTCTCCGGAAGGAAGCCGAGGCGCCGAAGTGGGTTGTGCCACCAATTGTGGAAATCCACCACCGCGCATCCGGCAGGTTTGAGCGAGCGCGAAATAGCGGCTAGTAGGGCTGAATCGTGAGCCTCTCCACGGATCAGGGTATCCAGACAAATAATGCGGTCGAGAGACTGCTGGAAGGGCGGCGCGAAATAGTCTATCCGCAGAAAAAAGACATTCTGGAGACCCAGCGAGCGTGCTTTGCGCCAAACATAGTTTAGGTTATCCACAGATAAGTCACAATGAAGAACAAGTCGGAACAGATGCGCGTACGCCAAGGTGTAGTATCCCGCTCCGGCCGCAATGTCGCAGAGGACGCCTCCTTTGGCTGTCGTCCCCTCAGCGATCAACGGCTGAACGAAGGCGACTTGCCGGCGGCGTTTGCGAGCCCAAGATTTTGCAATCGTTTCTTCGGCACCCCACGCGCTGCTCGTTTCGCTAAAGCTATAGGGTTGTCCGAACGCTTGACGATAAGCTTCACGATAGCCCGAGTTCACGGAGGCCGGAAATTCGAGTGGCCGGCTGGGAAGGATCTCTGCTAGGTTTTCTTCGTGGATCGGAAAGCGGCGCTCACAATGGGTGCAGCGAAACGCCCCTGACATGTGGCGAAGAGATGCGCCATCGTCTGGGCAAGAAAGCAAATCGGCAATCGCGGCAAATTTATCGGCCATTGCGACACAACTCCGAATTGGTGAGACAAGCGGCGGACCCTCTCGCTTCAGCCATTGCGGCGAAGACGCGCTCCAAAGCTCCCCACTGCTTGTATTCTTCGATTTCCCAAGAGTGGCCCCAGACGTGAAAAACTCCGCCGGTCTCGAGGAAGCGCTCGAGCAAATTGATCGCGGTAGCCGCCCAGTTTGTGCCACGAACATTCCGTAGAATATTCCACAGAGAGGGGACACGGAAGCGCTTTGCAGCGTTACGGAGATAGGCAAGCGGTGAGTGTGGGTGGGCTTGCACAGTTGTCGGGATGAGTGAAAACCCTGCTCTGCGCTTCGGAGACTCGAGCGACAGCAACTCAGCCGTCCGCGCAGCGCTGAATCCTGCCACTTTCGCCATTCTGAGATGAACCCTCGCATAGCGGCCACTGGGGAAGCAAAACATGGGGCACTGCTTACCCGTAATTTCCTCGATACGCCTCTTCGATTCGACGATCTCCTGCCGCGCTTGTTCCGGCGGAAGTCCCGTGAGCACTCGGTGATGAACCGTGTGTGCGCCAATTTCGAAATCGCCTGCGAGATCCCGGATCTGCGCTGAAGAGAGCGTGGGGCGCGTATTCTCGAGTGGAACATAAAACGTTCCACGAAGGCCATGCCTCGCGAGCAGTTCCGCGATGCGAAAGTCCAAAGGATGTCCGTCATCCCAGCTCGTCGTCATTTGAAGTTTCGGCACCATTTCCAAGCATCACCCTATCTTCAGGCAGCGTTCGATTCCGTTGCACAAGCTTTCGACCATCCCCGCGATGGAGTATTTCCTTCCCGTCTCTTCCGCCATCGCGCGCATGGATGCAAGAAGCTGAGAATCACTCAAGAGGTCAACAACCGCTTCCGCGTATCGCTCCGCAGTCGCCGTAACGACCAAGCCGTTCTTGCCGGACGCCAGATACTCAATCTCCGGCCCATGGTGTGGATTATCAGTCGTGATCAGAGGTAGTGAAGCGACAAACGCGTCGAGTATGGCCAGACCCACAGCTCCGGGAAGCAGGAAGACGTCACCCAACTTCAAAAGGCACGCCTTTTCCCTGCCAAGTCGCGGCCCGACACAATGGATCCACTCGGAATTGGACGAAAGATGCTTCCCTAAGCCGTTGTGCGGGTTCCCTCCTCCTATGATCACGAGGTGAAAATCCGGAATCCGCGATCTGATCAGTTTGGCAGCATCTAAAAGCAGCGGGATGCATTTGAGGTCATGGAGTGTTCCGCAGAAAACTCCAACACGAGCATCCGGGCCAATGCCGAGTCCCTTCCTCGCCCGATCCAATTCCCCTTCGGAGATGCTACTGAGATCCGCGCGCAAGCCGTCCGTATCAATGGAGTTCTGGATGTTGGTGATTTTTGAGGGAGGCACGCCGTGTGCAGTGAGATATTCTGCGGTGTTGCGCGTGTAGGCAAACCACCAGTCTACCCAGTTGAGAGTTCTGCGCTTGTACCACTCGAAGACGGCATTCGCGCGAGCGCATCGGCCATGGCCCCAGAACGCGACGCGTTTAAGCCCCAGGAGTGAGGCAGGGAGAAGCAGCTGGTTGAGTATGAATCTGTTTGCTTGGTCCACGATCACGAGATCAGCGCGGCAAGCTTCGCGAACTAACGGCTGGAAGGTAACACGCTGACCCGGTCCGCGATACGCTCGCACCTTGACGCCGTACTCACTCGGCAGATCGACCGAATTGCCGCCGTCAAGATTCCTTCGCGGCGGATCACTGTAACCTACTCGGAGATCAACTTGACGCTGCTGCAGCGCGTCATGCAATTTCGCGTAAAAGGGCACACGATAGTGCAACATCTCTTCTTCGATGATGAGAACCCTTCTCATGTCCGCGGGCGTGTCCCCTTATCTTGTCCGAACTAACGTGAAAACTTCCATTCGTGGGCAAATATAGGCGATTTTCATGCCATAGCTTTCCAGAAGAGAGAGCGTGCGTCTTGTCTGGCCGGTGCCGATCGAAGAGACGCGGTGATGGAACTCGACGAGGATCTGGCCTACAGGGATCATCTGGTCTACCAGGTTGCGTAGGACTGCATACTCGGCTCCTTCAATGTCCATCTTCAGGACATCAATTTTGGTGTGCCCCAGATGTTGCATCGCCGTGCTCAGCGTCTGCATCGGAACCTGAATCGAGTCATGGCTATACTCGCGTGCTCGGAGAATCGAATGGGAGATATATCCCTGTCGGGAGGGAAGGTAAAAGTCTGCCTCGCCGTCAAAATCGGCAATCCCTTTGTCATGAAAATGAAATTGCTCGGGGAGAGGTTGTGCGGCGAGCCACTTCTTTACACCGGGTGTGGGGTCGAACGCATGAATGACAACACCAAATCGTTGGATCAGCGCGAGGTCGAATGAAATATCCTCACCAACGCCCAGGGAATAGACGACTGCGTCCGGATCAATCAACGAGGAATCCAGCAAATAACCGCCATAATCCGAACCTATCTCGGACAACGCGCGCTTCGCTTGCACTCGCGGAGGAGCAAAGCCCCATTGCGGGTATGAGCGCAGGTACTTCCGAAGATGCGGATATATGTCTTTCCCGAGAATAGCCCTGATGGATGCGCTGCTCATGACTTCAGGCTCTCCTTTAGAGGAGACCTAGATCGCACCTCAACGGTAAACAATGCTGAACCGAGAGCGAATAGGTACCAGACTGCCGTAGGGTAGCGCATCGGCTCTGTCGTTAAGCTGAGCAACAAGACCGCGGCGAGTATCGGCAACATGACTTGCGCGAGGGAGCGCGCAAATCTGTCCGGGGAATGAAGATGATGAATAGCACGCCGGAAGAATTGGGTAAGAATCGATAGATACAAAACCAGCCCCACAAGCCCGTATGCATGGAGGATCCTTATGTAGTCGTTGTGTGGCTCGTTTGGACTAAGAACATAAGAGTCGTCGTCGGAGTCGATGCCTTCGATGACAGATCCGCCTAAACCGAGCGCCCAGTGAATCGGGCCACTTGAGAAATACGATTCCGCATAAAGAAGCCACTGGAATCCGCGCCCGCGTAGAAAGTGTTCGCCCGAATAATCTGAGCCATCCTCCACAGATTGCCTCACCGGCTCAAAGAGCACAGAAAAAAAATTACTATACCCCACACTAACTACTGTCAAGATCACGAGAAATGCCATTGCGGCCTTCTTGCCCCGGCTCAGGTACAGCCAGATCAACACCTCCAACGCGATTGCAAGGTATCCTACTCGATGGTAGGTAAAGACGAGCACAATGGAAGCGCTAATCAGGAGGAGCCACGCCCATTTTCTTACGGAAGGTGTTTGTCTGCTTCCATTCGCGATGCACAGGGCCAGCGGAAAGACGTACATAAAAAGAAAGATCAAACCGAGCGGGGTATTGTAGGTGCCACTTACGCGTCCTATTGCTCCCGTTTCGATCCAATCCCAGTAGTCATAGGGCAAGAAGCCGCCTATTTGAAGAAAGGACAGAAGGACGGGAACTGTTGCCACGATCAAGAATATTTTTGCAAAGCGGTCGAACCGGCCAGGGTCGGCGAGGAATAGTCCTGCCGTGTAGAAAAATGCTGTTCCAGCAAATAATCGTAATAGCTCATTGAAACCCCATGACGAAGGCGAAACAATAACCGACAGTGTTGCGCAGCCGAGGAAAAGCAAGACCCGCCTTGGCAATCGATGCCGTGTTCCGCGATTCAAGATCGCGATCCCGTTGAGGGCGAGCACGACGAGACCCACAAACGTTTGGATGTTGACCTTTTGCTCGGAGAATCGAAAGAAACTCCAGCGCCATGTCAGGTCAAACAATGGCTTGGTAACCAAGAAGAAGAACACCCAAGCATCACTTCTGACTACCCAGCGGACGACGCTGTTGATCACGGCAAATGTTCCGACTGCCGTGGCGCCGCCAATTGCAGCTGCGGTGCCTTCGAACCGACCAGCGAAAGAAGGTACGCTGTCGGTAGGGGGGATCGAAATGGGCGAGCTGCTCATGTCATTCGAATCCGGGTTCACCCTTTATCAAGATCAGCTTGCGTCTTTCTCGCGACAACCCAATAGGCCAGAGCCAGAGCGTACATGGCGCTGCTTGGAAGGTGCTGCATAGCGGAGAGCCACGCTTGGAATCGGACTATGCGTGGTTCGAAGTAGAACCGAACAATTTCGTAGCCGGTCTTCTGCAAAAGGACATCAATATTTTCCAGGCTGAAACTATAGAGGTGGCCCGGGTGGTGATAGAAGTACCTTTGTCCCCGCAGCCGATTCACAATACTTGTCTCAATGGGCAATCCTAAGACTAATGTTCCACCGGGCGGCAATATTCGGTTGCATTCCCGCAGAAGATCAATCGGTGCCTCGACGTGTTCCAAAACATGGGAGCACAAAATGGCAGGAAAACTCTCGGACGCAAAAGGTAGTTTGCTGTTCAAGTCGGCAGCCATTACCTCCAAGCCGAGGCCCCAGCAATGTTCAATGTTGGGCCTCGATACATCTACACCGATGGATCCTGGAGCGAACTGCCGGAGATAAACGCCCATAGCGCATCCCAGGTCCAGAACTGGAAGTGAGCCGAACCATGGACGAATGTAGCGGAATGACAGCAATTGCTCTTCAGTCGCCGCAAGCTCCAAATATGCTCTCGTCGTTTCGTTGTAGAAAGGCGCCGAACCAGTAGGTAGAGCATGGCTGTTGACACCGGGCGCCACCGCGTTTCCCTCGCAGGCGCCCTCGACACGAAGCGCTGACTCGGACCCGTTTGCTTTCACGGCGTTTCCTCCATCAACAGAATACAAATCGAACTGATCATCGCCGGGTTCCCCATTTCAGAAAGCAGGCCAACACGGCAATCGACAGCACCGCGGTGCTGCCGACGATGCTGGCAGCGGCCCCCGCCAGCCCCCAGCGCGGCATCAGCAGCAACGCTAGAGCCAGAGCCGTAACTGCGGACAGTAGGTATGCGAGCAATTCAAAGTGCGATTTCCGAAGGATACGCAATGCCAACGAAAGGCCGGACGAAAAGCCCGTGAAAAGGGGCACCAGACCTAGCACGGCAATCAACCATGCGTAAGCGGCGTATTTTCCTCCGAACAGGAGCTTCTCCAACGGAACCGCAAACAAGAACAATCCGATCACGAACAGGGTCCCGAGAGCCGCCAGAAAAATCGCGGACAAAACCGCCTTCTTACGCAGTCGATCCAAGTTTCCCCTGCCCAGTTCCTGCGACATGCTCGGGAGGACGAGCAACGTCGTGGCTGCAACTACTTGCATCATTGCCAGCGAGGGCAGTTGCATAGCGCGCAGGATGCCCGCCCCGGCAAGTCCAAGAAAGCCTGCAGCGAGAAACGTCTGCACCTGTACCGAAATCCAGGATAGTGCGGTAGTGAGCGTAAGCCATCGGCCGTACACCCAGTTTTCGTTCAATAGTTGCTTGAGCGAGATGTGATTCTTCGCATGGAACAATTCGAATGGCACGCCAAGACGACGCAGTATGAAACCCGAAGCTAACAAACTACTGCACGCCATCCACAAAAATGCCGCGGTCGAAGTCAGCCATCCCAGATAGCGCAAGCCGAACGTTCCCCCAAGAAGCAGCAACGCATAAGACGCGCTTGCTTGTATGGCGATCAGGGGATCTTGCACCACGTAGCACATCCTGCGGGCCAGCAAGAGCAACAGGAGCAATGGCACACTCAGTCCCGCGGCCAAGATCACAATTGGCGGAAGCCCCCTGAAACCCCATAGAGTCAAAAGTCCGGCGGCAAGCAAGCAAATAGCGGAGAGGCACCCGACCAAAATCATGTGCGCTCTCAATTGAGCACCAAAGTAATCCGGCAGCCGCTGGGAGTAGCAGGAAGGCCCGATGACGGTCATTGGCTCGATGAGAATCACGTTGTGAAATCCGGACACAAACAGAAATCCCGCATACGCCACTGCGAAGGCGCCATACGCTTCCGCTGCCATCCATCGCGCCAGCAGAACGTTCACAGCGAAGCTCGCTCCGGACATTAACCCCTGGTCCACCAGGGACATTGCTGAACGCCAGCCCCAGACGCGGAGCTTCGCAGGCGTCACCAGCAAACCCATGGCTCTCTCCGCTACCGCCATTCCTTATCCTTATCGCTGCCGCCATCTCTGCCGAATTCCTTGACTTCTATTATCGATAGGGCTGACATATCATGTGATTTACTCGAAGCCAGGTTCCGTCCCACCGGGAATCCTCCCAACTCCTTTAAAATCAAACTTTTGTGCTAGCCTGCCATTCAACCCCTTTAGAATCAATACCGTCCTCATTCTTTCGCGCTCCGAATGCTCCTGCCGGACCGAAGAATTTCCTAGGTTCTTTCGTTGCCGCAAATCCGAAAAAACACCTGCTAAGCCCATTGATTGCCACACTTCCGAGGCCCCCGGGGGCCTCCCTAGGCATCTCCTCACCCCTCAAGTTTCGCCTTAGCTTCCATTCGCCCTCACGACCACGGCGATCGTTTTCAACAGAATTCCCATGTCCATCCGCAGGCTCCAGTTCTCGATATACTCCAGATCCAGCGCCATCGTCGTGTCGAATGACGGATCCTGCCGCGCCTTCACTTGCCAAAGTCCAGACACCCCTGGCTTCACGTCCAGTCGTCGCAAATGCTCAAGTGTGTAACGCTCGTAATCGTCCACCGGATGCGGCCGCGGCCCCACCAGGCTCATCTCCCCCCTTAGAACGTTCACTAGCTGAGGCAATTCATCGATGCTGTATTTCCTCAGCCACCGCCCGCACCGCGTCATCCGCGGGTCGTTCTCCATCTTGAAGCACGGCCCGTTCCGTTCGTTCGCCTCGCGCAATTTTTCTTTTTGCGCGTCCGCCTCTTTCACCATCGTGCGCAGCTTGTAGCAAAGGAATTTTTTCCCCTTCTTTCCCACCCTCAGCGCCGAATAAACAACCGGCCCCCGCGAATCCACCCGGATCCAAACCGCCGCAATCGCCAGTAGAGGCGACGCAAGAATAAGACCGATGGAACCCACAACAACATCGAGAACGCGTTTCACAGCTAGCCCGAACGCGGGAATGGGTTGTCCGTGCAATTCGATAATCGGGAAACCACCGATCGATCTTAGGGGCGCACGCCACCCCAATCCGTCGTAGATGTCCGGCACAATGTTTAGATTGAGACGCAATCGCCGTGCTTCGACCCAAATTTCCTTGACAACTTCGCGATCCGCGGGCAGCGTCACAAACAATTGGTCGACGAACTGCTCGAGAGCGACCTTCTTTAGATCGTGGATTGATCCCAATACACGCGCATCGCCATTTGGATGCGCATCCAGAAAG
>Ga0137394_10002272_pt1 | contig 14183 bp, 30 predicted proteins | sample czobulk116metaG_FD_108278 | JGI IMG/M metagenome (GOLD analysis project Ga0137394, IMG submission 108278) | Vadose zone soil microbial communities from Angelo Coast Range Reserve, California, USA - czobulk1.16 metaG | ecosystem: Environmental > Terrestrial > Soil > Vadose zone | place: USA...
GACGCGGCCGGAATGACACATGGCGCGCGTCCAGTTATCGTAGAAGTGGTAGTTGCTGACCTCGTTCTGGCGCTGGCGCTCGGTCAGAGCCTTGCCGGAGCGCTCGTTGCCGTCCTCGCCCAGCCCGGCGCTGTAGATGCCCGAGACATTGCGCATGTCCTGCGCGGCCGACTGCGAGGCTTGCAGAATGCCCGGGGAGACTTGAGGCGGGGGCGCGCGGTCCGGTTTTTCCAACCGCTGGCCGTTCTGGTCATAGACGACCTTGCTTTCCAGATATGGGAATGGCTTGCGATTGGCGTCGCGCCAATCGTCCTCATGGCCCTCGAATTGGCCCTCATAGCCGATGTATGGCGCTTTGGGCTGCAGCGCCACGATCTCGACTTCATTGGTGCGGAAATAGTTGTAGGAGATGGCCGGGTCGCGCAGATTGCGCACCATGCCCTGCGTGTGGTACTTGCCGTCGACCACGAAGCGATAGCCCCAGACAGGGATCAGCGGCACGAAGCGCGCATCGGTAGTGCGGCTGTCCAGCACGTCACTGCCTCCCACCTTGTACCACTTGAGCTGCTTACGGTAGCTGTCGCGATCGGCCACGACGTGGATGCCGGCAGCATTGAAGACGCGAATCCCCTCATCGCCCATGATCTTGCGCCAGCGGATCGAGCCATCGGACATCATCAGTAACTTGTCATCGATCCGGTCGAGCTTGTAGTACTCGGCCAGGCGAATCTCGTCTTTCTGCACCCAGTCGCCGCTATCGCCTAACGCCCCTGGCCGGAACGAGGCAGTGTCAGCGCCCGGGTAATGCGCTTCGAAATGCGCGCGCGTCATCTTGTCGGTGATGGTGCCCCAATCCCAGTCGGAGCCGTCCGGCGTCTCAGTGGGTGGCACATACACCGAAAATGGATTGTTCACCGTCTGCAGGTGGATGTCATGGTCAAATGAGTCCTCCCGCACGTACTTGGTGACGATGCGCCAGTAGCCGAAGCCGATGCGCACCTGGTGATCGGCCGCCGTGTCGTAGGCCGTGTCGGCGCGCGAGTTGACCTCGATGTGACGGGTCAATCCTTGGATCACCTCGGCGATCTTCTGGTCAGCGCCATTGTTGATCGGATGGATCTTGATGCGCGGCCTCTGCTGGCGCATCGAGTTCGTGACCTGGCGCACCAACGAGTCCGTCCAGTTGATCGTCAGGCACGGCCGGTTCTCGATGTCCCGCTGCGTCTGCAGTTCCGGCGGCCACTGCTCGCCCAGAGCGGAGAACTTGAAGTCCTCCAACGCACGGTTACGGTTCTCGCTATCATATTCCTGCGCAAGCCGCAGCCGTTCGCGGATTTCTTCGAGGATGGCAGCGTCAGGCATTGGCTTCGCCGTTCATCGCAGGCTGTCCACGTTCGTACAACTGATCGAACCGCATGATCGTGTGATGCGCTTCAGTCATCCGCTGCGCCGCCAGTTCCTGATGCTTGCGCCGCCACTTGTCATCGCTCTTGATTGAATGGAACTCGACCCATGCGTTGTAGAACGCGCGCAGGACAGCGACTTCGGTCTGTTCGCGCAGGTCATCAGACATCTGGCGCGCCTTGCTCAATCAAATCGGTTTTCGCATCGAGAAGCGCCTTCTGGAATCCTTTCTTGAGGTGCGATTTCTTGAACGCAAGGATGTGCTGTCTGCTTTCCATCTGGTAACCGTCAGACAGTATTTTCCTTGCCCACAACGAAATCATCGGCGGCGGCCCCAAAAGTCCAGGAATAGCCTGCACTGTGATCAAGCTGAACCACTTTGTATCCAATTCGCGCAGCAAATCACGCGCCCATGTTGGTCCGGACAATGCCGCACCGCCATGGATCAACCCATCCATGTCGTTGGTCATTTCCTTTTCACTCGCGGCAATACCGCCAAGCCATAGCCTCGCTGCCATTCCTCGATCAACCGAAGCGCGTCGGCTTTTGCAGCGCGTGCGTCCTCAAGCACTTGCCAGATAGCTCGCAGCATTTGCTCAACGCGCACGACTTCGTCAAAGGTCGGCTTCGCTCTGGGCTGTTCTAACCCATCCATGAGTACCTCTGCGCGACCGGCATCGTCTGCCGCTTCGGAACGTTGACTTCCGACCTCGGCTTGACGATCGCCGGAAACAGCTCGGCGAACGCCCACACGAACGCATCGGCCCGGTTCGGCGATTGCGAGCCGGTGTAGCCGGCCGTGGTGAAGCCGCACAGCTCCTCCTCCAGCTCCACGAAGTTGCCGGCCATCCGCACCTTGCCCTGCTCTGCCAGGGCTGAGATCGGCTCGGCTCTGACTACCTTCCCGCGGCTCGCGGTGACCGCCTTGAACGGCACATTGGGCCGTGCGGTGCGGATCACCTGCTGCACCATGGCCCCACCGTAGTTCGTCTCGGCCACGATCAGATCCGCACCATAGCGATCGTAGGCGGTGATCGCTATGTTGGCCCACGTCTTCGGGCCTGCGAGCACGGTCAGGTCTTCCAAGCAGTAGCCGATGCCGTCAGTGCCCAAGCCGGCCACCACGATTCCGATGGCGTCATTTTCCGAATTGTCAATGTCACCGGAGCCGCTTGGATCGATTGCCACCACAATCCGCTGCATGTCAGGTAGATCGGACAAATCGATCTGTCGCCATTTATCGAACATCTCGTCAGAAAACAGCGCGTCTGGTCGTGCATCGCGGAATTCCCCCTCCAGGAATCGGCGCCGGTTGCGCGCGCTCAGGCCCTCGAGCGTCGCGATGTACTTGTCTGGCAGATTGGCCAGATTGTCGCGCGGATTGACCTGCAGGCAGCTGTAGTTGCCAGGATCGCGCAGTCGCTCCTTGGTCTCCGGGTCAAGCCCTTGCCGGAACAGACGATAGGTCCAGTGCGCCTTGTCGGGCGGATTCTCGTCGTAGTACATCTTGAGCCGCATATCGGCCGGCGGCGCGTTTTCCCACTTCATCTGTACCCGCTGCGCCAAGCGGGTGACCGCCAGATTGCGCGAGTTGTACGGGATTTGCGAGCACTCGTTCAAGAAGATCGATGCGAACTCCATGCCCAGGATCTTCTCGGTGCGCTCCTTGTCGTCCAGGCCGCCGAACCAGATCTCAGAGCGAGAGCGCCTGAAGATCGCGCGCCATTCCTGTTTGTCGAGATCCCACGGCTCGTCGGGGAAGCACAGCTTCATCACCTTGGGAAAGGTGTCATTGACAATCGAGGCTTTCACGTGCGCCAGGCGAAAGCGCAGGATCGCATGGCGGGAGCCGGGCCCATACAGCGAGCGCCAGCAGATGGCTCGGATCACCAGAAACGTCTTGCCGCTGCGCGAGCCGCCGTACAGCAAAATGTGCGACGCTGGCCCCCCGAGCAGGCGATTGGCGTCGCGTTGCTTGGCGGTGAGGGCAAAGGCGTCGTTCACCCTAGCTCCGCATCATCCGCATCCGGTTTGTAGATCGCAATGCCGACGCTGCCCTCGTGCTCCACTGTCTGCTTCGGCTTGCCGTCCAGCCTGTCGCCGAGCTCGCGCACCGCCGTCATGTCCCCGCGCGCTACCGCCTTCAGGAGCTCGCCGGCCAGCTTCATCAGCGCTATCTCGGCGCTCTCCAGCTTCTTGTTCTTGGCCCAGTCTTCCAATGCCGCATCGATCGCGCGGCGCCACTTGAACGGCTTGGCTGCGTTGTGGTTGCCCAATGGCGGGCGTGGTTTCGGCCCTAACGGCTGACCGATGCGAGTCTCCGGACTTGGATTTGGATTACCTGTGCCGCCCTGGCTCATGATCTCAGCCATGCGATGATGAATGCTGCTGTGCTGCCAGATCCAAACACGAAGCCGATCACGCCGAGAACTATCGCAAAGCGTGCTTGCCGTTCAACCTTTTCATACCTGTCCAGCCGCGCGGCAAGATCCGGCGTGATGAGGCGCAGCTGCTCGCGCGTTGATGTCGGAGCGCTCATGCTTCCTCGATCCCGAGAATGTCCATTTCCGAGATCAGCATGCATGGCGCATCGTTCTCCCGCAGCCGCTTGTAGTCGAACTCGCCGAATCGCACCAGATCGCCTGGGCTGACCTGCGGCTCCAGCAATACGCCTTTCCTGGTCCGCTTACCAGGTCCGACCGCCAGCACGCGGCCGCGGTGCCCGCGCTGCTCCTGACTGTTGTGTATACCGTATCCTGGCATACCGAGTACAAGACCTGCGGCTGTTGGAGGCGGCTCGATCAGCTCGACCAGGACGCGATTTGAGGTTGGCTGGATCATGTTGTTTTTCTGTGTGGTTGGGTGTGGGTTCGATCAAGCACGCCCGGGGGGACGTAAAATTCGACTATCCCATCTGGAGTATGACCAATGGACAGCGTAACCACTGGAAAATTGGTAGAGGTACCTTCCGATTGTCCTGAATATGTCCGCTGCAACGCGCCGATATGCCCACTTGATGAGAAGTGGCATCAGCGCGTCTACCACACCGGAGAATCGACTTGCCTCTTTTTGCGCGAGGTTATGAAGGCTGGGGCTGACGAACGGCTTGGGACAAATCCAGTGTTTGCGGAAATCGGCGCGATCGCCGTGGTATGGATCGCGACAGAGCGTATCGAGGCCAACCGACGCACTCATGCCGGAATGCCGCGCGGCCGTGGTGAACACTTGCGAGCCGTCCTGGCAGCTGCTGACAGCGGCAGCTCGATCGACGCCAGGGCTGCAGCCGGCGAACGACTGGCTGCAAGCAGGAAGCCAAAAGCCTCTTAAGGCGCCTTGCGTCATTTTCGCAACATCCGAGGTTACGGCTTGTTGCTGTGATGCGGCATGCCTTTGTGCTCGCCAGCATCCATGGTCTTGTGGTGGTGATCGCCCCTGTGCTCGTCGTGGCTGCTCATCATCCCCTTCGTGGCCTTGTAGGCTTCGTGGACTTCGGCATGCGGGTGCGGTTGCTTCGAGCTCGGCATGGCGGCATCCGAGACGCTGCGGACCCGGGCCATCTCGGAGTGGCCAGCGCGCTCTTCTTTCGATTCTTCCTTCTCGGCCTTGGCTTCGTACTTGCTGCCGTGCGGGGTCATCTCGCCCATGTCATCTGCTCCTGGAGTTGGCTGCGCGTTTAGCAGCGGCTTTGCGCTTGACGCTGTACGCGATGGCGACAGCTTGCTTCACGGGTTTGCCTGTTCCGACCTCGCGCCGGATGTTCGACTTGAAAGCCTTGTCGGTGACCGAGCGCATCAATGGCATCGTTGAACTTCCCTTAAGGTGGCGCGATGATAGGCGCGAATCCACAATCGCGTCAACGGCTTAGATGGCCGCTTTGCGCGGTCTTCGCCCATTCTTGCCAGCTTGCCAGACCGAGGTATTCGGCGTCACACGCATTCCGAGTGCTCGCATTTCGGCCGGCGATCGGCAGCGGCGGCGGTCGGTGCTCGCTGGGTTCAGCTTTCCGGTCGCGTGCAATGTAAACGCATCGTAATCGGCGAACACGGCTCGGCAGCCGGCGCAGATGCCGCGACCGCGCAAGCGAGGCCGATCGGCGTTCAATCGTCGCCGTACTCGTCGGCAAATTCCAGATCGTCCGGATCCGGGTCGGGAATGATGCTCATGGATCGATGATATCGATGATGATTCCGGAGCCGTGGGTGCGTGCCATCAATCGGCCCAGGGTATTGCGGGAATTCTGGAGCGCGAGCTGGGCGCGGTAAGTGCCGTTGGGCGGCAGCTTGCGCGTGAAGCCAAGGCCGACCGCGATAGCACCCAGCATGTCGTTGTAAAGCCCGAGGGAGCGATCACCCGCGAACTGGCCGAAGTCGATATCAGGCCGATCGTGGCCCTTGACGTCCTGCAGCTGGTAGACGCGCCGATAGGCCATCGCATCGATGTGAGGATTGAACGCCGGCACCCGGTGAATGTAGGCGCTGTAGCTGCCCGCGGCAATGCAATCGCGCGGCTCGAGCGTATCGAAGTGATCCTTCGAACCATCGGCAAGCGTCATGCTGCCTTGCGTGCCGGCGTCGGACCGGCTGTGTCGCCGAATCGTGACTACCAGCATGGGCGGAAATGATAGCGCTCGCAGGTGTCACGAGCGATGCAGATCCTATGCGGACAGCGTGGCTTTGATCAGCCCAACGACCGCCAATGCACCCTCGATACTCCGCACGGTATGGACTTGGCTGTTCCAGCCCTTGATCCAGTCCAGCTGCGATTGCTCGAGAGTGCCGCCGTCGGTCTTGATCTCGAGCAAGTAGAGCTTGTTGGCACGGGCCACCAGCAGGTCAGGGCATCCGCCTCCGATCGAGGTAAGCGACTGCGTGGTGCAGCCGACGCGATGCAGCGCCTCGATGATCGCGCCTTGATTGGCATCGATGCGATGGATACGCCGGGCGTTGCGGGCCGTCACGGCATCTACCGGTTCGGCAGCTTCACATCGGCTGCGATGCTGAGCAGAGCAAGGCGCGCCTGGCAGCCGGCTATTTCCTCTGCCAGCGCCTTTGCCAGCTGCGGGTCGATACCGCCGTGCATGGCGAGGATGCGAGCGACGATCGCGATTACGCGGTCGACGTCCGGCTTGGCGAGCTCCTGAGCCTGCTCCGGAGTGATCTGCGTCATTTTGGCTTGGCCGCTGCGCCGAAACGCTGCAGCTTGGCAAGGGCAGCCATCATTTTGACATCATCGCCGGAGATGATCGAGTCGACCGCCTCGTCGATCGCGTTCATGATCATCGTCGCGGTGCGGGTACCTGCCCAGAACGGCAGCACGTGCAGGCGGATGCGAGCCATCTCGTCGGTCAGGCTGCGCGAGAAGTCCGGCGGCTCGTCGACGTCCATCGGCTCAGATCACCTTTCCGTGACGCAGATAGTCGGCGATGGGCGGCTCGAGCTCGTCTTCCCAGCGCCGCTCATTGAGCCATGTGGTCGGATGCGGGATGAATCGAAGCGTCGACCATTGCTCTGACTGCCGTTGTCGGCCTATCGCGACCAGCATGGTTTTTTGCAGTGCATCATCCGGCTTCAGGGCAATGTAAGCCTTCAGGGCCTTGGCCTTGCCGATTTTTCGTGGATAAGCTATCCAAAACAAATCGAACGAGGTGGCAAATGAGCAAGTGTTTTTCTTTACCCCTACCCCAACCCCTATCCCCTGACTGACCCCTGATCGCCCCCTGATTGGAGTCAGATTGGGGTCAGGTTTTGCTTTTTTCCTTTTTAAATCAGCGCGCCTACTCGCGTAATATTGGCGGTAATGCTTGGCTCTCGTCTCAAGATCGATATCATCCCATGGACTCGCAGGCACCTTGCGGCTGATGTATTTGCGATCGCACTCGAATCTGGCGATGTGCCAGTAATCGACCTCGGCCACTCTGTACGGCCGCAGCAAATCAGCATCCATGAGATCGGAGAGGATTTTGATCGAGTGCCCCTCGTCCTTGACCTGAGTCCTGGCATGGAGCCAGCGCCACATCCGGCGCGGGCCAGCCTCGAAATTGCCGAAATCATCGGCCAGCGGAAGCAGGCAGACGTAGGCTAGCCGGTGCGAGTCCGATGGTAAATCCAGCCAGCGATCTGAATTCATCAACTCAGACTTCAGCACACGGTCGTAGATCATGGATTTTCTCCCTTACACGAATGCGTCGTACTCCCGGTTCGCGTGCTCGCAAAATCGCAGGCACGATTGCTGCAGCCAATAGTTGAACTGCCCTTCGAATTGCCAGTTGCGCTGCTTGTCCACGACAAGCCTGATATCTGGCTCGCTGACCAGCACCGAGTCCGCAGTGCCCGCATCCATGCGGCGCTCTTTTTCCTTGTTGCGCCACAAAATCAAGACGTTATCGACCATGTCAGGCACCGCCCCGGTGCCGCGGATGTTGTAGCCGCCAGGGATCTTGCGCTCGTCCCCGTTCTCCGGTTTGGCGCAGTGCGCGACCAAGTGAATGTGCAGCCCGGTCACCTGCGCTGTCAGGCAGCAGTCGTTAACGAAATCCTGATGCTCGGCGCTGCGATCGTTGTCGACCGACAGCACCTTGGTCAGGTTGTCCAGGATGAAGTGCTGCACGCCGTATTCAAGCGCCACGTATCGCATGATGGCGAGCAGGTTCTTGGCCGGCGCGCGCCCGGTGAAGTCGTAGATGGTCAGGCACTGTTCCATCGCTTCGATCGCGCGCAGCACGTCCCGCTCGTCGACCGTTTCCTTGGCCACGGCCTGCTGCACCATTTTCTTCAGCAGCACCGCTCCCGGCATCTCGAGCGAGGCGATGGCCACCTTGGTACCGGTGCACGCCCAGTGCGCCGCCAGCTCGGATAAGAAGGTCGACTTGTAGGAGCCCTTGTAGCCGGCCCACAGGCTGACCTCGGCCGGTCGGAACTGCAACATCCCATGCGTCTTGGGCGCCGGCATCTCGGTGCCACGGCAGCCTGGCTCGGCGACCAGATCCAGGACGTCTTGCAGAAAGGAGGCCGGCGATCGCAGCCGGTAGGTATCGGCTGGCAGGGCCCACTTGGTCGGGTCGAGACGGACATCGGTACGGACCAGCCTGCCAGGCCCGTTCATAGCCCCAGCCTTCGCGCGAGCTCCAGCATGGCAGCGGCGTACTCCTCGGGTGTGGCGTGGGGATGGGAAGCGATCCAGGCCGCCTTAGCGGCCTCGTAGGTTTGCCAGGACACGGTGACTCCTAACAAGTCGAAAGGTGGTAATCGCGGGGCGTGACGTGTTAGGCGCCACGCGGCGGCGGCCAGACCGCGCAGCCCGCTTAGCCGTAATTCTGCGCCAAACGCTACGCCGGATCAATCGCGCGCGGGATCACGCTTTGCCGGGGCGGACAGTGCCATTCTTGGCGCCAAGGATTTTTCCAACACGAGCCCGACTGAGGTTAAACCGGCGCCCTATTTCGGCATCCGGAATGCCGGTAGCTCGTAGCTTGGCCATCTGACGCATGCGACGGCGATTTTCAGCCGTGATCGGGGGGCCGCGCCGAGCGCTCGTTTCGTCCATGTGCCGAAATGCTAGCGAATATGGCTACAATCGTCAACATAAAGGATCAAGTTAACCCGTTGACAACCGTATACATGTATGTCACCATGCACACATCTTAGGAGCCCCGCCCCATGAAGCCATCTTTCGAACGCCTGTGGAACTGCGCCAACCTCGCGCTGTGGTCGGAGGCGGCCTACTTCGCGACGCTGCTGGCTGCGGCGAGCATGTTCGAGGCCGCGCGGTATCTGCACTCGGTGGGCGCGCCGTTGAGCGTGGCGCGGCAGATTTTGCTGGGAGTGTGAGCGATGCATACGCCTAGCTGGAAACAAATGGGCCGCTCGATTCGCACAGAATTGAACAGAATCGAGCTTGATGTATGGCAAGTAGCCGGATCTGGTTGGAGATTTACGGCGCTCGGAAGCGATGGTCTTTATCTCTGCCTGCGCGATGGATTCGCGTCCATCGAAGAAGCATGCGATACAGCCATTGGCTATGCTGGTTACATCGCTCAAGAACGAGACGTAGCGGCCGGCCTCATAGAAGAACCGGATGCAAGGTGCTAACTTGACAGGCGAAGAAAACGACCGCCCCGCGTGGGGCAAGCGCGATCCGCTGGAGGTGGAAGCCAAGCGCTTTTCAATGGGGTTGCCCTCCCCAATGCAGATCCAGGACAAAGACCTGATCGAATTCGACGGCAGCGAATACCGCGTGCGCCTGTATCCCTCCGCCCGCAATCGCATCCAGGTCGAAGTCGACCTGATCGAGGGCGGCTGCACCATCGGCATCTTCTCGCGCGCCTATGCGGACAACGACGAGGAGAGCATCGAGGAAGCTGTGATCGATTGTTTGGGCGACATACAGGAGCTGTGCAAATGACTATCAACGGTACTAAGCAACGGGATCGACTTGATATTACCGATTGGGCAATGTGTATGTCCGAAGGAAATCCTGGCGCTCTTTCAGTGCTGCTCCAGCTCATGGAACTTGACGCCGATGGTGCTGGCCTCATGGCTATTCTGCATCTGGATGATATGAACATCCGAGGCTCCCAAATCTGGATCGCCTACAAAGATCATTGCGATCAGAACATTGAGGTCTTGGCGGAGAAGATTAGAAATCGCGATAAGGAAATGATCGCGACTGTCAATAGAAAATCCGGACCTGATTATCCGATAGCAGTTGAGCACGGAGCCAGCTATGAACGATAACCTTTTCTACTCTCAACTGCGCGCGATGAACAACGCTCAGGCCGCTTATGACGGCCAGGAGGCGCCGGAGTACTACGACGACGACGAGGACTTCGACGAAGTGATGCTCGCCAAGCAGCGCGAGAACTCGGAAGACGAGCAGCACAGCGCGCAGCAGGACTGGAGCAATCTATGAGCAGCGTAAAAGTCGACGCCTTGGAAGCAGAATTGATCCAAGCGCTAGCCGCTGAGCGCTCCTTTGTCGATACACGCATCGCCAGACTCGAAGCCGCCCTGCGCCCATTCGTTGCCTCCTACGAAGCCGACGCCTGCGAGGTCGGCGATTCCGACCTGGACAACGAGCAGCCGCGCGCTGTGTACGTCACCCTCGGTGATTGTCGCAAGGCAGCGCGAATTCTGAAGTACGAATAGGAGACCACATGAACATCATCGCCGCCTATGAGCTAGGCGAGCCGCAGCCATTTCGGCCCACGCCCACGTTCGCATACTGGTCGACCGCCAAGCTCGGCGCGATGGTCAAGATTGCCCGGCAGCGCGTCGCTGAGGCACAGGCCGCGTTCGACGCAACCTTGGAGGTCGAGCGCCGCCGCGGCAAACGCTCGTGGGAGTCGGAAGAGGCCGGCGATTACGTCAGGCGCGCCGAGGACCGGCTAGCGCTGATGGTAGCCGAGCTGCGGCGGCGGGCCTCCGAGTGTCTGACCGAGCGGCGCAAAGGGCCGCGGCTCGGGCCGGAGTATCGGAAAGAGGACATCTGGCGGCAGCTGCCAGTGCCTATCATGAATCAGGCGGCGATGGTGCTTGAATGAGCGAGCACTACATTTTGGATGGTCACGCGACAGTGCCGGTCGACCTGATGACGTGGGCGCGATGGTTCGAAACTGCCAAGCGCCATGTATCTGAAGAGATGATCGGTGATGTGCGTATCTCGACAGTTTTTCTCGGCCTGGATCATCAATATGGGCCTGGTCCGCCTCTGCTGTTCGAAACCATGGTATTCGGCGGTTCGCTCGATCAAGAGCAGACACGTTGCAGCACTTGGGAAGAAGCCGAACACATGCACGCCGTAATGGTGATGCGCGTGAAGGACTCGATGCAATGACCGCCGCCCGCATCGATCTTCCTCCTTTGCCTGAACTTCCTAAATGGGCCACTAAGTGGGGAGTTGTCATCGGGAATGAAGTAATGGCCTATGCAACTAACTATGCCACCGCCGCCGTCCTTGCCGATCGTGCAGCGCGGCTCGATGCGAAGCCGGTGGCGACGCCGTTCATAGTTAAGCATTACAGCGCAGATGAGCGACCGAACATCAAAGGTAACGGATTCGACGGGCTGGAAGTTGGGAAGGATCGAGCAGAGGCGGAGGATTTCGTCTCGTGGGTCAATGCTCATATCGCCGCTCCGCCAGCCGATGCGAGGGATCGCGTCATCGCACAGCACGTTCTAGCGCTCAGGCAATTGCTCGATATTTGGGACGCTGGCATGCCCGAAGAGACTGCGCGTCCGGATATGGTCGAAGCATTCAACGCCGTGCGAGCCGCCATGCTCGAAACTCCGACGAAGGAGGCGACGTGAGCGACCTGAGAGCGCTGCTGCGCCGTTCACGGCAGATATTAGCCTTCGGTGCTGATATAGAAACCCGTGCCTCTGTCGTGGCAGGCATAGACGCCGCCTTGGCAGAACCTGTATTTGAGTCAGTGGCATACGAAGAATTTGAACGATGGTTCGTTACCAACTATCCAGGTCCAGACACGATCATCCATGATCCTAAATGGCATGCGCCGAAGATCTATCGCGCCGCTCATCGAGCTGTGCTCGCCGCAGCCACGGAAATGCCAGAGTGACCATCGGCTCCCTCCTTCGCCGTGATCTGCGCGACCAGATCGCCGATCGCCTGGCCAAGCTCACGGATGAGCAGCGGCTACTGCTTGCTATTGTGCTAGAGATCAGCGAACTTCTTATGAGAACGCGGATTCCTGAAAAGGTGATTAGGGGAGATGTCGTGGTTGCGCGAAAATTCAAAGACGCCCATCAGAGGCGGCTGCCGCGATCGGTAGATCCAGATCCACGATAGAAACATTACAGGATGCTCTCCAGGGACTGCGGGAATTCTATCGGTGATGGATGATGGGATGAAATGCTGATGAACATCATCAACTTTCTCGATGAGGCAGGCGGTTCGCGTTTGAAATTTCAGATGCTTCCACAGTGCATTTTAGGCGCGACCAAGCGTAAGAAATTTACCGAGGTTCGTTTCGGTACTGAGGCAATAGAACCTAGCGACTTGATTGGCAAACCACGCAATGTCGGTGTGATCGTTTGGATTCCACGCGAAGATTACGAACGAGCGGTAGCAATAGCCGCCGAGACCGATTAGCCATGAATTACAGCGAACCAGACCACGACAGCACCGTCGAGCAGCTGCTCGGCGCGATCGCGATCCTGGCGCTGCTGACGACCATGTTTGCTTGGGGCGGCTACGTGACAAGAGTAGATGACCGCGCCCGCCGCGAGCTGGCTGCCGAGCAGTGCGGCGCTGCCAATGCTGCCTACATTTCGATCGAAGATGGGCGCATCGTGTGTCTGGGCGGAAGCGGGAGAGCGCGGCGGTGACTGAAGATGCTGCTGGCGTAATTGCCAGAATAGAAGCGAGAGCAGAGCGCATTCCAGTGGCAGGCTGTTGGATATATCCAGGTAGTTGCATGAATTCCGGCTACGCAAGAATGAGCGTTTACGGTCAACAAACCTCAGCGCATCGAGCCGCGTATCTCGCGTATCACGGTGAAATTCCTGATGGGATGTGCGTGCTTCATAAATGCGATGTTAGAACGTGCGTGAATCCTGATCATTTGTTTCTAGGTACTAAACAAGACAATTCGATTGACATGCTTCGCAAAGGAAGGAAGGCTCCTTCTCCAGCAAGTTTTAGAAAAAATTGCCCAAGAGGGCATGAATACAGTGGCCTAAATATCAATGGCGCGCGCATCTGCAAAATATGCAATAGCGCGGCCAATCTCCGACACAGACAAAGGAAAGCAAATGGCAAATGAAATTGTTCTTATGCAGCTATCCGACATCGAAAAGATGGGTGCATACATTGCCAAGTCAGGATTGTTTGGAATCAAAACTCCGGAACAGGCCATTGCTTTGATGCTGATCGCCCAAGCAGAAGGTAAACATCCAGCCACTGCAGCGCAAGAATACAACGTAATTCAAGGACGTCCCGCATTGAAGGCTGATGCCATGATGGCTCGTTTTCAGGCAGCCGGGGGTAAAGCGCAATGGGGAACGTATACCGATCAAAAAGTAGTTGGTACGTTTTCTCATCCCCAGGGTGGCACAGTTGAAATCACGTGGACTTTCGAGCAGGCAAAAAAAATCGGCCTGACCGGGAAAGATAATTGGAAAAATTATCCACGAGCCATGTTACGTGCGCGCGTAATCTCAGAAGGCATTCGTACCGTTTATCCTGGCGTAGCAGTCGGCATCTACACACCGGAGGAAGTACAAGATTTCACACCGATCAAGGAAAACAATGTCTCGCCTGTGAAGAATGCCCTTGGCGATTGGCCAGCGCAGCATCCGGAGGAAATGGAAAGCCTGCGAGACCTTGCCGCCTTACTTGTGCAGATGATCGAGATCGACGGCAATCCGTACGGCGCCTATGAGCACGTGCTGGATCAGAATCTGGAGAACGATCAAAAGCTCGCCTTGTGGGATGTGCTGGCGCCGAACAGCAAGACACGCAGCGCGCTGAAAAAGGAAGAGGCGACGCGCAGGGAAAAGGAGATCGAGGTACCGGCTCAATGAGCGATCTGGACGCCTCCTACGTGCTGTGGGACGCTCGCGTATGCGAGAAGCTGTATGCATTTGTGCGAGGCAATTGGAGCGCGCTAGCGGCCAAGCAGACGCCGATGGTGGTGCATCTGATGGCGTACAGCAGCCAGCGCACGATCAGTCAAAATAAATTGTACTGGCGCTTGCTCCAGGACATCGCAGAGACCGCCTGGATCGACGGACGACAGTTCAGCAAGGACGCCTGGCACGAGA
>Ga0137394_10002273_pt1 | contig 14180 bp, 18 predicted proteins | sample czobulk116metaG_FD_108278 | JGI IMG/M metagenome (GOLD analysis project Ga0137394, IMG submission 108278) | Vadose zone soil microbial communities from Angelo Coast Range Reserve, California, USA - czobulk1.16 metaG | ecosystem: Environmental > Terrestrial > Soil > Vadose zone | place: USA...
ATAAGGACCCTCTGGGACGCGAACGGGTTCTACTAGTTCGTGTGGTGGGGGTAGGAAGATGGAAAGACGACCGTCACCGGTGGCGTCTCGTGCACGTGGTATCCAGTTGTCGGGGGGGATCCGAACGAAGGGGTGGCGTACGGGGCTGGGGCTTGGGGATGGGGGCAAAGGGATTGGCTCTATGGATGAAGCAGAAGCAGGAATCGGGATGGGTTGGATGATCGAAGGCGTTGAATCGTCATGGGGCGTGTACGGGCGGGAGCGGGCCGGTTCAGGCGGGAAACGAGGTCGTGATCTTGATCTTGATCGTGAGGGAGGTGTCAGCTCCTCAGGGGAGTCGTATGGTAGATCGTCAGGCGTGTGACTGTTGTGCCGTCTGGCTGCGGCATGGAGGTTCGCCTGTTCTGGGCTACGACGGAAGGGCGTAGTTCGGACTGGGGCAGAAGGCACCGGTGCAATTGGCCCAATCTCGGGAGTGCTGAAAAGATGATCGGAGATGTGAATAAATGAAAAACAAAGGATAACGGTTAGTAGCATTAACGCACTCAGGTACACCACGAGGGTGTAAGTCATCTGGAAACGAGCGCTCAGATGTGCTCTGTGGGGAGACAGGGGTAACTTGAGTGAAAAGAGCATCTCCGGGATCATGCCATCTCGATTGAGAACGCCGGTCATCTTCCTCTTCCTCACGGCGGTGAGATCTGAATTCGTTCTCCGCCTCTCTTCGGCCAAGAAGGATACCTTGGCGGAGGCCCTCGTGCCAACCTTGCTGCTTGCCTTCCTCTCTGGCGGCTTCGATCGATCGCTCTTCTTGGAGTTTGCGTGCCACGCTACGGGCGCGGGCGGCGTCTTGCTCTGCATCATGGCGACGTGCTTCAAGGCCGTCGAGTAGCTCCTGTGCACGGGTAACTTCGCGCTGAGCCTGTTCTAATTGCATCTTGTACATGGCGAGTTCAGTACGGGCAGCGGCGGCATCCGCATCTGCCTGAGCACGAGCATCTACGGCAGCTCGTGCGCGGACAAGGCATTCCGTAGCACGGCGTTCGGCGTCAGTAGCACGTTGGGACTCCTCGTCGAGCTTAGAAAAGGTGAGCTGGAGAAGCTGGTTCATCTGATTCGATTCGCGCTCCTTGCGAGCGAGGACATGTGCTAGCACCCGACGGCTGGAGCTATGGAAGGGGCTTTATTGTGAATCAATCAGGATGGCATAGGAGACACGGACCTATGATAGGAACCAGTGCCCCTGTCGGAATGGTCGGAAGAGGATGCGGATGAGGGTGCATAGGCATCGTCATGCTTGCGTCTGTGAGAGGCATAGTGGCTAGGGCAAGGGTTCAGAGGGGGCAAAGTGCATTCCAGGGTACCGACCGAGAGCGGTGTTGATCTGACGACATGGTGGGATGGGGAGGGAGGGAGAAGAGAGGGGGGGGAGAGGAAGGGAAGGAGAGGAAGGGATGAGAGAAGGAGAGGAAGAGAGAGGAAGAGGGCAGGTCGACACGCGGAAATAACGACACATTGCGGGCTGTGGGTTGTGCAGAAGAGTGACTGTATGCGGGTGTGACTGTATGCGCAGATGGATCACACGTGGATGCGGCGATATCGATATCGGGCCGAATTGGGCGATGGCGGTCATGGGCCCTTGACAGGACAGGCTTATCTCTCTGCTCTCTGCTCTCCAATGTCTCACGGATCCTATTCTTCTTACTCCCAGTCTGTCATGACTGAAGACGAGGAGGACTGGGAAGATTATTGCAAGGGCGGTTACCATCCCGTCCATATCGGCGACACCTTTTCAGACGGTCGCTACACCGTCGTCCGCAAGCTCGGCTGGGGTCACTTTTCCACAGTCTGGCTTGCCAAGGATGCAAAGTACTTCTTCTTCCTATCCTCTCCCCCTTCCTCCCTCCCTCTTTCCCTTCCTAATCCCTGACTCCCCAAGGTTAAATCGCCACGTGGCCCTCAAGATCGTAAAATCAGCCCCCCGCTATACCGAGACCGCGCTCGATGAGATCAAGCTACTCCAGCGCCTCATCACCTCGGCCACCCCTCCTACAGCCTCTCCTTCTCCCTCTCAAACACATCCCGGTAGATCCCATGTCATCTCCTTCCTAGACCACTTTCGCCATAAAGGTCCACACGGGACCCATGTCTGCATGGTTTTCGAAGTCCTTGGCGAAAACCTCCTCGGCTTGATCAAGCGTCATCAAAGAAAAGGCGTTCCCCAGCATCTCGTTCGTCAGATTGCAAAGCAAATCCTCCTTGGTCTCGACTATATGCACCGTTGTTGTGGGGTCATTCACACCGGTGCGCTTCCCCAACTTCCACGCCCCCGTTTCTCCCAAGGCTCAGTTCCACACCCCTCCGTCCGACACAGATCTCAAACCCGAGAACGTGCTTATATGCATCGAGGATGTAGAGTCCATCATCCAGAATGAGCTCGCCGTGGCGTCTGCCAATGGCGCTTTATCGCAACCACCCACCAAGCTCGTCGGCGTGCCCCCGTCCCGCGGACGTGGGGGAAACCAGACCCCGCGCCCCGAATCGGTATTTATCACCGGTTCCCAACCCTTACCTTCCCCCTCATCCTCTCATGGCGCATCTCCCATGCTCGATCGTTGGGCATTTGGCATGAGCAAGATCGACGGTGCCACTAGTTCAGGCCCCAGTGGGCCCGCCTCCCTCACCAGCCCCCCGAGCGGTGTGCGGGAAAGCAGTGTAGATGACAAGGTACACGCAGTCGAGATGGACCAAGCTTCTGAACGCATCGCCCAACTCCTCCGAGAGCCCGGATTTGACGAGAACAGCTCCCTTCCGGGCGGCCATAAACCATCTGGCCCTTCCCTCCTCTCCCAGCAGGCCCCAAACCATGGCCGATCGAGCAGCGCTCAGCGGATACCCGCCAACGGGAGCGACGACAGCGTTAGTCCCCCTTCCTCTGGCGCAGGTTCCTCCATGGCGCTCGACCCCCAATCAGGTGGCCTCGAGGCCGTCGACCGGATCACAGTCAAAATTGCGGATCTTGGTAATGGTGAGCGCCCCGTTTTGATTTCCTTTATTGTTCCCTCCTTGGCGTGCTGACCTCATTCGGTGAATGATTCAAGCTACCTGGGTCAACCACCACTTTACGGATGATATCCAAACGCGGCAATATCGTTGCCCTGAGGTGTTGCTCGGCGCGCGATGGGGTCCAAGTGCGGATATCTGGAGTGTCGCTTGTGTAGTACGCGCCTTCTATTACCTCCTCTGCGAGGTTCTCGCATCTGTTGACTATTTACTTGCCAGTTATTTGAACTCCTCGCTGGCGGGGATTACCTCTTTGATCCACAGGCGGGGTCACGGTATAGCAAGGACGAAGATCACATAGCGCAGATCATCGAACTTGTCGGCGAATTCCCACAGAATATCGCATTTTCCGGCAAATACAGCTCACGCTTCTTCAACCGAAAAGGTAGGCTCAAATTTCCATCAAACACGCTCACAAACTCACACACCACTTGCAGGCGAGCTCAGGCATATCAACAAGCTCCGCTTTTGGCCCCTAGAGGACGTGCTACACGACAAGTACGAGTCCTCGCGGGAGATCTCCCAGACGATCTCTTCGTTCCTCAGCCCGATGTTACGATTGAACCCGGAGAAGCGCGCCGGCGCGGGGGAGCTCGTGCACCACCGTTGGCTAGATGGGATCGTCGTTCAAGGTGAAATTGACGTCATTCGGCGTGCGGAGGAAGAAGAAGCCCGGCGTCGCTTGCCATCGTCCAGTGCGCCCGCGGTTGCCGATGTCGATGCGCTCAAGCCGGTCGAAGATGACTCCCCCACGACTGACGACGAACGGCCGCCAGCCGGTGCTGCGACTGCGAACTCCAACGCTCCGCCCACACTCCATATGCCACGTCCGGCATCTGCGACGGCCAAGGAGAACTTAAAACAGGCCCTCGCGAAGCAAGACTCGGGGTCCAACAGTCGGAAAACATAGCTAGACGTACTGGGTACCGCAGTTAGCATTTGCCCTTGCTTCCTGCTTCCTTCTTTCTTTTATCTACCCCATACATACCTTGCTTTCTTTCATTCCCAACCAGTGTGAAAGGCATTCATATTCATCTCTCAAGTGTCGTCAGGAGGCAGAGCCAAAGGGCGATTGGCTTCTATTCTCTCTTCTTCCTTTGATGCCTTTTGTTAATCTCACATGATCCAGCACATTGTATTTTGTTTTTCTCTATCTCTTCACTTTGTGTATGTGTTCGCTGTGTTGTAGAAAAGGGTTTTTTTCCTCCTCCCTTTCCCTGTTGTTGTCGAGGAGCAGTGCATCAAATCCTAATCGTGATCCTTCTAATCTGAAATGCTCGGTCCCACGGCTGTGTCTGAGTTGTGCTCGGGCCCATAGCACGTGACAAGCCACAACTGCACGCATGTGTTGCCCGCCACTTTGGCCGCTGTGGTCAGAGCTTTGCTGTTGCTGTGTAGAGCATACGCTAGCGCACAGACATCCCTCTAGCGTTTTTATGAGCGGAAGTAAGGCGGCTCTTTGATCGGTCCCTACAACATCACGATGCTAGCAGTGCAGGCGACCCGTACCCTCGTACTAGTAACTAATATGCTCGCGCGCAATCGTCCTTGTTCGTCCTGCTCGTGTCTCACTTGGTTAATGAGGAAGAAGCGATTTTTTGGATTCCTGGAGCCGAAGACTGCCGCTCGCCGATCGGGGTTAGGCGGTGGTGGGGCCAAAGCACAACGAACTGTATGCATGGGCCAGCGGTAGACACAGCTTGCACGCGAGCAGAGATAGAATCCAAGATACGAAATAAAGCCACCAGGTTAGCTGAGAACGTGGTCTCGTAGTCGTAGGATTATGGTGTGCGTCGCTTCTCGTCGCGTTGTCGCGTCGTCGTTGTGCCGTGCTTGCTTGACCTTGGGATGTCTCTGGGCTGGGTTCCTTCATGCGCTTTTTCCTCTTAAATCGTGACTTCGGGTGGCTTAACTCAACTGTGGCGAACGCTGTCGGTGTTGTGGCGTGGTTCCGCGATCCTGCCTCATCTCATCAACTCTAGAGCTTACTAGTAGTCGTGTCTGCAGTTTGACACTCGACCCATCATGCTCGCGCTTTGTCAAAGGGTGAAAAACTGCTATTTCTTTCGTTTATAAAGGACTATGGGCCCCGCGAATGTGGTCCTGCCACAATCGCACCCCCATCCCAACTGCAAACGATGCATTATCAGGCAGCTCAGCACCCAACATTATCACCGTTCACACCTTTTGAGGTGACACTCATCGTAAGAGACCCTTTCTCTCTCTCTCCTCTCCTCTTCTTGGGCTTTTTGAGCTGACACCTAATCTCCTCCACTTGCGGAATAACTTAGCGCATCGGTTTTATCCTTTTTCTCTGCTGCTCCCATCTCGTAGAGCGTGTCGTCCTACTGATATTCAAGACCATCGTGCTATTCACCTTCCCCGTCTGCGTTCTCGCGTACCACACCCACACACACATGCAGAAGAACAATCGCACTACCGCCTCCACTACCGCCTCCGCCGCCAGCGCCACCGCGGTCTGCAGTAGCACCGCGTCCGCGTCCACCCCGTTCCCAATCTACCCCGGCCCTCCCGTCTTCACAAAACCGCCGCCGCGAGTCCTGCCAGACAACTGCCGCGACAGCGAGCGCGAAACAACGAGCTCGCGCACGTACGCCCCGACGATCCCGCTCGGGTGTAGCGTGGCACCGTGCGCCTCGTCGCCCCCACTGTCTCCGCTCGACGACGAGGTGGAAATCGTCGGTCCCAGCGGGCCGATCCTGACCGACGGTCGGTGGCAGTTCCGGGTGGAGGGCCTGATCGCGTCGGGGACGTACGGTCGCGTCGCGCTCGCGAGCGTCGTCGACGCTGCTGAGCCGCTTACGCACGTAGCGCTCAAGGTGTATTCCAAAGATCAGCTAATCGCGGACCCGTGGTTGCTTGACGTTTATGATCTCGAGCGTAGGATCATGGTCGATAATACGCGCAATAATACGCAGTGGCTTGTCCAGTCGAGAGGCATGTTTGGCGATCTTTGGAATAGATATTTAATCATGGTGAGTTTATTCCCCGCAGCACGCGTGGACATGGTGTGCGACGCTCATGCTGCTTTGTTTCTGTAGGATTATTACCCAAACGCGCTTTCGGGCATCATTTTCGACTCTACATGTAAGCGCGTCCCAAGGAGAGTCGCCCGTCTGTGGGTCGAAGAACTCGTACGCCCCTTCCATCTGAATCCCGTACGAGCTGGCTCTCACTAGCCAACGCCTTCACGCAGGCCTTGGGCATGTACGACCTCTACAATCGGAGCATCGTCCATTGTGACTTGAAGCCAGGAAACATCCTCGTCTCGCCGCGGGGCCACCTCGCCATCGCCGACTTTGGGATATCCATGGTGTCCGAAGCGCACGAGGACCCGACCGAGCCGTTCGAAGAATGCACCTTCTACGGCTACGGCGGGACGTACGCGTACCAGGCCCCCGAGATGCTCATCTGCCACTCGAAATCGCACTTTACGTGCGCGGCGGACATGTGGTCGTTCGGTGTCATCATTTACGAGATGTACACTAGTGAGGTGCGTCTACGAGTTGGGCGGCTCACCGTCTTGGTTCCGGTCTGACTGGACTTACCCTTCCTGGAATTGTGAACGCTTTTTCAGCGATTGTTCTCTGCCGAGGCCGACATCGTAAGGAACGAGGTTTGGAGTATGGACATACCCGCGAAAGTCCGCGAGGACATCGACGATCCGCTCGCGCAGGAGTTGGTGATTGACGTATGTCTTCTTTTGATCGACGTGATAAACTTGAAGAGTGTAATGGCACTCACCCGTTGCCTCTTCTCTTTTTCCAGTTGCTTGAGCTCGATGCAGACAAACGTCTAAAGCTGAGGGACATAGCGCAGCACCCATTCTTTATCAGAACGTAAGTTGACCTGGATTTCGCGAGACGAAAGGGCCTCACGTATCATGGTTATTTTCTTTCCAGGAACTGGCACAGGGTCGTATCGAGGAACATTTCAAGTGAGTACCCCCTTCGCCGTCCTTTGTGCTGCCTGGGTCATTAACCGATCCGCTGTCTGTACAGTCGACTTTGACGAAACCAAGCTCAGCTCCTCCTCTTGGAGAGAAGCGCTCGAGTTTGAGAGGCCGGCTACGCCTGACAGCTTATATTATCAGCGCCCATAGCTTACATGGTTCAGCTAATTCTATCAATTGTCGCTTTCTCTCTCTTTCTTTATGCTGATTGAAGACCACATATACTCTGTTTAATCGGACAATTACTTTTGCTTTTTCTCGCTTTTCGGTATTGTAGTTAGACCCGTTGGTTCCTATCGAGGATCTGTATATAATCATATTGACATTTAAATCTGTTCCTGCGCCATCGCCATGCATCGACAATCATCCACTCTATCCATAACGTTGTGTTCAGTTCTCTCTCAATCCTGCATTCGACTTCCAGTCCCCTATCAGTTATCACACATCTGCACAGATATCCTAACTTACTGCTGACGCCTTTTACCGATGTAGTCCTCGTTTGCTTTGCAAGTACGACTGCTGCAAAAAAAACACACCATAACATCAAGCAGGGAAGATGCACTTGGGCTACAGTTGGACAAATGAGTCGTTCTTGGGAGAGGAGGGACGGATAGTAGGGTGGTATGCCGCCACTAGCACTGCCACCGCTGATCGGCGAACCAACAACGGAAACTCATACGTGAAGGAGCAATCGATGGCCGAAAACTCGTCGGCAGCGGTCTCGGGAAGAAGGCCGGAATAGCCCTGTCGGCTGGAGCCCAAGAACACGGCGACGTCGCAAGCCGCAGTGACACGACCCCGTTGAAATCTGTCTGGTTGGCATGACTCGAAGGGGCGCGAGGAGCCCCTGGTCATCGAGACACATGTCCGAACGGGCCATGCGGGTGGCTGGAGCAAGCCCAAGTCTGTTGCGCTCGCGGGTGCTGTCTGAGCGACAAGGGCGAGGAGATGACGTTCGAGTTTAGTCCACCAGCAGCAGAAACAGGGCCCGGCCAGAGAGAAAAAGGCGCGGGAGTGGTCTTCGTAAAGGCGGTTACTAGTATGACGGGATGCAACTGGCGGCCAGTGAGGTGCGCGCGGTCATGATCGTCAAACCTGAAGTGTCGGATTTGAGGGTGACGGAACGCAACGAGCCACAGTGCGCATAAAGGCCTCTCGGCGAGATAACATCACTAGTATTCAGGATTCAATACATTTCGCCATTTGTTATACTTGTTACACCTGCGACGGACGGCCTGATGATAGAGGTCTAGTTGGTTACCATACGGGCGCTGTTACAGAGATGTTGCATTGCTTTGTCCTGTACAGTGTACAAAAAATTCGACCCCGCGCGCTCTGTCAAAATTACCCTTCATCCGAGTAGGCCATCAGGCTACGATTGCATTACTAGTACATCCCTCCGTGACTCCGAGTCGGTCGTCTTGTAGCGTTCCTTCCTCCGGAAAGCTGCTATTGTTAGAACAGCTAATGAGATATGAATGTGGCTGCGCTGATGAATGTGTGATTGAATGTAGCTGTGTCAGAAAAATAACTGAAGAAGAAGAATATCATGATGCTGATCTGGACAACTTGAAGCAACGCCGCCCCCACGTGACCATCGCCGCCACCAATTGAAACCGTCTGAAACATCATTAAACAGCAGTCGTCTCGCATCGACCAAGGCATCGACTCGAAGGAGACGCGGCCGGAACAACAATCCTGTACAGTATTGATTACGATGTGCTCGCATAGCCCTGACGCTGGGGTGACTGCCAGTGTGACTACATATGCGGGAGTACCATGAAGCGCTCTAAGGAATTAATACCGTACCAATCTGGGTCCGATCTTTTCCTGTTTTCTGCCGCAATGGTGAACTTCAACTTCCACGATCCTGCTAAAGCTACACGTGATTTCTGTGCGTATCCTTTGCCCTCTGGCTCACGAACATGAAGCCCAGTGAACTGATCGGTTCTTTCACAGTGACACTCACGAAGCTCTGGCACACCATAGATGGCCTCTACATGTAGGTCTGCTCTGTCACCCAAGTCTCTAGGCACCACATAACTTAAATTTCATTTTTACTGGCAGATGGGAGTTTGTTACCACCCTTGACTACGAATGGAGTGTAATCCGAGGGCATCAACATACCTGTGGACCATATGGGTCTGTAGCCAAGAGTCGTCTCTTTTGTTATTTGTGTAGGCCACCGAGTGGTCTCAAACAAAACTGTTATAGGTTTACTCCCTGACGCGTGTGGCCACACTTTCAACAGTAGTCATTCACATAATCAATTTAAATGTTACGCATCCGACAAACTGTCAGGTGAGTCCCATATCCGCCTTCTTTTATATACCGCACCTGACCAGGTACCATCCCAAGGCCTTTGTCACCATCGGACTTGTGAGCTTGTCTGACATACTCAGGAGAGCATACTCATTGCTGTGTTCAGGTTTTTGCTGTCACTGCCTGCGCTTCCGCTTCACTGTTGATTGTGTTTCGCACGTATGTTTTCCATGCGTGGCGACCATTTTCCGGCACTCATAGTTTCTGTCAGGATTGCTATTTGGAACAGAAACAGGATCATTGTTACAATTGCAGTGGGCGTGTGGTTGGCCAACCTTTCGTTCCTCATCTATAGCAAGTCTGTCCTACTATCGAGTCTATCGTTCGGTACCTGATTCTGATTCTCTGATAAATGTGATGTTGTTACAGATATAGTGACAGTGAGTATCATTTTGACTGCCTTAATTTCCTAGGCTTACTGTATCTAACTGTAGCTCCGTTCCTCATGGGCACCCTTGCAAAACACATGTCTTGTGGTCAACTCAGACACCAGCAAACCCACACTCCTCTTCTATCTTGTTACCGACATAAGCTTGCTTCTCATGATGCTCCTTGGCTTGTTCCGTCTGCGCATTGAAGGAGGTATGTTTGGTTTAGGACGCCTACTTTGGAGACAGGTGCTGTTGTGGCGGTTCTCATTGATCGTGGTGCTCACAACTTAATGTAATGTCTGTTGTTAAGGGTATCATCTGGCTTGTGCTCGCCACCATAGCAGAGGTACTGCCATCAGTACGTTGAGCATCCTACCAGTGCACCTCATCTTCGCTCATCACTATTTCATTCTACAGATATTTATTTTCTTGAACCTCAACGGTATATTTCCGTTCTCTCCTGCCCATCAAAGATTCAATTTGATTGAACTTGATTCGGATCGAACATATCAGAAGCGTGGAACCTTGTATGTCCTTATTCAAATGAGTGGGGTAGCTCAATAATATCTCAATCCCTGTTGAAAATAGATGTTCCAAACACCCTATATGATCACAATGGCAATGGCTGCAACAAGGATGTATCGCTCCCTCACGACATATGCCTCATCTGATATGTAGGACTTGCCTCCATGCTAACGTCAGTTGTTATATGTTCTAGTACCCTGGACCTCCCCGCCCGTACTGCATCAAATCCCAAGCTCATCTCTGCTGGGCCCATTCAGCTCAACCGGATGCCAGTAGAGGTAGCCATGAACATGCACACTGAGCAGTATATGGGCTTGTACACCAGCAAAGACGGGCAACCTGAGATGTACGACAACCCTCAGGGACCTGTCATTAATGGCGATGTAGAGTGTGGCAAGGAGGGATGAGGCGTGCCGTGGCGTCGATAAGAAACCTCAAATTGGTCCCATATGGACCCATCATGATGTAATAGTACTATGAAAGTAGAATGTCAAGTTTCGGTTTCGATCGTGGCCGGCCCTATGCCACACTAGCACACTATCTTCCTTTGGCCCTATCGCACATGTCGGTTTGATGACTACACGTTATTTGAAATTGATTTACGGGTACAGGTTAACTTGTTGAATTGGGTGCACCCGGAGGTCTTCGGCCTAGTCCCGGAATTAGAAATGCTCCTGGCCAGCGCTGTGCGGCCTGAGTAAGAATTTGAGTCCTCAGTGAATGACATGGAATAATATCTAGGTATCACAAGTTGAAAAGGAAAAAGAAGTTTTTTTTTTTGAGTCCATAAGTTGACCTGCATTTCGCGAGACGAAAGGGTCTCACGTATCATGGTTATTTTCTTTCCGCTGCCTGGGTCATGAATCGATCCGCTGTCTGTACAGTCGACTTTGACAAAGCCAAGCTCAGCTCCTCCTCTCGGAGAGAAGCGCTCCCTGCCGGCGACAGGACCACACGGCAAGGAAGGGGAGAACGGGGTCTGTAAAATACGAAACAGGGCCCAATGAATGTACTATCACATGCGATAGTGGGCGCGCGGGCTACGAGGGTGGTGAGAGCATTATGAGCATACAGCGGGGAACGAACGTGTAGGGCCTAAGATGAGAAAGGGATGAAACGGGAGGCCCAAGTCTGAAGGGGAGAGTGAAAACGGACGAGAGGAGAGGACTCAGAGAAGGCAGTATCCAATAAGAAGTGGCATTAAGGCGGGGTGCGCACGACGAGTTCGAGGGCCGGATGCGGACGAGGTGGGTATGGCGAAGCGAGGCCGAAAGGGGCGATGCGAGTTGGAGGTCAAGTCGAGACGAATGCGGTAAGGGCGACGGCGACGGCAGATGTGGCGGCGCGAGGGTGAACGAGATATTAATTAGATTGGGGCTACACGGTGTCGAGCGCAAGTGCATGGCACGTCGCGTTCGATGAGGACCCCGTTGAAATGTGTCGTAGTTGGGATGACTCGGAGGGGCGCGAGGAGCTCCTGGTCATCGGCACATGTGCGAACGGGCCATGCGGGTGGCTGGAGCAAGCCCAAGTCTGTTGCGCGCGCAGGTGCTGTCTGAGCGACAAGGGAGAGGAGATGGCGTTCGAGTTTAGTCCACCAGCAGCAGAGACAGGGCCCGGCCAGAGAGAAAAAGGCGCGGGAGTGGTCTTCGCAAAGGCGGTTACTAGTATGACGGGATACAACCGGCGGCCAGTGGCCCACTGGGTTGTGCGCGGTTGCCAAATCAGACGGAACGCAACGAGCCACGGTACGAGCGCATAAAGGCCCCTCGGCGAGATAACATACTCAGGACTCAATACATTTCGCCATTTGTTACACTTGTTACACTTACGACGGCCTGATGATAGAGTGCTAATTAGCTATTACCATACGGGCGCTGTCCGAGTCCGAGTCACTGAGATGCTTTGGATTGCTTCGTCCTGTGCAATGTACAGACGATTCCGCATCCGCCGGGCAGCGTGCTCTGTCAAAATCACCCTTCATCCGAGTAGGCCCTCAGGCTACGATTTGCACTGCATCCCTCGATCGTCTTGTAGCGTTCCTTCTTCCGGAACAGCTGCTATTGTGAGACCAGGGGCCTGTGGGTTTTTTCCAAGGTTTTAGGACCTAACATCGGAGCACAGAGATGACGTGCATAGTACTCACTTGTTGCATGTCTATTGCTGTTCTATTCTGCACAGTATCATGATGGGGTGACTCCGAGGTGACGGTCGGGCCCTCGTCAATTCCCCGCCATCATGCATCCATGGGTGGTGGACAGTCCAGCCAGATAATCGGCCCAGATTGGGCTGGGGGCTAAACTATGTATATGGGACATTTCCCTAGAGATGTAAGATGTTCAATTCGTACGAAACCTTCTCTGGCAAAACTCTTGTCAGAGTAACAGTCAGACCTTCTGAGTGGTATGCCGTAACTGGCGCCGCTGAACGACAATCCCACAATGAAACGTGTGGGTGGTAGGGGAGCAATCGGCGGCTGAAGACCCGTCATCAGCAGTGCAAACGGGGAGATGGCCTAATGAATGAAGTCGGTGGTAGTGATCGTGCCGGGTCGGGTTTGGCGTGTGAGCTGAGGAGCGAGGTGGCGTGCGATTTGACCTTGCGAAGGAAAGAAAACGGGGAGCGGCGGGTGCCGGTGCACTTGTCTGTTACCGATGATGAGGAACTTGAAGGGCCCGAAGAGGTGGGAGGCACCTGCGGCACGAGTCGGTTGGGGCGGAGCCTGAGGAGGAGCCCTGTCGGCCACGGCCCAAGAACACAGCGACATCGCACGCCACGGGGGCACGGTCCTGTGGAAACCTGTCCTAGTCGGCGCGAGGATGGCCTGATTCATGATGAGGACTGGCAGGTGCGAACCGACCATGCGGCGGCGCCACCCTTGGCGCGTGCCAGTGACGGTGGCGGCCCGGGGAGCAAGTCTGTTGTGCCTGCGGCTGTCTGAGCCACGACGAACCAGAAGCGGAGATGGCAACTGCGCGGGCAGGGTTTTCGGAGCCAGCCGAACATTGGTGGAACACACCGCATGCGCACACGAAGTTCGGTATGATGATGTACCTCGGACTTGATTAATTAATTCCATGCGGACTTGGCCGCACTCCAAGGACTTAGATCGTACCTGGCAGTCGTATGACAAGCCACAGGGGCTTGCTATTGCCGGCGATGGACTTGGTCAACTTTTTTTTCGATGTTGCATCCATCAATTAATATATTAATGGTGATGGCATCACGTGAGTCCGCCGAATTTTCGGTTCTGCGCGTCTCATATCTCTCCCTACAGGCCAACCCCTTCAGACCTTTGAGCTTTACTAAACGAACTTTGGAAAACTCGACTTGCGTTTCCTTCAAGTCCAGCACGGCCCTGCGAGTGCCTTTCAGTTATCGATCTTCGTCACATGTTGTCGCCGTATAAACGGAAACGTTGCGGAAACGGAGCGCGCTGATTGTAGTTGGTTTGTAAGGCCTGTAAGGGGTCGACATGTTCCGAATTTCATATAATTTCCGGAATGGCTCCCAAAGTCAGGTGTCCCGAGCCTGGCACGTACGTAGTTGTAGCTGTAATCTACTAAACCGGATCCATCCTTTGCGTTGGATGCTTTGGATCGAGGTCCGAGTCGCCCACGCTGCAATGACCCATGCCCACCGCAGTGCCATTTCAAAGACCCGGTAACGTTTTACGGTTAGAGAGTGCCCATGCAGAACCTCCCACCGCAAGGAGTAGATCGCAGGGTACACCGGAAGGCTAAGCCCAGAGTGCCCACGGATACGAAGTGGATACGATATCCATTGGTCGGGAAGTGCCGTCGATGGTTCAATTTTTCTCGGGAGACTCCGGCCCATTGACTCCAACTGCATCCCCGTCGCCCAGGCCCAGGGAGGCATGTTCTGTCTAGATGACAATATCTGAACCTCTAAATATCCACAGTGAT
>Ga0137394_10002274_pt1 | contig 14180 bp, 12 predicted proteins | sample czobulk116metaG_FD_108278 | JGI IMG/M metagenome (GOLD analysis project Ga0137394, IMG submission 108278) | Vadose zone soil microbial communities from Angelo Coast Range Reserve, California, USA - czobulk1.16 metaG | ecosystem: Environmental > Terrestrial > Soil > Vadose zone | place: USA...
GCGAGCTGCGCCTTGATGCCCATCTCGAAGGCGACTGCCCAACCAACGGGCCGCGCCTCCAGGTTCAGCGTCGTGAAGAGCTCCGGCCGGAACATCTTGATGCCGGTCGTCGCGTCGGTCAGCCGGCAGCCGGACAAATGGCAGAACGCCCAGTTGGCCAGCCGCGACGCCACGCCGCCGACGAACGAGCCGCCGAGCCGCCGGCCGCCATGGGCGTAGCGCGTACAGCTCACGAAGTCGCAGCCCTGCTCCATCAGGGCGATCATGTCGTCGATCGCCAGCACAGGGCCGACTTCGTCGGCGGCGAAGATCAGCACGTACACGCCGCGCGCGCGCGCGATGCCGGCGCGGAGCGCGTTCAGTACGCCGGGGCCGACCGTATTGTGCACGGCGTGGATCGTCCGGTACTGCGACGCCATCGCCTGGACGACCGGCAGGCTGTCGTCTTCCTCGCGGTCAAAGACGACGAGCACTTCGTGCGGGACGTCGACCACCGCTCGGAGCATCTTGAGCATGATCGTGAGGTTGAGCCCCTCGTTCTTGACGGGGATCAGGATGCTCACGACCGGGCGGCCGGCATCGCCGTTCACGGCGCTCACGCCACGTGGCCTCGATAGAAGTCGCGGATCCGATCGCACACCATCTGCACGTCGTCATCGCTCAGCGACAGCGCCGAGGGGAGCCAGACGGCGAGCGGTCCGACCCGCATCGCATTCGCAAATCGGTCTTCGCTTCCGGGACCGGCCAGGTACGGGCGCTGCGTGTGAATCGGATACCAGAACGGCCGGCAATGCATGTCGCTCCGTTCCAGATGGGCGACGAGCGCATCCCGATCGTGCGCGAGCGCGTCTACCCACTGCGGCGTTTCGCCGCTGTCGACGTCAAACGGCAGCAGGCGCAGCTGCTCGATCCCCGCGAGGCCCCGCCGATACGCGCGACAGATTCCCGCGAGCCGCTCGACGCGCGACTCCAGGCGGTCGAGCTGGGCGAGGCCGACGGCGGACTGCAGGTTGGTCAGCTTGAAGTTGAAGCCGAGGCTCGCGTGGATGTCGTTGCCGCCCGTGCCGCGCACCGGCCGCCCCTGATCCTTCAGCTCGCGGAGCCGCACGACCAGCGCCTCATCGTCGGTGACGATGAGACCGCCCTGACCCGTCGTGATCGTCTTGTTGGGTGAAAAGGAAAAGCAGCCGGCCCGGCCGAACGTGCCGAGGCACCGGCCCCGGTGCCGCGACCCGAGCGCCTCCGCGGCGTCCTCGACGACGGCGATGCCCCGCGCGCCGGCGATCTCCATGATCCGTTCGATCGCCGCGGCGCGGCCGCTGACGTGAACCGGAATCACGGCCCTGGTGCGCGGCGTGATCGCCCGCGCGAACGCGTCCGGATCCATCGTCAGCGTGCCGGGCTCGACGTCGACGAGAACCGGCGTCGCGCCGGCGAGGGTCACGGCGTTCGCGGTCGCGATGAACGTCACGTCCGGCACGATGACCTCGTCGCCGTGGCCGGCGCCGAGCGCCGCGACCGACAGGAACAGCGCGGCGGTGCCGCTCGTGACGGCGACGGCGTATCGGGCGCCGAGGGCCGCGGCCACGCGACGTTCGAATTCCGTCGTGACGTCGCCGTCGTTCAGATAATTGCTCGCGAGGACGCGCAGCACCATGTCGCGCTCTTCGTCACCGGTCTCAGGGCGCCACCACGGAATCGTCTTCGTCGCTGTGGTCATGCGCGTTCCTTCTCTCTCTTCAGATCGTCGAGGTAACGGCGGAGCGCCGCAGCCTGCGCCTGCACCGTCTCGCGGTTGCGATCGTTGATTCTGCGGATCGGAACGCCGGCATACACCGTCCACGGCTCGAAGGGGAAGCGCGCCGGCACGAAGCTGAGCGCGCCGATCACAGTCCCTTCGGGCACGTGATTGCCGGGCATCACCACGGTGTTGCCGCCGGCGGCGGTGCAGTCGTCGAAGATCACATCGCCGGAGATGACGTGGCGCTTGAGCGGACCGAGGCCCTCCGGCACGATCGTGACGATGTCGTTGACGAAGTCGTCGCTCGTGCACCAGATCTTCACGCCGGACGAGAGGCTACAGAAGTCGCCGAGGACGAACTGGCGGTCGCGGCCGCCCGCCACCGAACAGCCCGACGCGATGTGGGAGCAGGTGCCAATCCGCACGCGCGTGGAGAAATACGAAAAATCATCGACGATGGAGTACTCGCCGATCTCGAAATACTCCGGATGGCGGATCCTGACATGCGGAGAAATAATCGGGCTCACGGTGTCCTCGACGAAAAGACGCGCGCGGCCACGATGGAAGCCTTTTCGCGGACGGCCATGGCCAGCTCGCCCCAGAGCATCCGCTTCCATTCCACCCAGACCTGCTCCAGACCGTCAAGGGCGATGCAGGCGATGACAAAAAGCAGCATGGGTCAGCCGACCGGAGCCGGCGCAGAGGTCTGGATCACGCCCCACAAATCGACGACCTCGATACACTCGGGGATCACGAGCGTCCGGTACGCGCTGTGCGGCACGCCGACGATCGCGACGTCGCAGCGCGCGACGAGCTCTTCCTTGGTGATGAACGTCGGGTCGCGCGCGAATTCATCGGAATAGTAGACGTCCGCGCCGTGGAAGCGGAGCACCTTGCCCAGTTTGTACGACAGCGAATCGCGAATGTCGTCGATGTCGGCCTTGAATGCCATCCCGAGGATGCCGACCTTGATCTCGTCGAGCTTGTGCCGGCGCTTGAGGCCATCGACGAGAAAGTGCGGCAACCCTTCGTTGATCGCCATCGCGGCGTGCCCGAGAGAAAAGGCGCTGGCGTTGAACGCCGCGAGCTGCATCGTGTCCTTCAACAGGCACGGTCCGGCGGCGAAGCCGGCCGATGGCAGTGACGCGGCGCGGCCGTACCCGTCGACCATGGCTTTTCGCACGCGATTGAAGTCGACGCCAATCCCCTGCGCGATCATGTAGAACTGGTTCGCCGCGGCGAACTGCACGTACCGCCATGCGTTGGTGAAGAGCTTCGCGAGCTCGGCTTCCTCGACTTCCAGCTCGATGACGTGCGGGGCAATGAGCGAGAAGAGCGCCGTCGCCCGTTTGACCGCCTCGCGCGAACAGCCCGACACGATCTGCGGCAGCTCGTCGAGCTCCCGAATCGCGTAGCCCTGCGCGATGCGCTCGGGGCAGTACGCGACGTGCCAGCTGCCGCCGTCGCGCGCGAGCAGGCGCGCAACCTGGCGGCACGTGCGCGGAAACACGGTGCTCCTGATGACGATCGTCTGCTCGGGATCGAGATGGGGCCGGATGTTCGTGAAGAGATCGAGCAGCGCCCGGAGCTTCGGGTTCAGGTACTCGTCGACCGGCGTGCCGACGGCGACGACGACGGTCGCCGCGCGCGCGATGTTCTTGGGATCGGACGACAGGTCGAGCCTGCCGTCGCCGAGCGCCGAGGCCAGCAGCGGTTCGGCGCCGTATTCGATGAACGGCATCGTGCCGTTCCTGATCGTCGCCATCGCCGCTTCGTTGAGGTCGAAGATGTGCACGCGCTGGCCGGCGCGGGCGAACACGAGCGCAAGCGGCAGACCGACGTGGCCGGCGCCGCCGATGATGCAGAGATCGTACTCGCGTTCGGGGTTCGGGTTCGGGTTCGGGTTCATAGGTTCAACGACAGCTTGCCGCCGGCCAGCGCGAGAAACAGCGGCGCGAGGTTCAGCGCATGATCGACCGTGCCGTCCGCCGCGCTGCGGAGCGCGTCCTGCTCGGCGAGAACGACGAGGCTGACGCCTCGCTCGCGCACGTGCGGCCGCCCGCTCGGGCGCACGCCGGGCGCGAAATAGCACCACATGCGATTCGAGAGCCGACCGACGTCGGGCACCAGCGTGCCGAGCAGCTCGAGGCGCGTCGCCACGAACCCGGTCTCTTCGAGCAGCTCGCGTCGCGCGGCCGCTTCCGGCGATTCGTTCGGCTCGACGTGGCCGCTCGGCAGCTCGAGCGTTTCCCGCTCCACCACCGGACGATACTGCCGCACCAGCAGGATCTCACGCGACGGCGTCATGGCGACGATGCTCACGTAGTCCGGAAGCTCCAGCATATAGTACGGCTCGTCGTCCGGCTGCGCCTTCGCAATCACCTTGAACCATTTCGTGTCGAGGAGCAGCTGTCGCGCGGTCACTTGAACGCGCTCAAGCGCGAGGCCGCGGGATCGAGCAACGGTGTCCAGTAATGGAGTCCATCCTGCCGCAGCAGCCAATCGTGAAACGGCCACGCGACGATCGCGAACAGCGCGGCGCACGCGACGACTGAGATCGCCCGGCGCGGCCGCGACCGCAACGCCGCGTAGAAGTCGCGCTCGAAGATCGGCGGCACCGCCGCAGCGAGGAGCGCGATGCCGACGGCGCTGTAGAACCGCCCCAGGCTGGCGAACATCACCCAGAAGATCGGCGCATTGAAGAAGAGCGGCCAGCCGAGCAGCAGCGTCCGCTCGCGCTGGTATCCGAATGCCGCGCACAGCGCGACGATCGTCGCGAGCGACAGCACGATCCAGTACCGGCGGACCGCGCCGAAGACGAAGACCTGCAGCTGCGTCTGGTAACCCGGCCACAGATCCCCGTCGAGCGTCTGCATCAACTTGTGCGCGACCATGATGACGAGGTGCCCGGGATAGGTCAGCCAGAACTTCACGACCTCGCGCGTCGCGAAGCTGTTGGCCGCGGTGCTCTGGGGCTGATACGGCGTGTTCTGGTGAATCCAGTCGAAGTAGGTCTCGTCCCTGCAGGCCTCCGCGAATCGAAAGCGGCTCGGCACTTCCCACAACCCGCAAAACAGCGACGCGCCCGCGCTCGTCGTCGTCAGCGCGAATTCGCCGGTGTAGCGCGCTTTGTACGCGCCCCACGTGCCGCCGATCGCGAGGAAGAACACCGCCGGGATCAGCAGCCGCCGCCAGTGCTTCCAGTGGAGGGCGAGCGAGACGAGCAGCCACCCCGGCAGCACATCGGGCCGCATCGCGAACCAGATCGCAAAGGTGAGATGCACCAGCACGTCGAGGGCGACAGGAACGCCGCGCCCGTCCCGCGTCCGCGTCAGCCGAAGACAGAGCGCAGCGACGACGAGGATCGCGCTCGGCGCGATGAGCGCGTCGACCTGCGTCAGCCCGAGCTGCTTGGGTAACCACGCCATCAGCAGGCCGACCGCCCAGACGGCGGCGGGAGGAAACAGCGGGCCGGCGGCCCACGCGAACAGCCCCACCGCCGCGCTGTACGAGATCGTCTGCAGCAGAACGGTGGACAGGGCGAGGTCGAGCAGCGTGCGATGGCCGAACAAGATGCCGGCGGCCGCGCAGAACAGCGCGTACCCCGGCATGCGCTCCCAGGCGACCGCGCCATCCATCAGCGTGAGCCCGCGCCCGGTCAGCAGGCGGAAGCCCTGATGGAGGCCGCCGTTCAGATTCGTCCCGGGCGGCTCGCTCAGGTCGCCGGCCGCGTAGAACGTCCTGAGGTCGTGCCCGAAGTAAGGCGAGAACAGAATCGCGAGATCCAGCAGACACAGCGAAAAGCACACGAACGGCAGAATCAGCGGGCTGTATCGCTTCAAGGCACCCGCCGGCAGGAACACCGCGGCGGCGATCGTGAAGAGACACAGCGCGGCGATCGCGCGCGGCACGAGCATCCCGTGGTACCTGGCGGGCGGAATCGCGCGGAACACCGGACGAACGTCCCTCAGAAGACCGTTCCGCTGTTCGAAGACGCCGAGCTCGTCGATCTTGATCGGCGTGGCCGGCGCCACCGACGCGGCAGATGACGCCGGCGAGGGACCGGCCGCCATCGGCACGAACGAGAGGGTGACGGACGGAACGACGGCGAGAGGGATCACGACCCGGCCGGCGTCCGACAGGTCGACGCCGTCGGCGCCGACGACACCCTCAGGGCCCGCTTCGCCTCGCGGCTCGATCGCGAGACGCACGTTGGCCGGCTGCGACAGGCGCACCAGCAGATATCGTGCGCGCCGAGGATCGTCGGCCGTCAGCGTCGCTCGGAGCCGTGCGCTCGATGTGCTCGTCACGATTCGGTAGCGGCCCGGGTTCAGTTCGACGAGCGACGCCCCGCAACTGCCGCTCTCGCCGGCGGCATCGCACGACGCCGAGATTCGCGCGCGAACCGCGGGAGGCGCTCCCTGGAACACGTCGTGAAAGTCGTGCACGCCGGCGTAGACGATGATCGCCACGGCGGCGCCGAACTCGACGCCGATCACGATTCGCGCGAGCGCTCTCAGCCGGATCACTTGCGAAGGTACAGCCGGAGGCTCTTCATCGCGAGCCGCGTCTCGCCGGCGGGATTGTTGTTCGCGATCACGACGGTGATCGACCGGTTGTGTCCGAGCTGCGCCGAGTTCGAGTCAGCGAACCGGCCCGGACGCTGAGAGGAGCTCACGGCAATCCATTTCCCGGCCTGCAGCAGGCCGATGGTCGTGCCGCCGTGCTCGATCTCCGCCTCGAACTGGATGTCCGCCGCCTTCGCGCCGTGGGTGTCGACCGACGCAAACGCCTGATAGCCGTACGGCTCGGCATCGGTGACGAGCGCGATCCGATCCGGCTTCACGTCGAACACGCGAGGCTGCGCGACCTTCCAGGGCAGCGTGCCGAGCTCGTAGTCCGGCGACGGCAGCATCGTGCCGCGCATCGACTCGACGTACTCGGTCCGGTCGTACCACCACGACAGCGTTGCGATATTCGAGTACTGCGACCACAGCAGCCAGGCGCCCAAGCCGGCCGTGGCCAGCGCAGCGAGATCGCCGCTCCGCATCCGAGCACGCACCGGACTCAGAAACAATCCTCGCGGCCCTCCACCCACGATGCATGCCAGAGCACGGCGTTCAGCACCGTCCAGAGCTGAAAGCTGTAACCGCCGCCGCCGCTGGTCTGGGCATGCAGGAGACCGCGGAAGTAGTCGGCGTCGACGAAGCCCTCGTTCACCAGCGCCGAACGCTCGAACGCCGCGAGGCTGCGCCGGCCGAAATCACCCTCGCGGAACCACTCCTCCATCGGCGCGCCGAAGCCCTGCTTGCGGCGATAGATGATGTCGCGATCGAGGTACGGCTCCGCCGCCCGCTTCAGAATCCGTTTGCCCACGCCGTCCTTCAGCTTGTACGACGACGGGATTCTTGTCGCGAAGTCGACGACATCGTGGTCGAGAAACGGCACGCGCGCCTCGACGGCGTGCGCCATCGTCAGCTTGTCGACGCGCATGAGCAGATGCTCGGGCAGCCGCAGTTTCATCTCGAGGTAGGGAATCTTCTGGAGCACGTCGGGCTCGCGCAGCTGCCCGTCGACGCGCGCGAGGTACTCACGGACGACGGCGTGGCTGTCGAGCGCGGCGAAGGACGGCGGCAGAAGGCCGGCGATCGGGCAATCGATCGCCTCGGCGTACGGTGCGCGCCGAGGCGTGAGCTGCGCCCGCATCTCGCCCCACCAGCAGACCGCGCCGCCCCAGAACAACTCCTGCCCTGCCCGGGCGCGCCGCTGGATCTCGAGATCTTCGCCGCTGAGGCCGGGCGTTCGTGCCTTGATGGCGGGCAGCCATCGACGCCAGCCATGCGTGCCATCGAGGCTCGGCCGATAGACCGACTCGTACTTCTGCCGGTAGTGCTCGCACCACCAGTAGCCGAGGAAGTTCTCGTCGGCGCCCTCGCCGACCTGCACGACCGTCGTGCCGCTCTGCTTCACGAGGCGCGCGAGGAAGTACAGCGGGATGCAGACGTTGTCCGCGATCGGCTCGTCCTGCAGCCGCACCAGGAGCGGCAGGAAGTTCTGTGCCTCCTCGCGGTTGATGAGCGTCTCGTGATGATCGGTGCGGTACCGCTGGCTCACGCGGCGCGCGAACTGGAATTCGTTGTAGTCCTCTTTCCCTTCGTAGCCGATCGTGAACGTGGTGACCGGCCGCGACATCAGCTCGCTCATCAGCGCCACGTTCAGCGACGAATCGACGCCGCCGGAGAGGAGGACGCCGAACGGCACGTCGGACACCATGCGGCGCGCAATCGACTGCTTCAGCAGCCGCGTCAGCTCGGCGACCGCCTCGGGCTCGCTGATGTCCTGCTCCGTCAGGAGCTGCGATCGATCCGGCCGGCAGTCCCACCACTCCGTCGCCGTCGCCTCTCCCCGCGCATCGATCGTGACCCGGTGCCCGGCCGGAATCTTGAAAATACCCCTGAACATCGTCAGCGGCGCCGGCGAGACGATGAAGGTCAGGTAATGCCAGAAGGCGGTGCGATCCATGGCGGGCGTGACGTCGGGATGCGCGAGCAGCGCGCGGATTTCCGATCCGAAGAGCCACTCGCCGCTGCGGGTCTTCGTGATGTACAGCGGCTTGATCCCGACGCGGTCCCGTATCAGATGCATCGCCGGACGCGCCGGATCGCGCGCGTCGTAGACTGCAAACGCGAACATCCCGTAGAAGCGGTGCACGCAGTCCGGGCCCCATTCCTCGAACGCGTGCAGGAGCATCTCCGTGTCGGAGTGATCGGTGCGCCACCGGTATGTGCCGAGCGCCTCGAGCTCCTTGCGGATGTCGGCGTGGTTGTAGATCTCGCCGTTGAACGTGACCGCCACCGTGCCGCTGTCGTTCACCATCGGCTGATTTGCGTCGGGCGAGAGGTCGATGATCGACAGGCGGCGATGGCCGAGCGTGCACCGGCGATCGGGCGAGCACCAGATGCCAGCCCCGTCCGGTCCGCGGTGCGCCATGCGATCGCGCATGCGCGCGACGATATCGGCACCCGATCCGATCCGGCCTGCTGTGAATGTTCCAACGATGCCGCACATGATTGGGGCGGGGCGCGCCCGCTAGAACCTTTGACTGACGCCGAGCGGATCGATGAAGAACCGCCGGCGAAGGACGTGGTACCAGTGGCGACGTTGATAGTCGTCGGGAACGGCCAGCTTGAGCAGCAGGCGGACGTGACGCAAGTCACCCACCCGATGTATCGAATGGATTCGTATCGGCGCCGCGCGACTCGCTTCGAACCAGCGCAAGCGCGAAGCCGGTGGGTATTGATACACGGGCCAGAACAGCGTCCAGCGCGATGATCCCCTCGAACACGGCACCGTCATCGGTTCGCGAGGGCTCGTCGCTTGTTCGTAGACGCCGGTGATCGTCGCATCCTCGCGCGCGCCGCATTCGACGTCGAGAACGAGGTAGTCCTCGACGAGCGGCGTCGCGTGCGCCGCTGACCCGAGCCCTTCCACTGTGAGACGCGTCGATCCCTGGTCTGCCACGGTCGTGACGGTCGTGAGCCGCTCGTCATTCGCGTGGCGCATCGAGTCAGCGACGAGGGCGGTCATCCGTGACTGCTGAAGCTGCCGCGCCAGGACGAATGCGACGAAGACCGCAAGTGCGACGAGTGCCAGCGCGGCAAGGCGATGGGCGTGGGTCCGCAACCAGCGCTGCACCCGCTGGCGCGCCGTACTGAAATCGACCTGACGCGAACCGGTGCCACGCACGATCGCCTGTTCGACCGCGACGGCGGTGAACCACCACGGCACCCATTCCAAGTGAAAGAAGTGTTTGGTTTGAAAGACCAGCGAGACGTATCCAACCGCGCTGCACAACAGGAACGCCACGCAACTGCCCAACCGGAGGTTCGTCACCAACAACAGTGACAGAACGAGGAGGGCGGCCGGGAGGCCGAACCGCCCGAGCTTGAGGACATTGACGATGCCGGCAAACCAACGGAGCAGGACATCGCCTGGAAAGGTCCGGTCGATGTCGGCGACCATCTGCATCGCCGCCTTCTGCATCTCTTTGGAGTAGAACTCGACGAACTTCGTCGAGCCGTTGACCCGCTGGTCATAACCGTTGATGAGATAGGTGATGTGCGTGTCGTCGAAGCGGACTCCGTAGTCGTACAGCGATGGTTGCGCGTAATAGTCGTCGAAGTTCCTGTACATCCCGCCGAGCACCTGCACCGGGAACAGACTGCCCTCGCCGCCGAGGAATTGCGCCTTCAGCACCGGCCAGCCCGAGAGCAGAACCGAGCCGAGGAATATGAGAGCCGCAGTGACTCTGCGCGATGCGCTGATTGACCTCGGCGCACACGCCACGATGACGACGACGGCTATCGGTACGCAAATGAGGACGTCGGTCTTGAAGCCGATGCCGAGACCGACGATGACGCCGGCTGCGGTTGACAACGCGATGACGCCGCGGCGCCCGATGTCGCGGCCGACGATCGCGCCGACGAGGAAAAGACAGCCCAGAAAGAACGGCGCCTTCACGTACTCGGCTGGATGCAGCGCGTTCTGAAGGTGCAAGTCGGAGAACAGGAATGGAAGCGTCACGAACGACGCGATGAGCGGGCCGACGCCGAGGCGAAACAACCCATAGGCGGCGAGCACGGTGAGCCCGACCATCATCGTCATGTAGCCGACGTAGACGGATCGATGTGGTCCTCTCAACCAGAAGAGCGCGCTCAGCGACGCGTGCAAATACCGCTGGACCTCCGATAGATGACCGGCGCTGACTCGCGGCAGCTCCCGCAACGCCTCACAGCTGAGCGTGCCGATCCTGCCTTGCGCGAACGCTTGCCAGTGCGGAGAGGCGTCGAGCGCCGCAGAATCGATCGTCGATCCGAGATGCCCGACGCACGGATACAGCAGGTCTTCGGTGCAATCGCGGTAGGCGGAATCGTAGGAGAGAGCAAAATGCTCGTTCACGTATCGATACGCGACCGTCGTCGACAGAACGACGAGAGCGACCGCGGCGATCGCGTCGAGCCACCATCGTCTCGTCAGAAGCCCTCGCACGAGCCGCCAGGTCTCTGGAGCAACTGGCGCCGCCGGAAGAGAGACGTCCACGGCTAGTGCGGCCCGGCCGGGCCCGGCCGCTCGCGTTTCGCATAAACCTCGACCAGGTCCCAGGTCTGCAGCGGTACCGGCAGATCGCCCGCCCACGTCGGGAGGCCTGATGCGAGCCGCGGCACATACAGCCTGAGCGATCTGTAGAACGGCGGATGCGTCACGAGCAGGACGCGAAAGCCGACGTCCTGCAGCAATCTGATGAGCGTGGCGGCCGAGAAATACCAAAGGTGGGTCGGTGGATGAATCTGACGCCAGCGGGCGCGCTGCAACCGAGGCAGCCACGCACCGATGTCGCCCGTGCTGATCGCGACGAGCCCTCCAGGCGCGATGTCCGCCGCGACCCGCTCGAGGGCGCCGCGTGGATCGGCGAGGTGCTCGATCGTGTCCCACATGCAGACGATGTCGGGCGCCGGGCACGGAGCGTCCGCCGACGCGTAGTCGCCGGGCACGCATCTGACGCCCAGCCGCTGCGCCTCGCGGGCGGCGTGGGCCGACACCTCGATTCCCGACGACGACCAGCAGCAGTCGGCGGCCTCGAGAAAGTACCCGTACGCGCAGCCGATCTCGAACAGCGTGCGCGCCGCGGGCGCCAATCGACGAAGAACACGAATGCGCCGCTGCGCATTTCTCGCGGCCGCGCGCCGGTCGCCCCGGTAGTCGACATATTCGGCGCCGGTGAAATAATCGGCGCCGTACAGCCGCGCCGGATCGATCTCGAAAAACCGATCCGCGGCGCGGACGAGCGAACAGCCGCAGCACTGGATGAGCAGGGGCCCCCAGAACGGCCGCGCATCCGGGTCTCGGCACACCGCGCATTGCGGAGCGGTCATCACGGCGATCCCGCCGGCCGCGACGACCTTCGCGTCAGACGCCATACGAGGGGGCGCGCTGGGCTCCATGACAGTGTTGGCCGATCACCTCGTCGACGATGTACAGTGGGCGCTGCTTGACCTCGTCGAACACGCTTCCGAGATACTCTCCCATGACGCCCAGCACCATGAGCTGGAGACCACCGAGAAACATCATCATGACGATCAACGAGGTGTAGCCAGGCGGCATGTGTCCCGCAACGAAAAACCGGCCGATCAGCCAGATCCCGTACAGCAGGCTGAGCGTCGAGATGAAGAAGCCGAAGAGCGTCGCCACGCGAAGTGGGATTTTGGAGAACGACAGGATCCCGGTCACCGAAAACGCGATCAATCGCGTCACGTCGTACTTCGTGGTCCCTCTGGTGCGCGGCGGGCTCACGAACGGCACCTGCGCGCTGCGGAAGCCGACCCACTGAAAGAGGCCGCGCAGGAACTGGCTCCGCTCGCGGATGGACGTTTGAAACAGCCGCGCGACCTTCCGCGAGATGAGGCGGAAATCAGCGGCGCCCGGCTGCATTTCCACGGGAGAGAGGGTGTTCTGCAGCCGATAGAACATCCGGGACGTCCACCGCTTGAACGCGCCCGCGTCCTGATCGTATTCGCGGATCGCGTGCACGATGTCATAACCGTCTTCGAACTTCTCGAGCAGCCGTGGAATGACAGCGGGCGGATGCTGGAGATCGCAGTCCATCATGATCAACGCGTCGCCCTGACTCTGATCCATCCCGGCGACCAGCGACATCTGATGGCCGAATCGCGTCGAGAGGTGCAGGACGGTCACGGCGGGATCGCGCTCCGCCAGCCGCGTGAGCACACCAATCGAATCGTCCCTGGAACGATCGAGGACATACCAGACGTTGAACCGGTACCGGTCCGCGAGCGTCGTCACCACCGACGTGAGCGCCGCATGAAACGCGTCGAGCACCTCTTCCTCGTTGTAGACGGGAAGCACGACGTCAATCGTCTTCATCGGGCAGCCGCACGCTGCGCCTGAGTCCAGCGCACGGTCTCATGCAGCCCTTCGCCGATCCCGATCCGCGGCTCCCACGCCAGCTCCCGCCTGGCGCGCGAGATGTCGGCGACGACGTCGAAGACCTCCGCGGGCCGCTCCTCGCCCGTCGAGGCGAGCGGCTTCGGGTTGTCCAGCGCCGCGTTGATGACCCCGACGAGCTCGGGGATTCCCACAGAGCAGCCGCTGCCCGCATTGAAGACACCGGAAGTCTGCCGCGAAAGCGTCGCGATGAGCAGCGACACGAGGTCGCGCACGTGAATGAAGTCGCGCCGCGGACGAAGATCGCTGACCGTGATGCGGTCGGTGCCGGGGTCCAGCGCCTGCCGCACGAGAGTCGGTATCAGGAACCGCTCGTCCTGCCCTGGACCGTAGACGTTGAACGGTCTGATCACCGACGCCTGCACCGCGAACTGATCGGCGAAGTACGCGACGGCCGCTTCCGCCAGTATCTTGCTGTGGCTGTACGGGTTCAGCGGCGCAACGGGATGATCTTCGCGAATCGGCAGTCCGCGCGGGACGCCGTAGACGTACGAGCTGACGTAGGTCAGAGGAATCGTCCGCCGCCGGCACAGGTCCAGCACGTTGACGGTGCCGAGGACGTTCGCCTCGTAGAACGCCCGCGGATTCGTCCAGCTGTCCGGCACGAAGCTCCGGCCCGCAAGGTGCACGCAGTGGCCGATCTCCTTGCCCTGCAGCACGCACGTCGCGAGGTCGCCATCGGCGCGGCTGTGCGTCACGACGCGGCATCCCTGATCGCGCAGCGCCGCCACGAGGTGCGTGCCGACGAACCCGGTGGCGCCGGTGACCAGAATTCTGTCAGGCATCGCGGAGCAGCAATCCCCGCTGGCGCTCGAACTCGTCGACCGCCTGCGCGTAGTCGTCGGTCCTGCCGAGGTCGCGCCAGTATCCGTCGTGCCGCTTCACGTTCACGCGATCGCCACGAGCGAGCAGCGCGCCCATGAGATCGTCGAAGCCATACGGCCGTTGCGGCGGCACCAGCGCGAGCACCGACCTCTGGACAACGTAGACACCCATGCTCACGAGGTATCGCACTGAAGGCTTTTCCTCGAAGCCCACGAGCGTGCTCGCCGCGTCGGTCCGGAGAACGCCATAGTCGATCGTGTGCGTACGGTTCGAGGCAGCGATCGTGAAGACGCTGCCGCTCGCGGCGTGATGCCCGTAGAGATCGCGGAACCGCAGGTCCGTGAGGACATCCCCGTTCATCAGCAGAAACGTGTCCGGCAGATCGTCGATCAGGCAGAGCGGGGCGATCGTGCTCAGCGGCTGCGCTTCCAGCGAGTAATCGATGCGGACCTTCCACGCCTCGCCGTCCCCGAAGAACGCCTTGATCAGGTTGGCCTGATGGTTCACCGCCATCGTGATGTGGTCGAAACCCTCGAGCGCAAGTTGCCTGACGATGACCTCGAGGATCGGGTAATCGCCGAGCGGCATCAGC
>Ga0137394_10002275_pt1 | contig 14179 bp, 11 predicted proteins | sample czobulk116metaG_FD_108278 | JGI IMG/M metagenome (GOLD analysis project Ga0137394, IMG submission 108278) | Vadose zone soil microbial communities from Angelo Coast Range Reserve, California, USA - czobulk1.16 metaG | ecosystem: Environmental > Terrestrial > Soil > Vadose zone | place: USA...
GAGCGGCGGATCCTGGCGGTGCCCAGCGTGATCCGCTTCCTGAACGACGTCCGCGCGCGGTTCGGCCGCGCTCCGCTAGCGCTGGACGACGCGAAGGAGCCGCCGGGCTGATCGGAGCGGCTTCGGGCCAAGCGGAAGATCCTGGGCCTGAACTCGGCGAAGATCTACAAGCTGAAGACCGGCAACGTAGAGTTCGACCGCGAGTGCGGCTTCGACGACGACGACGATGACGATCGGGGCCACGGGCACGGCCGCGAGCCGCTCTACAAGCCGGTGCCGAGAAACTACCAGCAACTCCTCGACCCGGAGACGAAGCGGATCCTGGAGTTCCCCGCGAACTGGGTCCCCTGCAACATCAACGACGACGCAGCCGCGGACAGCTGCTCGAACCAGGAGTTCTCCTGGAACGACAACTTCACGAAGATGAAGAAGATGTACGTCGAGGCCGGAGGACGGCCGGATCACATTCGCAGGGGCTGGCTGCGAACGCGGCTGTAGCGGGTGACGGACACGGCGGGCGGTGGGGACAAGCACCGCCCGCCCGCATCGCTGGCGACTCGAGTTCGCGCGCGGCTCGGGCAAACCAGGGTGTGCGCTCAGACTTCCGTCTGCCCCGTCAGGGTGCTCTGAAAAAAACAGAAACAACCGGAAATCTGGATCGCGACAATCCAGCCTAGCGTCAGAAGGACGAAGGGCTGCTACGGATCTGCCCGATTCACGTTTGATGTCCGCGATCTGAGTCGCCGCGGCGGACCTCGGCAGTCGCTGGCGTAGGGTCATCTTTTCACGCGCGATTGAAGCGCGAATTGGAGGCCGCCGGACGCCGGGCTGGCCCGTCGCGCATTGACTCTGCGTTTCGCGCCGCCGTACGGCGATCCCACGCAGTCCCCTGCACGCGCTTCTCCAACCACCGGAGGAACTCATGTCGAAGTGGGCGCCGGACTCACGCGAGGCGGATTCCTGGTTCAGCGACGAGCAGTTGGAAAAACTGACGCCTGCGGACGCAGTGGACGATGGGCTCTACTCGCCCATCCCGACGCAGATGGTCTCCAACGGCGAGTACATGCCGGAGCCGCAAACCCACGAGCAGAAGAACGTCGAGGCGCGGCTGAAGGAGCTCGCGGATCACGCGTCGAAGAAGCTGGGGATCAGCCGGCGCCAGTTCATGACCTCCACGGGAGGCACGGCGGCTTCCTTCATTGCCATGAACGAGGTGTTCGGGAAGTTCTTCAAGGTGGACAAGGAGGAAATGTTCGAGCCGGAAGCGTTCGCGGCCAACTCTCCGCCCAAGGACTTGTTCGTCCTCGACGACCAGCTCCACATCGTCCGCTCCAGCCAGGCAGGAGCGGGCAGCTCCCTGCGCAACTGGGCGCGCGGCGGTCCGACGCTGCAAAACAGCACGGGTGGCCATCCCGACGAGCTGGGTGGGATCAATACGGGGTGGAACCCCGCGATGGCGAACGACCCCAATCTCCGTTCGAGCTGGCACCTGCCGAACTTCATCAAGTGGGTCTACCTGGACAGCCAGGTCACCGTCGGCCTGCTCACCAACAACAACAGCGCCGCGCTGCCGGACGGCACCGGCGGATCGCGCCCGCCCACGAACGTGTTCGAGTCCGAGGCTGCCGAAGGCCTCACGGCCGCGCAGACCATGGCGTCGCGCAACTTCATCAACCGCGTGGCCGGCTCGAGGCGCGCGCTCGGCCATGGGCAGCTCTATGTGGGAACGGCCAAGGCCAACCTCGATTACATGCGCTACCAGATCGAGGAGCTGAAGCCGGACGTCTGGAAGGGCTACAACATCGCCACCGTGGCGAAGCAGAAGGAAGACGCTCCCGATGCGCCAATGAAGCGTTGGCGGCTCGATGACGAGGCGGTGGCGTACCCGACCTACGAGCTGATCGACAGCTACGCGACCAAAGAGGTGATGAAGAAGTATCCCGGGTTCCGGACGCTGTGCGTGCACAAAGGACTGTCCACCAACGCGGGACGGGAGCCCGAGCTCGGCCACCCGATGGACATCCCGAAAGCGGCCACGGACTACCCGCACTTCAACTTCGCCATCTACCACGGCTGCATCCGGCCGGGATTCTGGGTGGAGAACGCCTACGCTGATATCCAGTCGGGACGCCTGCGCAACGGCCCCGGCGAATTCGACGTCGGGACGAATCTCAAGCACGGCGTGCCGGACATCCTCTGGAGCACGGAGTTCGCGTACCTCGCCCGGCCCTTCAAGAACGTGTTCGCGGAGATCGGGACCACCTTCGCCTCCTGCGTGATCACCTGGCCGACCGTCTGCGCGCACCTCTTCGGGCAATGGATGAAGATCATGGGCGAGGACCAGATCCTCTTCGGTTCGGACTCCGTCCACTACGGCTCGCCGCAATGGCAGATCGACGCGCTGTGGCGGTTCAGCATCCCGGACAGGATCCGCGAGCGCTGGGGCTATCCGGAGCTGGACGAGAAGGCCAAGCGCAAGATCCTCGGGGAGAACGCCGCGAGGCTGTACGGGTTGCCGACCAAGGCCCCCGGCCACGGCCGGGACGATGACGACCGCGAGGGCGGCCGCGGGCACGGGGGTGGCGATCTCTCGCAGATCTACAAGCCCGTCCCCCAAGACTACCAGCTGGCGCTGGCGGCGGATGCGGAGACCCGGCGGATCATGGAGTTCCGGCCAGATTGGACGCCCTGCTTCCTGCCCGGCGGGACCAACACCTGCCCGACCAACCCGCTTGCCATCAACGACAACTTCACCAAGATGCGGAAGGCGTACGCCGAGGCCGGCGGGCGGCCGGACAACATCCGCCGCGGCTGGCTGCGGACGCGGATCTGAGCCAGGCGCTGCCCCGCCGCAGGCGGGGCTCTGCGCCTATGCTTTTTCTGCGGCTACGCTTTTTCTGCGTGTTCCCGCGAGGCGGGTGGGCACCGTCCCGCCCGCCTCTTCTTTTGAGCCGGGATCACTCCTCGTCGAGAGGGATCTTCGTACACCCGGCGCGCATCGCGTCGAGGCGGGCCAGCAGCCTGCGCCGCAGCTCGAGGCTGGCGTGCTCCGCGGCGAGCTCCACCGCCTGCTCCTCGGCGCGGGTGGCTTCGGCGCAATTTCCGGAGAGCGCCAGGGCAGCGGCGAGCGTGTCGAGCACGGCGGCGCGGCCGGGAGCGAGCCCGGCGGCCTTGCGCGCGACCTCGACGGCCTCGGTGGCGCGGCCGTGGGTGAGATCGTGCCAGGCGAGCGCGTTCAGCACGGTGGCGTTCGACGGAGCGAGCGTGGCGGCGCGGACCAGCGCTTCGCGGCGCTCGTCCGGGTGGTCCGGGCCGACGGCGATGGCGAGCAGGATCTGCGCCCGGAAGTCCCGCGGCCGCTCCCGCGCCGACTGGCGGAGCCGATCGAGCGACGGCTGGCCGCTGGCGTTTTCGGCGAGCGCGGCCTGGACGGCGAGCGCGAGCGGGTTCAGGGGGTCGAGCCGCAGCGCCCGATCCAGCGCGGCCCGCGCCTCGGGAAGCTGTGCCCGGTCGCGCGGAATGCCGGGCGAGAGGAAGTAGAGCTCGGCGCGCAAGGCTTCCATCTCGGCCGCGGGGGTGCGACTCAGCTTCACTTCCCCCGTCCAGGGCGGCGGCCGCACCTCCCACACGCGGTACGACGGCGGACGCGCGCCGTCCACGGATTCCTGCAGCATCTGCCGGTAGGGCTCGGCTTGCTGCGCCAGGGCTTCCGCATCGAGGCCGGCGAAGGCTGCGGCGAACGCCGTCTGACCGGGCTCTCCCCGTCCACGCCGCCGGACGTAGTCGTCCAGCTCCGCCGGACGCTCGTTGGCGAGAAAGAACACCAGCAGCCATGACGCGCTCTGGAACGCGTAGCCGTCCTGCCCCGACATCAGCACGGCCTCGCGCGTAGTGGTGGAAAGGACGCGCCGGTAGTCGATCGTCTCGTGGTGCAGGCGCAGGAAGTGGAGGCGATCGAGGTTGGGCTCGCCGAGCAGATATCGATCCCCGGCCGCGTCGGAGCGCAGGGTCTCGAGGTAACAGGCCAGTCCCTCGAAGAACCAGCGCGGGTTCCTCGGCAGGAACGAGCCGTGCACCGCGTGCGCCAATTCGTGCTGGAGGATCGCGTCCCCGGCGCCCTCGCGGTCGGCGGTCATCACCAACATCGGCTCTCCGAAGAGATCGACGGGCTGGTAGAGGGCGCTCATCCCCGGGCTGGCGAACTGGTGCAGGCGTCCGGATGAGGCGAACTGGAGGATGCGAAGCTTCTCGGCCGGCAAGCTCTCGCCGCGCCACGAGCCGGCGGTGAGCGCGCCGCGGACGTTTTCCATCCGGGCCAGGGTCTTGCGCGCGTCGGGCTCGGGAAGCTCGGTGAGCAGGACGTAGTGCGCGCTCTCCAGCTCGAGGAAACCGGAGTCGGAGGCGGATGGATTGCGGCCGTGCGCGCAGGCGCAGGCGAGCAAGAGGACAGCAGCACGCGAGCGGCGCATCGAGCCCTATGTCCTGCGCGCCGGCGCGGAAACGCCGGTGGAGAGAAGCTCGCGCGCGGCGTCCACGGCCTCCTTCGTCCCGGCGAGAGCGAGCACGTCGTCGGTCATCAGGATCTCCTGCCCGGTCGGCACCAGCACCTCCTCGCCGCGGCGGGCGATGGCGAGCACCGTGGCGCCGGTGACGCCGCGGAGATTGAGGCTCGCCAGGGTCTTGCCGACGGCGGGGCTGCCGTTGGAGAGCGTGAAGCGGGTGGGAGAGCCCAGGCCAGGGAGCATCTTTCCGATGTCCTGTTCCGGGGTCGTGTCTCGAGCAGGCGCTCCGCGCGCCTGTGAGAACGCTGCGGCCATCACCTGGGCTCCGGCGCGCACATGCCCCTGGAGCTGCGTGACTGAAGCCCAGAGCCGGATGGCGAGGAAAACAAATGCTGCTGCGAACAGCAAAAGCGTCGGCAAGAGCGGGAGGAAGCCACGCGCGATTGCGAAGAGCGGCAGCCCGAGCGCGACGGCGGCTGCGAGTTGGAGCGCGACGATCAGCGCTTTGCGAGGGGCGGCCGCGAGGTCCACCTTGCCCGGCGCGCCGGCGGGCATCACCTCTCCGGCGAGAGCGACGGCGAGCGCACCGACCAGGCGGACGATGCCCACCAGGAAGGGTGCGGCCAGCGCGGCCGCCGCGGCGATCACGAAGAACTCGGCGGCGCGCGACCCGAGGCCGGTCGCGGACCGCAGCCAGACCACGGCGTCCGAGAAGAAGCGGGCGGACACGATCACGATGCCGGAGAGGAGCAGCGCATCGAGGAGGAGCAGGCGGACCACCCGCTGTGCCCGCGTCCGGCGTGGCCCGGGCGCGCGCAGGCCGTCGATCCAGGAGCCATAGAGCGCCACGAAGGTCTGCAGCGCGTGGGGCAGCTTGCGGTCGACCCAGGCCGCGGCCGGCCCGGAGGCGCGGATCATCCACGGGGTGGTGAGCGTGGTCACCGCCGAGACGCTCACCGCCAGCGGGTAGATGAAGTCCCGCACCATGCCGGTCGAGATGCCCAGGGCGGCGATGATGAACGAGAGCTCGCCGATCTGCGCCAGGCTCATGCTGGCCGCGATGGACGTGCGCACGCCGGCTCCGGTCAGGAATGCGGGGACGGAGACACCGATGATCCGGCCGGCGATCACCACGGCCGAGAGCACCAGGATGGGCAGCCAGTTGGCGCGCACCAGCGCCGGGTCGATCAGCATCCCCACCGAGACGAAGAACACGGCCGCGAACAGATCGCGGACCGGCTCGAGCAGGTGCTCGATGCGCGCGCCCTCGCCGGATTCGGCGACCAGCGCGCCGGCGAGGAAGGCGCCCAGCGCGACGGAGTAGCCGAAGCGCTGCGCGAGCAGGGCGAGCGCGAAGCAGATGCCGACGCAGGCGACCGTCGTGGTCTCCGGCCGGTCCAGCCGGAGGATGGCGCGCACCAGCCGAGGAATCACCAAGAGGCCGGCGCCCACCACGATGGCCGTGAACAGCGCCAGCCGGGCCGCCGCCACTCCGAGCTGTGGAGCGGAGAATGTGCCCGCCACCGAGATGGTGGTGAGCGCGGCCAGGAGCAGGATGGCGATCAGGTCCTCGACGATCAGCACCGCCAGCACCAGCTCTCGGACCCGACCGCCGATGCGCAGCTCGTTGAAGGCCTTGGCGATGATGGTGGTGCTGGAGATGGCGATCAACGCCCCGGCGTACAGACTCTCCCAGGCGGACCAGCCGAACAGCCGGCCCGTCAGATCGCCGAGGATGACCATCACGCTGATCTCGACCAGCGCGACGATGCCGGCGGAGACTCCCACCCGCAGGAGCTTGCCAAAAGAAAACTCGAGCCCGATGCTGAAGAGCAGCAGGATCACGCCGAGCTCGGAAAGGCCTTCGATGATCTCCCGGTCGGCGACCAGCGGGACCGGGACGTGCGGTCCGACCACCAGCCCGGCCAGGATGTAGCCCAGCACCACCGGCTGGCGGAGCCGCTGGAAGAGGACGGTCGTGACCGCCGCAACGCAAAGGACCGTGGCAAGGTTGATCAGGAACTGGTTTGCGTTGTGGTCCATGCGGCGCGCAGAGTAACGCAGGCCGCGTGCGCTAGACTGTCCGAATGCCGAGGATCGCGGACCGGGTCGGGGCGCTGGGGACCGAGACGGCGCTCGACGTGCTGGTGAAGGCGCGGGCGGTGGAGGCGCGGGGGCGGAAGGTGATCCACCTGGAGGTGGGCGAGCCGGACTTTCCGACGCCAGAGCACATCGTCGAGGCCGGCATCCGGGCGCTGCGGGAAGGGAAGACGCGCTACGGCGCGCCCTCGGGCCTGCCGGCGCTGCGCGAGGCGATCTGCGAGGAGCTGTCCGCACGAGGAGTGGACGGAGCGCATCCGGATCGCGTGCTGGTCGCGCCCGGCGCGAAGCCCATTCTCCTCTATGGGTTCCTGGCGACGCTCTCGCCCGGCGACGAGGTGCTGATCCCGGATCCGGGGTTCCCCATCTATGCCTCGGTGGTGCGCTTCTGCGGCGCGGTCCCCGTGTCCATCCCGCCCCGGCTCGAAGAGGGCCGGGCGCTGGACCTCGACGCGGTGGAGAAGGCGATCACGCCGCGGACGCGGATGATCGTCTTCAACTCGCCTTCGAACCCGACCGGCGCGGTGGTGCCGGAGGCCGATCTGCGCCGGCTGGCGCAGCTGGCGCAGCGGCACGATCTGTGGGTGATGGCGGACGAGATCTACCGCCGCATCCGCTACGGAGCGGAGGTGCGCTCGATCGCGACGCTGCCCGGGATGACCGATCGGACCATCCTCGCCGATGGCTTCTCCAAGGCATACGCGATGACCGGCTGGCGGCTCGGGTGGGGCCTCTTTCCCGCCGCCCTGGCGCCGCACGCCGTGCGGCTGATGATCAACTCGAACACCTGCACGGCGGCGTTCGTGCAGGAAGCCGGGCTGGCCGCGCTGCGCGGACCGCAGGACGTGGTGGACGAAATGGTGGCGAAGTTCCGGACGCGTCGCGACGCGATCGTCGGCCGCCTGGCGCGCATCCCCGGAGTCCGGTGCCATGCACCGGCCGGGGCGTTCTATGCGTTTCCGGACGTCCGGGGGTTGCCGCTGCCGGCGGCAGCGCTGGCGGATCGGCTCCTGGAAGAGGAGGCGGTCGCGCTACTCGACGGGCTCGGGTTCGGTGCGGGAGGATCGGGTCACCTGAGGATTTCGTTCGCTTCCTCCTTGGAAAGCCTGGAGGAGGCCGCGGACCGGTTCGCGCGGTTGGTGGGGCGGCTGTAAGGCCGGCTCGCCCCGGGGCGAGCGCAAAATGGACTGGGACGAGCGCAGAATCGGACCAGGCTGGTCCGAAGACGAGACCGGACCAAGTTTCAGCCTGTTCCGCGCCCCCTCCCCCGCCTCGCGAACGGCCGCCACGCTTTCTCCAGCTCGCGCGCCACCGCGTCCGGGATGCGCGTCCCCGACACCTGCGTGTCCCAGTACATCCGCGCCAGCACGCCATGCGACAGCGCCTCCCGCGGCAGGATCGCCCCCCCTTCCGCGTCGAGCAGCACGTCGAGAGACACGTCGAAGTAGTTGCAGGGCACCCCCGCCCGCCGCCAGCCGGGGCCTTCGTACCAGTCGCTGGTCGCCCACCCGGACGCCACGATCCCTCGCGGCTCCACGCCCTGGCGGAGCAGGAAGATGCGGTCTCCCCGCCGGACCTGCTTGCTGCGCGCGCAGCTCCAGTCCGTCTCCAGGGAACCCGCCCTGCGCACGCGCGCGACGTCCCGGCGCAGGTCGCTCCAGGCGTAGACGCGGGGGTTCCAGGTGATCAGGAACGTGCGGTGCACTCAGCCGCATCTTGCCGCGCCCGGAGCCGCTCGTGCAGGCGAATCCGCAGGACCTTGCCCGCGGCGCTCTTCGGCAGATCCGGCACCACCTCGACCAGCTTGGGCCGCAAGGCCAGAGGCAGGCTCGCCGCTGCGAACGCCCCCAGCCGCTCGGCCACGGTGGGATCGCGCGGATCCCGCGGCACCACGAAGGCCGCTGCCGCCTCGCCCATCACCTCGTCCGGCACGCCGATCACCGCGGCCTCCACGATGTCCGGGAACGCCAGCAGCGCCTCCTCGAAACGCTCCGCGCTGGTCCGCGTGCCGCCGCACTTGAGGAAGCTCTTCGCCCGGCCCAGCACGGTCAGGTATCCGTCGGCATCCACCGTCGCCAGATCGCCGGTGCGCAGGCGGCCGTCCACGAACGTCGCGGCGGTCTCGGCCGGGTCCTGGAAGTAGCCGCGTGCGATGTTGTCACCCTCGGCGACGATCTCGCCCACCTCGCCCGGAGCGACCGGCACTCCCCGCTCGTTCAGCACACGCAGCGTGACGCCCGGAATGCCCTTCCCGATGCTTCCCGGCCGCCGGTCCACCTCGGAGGGGGGCAGCACGGACAAGCGCGCTGTGGCCTCGGTGGCGCCGTACATCACGTAGAGCCGCACGCCGGGCTTCGCCTCGCGCAGCTCGCGGACGAACGGTTCCTGCAGCTTTCCTCCCGCCTGCTGCATCCAGCGCAGGTCCGGCAGCTCCATCTGCTTGAACCGCGATTTGCGCAGGAGGATCTGGTAGTGGCTCGGGACTCCCGCGAATCCCGTGCAGCGCGTCTCGACCATCCGCTGCAGCACCTTGTCGGGAAAGAGGAACCGCTTGTCGATCACCAGCGTCCCGCCCACCGCCAGGTGCGTGTGGAGCACGGAAGCGCCGAACGAATAGTGGAAGGGCAGGACCGCCATCGCCCGATCGGCCGCGGTCAGGCCGAGCGCCTGCAGGATCGACTCCGTGTTCGCGATGAAGTTGCGGTGTGAGAGCATCACGCCGCGAGGCTTGCCCGTGGATCCAGAGCTGAAGAGGATGGCCGCCAGGTCCTCGCCGCCGCCGCGCGACGGCACGATTCGGTCCGAAAAAGCCAGCAGGTCGCGAAAGCTCGACATCGTTGCCTGCGCAAACGGCGCTGCCGCGATGGGCTCGTCCAGGACGACGTGCGCCGGCTGCTTCAGCCACCGGGCGCAGCCCGCCGCCATGCGCGCCTCGATGAAGGCAAACCGCATCCGGGTCTGCTCCGCCATGGCCTGGCAGTCCGCCGGCGAGAGCCCCTGCGAGACGGGGACCGCCACGCAGCCGGCGCGTATCGCGCCCAGCCACGCGGCCACCCAGAACGGCGAATTGTCCGCGACGATGCCGACGCACTCTCCGGACTCCGCGCCCGACCGCAGCAGGAACGCGGAGACCACCGACACCGCGGAGGAGAGCTCCGCATACGACTGCTCCGCCTCGAGCGTGAGCAGCGCGGGCCGCGTGCCCGGCCTGCCCGAGAGCAGCCGGTCGGCGAGGTTCACGACGGCCCGGCGCCCCGGAGGCGGAGGATCTCCTCGATGGTCGCGAGGCTGTCCATCTTCGCGATGTCCTCCCGCTCGAACTCGACCTTGAACTCCTCCTGCAGCGCCTCGACCAGCGCGAGGTGACCGAACGAGTCCCACGCCTCGATCTCTGCGGGCGACGCCGTCGACGGCAACTCTGCCGGATCCACCTGGAACACCTGCCCAAACACCGCCTTGATCCGCTGCTGAACCATCTCTCCCTCCCAGAAGGCCGCCCGCGGCGGCCGGACCTACGCGCTCAGCGCGCCCTCGACGTCGCGAGCAGGGGGAAGATCGTCTCGCACCCCCGTTCCCTCGCCGAGATAGATGAAATCGCCGCTGCCGCGGCGCGAGATGACCATCCCCGGAATCCCCAGCACCACGCCGTTCTCCGGCACGTCTTCCGTCACCACCGAGTTGGCGCAGATGGCCGCTCCATCCGCGACGCGCAGCGGACCGATCACCTTTGCCCCGGAGCCCAGGTACACGCGCTTCCCGATCGTGGGCGCGTTCTCCTCCGGCCGCGGACCGGTCCCTTCGATGGTCACCATCTGGCTGACCGAGCAATTCCTGCCGATGCGCACGCCCGGCCCGATGCGCAGCGAGACGAAGTGGCCGACGTAGAAGCCGGGCTCGATCCGCGCGTCCACGTCGATGGAGATCGAGGTGAAGACGCCGAGCAGGACCTCCGCGAGGCGGTACAGCGCCCAGAGCAGCGGCGCGCCGACCGCCGGCGGCGCCGTCTTCAGCCTCCGGCCGAAGCGGTAGACTGCCATCGCCCACGAGGCGTCCAGCGTGAGCGCATACCGCAGCCGCTTCAGCGCGCTGGCGCCGGAGTAGTACACGAGATGGCGATCGAGGTCCGCGAGATACGCGGGCCAGAAGAGCTCCGCTTCCATTTCCGTCTCCTTCCGGCGAGGCCGATCGAATCGCTGCGGCGCGGGAACGCGGATGGTCGCCGCCGGCACCTGCCGCGGCGGAACGCCAGCCCATCTGCCCGCCCTGGGGAGCGAGCGCCCGACCAGCGTGTTGGCGGCGATCACGGAGCCGTCCGGAATCCGCAGCGGCCCCACTGCAGAGGCGCCGGGGGCCATCACCACGTTCTCGCCCAGCTCGGGATGTCCGCGCGCGCCGGGACGTCCGCCGACCCCCAGCGTGTTCCCGCCGTGGAGCATCGATCCGCGCCCGATCCGCGAGCCGAGAGAGACGAAGACCTCCCCGCGCGGCGCGATCCACACCTCACCTTCGATCCGCGACCGGCGGTTGAGGCTGGTCTTGGTGATCAGCCGTCCGATCTCGAACGCGACCACGTACAGCATCCGCAGCGGCAGCGTCTGCGGTCCGCGCGGGAGCGTGTAGACCCACCGGCCGAAGCGGTAGATGGCCAGGCCCCAGAAGGCGCGGGAGGCGAGCAGCAGGCGCACGCGTGCGGGCAGCCCCTGCGCGCCGTGCACCTTGCAGAAGTGTGCAAAATCGGAACGGACGCCCCGCCATCCGTTCGGAACTGAAGCCTCGCCCGCCACCTTCCTGCCCTCCGCTCGCCGGTAGGGTAGGTATCCGGCAGCAGGCAGGCTAGGCGCTGTCGCCGAAGGCGACATTGCGCATACGCTTTTTCTGCTGTTCCCGCGAAGGCGGGAACACGCTTGAGCCGCGGCGCTGTGTTCAGCTCTGGACGCCCGGCTTCTGCGGAAACCCGAGCCGCGAGAGAACCTTCATCATGTCCTCCAGCGCCACGGGGTCCTCGATCGTCGCGGGCATCGCGTACTGGATGCCGTCAGCGATCTTGCGGATGGTGCCTCGCAGGATCTTCCCCGACCGCGTCTTCGGCAGCTTTCCGACCACCGCGGCCTGCTTGAAGCACGCCACCGGCCCGATCCGCTCGCGGACCAGGTCGATCAGTTCCTGCACCACCTGCTTCTCCTCGCGCTGGACGCCGGCCTTGAGCACCACGAAGCCCACCGGCACCTCGCCCTTGAGCCCGTCGTTCACCCCGACCACCGCGCACTCGGCCACGTCCTTGTGCGAGGCGAGCACCTCCTCCATCGCTCCGGTAGAGAGGCGGTGGCCGGCGACGTTGATCACGTCGTCGATCCGGCCCATGATCGAGAGGTAGCCGTCCTGGTCGAAGAACCCGCCGTCGCCGGTCAGGTAGTACCCGGGATAGCGCGTCAGGTACGCGCTCTCGAAGGTGGCGTCGTCCTCGTAGAGCGTCGGCAGACATCCCGGCGGAAGCGGCAGCTTGATGGCGATGACGCCATTCTGCCCGCGCGGCACGTCTTGCCCCGACTCGTCCAGCACGCGCACGTCGTAGCCCGGCACCGGCTTGGTGGCGGAGCCCGGCTTCACCTGGAAGCCCTGGATCCCGAGCGGGTTGGCGCAGATGGGCCAGCCGGTCTCCGTCTGCCACCAGTGGTCCACCACCGGGATGCGCAGCTTCTGCTGCGCCCACTGCAGCGTCTCGGGATCGCAGCGCTCGCCGGCGAGGAAGAGCGCGCGCAAGGTCTTCGTCGGCTGGTGCTGCTGGATGAACTTTCCGTCCGGATCCTCGCGGCGGATGGCGCGGAACGCCGTCGGAGCCGTGAACAGCGTCCGGATGCCGTGCTGCGAGATCACCCGCCAGAACGCGCCGGCGTCCGGCGTGCCCACCGGCTTGCCCTCGTAGAGGATGGTGGTGTTCCCGTGCAAGAGCGGCGCGTAGATGATGTACGAGTGCCCGACCACCCAGCCGATGTCGCTGGCCGCCCAGTAGGGCTCGCCCGGCTTCGCGTCGAAGATCGCGTGCATGCTGTACTTGAGCGCCACCGCATGGCCGCCGTTGTCCCGCACGATCCCCTTGGGCCGCCCCGTGGTCCCGCTGGTGTAGAGCACGTAGAGAGGATCGTTCGCGGAGACCGGCACGCACGCCGCCGGCTCGGCCCCCGCCACGGCCTCGTTCCAGTCCAGGTCGCGACCCGGCTGCAGTTCGGCCGCGAGCTGCGGCCGCTGCAGCACGACCACCTTGTCGGGCTTGTGCTTCGAGAGCGAGATGGCCTTGTCCACCATCGGCTTGTACGGCACGGTCCGGCCGGGCTCGATCCCGCACGAGCCGCAGACGATCACCTTGGGCCTCGCATGCTCGATGCGCGCCGCAAGCTCGTGCGCGGCAAATCCGCCGAACACCACCGAGTGCACCGCGCCGAGCCGCGCGCAGGCGAGCATGGCGATGACCGCCTGCGGGATCATCGGCATGTAGATGACGACCCGGTCGCCCTTCGTAACGCCGAGCCGCCGCAGCGCCCCGGCGAAGCGCGCCGTCTCCTGCAACAGCTCGCGGTACGTGTACTTCATCGTCTGGTTCGTGACCGCGCTGTCCCAGACCAGCGCAAGCTGCTCGGCACGGCCCGACTCGACGTGCACGTCGAGCGCGTTCTCGCAGGTGTTCAGCTCGCCGCCCTCGAACCAGCGCGGCCGTTTCGGATCCTCCCGGTCCAGCACGCGCTCCCACGGCTTGCGCCACCGCAGCGCGCGCGCCGCATCGCCCCAGAAGCCTTCCGGGTCCTGCAGCGACCGGCGATACACTTCCTCGTAGCGGCCCATGGCGCCTCCGATCGGGGCAGGGATCGTGGACGGAGCCGGGTCCGGAAATCAAGCCTCTACGACTCTGCGAATCGTAGCGGGCCAGGCCGTGCGCTCCAGAGGGAAGAGCCTTGGCACGAGGGGTGAAATGGCCCTCCCGCAACGGAGGAATGCCATGACCACCCTGGGAAAGACCCTGTTCATCTCCTTGAGCCTGGCCACGCTGATCGGGGGCACCCTGCTCCTGCGGAGCAAGCCGGAGCCCTCGCCCGCCCCTGTGGGAACCCTCAGCCCCGCGCAGATGGCCGAGCTGAAGCCCGCGCCGAAGCCGGCCGAGCCGCCGAAGGCCGTAACCGCGCCGGACGCCGGCAACTCGACCCTGCCGCCGGAGCCCGACATCGAGGACGGCAGCGGTTCTTGAGCGAAAAATCGACGCCCAGGGGGCCCGCCGGTACGGTGGCCCCATGGACGATCGCCGCAAGTTCCAGCGCGTGAACGCCCCGGTATTCTGTCGCCCGGTGGGATACCCGCTCTTCGGTCGCCGCCGGGCGCTCGACGTCAGCCTCGGCGGCCTCCGGATCTATGCGGACGATCCGCCCGAGACCGGCGACCGGCTGGAGCTGGAGCTGTATTTGCCCGACCAGACCGAGCTGACCTGCATCGTCGAGGTGGTCTGGATCGACGATCTTCCGGAGGGCTCGCCTGCGCGGCACGACGTGGGCGTGAAGTTCGTGACCATCCACCCGGACGATCGCGAGCGC
>Ga0137394_10002278_pt1 | contig 14175 bp, 12 predicted proteins | sample czobulk116metaG_FD_108278 | JGI IMG/M metagenome (GOLD analysis project Ga0137394, IMG submission 108278) | Vadose zone soil microbial communities from Angelo Coast Range Reserve, California, USA - czobulk1.16 metaG | ecosystem: Environmental > Terrestrial > Soil > Vadose zone | place: USA...
ACTCGACGACGCGGCGGCTCGAGTCGACCGCGAGCAGTCGCCCGGAGGTGGTCTGGAACGGCACCCCGAGGGCCCGCGCGATCGAGCCGTCCCCCGTCGCGCCCGCGGGCGGGCCGCCGGCCGCCGCGTCCGCGGCCGGGCTCGGCCAGAACTCCCGGTTGTCGCGGCCCACCAGCTGCGCCCGCGAGAGCCCGGACAGGTCGCAGTCGGCGCGATTGCAGTCGATGATCCGCTGGGCGTCCACGTTCACCACCCGCACCGCGTCGGTGGCGTCGTCGAGCACCGCGCGAAAGCGCTCCCGCTCCTGGGCGAGCGCCCGCCGCTCGACGATGCTCGCCATCAGGAGCGCCATGGCCGGGATCCCGACCGCGATCAGGGCCAGGTAGGACGGCCACACCCGCGCGAAGAGGGTGCGGCCGCGCTCCCCGAGGAGGCCGAAGCCGCCGAAGGTGATGAAGAACGTGGCCACCGCCAGCACGAACGCGTGGCGGAAGCGGACCTTCTCGGCGACCGCGGCCCAGCAGTGGACAAGGCCCGCCGCGGCCGCCACCGCGAGCAGGGTGATCACGCCCGCGGCCGCTCCGCTCCCGCCGAGCCAGACTCGGTACGCCGACGCGGTGAGCGCCGCGATGAGGCCCGCCCAGCCGCCCTCGAACAGCCCGATGATCGCCACCGGGACCACGCGGGCGTCCACGAAGACGCCCTCGACGGTCTGGATGCGGGAGATCATGAGAATGACCGCGAGCCCGCCCCAGCCCAGGCCCATCACCACGATCCAGAGCGGGCGCCGGGGCGGATCGTCCGGAGCGAACCAGCCGTAGGCGAGCGAGTAGAACAGGAGGCCCGAGACCACCGTGCCGGTCGCCTCCAGCAGGTGGTGATAGTCCATCACCCCCGCCCGGACGCGGAGCGGCCGTTCGGCCGGGGCAGGAGATCGCGGAGGAACTTGCCGGTATAGGAGCCGCTCACCTGCGCGATCTGCTCGGGCGTGCCCTCGGCGACCAGCTCGCCGCCCGCCTCGCCACCCTCGGGGCCCAGATCCACCACCCAGTCGGCGGTCTTGATCACGTCGAGGTGGTGCTCGACCACCAGCACCGTGTTGCCCGCGTCGACCAGGCGATTCAGGACGAGGAGCAGCTTGCGGATGTCGTCGAGGTGAAGCCCGGTGGTCGGCTCGTCCAGGATGAAGAGGTGATCGGTGGTGAGCCGCGCGGACAGCTCGGCCGCGATCTTGAGCCGCTGGGCCTCGCCGCCGGACAGGGTGGTGGCGGGCTGGCCGAGGCGCAGGTAGCCGAGCCCCACCTCGCGGAGGATCTTGAGCCGCCGCTGCAGCACCGGCTCGGACGCGAAGAAGTCGACCGCCTCGTCCACCGTGAGCTGGAGCACCTGGCTGATGTCGCGGTTCTTGTAGGTGACCTGCAGGACGTCGGGGCGATAGCGGCGGCCCTCGCACTCCTGGCAGGTCACGTAGACGTCCTCCACGAAGTACATCTCGAGCTTCTGGAACCCGTCGCCCTCGCAGGTGTCGCAGCGCCCGCCTGGCACGTTGAACGAGAAGGCGCCGGGTCCGAGCCCCAGGGTGTGGGCGCGCGGCAGGGCCGCGAAGAGCCGGCGGATCTCGTCGAAGGCCTTCACGTAGGTGACCGGGTTGGAGCGCGGGGTGCGCCCGATGGGCTCCTGGTCGATGAGCCGGATCCCCTTCAGGTGCTGCAGCCCGCGCAGCTCGTCGTGGGCGCCCGGCACCGCGAAGTCCGCCTTGAAGTGGCGCGCCACCGCCCGGTAGAGCGTGTCGTGCACCAGGGTGGACTTCCCGGAGCCCGAGACCCCGGTGACGCAGGTGAGCGTGTTGAGCGGGATCTTCACGGTGAGGTTCTTCAGGTTGTTCGCGCGCGCGCCCGCCAGCACGAGGGCGCGCCGGCCCGGCCGCCGGCTGAGCGGCAGGGCGATGGTGTCGCGGCCGCTCATGTAGCGAGCGGTCAGCGAGCGCGGATCCCGGCGGAATTCGTCCTGGGTGCCCGCGAAGACGACGCGGCCGCCCCGCTCGCCCGAGCCGGGGCCCATCTCGATCAGGTAGTCGGCCACCTCGATGAGGGCGCGATCGTGCTCGACCATCACCACCGTGTTGCCGCCGGAGGCGAGCTCGCGGCAGAGCTCGGCGAGCCGGGCGGTGTCCCGCGGGTGCAGGCCGATCGACGGCTCGTCGAGCACGTAGAGGGTGCCGGTGAGCTGGGCCCCGAGCTGGTTGGCGAGGTTGATCCGCTGCGCTTCGCCCCCCGACAGGGTGCGCGTCTGCCGCGCGAGGGTGAGGTAGCCGAGGCCGACCCGGAGCAGGAACGAGAGCTTGGCGCGCAGCAGCTTGAGCACGTCGCGCGCCACGGTGGCCTCCCACTCGGTGAGGGAGAGGCTCGCGAAGAGCGCGTCGAGCTCCTCCACCGTCTTGAGCCCGAAGTCGGCCACGCTGGCCCCCGCCACCCGCACCGCGAGGGCCTCCGGGCGCAGCCGCCGACCCTCGCAGCGCGGGCAGGGCGACTGGCTGCGGTAGCGCGAGAGGAAGACCCGGACGTGCAGCTTGTACCGGTAGGACTCGACCTCCTCGAAGAAGCCGCGGATCCCGGTGAGCCCGCCGCCGCCGTCGTACACCCAGCGCCGATCCTCCTCGGGCAGCGCCGCGTACGGCACCGTCGCGTCGACCCCACGCTTCTTGGCCGCCTTCAGGAGCTGCTTCTGGTACCAGCGGCCGGAAGGATGCGACCACGGCTCCACCGCGCCGTCGGCCAGGCTGAGGGTCTGATCCGGCACCACCCGGGCCTCGTCGTAGCGCAGTACGTTGCCGAAGCCCTTGCACTCCGGGCAGGCGCCGAGCGGGTGGTTGAACGAGAAGAGCAGCGGCTGGGGGCGGGTCAGGGCGACTCCGCAGGCCGGGCAGTGGAAGTCGCGGCTGACCGGGACCGCGCCGCGCTCGAGCAGATCCACCGAGGCGCGGCCCTCCCCCTCGGCCAGTGCGGTCTCGAGCGAGTCGGTGATGCGCCGCCGGCTGTCCGGACCGATCACCACCCGGTCCAGCACCACCGCGAGGCGCGCGGGATCGAGGTCGGCGGGAATACGGTCCGGCCGGCTCTGGACCTCGGCCAGGTCCAGCACCAGGTCGCCCGCCTTCACGCGCGCGAAGCCGCGCTGGAGCAGCGTCGCGAAGAGCGCGCGGGGATCGCGGGCGGGGTCCGCGGGCAGGGGAAAGCAGATCATCCCCCGGGCGCCCGGGTGATCGCGCAGCAGGGCGTCGGCCACCTGGTCGGCGGAGTCGCTCCGCGCCTCGGCCCCGCAGGTCGGGCAGTGGACCCGGCCGATCTTGGCGAAGAGGAGGCGGAGGTAGTCGTGCAGCTCGGTCGCGGTGCCCACGGTGGACCGCGCGGTCCGCACCGGGTTCTTCTGCTCGAGCGCGATGGCGGGACGGATGTGCTCGATCCGGTCCACGTCGGGCCGGTCGAGCCGCTCCAGGAACATGCGCGCGTATGTCGAGAGCGACTCGATGTAGCGCCACTGGCCTTCCGCGAAGAGCGTGTCGAACGCGAGGGACGACTTGCCCGAGCCCGAGACCCCGGTGATCACGGTGAGCCGGTCGTGGGGGATGTCGACGGAGACGTTCTTCAGGTTGTTCTGCCGGGCTCCCTCGATGCGGAGCCACACCGGCTGGGACATTCGAGCGCTCCTCCTGAGATGGAAAGTCTACTCGACGGGCCGAGGGCCTTCAATAGCGAGCGTCCCGACCGCGCGTCCCTCTTGACAGCGGCCCGCCCCGCCTCGACCGGCGCCCCGGTGAGATCCTCGCGGAGGCCTACGGGCTCGCGGTGGAGGACGCGGAATGACCGCCGCGATCCGGCTGGGCGACGTCGTCAACTTCTTCGAGTGCGAGAAGATCCGCGAGGACCGCCGCCGGCAGGTGATCGCGCTGAAGGAGCGGCGCCGCGTGGAGGTGGGACCCTACCTCTCGTTCGTGTTCGAGAACCGGGAGACGCTGCTCTTCCAGATCCAGGAGATGTGCCGGGCCGAGCGCATCATCGACGACGCCAAGATCCAGGAGGAGATCGACAAGCCGGTGCTGGACCGGTTCATGGGCATCGACACCGGCCGACACGTCTGGTTCGAGGTCGGGGCGGGGCTGACGGTTCCGGGCTCGTTCGAGGCCGGCCACTCCGACGAGGAGAAGGGCAAGCTGGCCGCGGTCCACTTCGTGCGGTTCGCGGTCTCCCGGGAGGCGGCACGGTCGTTCCGCGACTCCGAGGTCCATCTGGTGGTGGACCACCCGACGGCGCGCGCGCGCCCGACTCTCCGACGAGGCCAAGGCCGAGCTGCTGACCGACCTGACCCCCTGACGGGCGCGCGCGGCGCCGCGAACTTCGCCTACTGCATGATCATGAACCAGATGTAGTAGACGAGGGTCAGGACGAAGCCGAACCAAAGGGTGCCCTTGACGGTGGCGAGCGGCTTCGCCGCGCCCTTGCCCGGGGTGCCCACCAGCGCGTTGATCTCCACCAGCACCATGATCGCGAGCGCCACGATCCAGAAGAGGAGGCCGGACTTCCCCACCGTCAGCCCGGCCAGATGGCTCGCCGACCCCATGAAGAACAGCATCGGGACGGACAGCACGACGTTGGTGCGGGAGGCGAGTCCCCCGCGCGCGCCGGCCGCGGCGGCCGCCGGATTGGCCGGCTTCCCGGCCGCGGTGTCGAGCGCGTTCTGGATCACGATCTTGTTCTTGGGCCAGATCAGGAACCACACGTTGCCCCACATGATCGACCCGAGGAGGGCGCCCAGCAGGATCTTCCAGGTGCCCGGGTCCTGGATCCCGCGGATCCCGATCCAGTAGTGCAGGAGGTAGAGCCAGCCGGACAGGAACGTGATCATGGCGCCCCACCGGAACCACCACATCACGCGCGGTAGCAGCTTCTGCTGAGCTCCCGAGCGCACCCCCGGCTCGGTCTCGGCGAAGAACGGGACCTGGGCGAAATTGAGATAGTAGAGCAGGCCGATCCAGGTGATACCCGCCAGGAAGTGGATCCATCGCAAGAGGAACAGCCATCCTTCGGTGCTCATCAGCGCCATCGTCACCCTCCCGGGAGGCCTGCGGGTCAGGAACTGCGGCTAGCCCTCGTCCTCAGCGTCGTCTTCGACTTCCGCCGCGTCGTCGTCATCGTCGTCGTCATCGTCTAGGTCGTCGTCTTCGAAATCGTCGTCGTCGTCGAAGTCGTCGTCCTCGTCGTCGATGTCATCGTCCTCGTCGAGATCGTCGTCGTCCTCCTTGTCCTCTTCGTCCTCTTCCTTGTCGTCCTTGTCGGCCAGGCCGATCGGCGTCTGCTCGTCTTCTTCGATCCAGGGGCGATTCCCGAGGCGAATCATGCGACATCCTCCCGACGTAAAGCTCGTTACGCTGGGCGGGATTATAACAAAGGGGTCTTGCGTGTCCACGCCAATTTGGCCTCTCGGAGCTACTTATCCACTTATCCCCAGCCGTCCACAACACGAGAATTGCACGTCCTGATGCGGGCCCGCGGGCGCCGCATCACGAACGAGCAAGCCTGGCGCGGCGCCGGCGCGCCGCCACACGCGGTCGCCTGATCCGACGCGGTGATTCGCGCGCGCGTGCGTGTCCTCCCGCATTTCCACGGCTCGCGCCGGCGCTTGACGACGTCGCGCCGCGACGCCTACGATGCGCGGGACGCCGTGTAGCGTCACGAGGAGACCACCGCATGCCGCTGTTCGCCGTCGAGCGTGACCTGAGTCGGATACCGCCGGAGCGCTTCCGGACCGAGTTGAAGGGTCTCGTGAGCGCATGCGCGCGGCTGAAGGGAGCCGGGAAGCAGGTTCGCTACATCAGCAGCGCGGTCTTCCCGGCGGAGGCGCGGGGGCTGTGTCTGTTTGGCGCGGAGCAGCCGCAGTGGATCCACGAGGCGAACGAGGCGGCCGGCCTGCCCTACTCGCGGATCTTCGCGGTGCTCGACCTCACCCCGAGCGGAGTGCGGCGTGACCTCTCGTGCGGTCGCCGGCCCGCGGAGGGTACCGACCGGGCCGCCGCGGCCACCGGCGGCCGGGCCGGCCAGGTGAGCCCGGTGAGCGAGGAGATCGTCCGCTGGTCCGACGAGGGCCGGCAGCTCCTACAGACGCTGGGCGGGTGGCTCGAAGCGGCCGGCTCCATCCATGACGAGGCGGAGACGCTCGAGCGCGAGCGGGCCGCGCTCGCGGCCGAGGTGCGACGCCTCGAGGAGGACAACGATGCGCTCCGTTCCCAGCGTGACGAGCTCCACGAAGCGGTCCAGACGCTCGCGAGCCGGATGACGCGCACCGCGGACGAGATCCTCTACCAGTTCGGACCCCAGCGCGGGACGCCGGGCGATCTGGCGTCCCGATGAGCCCGGATCCGACCGGCCGCCGGATCCTGGTGGTCGACGACGACGAGCGGGAGCGCGCCGGCGCGGCCAAGGCGCTCGGGGAGGCCGGGTACGTGGTCGACTCCGCCGCCACCAAGGCGGACGTGGTCACGCTGCTCGCCACGCACAACTACGACCTCGTGCTGGCCGATCTCACGATGCCCGGCATCAACGGCCCCGCGTTCTACCAGATGCTGAAGGAGGCGTGCCGCGGCACCACGCCGCCGGTGATCTTCTCGCTCCAGCGCGGCTACACGCCGGAGTACGCGAACTTCCTCATGCGTCTCGCCGCGCCCGTCCTGATGAAGCCGCTGCCCGCGGCCGATCTCCGGCAGGCGGTGGAGCGGCTGCTCCGGACCCCGCGCGCCACGTCCTCGCTGGCGTCCTGACGGGTCTCGCGCCGGGCACAATTCGGCCGCGCTACAGCTGCGCGAAGTTCCTACCAAGGCGGTGTAGACTCAGGTCGCAGAGCAGGGGTCGTAAGTCTACCGACGCATCCTAGCGCGCGAGACGCGGTGTCACACGCGCCCCGGCCTTCTTGGACCCGGCAGTGCCGCTAGAGTCCAAGCTTGCGCAACCGGTCCACGCTCAGCGCAAGGTCGGGAATCTCGTGCTCTCGGTCGGTCCGCAGTGCGGTGATCGCCTGCTCAATCCGGTCCTCCGGGATGGTCGCTCCCCAGAGAAGCGCCCGGAGCCCGTTCTCGGTCGCGATTCGGAACTCGCCATTGCCGGTGGGCCGGAACATGACGTCATAGGTCGCGGTGCCCGCGCGGCGGATCCACAGGCGTCCCAGGCGACGGGGCACCGCCGGAGGCGTCACCGTGACGGCCTGCAATGCGGACCATCCCACGTCCAGATCCAGGATCCAGACAGGTATATCTGCCGCTCGCGAGGGATGGTGGACAGAGGCGGGGCGGCCACCGCAGGTCCATCGAAGCGAAATACGATGCCGCTGCGGTCGAGTCGCCACACGCAGGCATCTATCGCGCCGGGCTGCCGCTGCGGCACCTGGAAGTACAGTCGGCCTTTCGAAGCCTCAGCGAAGGCGGCGCGTTCGGTCTCGCCCACCGCGAACTTGATCCAGCCCTCTCGGTATTTCTCTGGTAGCTGCATCGCGGTCGATCACATCGCAGAAACTGTGCCAACCTGAACGATCACCTTCATCGGGACTTACGCATCGTGCGGATTTTGCGCTGGGTAGATCAACTCTCAACGAGGGGTCGCGCGTGCTCTGTCTCTCGCGTTCGGTGCCCTATGGGAGAGAGCGTGATGAGCAAGATCGCTGAACAGGCAGTAGATCAGCACGGAGGGGCGAGGGCGACGTATGCGCCAGCTACTGGATCTGGCAGAAGGAAGGAGAGCAACAGAAGCTCCGGAACGGAGCTCGTTCAAACCTAGCACGCTGACGCTCCTTCATACGTGCCTCCCGACGGCGGGGACCCAGCGCTCCCCTGGCGGGTTGAAGTGAGGGCCGCCGTCCGAACTAGGCTCGGTGCGTATCCTCCCAGGTCCAGATCAATGAATTGGAGAGGCGGTATTGGCACTCACGGGGCACGATCTCGAGCGGGGGGGGTGCCACGTGAGTCCCGATGAACCGGAACACGACGCCATCTCGGTCCAGGCGCCAGACGATCGCATCTATGGCGGCGAGGCGCAGAGACGGAGCCTTGAAGTAGAGGCGGCCTCTCCTGCCCACAGTGAAGCCGCCGCAGCTCGATACGTCGAGATCGTGGGTCGGAATCTTCATCCAACCGTCGCTCGGAGGGGCCTCCGCATCCATGGCGACGCACTGGTCGCAGAAAGCATGCCAGGCGGAAACGTCCGGGCGGATCGTGATTTACGGATCGCGCGCCTTTTGCGTGGGGCAGCGCATTGCCTAACCAGGTCCGGCCAATGCCCGATCACGGAATGCACGGGAGGCGGAACGATCGCTGCCATCTGCGCGTACGCACGCTTCGAGACGCGAGGGAGTGGATTGGTCAAACGCCGGGGTGCCGAGCGGGTGGCGATGCAGGTGACCGGGTGCCGGACCCGCTCCGTGTTCGATCGTTACCGCATCGTCGGCCCGGCGGATCCCCGGGACGTCGCGCGCCGCATCACGGGCACAATTCCGGGCACAACGGGGTAGGCGTGCTAGAATCCACCCCTGCAAGTAGCTGAAGTTCCTACCAAGGCGGCGTAGCTCAGGTGGCAGAGCAGGGGTCTCATAAGCCCCGTGTCGGAGGTTCGAGTCCTCCCGCCGCCACCAGTAAATCAACGACCTCCTCGGCGGGCTTTGGCTCACTCCCTCGGCTTGGCCCGCTACTTGGCCCATCACGTTGACTATCCTCTCCGATTCGCGGTGGGCGTCGCCCCTACGGGCGCCGCGGCCTGGAGTCTGCCGGAAGCCTAGCTGGACGGTGCGTTACCATCCGCATATCCCATGAGGCCGGGTCCAGCAGGCGTCGCCCTGCCAGCATCATGTCGGGCGCCGGCCTCGGTCGGCGAGCGTCACAGACCAAGATCGTGTCCTTCCGCTGCGCGGCCCGCATCTGTCCGGCGCCCCGCCAGCGGTTGCGAGCGAGGCCATCATGGTGACCGGGCCGGCGCTCAGGCTGAACGCGTAGCGGTTAGCCCTCGGCGGTCGGCGACGCCGCGGCGCCGATGTCCGGGGATGAGCTTCACCCCCTCCCGGCGACGAGACGGCGGAGAAGCCACCCCGGAGTCCGGGCGATCCCGGAGATCGCCGTCCTTCGAGCCAGCAGTCGCGATTTGAGTCGCTTCTCCGCCTGCAGCCGGCGGATCTGCTTCGGCGAGATGTCGATCGGGACCGTGCGGCCCGCGTCCATGTCGGTATCGATCGCCTCGAAGGCTGCCTCGAATCTCCGCACGAAGGCTTCCTGGGCTGGCGCCAGCACCGTCCATTGCTCGGCGGACATCGTGCTCAGAGCTCCGGTGCGGCGCACGAGCGTCGGGTTGGTATTGATCTCCCAGACCTGCGGCACGCCATCTTTCACGCCGTAGTCGATCCGGCCGTATCCGATCCCGGCCAGCGCGAACGTCTCCCTCAGCCAGGCGGCGTGGAGATCGCCCTCCACGTACTCGGCCTGCTCCCGGGCCTTGTCGGCGTCGAGGAGACGCCCCTTCCACTTGGTGACCCAGTTGCGGTTGTGGAGTAGGGTCTTGGGGATGATCCGGTCGCCCACGACGACCGCGGAATACATCCGGTAGACACCCGCCGGATCCGCGGTGTCGCAGAACTCGATGATGAGCAGGTCCCGCAGTCGATACCCTCGCACTGCGGCATCGACGAGAGCCCGGACCAGTTGCCGGCGGCTGTGGAGCATCGGAGTCAGGCTGCCGAGGTGCTCTCGCTCGGGCCGCACGAAGACCGGAAATCGTCGGCAACGCTGGAATTCGAGGGCGCGGCGAACGCGAAACGTGTTGCGCTTCTGCTCGAAGCACGTGCGGAGTAGATCGTACCGCAGACGGACCTCGGCAGGTCGGTTGATCAGCCGGATGTCCGGGCTCGTGCGGCGCAGCTCCTCACAGCACCGACTGGCAATGTCCCGCTCGGTCGGGGTGAGCTCGTCGATCGCGGCGAAGATGTAGGTTCCCAGGGACAGCCGGCGGCGGACCACGAGGTCGTCATAGGTCGCGGTGGTCGGCCGTCGATTCACCGCGGGTCCGGCCTGCTCCAGGTACTCGGAGATCCCCTCCAGATCCTCCGCGGGCGCGACGAAGAAGATCACGCGTCAGACCTGTTGTCGCCAGATCGCGATGGTCGCCGGGCCGGGTAGCAGCAGGAAGGGAGAGGGGTCGGAGATGACGCTGTCCACGCCGTGCTCGGTGTAGTAGTGGCCGAAGTTCTTGCCGGTGATGGCCCAGATGATCGTGGACGTGTTGTGGGTCTTCGCGAGGCTCATGAGCTCGGGCAGTGTCCCGTTCGTCAACGACAGCCCGGTGACGATGGTCAGGTCGGCGTCCTCCATCAACCGGGGAGTGGCCGTCTTTCCGTCCAGGACCGGTATCCCGCCGAGCGTCTGTCCCACCACGTCGGGCGACAGGTCGGTGGCGCAGACGTCCAACCCGCGCCTGGCCAGCGCGTCGAGTATGCCCGCGGTGGCTCCCACGACGAGAACTCGGGGCCGGTCAATCTTGCGATGCACCGCCGCGCGGCGCTGCAAGACCCGCTCGGCCTCGTCGGCGAAGATCTTCGTCCGCATCACGTACTTGCCGTGCAGCGTGTCGTCGAGGACGATCCGCTCGTCCGCGGGCCGAGAGACCTGACCGATGACCAGGTCCGCGATGGCCGCGCGATCCGCGTTGTGCCGCCACCGCCGCTCCTTCAGGATCCGTCGCGTGTCCTCACCCACCAGATCGGGATCCGGATCCGGCAGCCCAGGACCGTGCCCGCCGGAGCGGCCGTACCCCTCCGACTGGGCGATCCGCATCGTGTAGCGCGTCTTCCGCTCGCTCGCCTCGGCCTGCACCAGGAAGGTCACGGACCAGAGCGCGATCAGGCGGAAGAGATCGACGGGGAGTGCGGCGGCGCGGTCGAGGGCCCACTGCTCCGCGGCTTCGATGGTAAACGCCGCCGGGATCAATGCGTCCTTGGGCTGGCGCAATGCCCGGCCTCCATGCTCGGGCCGAAAGTCGCACATCACTTAGGTGGGGCGGGGAACCGTACGGCGCACGAGACCCGGGGCAGCGCGGCTACCAGCGCGGCGCTCACCGCCACGATCGGGAGCTTCCACCTCGCTTCAGACGTCCCATCGGAGCCCACAGGCCGGGATCATAGCAGCAAGGGTCGATGGCGCTCAGCTACAATGACCGTGGGGTCCCATGGCACTCCTACCCTGGCGCGTGCGTCGGTATCTGGACGGTGCGACGTTGTGGTCCATGCAGTTCCGGCCCTCACGATCCGTGCTGCGAGTAGGGGGGCACGCGCCGGCCGCCTCGCTGCTCGCCGCCGGTGACATCGTGCTGAGCCGGGGAGTCCACGAGGCGATCCGGGATCGTGGTCCCGAGAGCATATTCGCCCCGCTGAAACCGATCCTGGGCAGCTGCGATCTCAGAGTTGCCAATCTCGAGAGCGCGCTCACCGGCTGCGAGACGCGGCACGGAACGTTCGGCCGAGCGCTCAAGGCGCCCCCGGATAGCGTGGAAGCCCTGTCGGCGGCCGGGTTCGACGCGGTGACGGTGGCGAACAACCATTGCATGGACTTCGGGCCGGCGGGCCTGCTGGAGTGTCTGCGCATTCTCGATGCGCACTCCATCCGTCACTGCGGCGGCGGCGATTCCTCTCTTTCCGCGCGGCGCCCCGCGATGTTGTCGGCGAGAGGGATTCGTGTCGGGATGCTGGGCTACACCGACGACTACCGTCCCGCGTGGCCCCGGGAGGTCGCGGCCGGTCCGGCCCCGGCGCGAGACGAACTGATCCTCCAGGACCTGGAGGCGATTCGCCCTACGGTGGACATCGTGGTCGTGCAGCTTCACTGGGGCGCGGAGTTTGCCATGTATCCGTGGCTGACCCACCGAACGCGGGCGAGGAGGTACGTGGAGGCGGGCGCGGATCTGGTGCTCTGCCATCATGCCCACGTGCCGATGGGGGTCGAGGTCTGGCGGCGTAGTGTGATTGCCTACGGCCTGGGTAATCTGGTCTTTCCGGCGTCGCGGCATCCGGGAAGTGGGCACCCCTGGAAGCACCGGTCCGTGGTGCTGAAGGTTGCCTTTGATCGGGAGGGGATCAGCCACGTAGAGATCATCCCGGTGGAGATGCGGTCGGACTGCTCCGTCGCTCCGTCCACCGGACGCCGGCGTGCGCAGATGCTCGGCGCGCTCGCCAAAACGTCGAAGGGGCTGCAGGACTCGGAAAAGCTAGCGCGGCTCGAGGGCGACCAGCTCGCCCGAGAAGCGCTCGGATGGCTTGAGTCGTTCGACCCACCAGACGGGCTGAACTGGAGCCACCTGCCGGAGATGGCGGCCCTCCTCACGGCGTCTCGTCAGCAATTGATGATCGAGTGGCTCGTCGAGCAACCGTCCTCCATCGCGCAGGAGATCGGTGGTTTCCTCGAACAGGTGGCCGCGGGTGCCGACGCGCCGGAGGTAGGTCGACCGCATGCCTGGCTGGAGCGGCGCGGCGCGCTTCGTTCCCGCATCCGAGCCTTTGCCGCGGAGTTCAAAACGTCGAGGGCGCCGGTGTGGAAGGTGCCATAGCTACGCCCGCCAACCTCAGGCCGACGACGATGCCACCGACGTCGACGGCCGGCTTCGATCATTGCGTCGGCGTCCTGCTCACGCCACGGGCGTCGTCCTCGCCGTGTTCCGCGCTCCTCTCGGCGCGATCCAGCGCCGGTGCAAACGGAGCGCCGATGGCCTGCGCTTCCACTGGACCCCCGACCTGCTCACCGCCGACTGGCTCACCACCGAGCGGCAGGTGTCCGGACCCGTCCCGCGGCGAAACAAGTAAAGAGTTCTCCGGTACCCGCACCGGACGGTTGCGTCGGCTACGGCTTGCGGTTGAGCGAGCGCTCCCGCTCTTCCCACTGCCGCTGGATGCGGCGCTGTTGCCGGCGCTCCGAGACGGTGTGGACGACGCCCAGCAGGATGCTGAACACCACGGCCGCGACTCCGAAGAGGGCAAGCATCATGGGCGGAAGCGTCGGGCTGGGGTGCTCATGAATCGATCCTACCGCAGGAGGTAAGTCATCGCCGAATAAGCCCGGCGGCGGTTGAAGTCGCCCCGGCCGTCCGCTAGACTACCTCCTCGTGACCTTCCCGCCCGCCGGCCGACCCCTCGCGCGGTTCTCGGTCCTCGACCTGACCACCGTCCGATCCGGGCCGACCTGCACCAAGATCCTGGCCGACTTCGGGGCCGACGTGATCCGGGTCGAGCGCCCCGGCGGGGAGGGGCGCGAGCGGGTCTTCTTCGACGCCGCCGACCTGCACCGCAACAAGCGCAGCATCGCGGTCAACCTGCAGGAGCCGCGCGGGGTGGCGGTCGTCAAGCGCCTGGCCGCGCGGTCGGACGTGGTGGTCGAGAACTACCGGCCCGACGTCAAGCACCGCCTGGGGGTGGACTACGAGGCGCTGTCGCGCGAGAACCCGCGGCTCGTGTACGCCAGCATCTCCGGTTTCGGCCAAGAGGGTCCATACCGCGACCGCCCCGGCTACGACCAGATCGTCCAGGGCATGTCCGGCCTCATGTGGCTCACCGGCACCGCGGAGAGCGCCCCGCTGCGCGTGGGCATCCCGATCGGCGACCTGCTCGCCGGCTACTTCTGCGCGATCGGTATCCTCACCGCGCTGCTGGAGCGGGAGATCTCCGGGCGCGGCCAGAAGGTCGAGACCTCGCTGCTCGAGGCGCTCACCGGCAGCCTGTCGTTCCAGGCCGCGAAGTACGTCAATACCGGCGAGGTGCCGCCGCCCGTGGGCAACCATCATCCGCTGACCGCGCCGATGGGCGTCTACCGGGCCCGGGACGGCTTCTTCAACCTGGCCGTCGGCAACGACGACATGTGGCGGCGCTTCTGCAAGGCGATCGATCACCCGGCCCTGGCCGATGACGCGCGCTTCGCGGGCATGCTCGCCCGGGTGAAGAACCGGCAGGCCCTGGACGTGCTGCTCGAGGCCGCCTTCGCCCGCCGGCCGGCCGCGGAGTGGGTGGAGAGCCTCAACGCGGCCGGGGTGGCCTGCGGCCCCATCAACACGGTGGACCGTGTCTTCGCCGACCCGCAGATCCGACAGGCCGACCTGGTGGCCGACGTGGCCA
>Ga0137394_10002280_pt1 | contig 14165 bp, 10 predicted proteins | sample czobulk116metaG_FD_108278 | JGI IMG/M metagenome (GOLD analysis project Ga0137394, IMG submission 108278) | Vadose zone soil microbial communities from Angelo Coast Range Reserve, California, USA - czobulk1.16 metaG | ecosystem: Environmental > Terrestrial > Soil > Vadose zone | place: USA...
AGCTCAAGAGCGCGGTTGCTTGACGTAGTTTGCGACCTGCTCCATGGTCGCAAACCATACGCCGCGTTTGGACTTGATGTACGTGATCAGCCGACCGAGTTGCACGATCCGCGATCGGCGTCCGCCGACATGCGGATGCTGCGTGAGGATGAACATCGTCCGTTCCTGAAAGGCGAGGTCGAACTCGGCCTTGTAGATCTCGAACACTGCATCGGGCGACGGCAGCGACCCGTTCGCGGTTTCGCCGTAGTACACGTAGTCGTTACCAACCTCGCTGATCGGGAGCTCGATCACACCGCTCGGCTGCCCGTTCGAGACGATCTCGTAGGGTTCGTCTGCGGCGAGCAGACTGCTGTCGTAGAGGAAGCCGGCCTTGCGGATCAGATCGAACGTCTGCGGACCGAATCCAGAACTGGGCGCGCGCACCCCTACCGGACGCTTGCCGCTCGCCTTCGTCAGATACTCGATGGATTGGGCGAGCAATCGCTGCTCCTTCGCCGCGTCTCCGACACCCGGCCAGAACTCGTGGACCCATCCGTGGACGCCGATTTCATGACGGCGCCGTGCCAGAATCGCCGGCACCATCTCGGGGTGGAGCATGATGCCCATCGCCGGAATGAAGAACGTGGCCGGCACCTGGTGCCGATCGAGGAGGTCGAGAATCCTCGGCACGGACGTCGTGGCCCCGTATTCGCCGACCGACAGGGGCACGGGAAGAGGATTCGCTCGCTGCAGCAATTCATTGTCGACATCGAAGGAAAGACAGACGGCGACCCGCGCCCCATTGGGCCAGGTCTTGGGCGTGAGCTTCCTGCCGACCCTCGCGGTCCCGACCGCTTGCCGAATCTGCTCCTCAGTGGAATCGACGGTGATCGGATTCACCGCGGCGGCAGGCGGCTGGCGTGACGACTGCGCGGGTTGGGCGCTCGGCGAACTGCAGCCTGTCAGCAATCCGATCAGTACGAGCGGCACCGCGCACCCGTGTCGCTTGCGTGAAGACTCCATGCTCGGCTCCCTCGCTGACAGCTACTGCACGCGATCGATCCAGCCGTCGCCGATGTACATCCGCGTCGGGCGGCCGATCTGCTCGACGAAACGCACCACTTCGCCAACGGTGCCGCCGCCCGTCGGCGCGACGAATCGGAAGCGCCCTCCGCCCAGCGGTTCGAGCGTGATCGCGTTGTCCACGTTCGGCGCGTTCGGCGTGATGATCACGAGCTTCTGATTGAGCAGCACGACGTGCGAATCCCCTCCGCGCCCGCGGTAGAGTCCCGCGAACCGCGCCCACGTCGGGTCCCACGTGACGATCGCCGGCTTCGACGCCGAGACTTTGGCGACGGCCTGCCCGACCGTGGCCATCAACTGCCGCGCGATGTCCGACGGGTTGGAGTCGTTCGTGTTGGTGAGCACGATGAGGCCCACCTTGTCGTCGAGCTGAATGAGCGTCTGCGTCGTGTTGCCGGGATAGCCGCCGCCATGGCCGACGTACGTCCTGTCCTTGATGCGCGTGATATCGAAGCCGAGGCCAGTCCCTGAGGTCCAGTTCTCTTCTACTGAGCGCACGCGGTGCATCTCGCGCAGCGAACCGGTGCTCACGACCTGCGCGCCGCCGCGCGGACCTTTGCGGAACTGAGCCGAGACGAACTTCGCCATGTCCTCCAGGTTCGACGTCACGCCGGTGGCCGCCGCCATTCCACGCGCGTCGACGAAGGGAAGCACCTCGCGGCTTCCGTCCGGCATGCGGCGCCCGTACGGCACGGCGAGTCCGGCCACCTTCTTGTCCACGCTGGAGGCGAGCATACCCAACGGCTTGAAGATGTTGCGATCGACGTAGTCGGCCCACCGCTCGCCGCTCACCTGCTCGATGATCATCCCCGCGACGGCGTAGGCCAGGTTGGAGTACTTCCACCGCACCGACGGCGCGAACGCCGCCTGCCGATCGGCGTAGAGCCGACGGAGCTCGTCGGCCGTCGGGAACTCGAACGAGGTCCAATGGTCTCCGGCTTCGCGCTGCAAGCCCGAGCTGTGTGAGAGAAGCTGCTCGATCGTGATCGGCCCGTCGTCGTCTCCGGCGGGTCTGGCCTTGAACCATGTGAGGTACTTTGCGACCGGGTCGTCGAGGCGCAGCTTGCCCTCCTCACGCAGCTGCATGATCGCGATAGCGGTGAACAGCTTGCTGTGCGAGGCCATCCGGAACCTCGTCGTCGGCGTCATCGGCAGCTTCGCGTTGATATCGGCGAATCCGAAGCCCTTGCCCCAGACGAGTTCCTGATCGCTCACGACACCGACCACAATCCCTGGGAGCCCTCGATACGCAATCTGTCCTTCCATCCAGGCGGAAAACATCCGCTCGGCGCCGAGCACGTCGGGATCGCCGGCGACTCCCGCGTGGGCGGCGGCAGGCAGTCCCGCCTGCGTGGACGAGCCGGGGATGGCCGCGGCCACGGTGCAGGCGGCAATGACAGCGATACCGAGCGTCAGAGGTGTGCGCGATAGCGGGACCAAGCGGCACATGGAGCCTCCCTGATGTGGAAGCGAAGTACGCGCAAGCCTCGCGCAAGCGGCCGACGACGTCAAGGGTGGACAACCGGCCGACCGAATCGCCGTCGAGCTGAAGTGATGGACGTTCGGCGCGAGGCTCCAGCGGGGCGTTTGCGCGCTTGATCTTCTCGAAGGTACTCTGCAACGCGGCTTCTGCCTGGCGCTGCCCGGCGACGTCCATCCCGGTGCATACGTGCTCGGGAGACGGCGAGCGCGAGAGCGCGAGGCACCGCCTCGAGTGTTGCGGGCCGCGTTCCGTCGCCGGTTACGGCCACGCCGAGTCCATCCAGCGACAGGTTCGGTGATCTGAGGCTTCGTCTGTGGCAACAGGCGCTCGCCTTTTGCGACAGCTTTCAGCGGTAGTTGTCGATGACGCTGAGGTTTCCGCGATCGAAGTCCCTGGTGTACACGATCCATCGGCCGTCCGGGGACCACGCGCCGCCATGAACGTGCCACTTTCCCCCGCCAAACGTCATCTGCTGAGGGGCCCCTGTCGCGTGAGGCAATTGGTTTGCGCCGGTCGGGCGGACGAGCATCAGCACGTACCGATTCATGCTGAAGTGTCCGTCCGCGCTGTTGTACGCCACCGCATTCCCGTCCGGGGCAACGCTCAGCTCCGTGGCGTTCGCCTTCAGCAGCAAACGCTCCTCGCCCGTATCGAGGTTGGTCGCGATGATCTCGATTCGCCCATCCGCGCCGTTGCGCGTATAGATCGCCCGGCGACTGTCCAAATACCAGTCGAAACGCAAGACGCCTGACACTCGAGTCGGGCGTGCATCACGGCCATCGGGATCGATGAGCCACAACGTCGAGCCCCGTTCGCCAGGAGCGAGATAGGCAATGGCCCGGCCATCCGACGACCACCTCGGTGCGACTCGCGCATTCACCCACCAATCGCCATCCATGGGGATCGCCTGCTCGGAAAGGCGATGCGTCGCTCCGCCGTCCACGTCCGCGACCCACAATTGAAACGCGCCGCCGCGATTGGAGAGAAACACCACCAGCTTTCCATCGGGCGACCAGTCCGGCGTTCTGTCCTCCCGTTCGGCCGGTGGATAGGTGAGCTGGCGCTCCGCACCTGTCTCCATGTCGTGGAGCCACAGCACCGACCGCCCGCCGCGGCTCGATTGAAACACGATCTGCCGGCCGTCCGGCGAGAAACGCTGCGCGAAGTTGTCGCCCCCGCTGAGCGAGATCTGCTCGTGCTCGGCCGCCGGGTTGGCGACGGGCATCCTGAAGAAGAACGTCTCATGGCTCCAGTGCGAGAAGGCGACGCGCCCCGTGGAGGAGAGAATCGGCGTACTGACCCTAGCCCCGACCGTCAGCTGCCTGATCCTCCCCGTCCCGATCTGGACCTCCGAAACGTCTCCGCCCGCGCCGCCGGGAACGAACAGAAGGGAGCGGTCGTCGAGCGACCAGGCCGCGGCACCAACGCTGGCCGTTTTGCTCGGGACCACCGCGCGCGGTTCGCCGCCCGAGGCGGACACCAGATACAGATTGGATGGCGCGCCGGTGGACGCGCGGTTGAACGCGATCTCCTTGCCATCGTGCGACCACGCTCCCCGCCAGTCATTGGCGCCAGCCGGCGGAGTCGTCACGCGCGTTTCGTGGCCGCCCTCGATATCAGCCGTCCATAAGGCCACGCTGTTGGTGGGCTCCAGCCGCGAGAACACGAGACGCCGTCCATCCGGAGACCACGGTTGCGAGCCGAGGGCACCCAGCGACGTGAATCGATCCAGATACTGAAGGTGAGTCTGCGCGATCCTCCGGCGGGTTCCGCCGGTAGGCGGCACCCAATAGACGTTCATGCCGGTGCCATCGTCAGACACGAACGCGATCCGGGAACCATCCGGCGACCAGCGCGGCATGGCCTCGTCGTTGGGGCCGCCCGCGACGAGACGAGGTTCTCCGCCCCCGAGCGACATGACGGCAATATCCATCGATCCGTTCAAGGTGTAGTCGTAGGCCACCTGCGTCGCGTCGGGAGACCAGCTCCCCGACAACGAGAGCCCGTCGGTATCTGTCAGCGGGCTAATCGTCAGGGCCGGCGCGCTCGTCCCAGCCGGTGCCGGGCGGACGAAGCTCCTCGCCCACCACGCCGTGGCCGCGACCGCAAGGACACCGAGGGCGGCCGCGCCGCCCACCGTCAGCGTACGCCATCGCGCTGCGCCCCCCAGGGACGCTCGTTGCTGATGGTGGCGTGAGTCGGCGTCGCGCCGCATCCGCTTGAGGTCGACGCGGAGCTCCGAGGCGTGCTGATAGCGGAGACCGACGTCTTTTTCCAGCAGTTTGTTGACGACGCCTTCCATTTCCGGCGAAATCCTGGGATTGCGCTGCACCGGCGATGGCGGCGCTCGATTGAGGATCTGATCGAAGATCGCGGCCGACGTCGCACCCATGAAAGCCGGCTGGCCCGTCAAGGCTTCGTAGATAACGACACCCAGGGAAAACAGGTCGGTCCGCGAATCCAGCTCTTTGCCCAGCGCCTGCTCGGGCGACATGTACGCCACCGTACCCAGGGTGGCTCCATGGCCGGTCAGCGGCGCGATGTCGTTCGAGACTGTCAGGCCTCCTTCGTCCGAGAGGCAATTGGTCTTGGCCAGGCCGAAATCGAGGATCTTCGCCTGCCCGCGATCCGCGATGAAGATGTTCGCCGGCTTGATGTCGCGATGCACGATCCCCGCGGTATGAGCGGCGTCCAGCGCATCGGCCAGTTGCGCGCCCAGTTCCAGGACTTCGTCGCATTCGAGGCGCCCCTGCGTCGAAAGCCTCGCCTCGAGTGTCTGTCCCTTCATCAGTTCCATCACGATGAAGGGCTGACCGTCGTGCTCGCCGATTTCGTGAATCGCACAGATGTTGGGATGATTGAGCGCGGCGGCAGCGCGGGCCTCCCTGTCGAATCGCGCAACCCGGACCGGATCTTGACCAAACGCGTCAGGGAGAACCTTAATCGCCACCTCGCGTCCCAGTTTCTGGTCCTTCGCCCGATACACCACGCCCATGCCACCCTTTCCCAGGGCAGAGAGGACTTCATAGTGTCCGAGCGCTGTGCCAGGCTGAATCACCAGTAGATAGAACTACGGATGGGACTTGACGTCAATGTGAAAGCCCTTGTGGCGATAACGCACCCGAAACGGATCAACGCTGATTCCCGCAAACGACTTTGAGCCCACAACGACGTTCTTTGATGTGCGTCCGTAACTGACGATATTCGACGGGGGTTTGAGGGGCATCTGACACAGTTCTGGCACAGAAGCGATTCTGACTTTCCGATCGAATACTCGCCCCGCCGCCTTCGCACTTACGCCAACTCTCGCTGTTGCTGCACCGAATCCCGGTGGGACGTCCTCGTGCGCCTCAGCGGGCGGGTAGGTCGCGCAGCAGATACTGGGCGGCGGACAGGTAGTAGTTCCGCGCGATCGCGCTGATCTGCCGCTCGCCGAGTTCGCTCAGCGCCGCCGCCTTCAGCCGCTTCGCCTCGACGTTTCCCTCGTCGATCGCCAGTACGTAGTCGGTCAACTCGGCGGCCCACTGGAAGTCCTTGCTGGCCAGGGCGCGCCGCGCCCGCGACAGCACTTGTTCGCGACCGCCGGTCAGCTCAATGACTCGGGCCGCTCGGTCCTTTTCGGGCAGAGGGAAGAGCTTCGTCGGGTTGCCATCGAACCACCCTGCATAATCGGCGTAGATGGCGCGTACCGACCAGGCCACGGTTCCATAGAATTCCTGCAGGTAGGGGCTGGCGGCCAGCGCCGGCGGGAGTGTGACGTGCTGCACCAGTTCATCCGGTCGCTCGCCTTTCTTCATCCCCTCCAGCGTCTGGTCGAGTACCGACTTGATGCCGTCGCGGTACGTGGTCAGCGCTGCGCGCACGTTGGCGCTCCCGAGCACAGGCCGCGTGTGCCCAGGTACCAGGTAATCGGCACCGAGGTCGACCATCAGGCCGAGGCTCGCGATCCACTGGTCGATCGGACGCAGGCGTGCGCCGCGAATCGCATAGAGGTTCGGGAAGGACTTGTAGAAGTCGTCGCCCGGCAGCAGGACGCGCCTGTCGGGTAGCCAGACAGCAACATTTTCACGCGTCTCGCCCGGCGTGTGGAACAGTTGCAGGCGAACCCCCGCGATGGTCAGCTCCAGCCGGTCTCCGCTGAAGGTTCGCGTCGGAGCGACGTAGGCGCTCGGAGCAGGGTGTCGCCCGAACTCCAGCCCCGTGCCCGCATTGATGAACAGGGCGTCCGGCAAGGTGGAGCCGAACTGATCGCCTCCGTCGCGCCCGTTGCGGCCCACGTCCGGGACGCGGTCCACCAAGAGCCGGTGAGCGAGGATCTCAGGGCCGTCGTTTCCGGCGAACACGCCGCCGCCACCGGTATGGTCAGGATGCGAATGTGTGTAGATGATGGCGCGGACCGGTGCCGTGGAGAGCTTCGCGAACTCGGCCTTCACCGCCTTGGCATCTTCCACGTCGCTGGTCGTGTCGACCACGATCGACCCGCCCTCGCCTTCGATCAACACCGAGTTGGCGTCGGAGAAGCCGACGGCGACCCACACGCCGTTGGTGACCTTGATCACTTCCCGGCGGAACTCGGCTGAATGGCTGCGCAACTTCTCCCGTCCGGCAAACTCCTGGGCCGCTGCCGTGCCAAAGGTGGCCATGAGCATCAAGAGCCCGGCGCTCGCCGCGTTGTAACTAAACAACCGCCGCATGAGCCCCTCCCAGATCGATGTCCGCCGGAGCGGACAAGTGGCGGCGCGTGCCTCGGGACCGCCCGACGGGCCGCCGCCAGGTAGCGTATCAGGAGTAACGGCATCCCCTCGATTGCTATGCGGGGGGGGGTATGGATCCGAAGCGGAGCTCGCCGAGGCTGGGTCAAGTTACTCTGCGCACACGATGCCGGACATCGTGCGATGGATCGAAATGCGGGCCGCGCGGTGAACGAACCGGGAGATCCGAGCACGGATAGTGCGCAGCACACCGTGAAACGACGGATTTGTCGAGTGAAGCCTTATAGCACCCAAGCGGCGCATGGTGCCTTCGCTGCCTGACGGCTCTCGCGCGACGAGCCCGGCGGCGGCACCAACATTCTGAGCACGTCAGACGTTTAATAGGGTATGACGGAACGGCCTGCCACGAGAGTAGTGTCGACTATGTCGGCGCAGCAGACCGACCGACTGTCCGCTCTGTTCGAGGTGCACGCAGACCGGCTGTACCGCCTCGCTCGACGTCTCGTCCCAGGTGCCGATGATGCCTTGGACCTTCTTCAGGAAACCTTCCTCAAGGCTGCGCGTTCACCGGAGTCCGTTCCTCGCGGATTGCGTGATGAAGAGGCATGGCTGGTCCGCGTACTCGTCAACATTCGACGAGATCAGTGGCGCAAGGAGGCGGTCCGCAAGCGTCACGAGCTCGACCTGAGTCACGCGGCGGTCCAGCACGACGACCCAGAAAGGGCATTTCTGATCCGGACGACGGTGTGGAGGGCGCTCGACTACTTGCCGCCGCGTCGCCGAGCTGTCGTCGTGATGTACGAACTCGAGGGACTCTCGATGGCTTCCATCGCGTCCCTCCTTGGCATTAACGCCATCACAGTCCGGTGGCATCTCTCGCGGGGTCGTCGCGAGCTGGCTCGACGACTCCGACCGCAGCTGGGAGAAATCGATGAACAGCCTCAGAACTCTCTTGCAGAACGCCGACCCGCTTCGTCACGAAGCTCCGCGCCTTGACGCCGAGCGCGATCGAGTCCGGCAGACGATTCTTGGAAGCACGCCAGTCGAGCGATTGACCAGGTCTGTGCATCCGCGCCTCAGACTCGCGGCAGTCCTTGCAGTGGTTGTGGCGGGCGTCGTCGCCTTGGGCTACCAGATGTGGGTGCATGGAACGCCCCCCGTCCTGGCGGCCGTTCGGTTCGAGGTGCGACTCGCCGAAGATCGGCCGATCCCAGGCTTGGTGGTGGCGCAGGTCGCTGACTCAGGTCGTGTCATCTATTTGCATCCGGAGATCGTGGTGAGCAACGACGACATCGCGCAGAGTTGGGTGTTACAAGACGACCCAACCCGATTCGGAGTCTCGGTGCAGTTCCTGCCGTCAGGGACGGAGCGAATGCGGCAGGCAACCGCGAGTCATGTCGGTAGGCCGGTGGCGATCCTGATCGATGGCGCCGTCGTCATTGCGCCGGTCGTCCGGTCTCCGATCGGCGATTCGGCTGTGATTAGCGGCAACTTCACGCGAGCTGAGGCCGAAAGGATAGCGGAAGGTATTGGCAGACGCTGACTGGTGACGTCGGCCGGCGGTTTTGGCCCGGTTGTCATGTGATGATCGCTCTCGTCTCGGACCGATTTCTCTAACTCGTTCGCGTCTGGAGGTTCCTTGGCGAGGACGTTTCCCGGACCTGCGAGGCGCTCAAGCGGCGATGGGGAGGTCATCGTCCGATCCAATCACCCAGAGTTTCGGCTGCTCAAGCACCCGCGTCACGAACGCGTTTTCTGTCTTGGCGCGTTTTGAGAATTCGGCGACCGTGTACACCGTCGCGTTGATCTTCCGGCCCACGGCGCGCGTGACCGCCATGGCCGCGCCGACTCATATCGACCCGTTGATGTATATCTGAATTCAGTTATACTGGCCGGGGAATCCGATTCGGTGGCCATGAATCGCGCCAAGACTTCATTCACTCCCGGCACTCCGCTGCCCGATCACTGGTTCCACATCCTCCTCGCGGTCGCCGATGACAGTCGTCACGGCCTCGGCATCATCCAGGAAGTCGCCGAGCAGACCAACGGCCAGGTGCAGGTCTGGCCCGGCATGCTCTATCTCGCGCTCAAGCGGATGACAGAGGAGGGCCTCGTGGCCGAAACCGAGGCGCCGGAGGACTTCGTCGCCGGCGGCGGACGGCCGCGTTTCTACTGCATCACGCCGGTCGGCCGGCGCGCATGCCGGGCGGAAGCCGATCGGCACCTGCGCCTGGTGAACGCCGCCCGCGCGAAGCGCGTACTCGGAAAGGACGCCTGACGCTCGACGTCATGAGCGTGACCCGCCTGCTGTATCGTCTGCTCCTGCTCCTCTGGCCGCCGCGCGTGCGCCGCGAGCACGGGCGCGAGCTGGAAACGCAGTTCCTCGACTGCCTCGAGGCGGGCGGCCGCCATCACGGCGCGCGCGGCTACGCGCGCGCGTGGCTGAGCGGGATGGCGGACGCGCTCATCTCCGCACCGCGCGCCCATCGGGAAGAATGGCGGACGCTGCACGCGCATCAGGAAGGATGGCGGCCGCCGTGGGCGGAGCGCGGGTCCGACGTGCTCCGCGACGCGCGCTTCGCGATGCGGATCTGGACGCGCGAGCGCAGCTTCACGCTGACCGTGCTGGCGACGCTCGTCGCCTGCCTCGGCGGCAACACGGTGATTTTCAGCGTCGTGCGATCGGTTCTGCTCAAGCCGCTGCCAATCGCGGGCGCCGACCGGATCGTGCTGGTGTCGAACCTGTATCCGAAATTCGGGTTCGGCGTGGCGGGGCCGGGCGTGGGAGCCACGTCCGTGCCGGACTACTTCGACCGTCGGCACGAGGTCCGCTCGTTCGACGAGGTGGTCCTCTATCGTCGCGGCAGCCTCACGCTCGACGCGCCGGACGGCGCTGAACGCCTCAACGTACTTCGGGCGACGCCGTCGTTTTACGCGCTGCTCGGCGCGGGCGCATACGCCGGCCGCACGATCGCCGAGCAGGACGCCGAATCGGGAAACGATGCGAAGGTCATGTTGTCGTATGCGTTCTGGCGGCGGCGGTACGGCGGCGATGCGTCGCTAGTCGGCCGCGACATCCGCCTCGACGGCCGGCCGTTTCGTGTCGTCGGCATCCTCGCCGCCGGCTTCGAGTACTTGTGGAACGACGTCGACCTCTGGCTGCCGCTGTCGTTTACGGCGGATCAGCGATCCGACGTGTCGCGCCACAGCAACAACTGGGTGATGATCGCGCGCTTGAAGACGGGCGCCTCGGTCGATCAGGCACAGCGCGAGGTCGACGCCCTCAACGCCCGCAACGACGAGCGGTTCCCGCAGTTCAGGAATCTGATCCGCGACGGCGGCTATCGGACCGTCGTCGTGCCGCTCCAGGAGGAGGTCGTGCGCGACGTCCGCGCGACGCTGTATCTGCTGTGGGCGGGCGCGCTCTTCGTGCTGCTGATCGGCGGCGTGAACCTCGCGAACCTGTTTCTCATGCGATCGGCGGCCCGCTGGCGCGAGCTGGCGACGCGGCATGCGATCGGGGCGAGCGTGGCGCGGATTGGCCGACAGGTGCTTACCGAGACGACGCTGCTCGCCGTCTGCGGCGGAATGATGGGCATGGCGGCCGGCTGGTGGGTGCTGCGGCTGGGGACCGGGCTCGCCCTCGACGTGCTGCCGCGCAGCCATGAGATCGGGCTCGACTGGCAGGCTGTCGCGGTGATGCTGACACTTGCCGCCGCCGTCGGAGTCGCGACCGGCCTGATGCCGCTGGTGCGGCTGTCGAGGGTCAACGTCGCTGACGTGCTGCGCGACGCGGGCCGCAGCGGCACAGCAGGGACCACGGCCGGCAGGCTGCGCCAGCAGTTCGCCACCGCACAGGTCGCCCTCGCCTTCATGCTGCTCATCGGCGCGGCGCTGCTGCTCGCGAGCTTCCGCGCCGTCCTCGCAATCAATCCGGGGTTCGAGCCGGCCGGCGTCGTCACGGCCGCCATCAATCTGCCGTCGACCGCGTATCGCAACGGGTCGGCGCTCGGAGAGATCGCCGACCGGCTGCTCGAGCGCACGCGCGCTCTTCCCGGCGTCGCCGCCGCCGGGGTGACGACAACGATCCCGCTCGGCGGGAACTACAGCAGCGGCATCATCCTCGCCGCGGGGAGCGAGCCAGGCGGCGCCGAATCGATCGTGGCGCCGCACCTGATCAGCGCGAGCGACGGCTACTTCGAGGCGATGCGCATCCCGCTCCTGCGCGGGCGATACTTCGACCGGCGGGACACGGCCTCGGCGCCGCCAGTGGTCATCGTCGACGAGCGGCTTGCGCGGCGATTCTGGCCTGGCCGCGACGCCGTCGGCCAGCGCCTCCTCCGGCCCGCCAATCCCACCGGCGTGCTCGATCTCCTGACGCGAGGCCCCGACACGCGCTCCTACACAGTGATTGGCGTGGTCGCGAACGTCCAGGTGACGGGCCTGACGCCGAACGATCCGCCGCTTGGCGCGTACTATTTTTCGTACGCGCAGCAGCCGGCGCGATCGATCGTAGTCGCCGTCAGAAGCGCGCAGGACCCAGAGACCATCATCGCGCCGCTGCGATCGACGCTCGCGTCGATCGACCGGGAACTCCCCTTGTACGACGTGCGCACCATGGAGGAGCGGCTCGATCGCTCGCTGGTCCAGCGACGGATGCCGATGGTCATCGCGATGGCATTCGGCGCCGTCGCGCTGTTCCTCGCGGCAATCGGGGTGTACGGCGTGCTCGCCTCGCAGGTCACCGAGCGGCGGCGCGAGATCGGCATCCGGATGGCGCTCGGCAGCTCCGCCTCGGACGTCTTCCGTCTCGTCATGCGCGACGGCGCTCGCATGACTCTGCTCGGCATCATCGCCGGGTTCGCCGGGACGGCCGGCATAACACGGTTGATGGCGGGGCTGCTCTACGGCGTCAGACCGACCGATCCGGTCGTCGTCGGCGGCGTCGCGCTCCTGCTCGCGACGGTCGCGCTCGTCGCGACGTGGCTGCCGGCGCGCCGCGCCGCACGTGTGAACCCTGCTGCGGTACTCGCCGAATAATCAGTCAGCGCTCTCAGTTCTCACCGGGGCGTTCCGCGCGGTCGACGGCGGCATGCTGCTCCGGCCTTCTCTCGCGCATTCCTCGCAGAAAGCCGTTCATTGTTCAAGACGTAGAGGTGACAATGCAGCTCCGCTTGTTCGCCGCACTGACGCTCGTCGCCTTGTTCGGTTCTGCTTGTGCCAAACGCGTTCCGGAACCCAGTGGCGTCGCGCCAGGTACGCCACATATTTCATGGGTCCTCATGTACGGAGATCGTGATACCGCGGACCGGGGGTTCTCGTGCCAGTCGGCGCCGCGGAGCGAGTGCGTGCCTTCCCGCAAGCAAACCGGGCGAGCAGGTGTACTCCGATATCCACTTCTACTATCACGGCGCCGGCAACGAGACGAAATACGAAGGGACGAAGAATCTCAGCTACCTGCAGGGCGCACCAGAATCGCACGTTTCGCGCATAAACATTACGGTCAAGAAGAACGAATCCATCACGAACGAGAGCGTCACCGGAATCGTGACGTCAACACCGGGCACGTACACGGTCCCCCTCTCCTTGACGGCAACAATCACCGACACCGGGAAGAAGTACCCGATTCAGGAGTCCCAAGTGATCGTGAAATAGACCCATCGGTGCGATCGCCGATCTGGTGAAGGCGGGCTACTTACGCGCGATCGGACTGTCGGAAGTCGGCCCGGACACGATCCGTCGCGCGCACGAGGTGCACACGATCAACGATCTGCGAACGAACGCACGCTGCCGACTATTTGACAAATAACTTTGTCTAATTGATAATCTCGCCCGTGCAGGTCCTCAACGACACCATCCAGCTCGCCGCCGCACTCTCGCCGCTGCGCATGCGCGTCCTCCGCGAGATGCACCAGCCGGAGTCGGCGACCAGCCTTGCGCCGCGTCTCGGACTGTCGCGGCAGACGCTGAACTACCACCTGCGCGAGCTCGAACGGGAGGGCTTTCTTGAAGTCGTCGAGGAACGGCCGCGCCGCGGCTGCGTGGAACGGCTGCTCAAAGTGACGTCGCGCGCCTTCGTCGTCAACCCCGCGCTGCTCGGCGCGCTGTCGGACGATCCGCACCAGGCCCGCGATCGCTTCTCGAGCGCGTTCCTGCTCGCGACCGCGACCGGGCTGATCCGCGACGTCGCGGTGCTCACTCAACGGGCCCGAGCGGTGGAGCAACGCCTGGCGACGTTCACGATGGACTGCGAGATCGGCTTCGCGTCGCCGGCGGCCTTTCGTGCGTTCACCGAGGAGCTGGCATCGCAGGTCGCGACGCTGGCGTCGAAATACGACAACGCCACCGCCAGGAGCCGCCGCTTTCGTGTCGTCGTCGGCTCGCATCCGGTCGTGACGAAGACCGCCGCCGACGCCGCCGCGGAAACCGCGCGGCACCGACGCCAGCAACAGCATCGAAACAAGCGCAACAGCGCAAGGAGAGAGTGATGAGCGAACGTCCAGCGGGCAAAGCCACGAGAACGCAACAGCACGAAATCGTCATCGACGCGCCGCTTGAAGCCGTGTGGAAGGCGATCACCGATGCCGAGGAGCTGACGCGGTGGTTCGTCGAGGAGGCCAGCGTCGAGCCGGGCGTCGGCGGCACGTTCACCATTTCGTGGGGCGGCGACGAGAAGGGGCACAGCCGAATCGACGAATGGGAGCCGAACCGGAAGCTGCGGCTCACGATCATGCCGTTCGAGATGGGCGCGGCGAAGTACGACGGTACGACACCGATGGTCGACGAGTACACGATCGAGCGCCGCGACGGCAAGACGGTGCTGCGGCTGGTCACCTCCGGCATCCCCAACGCGCCGGAGTGGGACGACTTCTACAACGGCACTGAGAGCGGATGGCGCTCCTTCC
>Ga0137394_10002281_pt1 | contig 14159 bp, 16 predicted proteins | sample czobulk116metaG_FD_108278 | JGI IMG/M metagenome (GOLD analysis project Ga0137394, IMG submission 108278) | Vadose zone soil microbial communities from Angelo Coast Range Reserve, California, USA - czobulk1.16 metaG | ecosystem: Environmental > Terrestrial > Soil > Vadose zone | place: USA...
CGGCGCCATCGTGCTCCACTGCCTCCCCGCCCACCGGGGCGAAGAGATCACCGGCGGAGTCATCGACGGACCCCATTCCGCCGTGTTCGACGAAGCGGAAAACCGGCTGCACGTCCAGAAGGCTCTGCTGGAGCGCTTGATTCTCGCCCGCTGACGAGTTTCTTCATCCCCCATAGAACAGCCGCACCAGCGCCAGCGGGAAGATCGGAACGTACGTCGACAGCAGCAGCACCAGCAGCAGCACCCCGATGAACCAGACGTTCACCTTGGTGACCTCCCACATGTCCGCCTTGGCGATCGAGCACGCCACGGTGAGCACGCTCGCGACCGGGGGCGTCTGCTGGCCGATTCCCAGGTTGATGGTGACGATGATGCCGAACTGGACGGGATCGATCCCGACCGCCTGCACCAGCGGCATCACCACCGGCACCACCAGGATGATGGCGGCCGCCGAGTGCAGGAAGAACCCGAGGATCAGGAAGACGACGTTCAGGATCAAGAGCACCACCCACTTGCTGCTGCTCAGGGCCGTGGCTGCCGCGGCCATCTGCTGGGGCGCCTGGATCTCGGTCAGGTGCACTCCCAGCAGCGCCGAGGCGGCCACCAGCAGCATCACCACCGCCGTCTGGATCACCCCGTCCACCATCGCGGTGTAGAGGTCCTTCAGGTTCAGCTCGCGGTAGATCACCGTGCCGATCACGATGGCGGCGAGGACGGCGAGCGCGGCGCCCTCGGTCGCGGTGACGACGCCGCCGAAGATTCCGCCCAGGATCAGCGCGGGCAGGATCAATGCCCAGGAGGCGTCCTTGAAGGCCGCCCAGACCCGGGGCCAGGAGAACTTCTCCTCGACGGGGAAGTTGTAGACGCGGGCGAAGCGCCAGGCGACCACCATCATCAACAGGCCCCCCAGCACGCCGGGCACCACGCCGCCGACGAACAGCTTCACCACCGACGTGTCCGCCATGGCGGCGTAGAGGATCATCGGGATCGACGGAGGAATGATCACCGCCAGCGTGGCCGAGGAGGAGAGGACGGCGGCGGAGAACTCCTTCGAGTACCCCTTGTTCTTCATCGCCGGGATCAGGATCGACCCCAGCGCGGCCGCGTCCGCCACGGCGGAGCCGGAGATCTCCGCGAAGAACATCGAGGTGACGATGGTCACCTGGGCGAGCGCTCCCCGGACGAAGCCGAAGATGGCGGAGGAGAGCGCGATCAGGCGCCGCGAGATGCCCGAGGCGTTCATGATCGCGCCCGCCAGGATGAACAGCGGGATCGCGATCAGCGGGAAGCTGGTGGCGCCCGTGTACATCACCAGGGGCACGTTCGCGAGGGCGCCAAGGCCGCCGGTGTAGACGATGGCCACCAGGGCCACCACGCCGAGCGCGACGGCGATGGGGATGTTGAGCAGCACCAGCACCAGCACGGCGCCGAAGAGGAAGAGGATGGCCATCAGTGGCTCAGCTCCTTCGCCGCTTCGGGCTGCGCCGCAGGCGGGGGCCGCCCCCCGCGCGCCCAGTCGATGCGCTCGGGGAGCTTGAGCAGCTCGGCGAGCACGAAGAGCGCGGCGCCGATCGGGATCGCCGATTGCGTCACGGTGACCGGGATGTCCACCGTGACCAGGGTCTCGCCCGCGAGCACGCCCAGGATGCGGGTGCCTTCCCAGGCCAGGATCAGGAAGAAGCCGATCACGGTGATCTCCCGGAACGCCAGCACCGCGAAACGCCCGCCCCGGCCCAACGAGTTCGCCAGCCCCGGAAACCCGATGTGCGCGTTCTTCAGCGCGGCCAGCGCGCTGCCGTAGTACGTCAGCCACGCCAGCAGCACGGAGGCGACCTCGTCGTACCAGGCCAGGGGCCGCCGCGCCGCGCGGAACACGATCCCGACCAGCACCTCGACGGCCAGGATCACCAGCAGCGCCGAGGTGATGATCTCGAACAGGCGTTCGACCCGCTTGGGCCAGACGCCGGACGCGGTGGTCACTTCGCCGATCCGAGCGCGATGGCCTTCTCGATCATCTCCTTGCCGCCGGGGACCTCGGTGGAGAACTCGTCGTAGACCTGCTTGCTCGCCTTCTGGAAGGCCTGCTTGTTGGCGTCGTTGACCTTCATCCCGGACTGCTTGAGCTTGCCGAGGAGGTCCTGGTCCATCTTCGCCGCGGTCTCGTGCACGAACGCCTGCGTCTCCTGCGCCGCCTCCTTTATCTGCTTGCGCTGCGCCTCCGGCAGCCCGCTCCACTTCTTCGGGGAGGTCACCACCCAGGCGGGCGTGTAGACGTGATCCGTCATGGAGAGGAACTTCTGCACCTCCTGGAACTTCGAGGTGTAGATCTGCGTGAGCGGGTTTTCCTCGCCGTCCATCACGCCGGTCTGCAGCGCCACGAAGACCTCGGAGAGGCCCATCGCCGAGGGGCTCGCTCCGTAGGCCTGGAACATCCTCACCCGCCACTTCCCTTTCGGGACGCGCAGCTTGATCCCCTTCAGGTCCTCGGGGACGTCGATGGGCTTCACGCTGTTGGTGATCTGACGGAACCCGTTCTCCCAGGTGGCGAGGACCTGGTATCCGGCCTTCTCGGCGATCGGGACCAGCTTGGACCAGACGATCTCCTTGTCGATCCGCTTCATGTGCGCGCGGTCCTTCACCAGGTACGGCATCTCGAACAGGCCGTAAGCCGGGACCACCGAGGACATCACGGTGGAGGGAAGCGCGAAGTCCACCGTCCCGAGCTTCACCTTCTGCAGGAGCTCGGTGTCGTCGCCGAGCTGGCTCGATCCGTAGACCTGGACCACCACCTTGCCGCCGGTCTTCTCCTTCACCCGCTTCGCGAACTCGTTGGCGGAGACGTCGAAGAGCGAGCCGGGCGAGCCGACGTGGCCGAACTTCAGCTCGGTGGTCTGGGCGGAAACGGGGGCTGCGAGCAGTCCGAGGATGGCTGCGGAGACGGCAAGCGCTCTCATGCGTCGGGCTCCGGCGGTAGGTGTGCGCAGCGGGGAATCGGGGATGGAAGGCTAGACCGTTCCTCTCCGCGCGCCCCGAAGTCAAGCCCCCCGGTCCCGCCCGCGGGCTACGCCGCCGAGTGGTACTCCTGCAAGGGCTTCACGTTCAGCGGGCCCTGGTGCAGCGCCTCGATGGCCGCCACTGCGGCCCGGCAGCTGGTCAGCGCCGTGAAGTACGGGATCCCGTGCATCAGCGTCTGCCGCCGGATGCTGTAGCTGTCCTCGATGGCCTTCTTGCCGCTGGTGGTGTTGAAGACCAGGTCGATCTCCCGGTCGATCAGCTTGTCCACGATGTGCGGCCGGCCCTCGGCGACCTTGAGCACGGTCTGGCAGGGCACCCCGCGCGCGCGGAGGGCCTCCGCCGTGCCGGCGGTAGCGACGATCTCGAACCCCAGCTTCACCAGGCGGGCTCCCAGATCGGCAACCCCCGGCTTGTCGGCGTCCCGGACGGAGATGAACACCTTGCCCTTCAGCGGCAGCGCGTTGCCGGCCGCGATCTGCGCCTTGGCGAAGGCCCGCGGGAAGGAGTCGTCCAGCCCCATCACCTCGCCGGTCGAGCGCATCTCGGGGCCCAGGATGGTGTCCGCCTTGGAGAAGCGGTGGAAGGGGAAGACCGCCTCCTTCACGCTCAGGTGCCGCGGAACCCGCGTGCCGCGGATGCCTTGATCGGCCAGCGACTTGCCCACCGTGCAGAGCGCCGCGATTTTCGCCCAAGGCAGGCCGGTGGCCTTGCCCACGAACGGGACGGTGCGCGAAGCGCGCGGATTGGCCTCCAGCACGTAGATGTCCTTGCCCTGGACGGCGAACTGCACGTTCATGCAGCCCACGACCTTGAGGTGCTTGGCCAGCGCCACCGCCTGGCGCCCGATCTCGGCCACCACCTCCTTGGGCAAGGAGAACGGCGGCAGCGCGCAGGCCGAGTCGCCGGAGTGGATCCCGGCCTCCTCGATGTGCTCCATCACGCCCGCGATCACGTACTCCTTGCCGTCGCCCACGCAGTCGACGTCCACCTCGGTCGCATCGCTGAGGAAGCGGTCGATGAGGATCGGCCGCTCCTCGGACGCCTGCACGGCCTCGGTCGAGTACTGCATCAGGCCGGCGTCGTCGTGGACCACCTCCATCGCGCGCCCGCCCAGGACGAAGCTCGGCCGGACCATCACCGGGTAGCCGATGCGCCGCGCGATGGCCAGGGCTTGATCCGCGCTCCGGGCGATGCCGTTCTCCGGCTGCCGCAGCTTCAGCTCCTCCACCACCTTGGACCAGAGCTCGCGGTCCTCGGCCGCGTCGATGGCATCGACGGAGGTGCCGAGGATGCGGATGCCCGCCTTCTCCAGCCCGCGCGCCAGCTTGAGCGGCGTCTGCCCGCCGAACTGCACGATGGCCCCGATGGGCTTCTCCCGCCGGGCGATCGCCAGCACGTCCTCGAGCGTGAGCGGCTCGAAGTAGAGCCGGTCGGAGGTGTCGTAGTCGGTGGACACCGTCTCGGGGTTGCAGTTCACCATCAGGGTCTCGTAGCCGGCGGCCCGGAGCGCGAACGAGGCCTGCACGCAGCAGTAGTCGAACTCCACGCCCTGGCCGATCCGGTTGGGCCCCGATCCCAGGATCAGCACCTTCTTGCGGTCGTCGGGGCGGACCTCGTCCTCCTCCTCGTAGCTCGAGTAGAGATAGGGCGTGTTCGCCTCGAACTCCGCCGCGCAGGTGTCCACGCGCTTGAAGATCGGGTGGAGCCCCTGGGCCTCGCGCTGCGCGGCCACGTCCGCCTCGGATCGGCCGGCGAGGCGCGCGATGCGCCTGTCCGAGAAGCCCAGCCGCTTCCAGCGGACCAGTTCGGGGATTTGCGCCTTGGGGCCGGCCTTCCGGCTGGATGCGGCGATCTCCCCCTCGGCGTCCACCAGGGCCTGGACCTCGCGGATGAACCAGGGGTCGATGGCGGAGAGCGCGTAGATCTCCTCCGTCGTGATCCCGGCGCGGCACGCTTCCGCCAGCCAGAAGAAGCGGCGCGGCGTCGCGGTCTTCACCTCGCTGCGGATTCGCTCGAGCTCGGCCGGCGTGTACTCCGCGCGCACCCCGTCGCGCTGCAGCGGCGAATCGAGGCCGTCGGTGCGGTTCTCCATCGAGCGCAGCGCCTTCTGCAGCGCGATGGCGAAGGTGCGCCCGATCGACATCACCTCGCCCACCGACTTCATGCTGGTGGTGAGCGTCTGATCGGCGTGGGGGAACTTCTCGAAGTTGAAGCGCGGGATCTTCACCACGCAGTAGTCGATGGCCGGCTCGAAGCTGGAGGGCGTGGTCCGGGTGATGTCGTTGGTGATCTCGTCCAGCGTGTACCCGACGGCCAGCTTGGCGGCGATCTTGGCGATGGGGAAACCCGTGGCCTTGGAGGCCAGCGCCGACGACCGGCTCACCCGGGGGTTCATCTCGATCACCACGATCCGGCCGGTCTTTGGATGCACCCCGAACTGGATGTTCGAACCGCCCGTCTCCACGCCGATGGCGCGGATCACCTGCCGGGCCAGGTCGCGCATGGCCTGGTACTCCACGTCGGAGAGGGTCTGCGCCGGCGCCACCGTGATCGAGTCGCCGGTGTGCACGCCCATCGGGTCGACGTTCTCGATGCTGCAGATGATCACCACGTTGTCGGCCTTGTCGCGCATCACCTCCAGCTCGAACTCCTTCCAGCCGAGCACCGACTCCTCGATCAGCACCTCGTGGGTCGGGCTGATCTCGAGCGCGCGCGAACCGAGCTCCTCCAGCTCCTCGCGGTTGTAGGCGATGCCGCCGCCCAGGCCGCCGAGCGTGAAGCTGGGGCGCAGGATGAGCGGGAACCCCAGGTCGGCGCCGACCCGCATCACCTCGTCGAGCGAATGGGCCACGCCCGACTTCGGCACGTCGATGCCGATGGCGGTCATGCAGTCCTTGAAGCGCTGCCGGTCCTCGGCCTTCTCGATCGCGTCGAGCTGCGCCCCGATCAGCTGGCAGCCGTATTTCGCCAGGATGCCCTGCTTCGCCAGCTGGACGGCAAGATTCAGCGCGGTCTGCCCGCCCATGGTGGGGAGCACCGCGTCCGGCCGCTCGGCCGCGAGGATCCGCTCGGCCGCTTCCACCGTGATGGGCTCGATGTAGGTGCGATCGGCCCACTCCGCGTCCGTCATGATGGTGGCGGGGTTGGAGTTGAGCAGGATGGTGCGGTACCCCTCCTCCCGGAGGGCCTTGAGGGCCTGGACGCCGGAGTAGTCGAATTCGCAGGCCTGCCCGATGACGATGGGACCAGAGCCGAGGAGGAGGATGGACTTGAGATCTTTTCGCCTGGGCATCGTTGGTGCTCCGCCCTGCGGGCTCCGCCCGTCGCCAGCGGAGCTGGCTCCTCCGGGTCCCTCGTCTAACACGGAGGGACGGTCGTGACCACGCAGGATGAAGCGGTCCTCGCACGGAACGACCGGTACGTCCGCGAGTTCGTGGAGGCGCTCCAGCTCTGCCCCTACGCGAAGGTCTGCCGCGAGTCCGGCAAGCTCCACAGGCGCGTCGTCCGGAGCCGGGAAGCGGCGCTGCCGGCCATCCGGGAGATCGAGGCGATGCCGGAGGACGCGGTGGAGGTGGCGCTGCTCATCTTCCCTGACGAGCCGGCGGACGGCGAGCCCTCCGCGCGCGCCTTCGAGGCGTTCTGCGCGGGTCTGCGCGAGCAGATGTTCGCGGCCCATCCGGGAGGGCCGCCGTTCTACTGCGTGGCCTTCCACCCGGATCTGCCTTGCGACCTGCAGGACGCGCCGCGGGCCGTGCGCTTCATCCGGCGCAGCCCGGACCCGACGCTGCAGCTGGTGCGGGCCTCCGTGCTGCAGTCGGTGCGCGGACCCCACCGAGGCGGCTCCCGCTACGTCGACGCGAGCCGTCTCTCGCTGGAGGAGGCGATGGCGCTGGTCAGTCCGCTCAGCCTGTCCGAGCGGATCGCCGAGGCGAACTGGAAGACGCTGGGTCGCGAGGGCAGAGAGCGGCTGGAGGCCCTGCTCGCCTCACTTCGGAATGTTCGCGACCCATAGCGGCATGCTGTGCGGATCCCTCTGGCGGATCTCGAAGATCTGGAACCCGTCCACCTCGCGCCTGACGCCGGTCTGCGGCTCGTAGAGGACCCACATGTCGCGCCGGCCCGGCGATGGCTTGTACCAGATGTACTGGGCGTCGGAGGACAGCTCGGGCCGGAGCACGGCGCGATAGTCCAGCGCCGTGTCGTTGGCGTCCGTTCCCTTCTCGTCCCAACCCGCGGGACGGTGCAGGAAGATGCGCTCGCCGTCCGCGTAGCGGATGGCCAGCGCCCCGCACGCCTCTTCTGCCGGCTGGTAGCACTCCACCTGCGCCATCTGCTTCCCGCCGCACTCGATCACGTTGGCATCCGCGGCGTGGCAGGAGCCGAAGCCGCTCCTGAAGTGCGTGAGTTTGTTAGCGGCGCAGCCTGCGCCTGCGAGCAACGTGACGAAGAGCCACCGATTCATGGGCGCACCTCCTCCGAGAGTCGGCGGGCCAGACGCCCAACCCACTCCGCCTCAATCTCGCTGCATGCGGCCCGTCTTTGCAAGCGAAGAGCGGCGGCCGGAATGCTACCGCTCCCGGCGAAGGGGTCCAGCAGCAGGTCTCCCGGCCTCGACCACTGCCGGACGAGCGGTTCGAGCACGGAGAACGGCTTGTGGTTCGGATGGTTCCCCCATCGTCCGGCCTCGCCGTCGTCGTCGTATCCGGCCACGACGCTCCAGGTCCTGGGAGCATCTCCGGGCTCCTGCGGCTCGAGCGGCTCCTCGAGGAACACCAGGGCGGTCTCGTAGACGCGCAGGGTCTGCTCGTTCCCTTCGTGCTCGGCGGCCCTCTTCGCCCAGACGAACTCCCCTGCCTCCTGGTAGCCGAGGTCCTGCGCGACCGAGCGGATCGGCGCCTTGCCGAGGAAGTTCGTCCAGACGATCAGGGGGCCGTCCACGTGCGCGGCCGCCTTCGGCAGCCAGTCCGCGGTGAAGCGCCGGTAGGCGCGGACGTCGTCGAAGCGCAGCACCGGCTCGCGGTCGATCTTCACGCCGGCGCGCTTGTCGCGCAGGTCGCCTCCCTTGCGCCGGCGCGTGAGCAGGCAATACGGCGGGTCGGTGAGGAGGAGCGCGGCCCGCTCGCCGCGGAGCGCGCCGCGATAGGTCTCCTCGTCCCGCGCGTCGCCGGCGATGCAGATCACAACCGAGTCCAGTTCAGGCGCGCCCCTCTGGGGTCTCCCATCTTGCGCACGTGGTAGGGTTCGTGCCACAGAGCAGCCAACACTGCCGAAGGAGACACATTCCATGGCCTTCGTCGTCGCCGAGCCTTGCATCGCCTGCAAGTACACCGATTGCGTGGCGGTCTGCCCCGTGGACTGTTTCTACGAAGGCGCGAACTTTCTGGTCATCCACCCCGACGAGTGCATCGACTGCGGCGCGTGCGAGCCCGTCTGCCCGACCAAGGCCATCTTCACCGAGGACGATCTTCCGGAAAAGTGGAAGGAGTACACGGCGCTGAACGCGGAGCTCTCGACGAAGTGGCCGAACATCAACAAGCAGAAAGAGCCGCTCCCGACCGCCGAGGAATACAAGGAGAAGGAAGGCAAGCGGAGCATGCTCTCGCTGGAGCCGTTCGCGGGATAGCCCGTGAGCGACCTCGCCCCCGGTATCCTGATCGCGGTCCCGCAGCTCGACGACCCGAACTTCGCGCGGTCGGTCGTCCTGCTCATCGAGCACAACGATTCGGGCGCGATGGGAATCGTCTTCAATCGCCCCAGCGACATCGCCCTCAAGGAGATCGCCAGCGAGCACGCGATGCAGGTGCACGCCGACGCCGGGAACGCGTACATCGGGGGGCCGGTGCAGCGCGAGCGCGGGTTCCTCGTCCACCGCCAGGCGGAGTTGGCGGACTCGGTACATTTGCACGACGACGTGTACTTGTCCGTCTCGACCGACGCGCTCCGGACGCTGCTCGCGGGCGACCCCGCCGCCTACCGGCTCTGCCTCGGATACGCCGGGTGGGGGCCGGGACAGCTCGAGCGCGAGATGGTCGGCGGCGGCTGGCTCAATTCCAGCATCTCCTCGAAGCGCATCTTCGACACGCCGGTGGACAAGATCTGGGACGCGGTGATCCGCGACCTGGGCATCGACCCGGCCTTTCTCGTGCAAGGCGGAGGAAAGCAATGAGGCATTCGCTGGCGGTCGCCGTGGCGCTGCTCGGTCTGGCTTGTGGCGGCGGCGGCAAGGCGACGCGCCCGAGTGGCGGGCAGGACACGCCGGCCTGGCTGGCCGACGGAACCGGCGCGGTCCGCGTCGAGACCACCCGCAGGCTGCAGGGCGTCGGGGTGGCGAGCGGAGTCGCCGATCCCAAGGCGCGGAGGCGCCGGGCCGATACGGCGGCGCGCGAGCAGCTCCAGGGCGCGGTGGACGCGCTGGCGCAGACGCTGGCGGGCATGAGCGAGTCGACGCAGAAGAACGTGGGCGAGACCACCACCGCGCTGGCGCGGAAGGCGGCGGGACAGTCGTTCTCGATCCGCGACCACTGGGTGACGCCGGACGGCGACGAGCGGGCGCTGGCGGTGGTGGAGATCGACGCGCTCCGGCGGGCGCTGCAGAACATCGACGGCGACGAGCGGCTCCGCGGCGAGATGGCCGCGAATGTGGATCGCGCGTTCGACCGGATGACTTCGGGGAAACGCTAGCCGCTGCGGCCGAAGGCCGCTTTGCGGCTTGCGCCTACGCTTTTTCTGCCTGTTCTCGCGAAGGCGGGAACACGCTTCGGTGACTCAGGTCGACCCGAGGGCCGTCCTGTAGATCGCCGCGTCGGCTTTCGAGAAGCAGCAGAAGACGATCCGGATCTCCACGCGCCGCTTCTCGAACGCCCGGGCCTCCCGGACCGCGATCGAGGTCGCCTCCTCGATCGGGTAGCCGAAGGCTCCGGTGGAGATGGCCGGAAAGGCGATGCTCCGGAGCGCGTGCTCGTCGGCGAGCCTGAGAGCATTGCGGTAGCAGGAAGCCAGCTCCTCCGGCTCGCCGTGCCGGCCCCCGTGCCACACCGGGCCGACGCAGTGGATCACGTGGCGCGCCTTCAGCCTGTAGCCGCGGGTGATCTTCGCCTCGCCCGTCTTCGCTCCGCCCAGGGTCCGGCATTCCTCGAGCAGCTCCGGGCCGGCGCGCCGGTGGATGGCGCCGTCCACGCCGCCCCCGCCCAGCAGCGTGGGGTTGGCGGCGTTCACGATCGCGTCCACGTCCAGCAAGGTGATGTCGCCTTCGACGACCTCGATCATGCTCGCCTCCCGCTCTCCCCGTAAGCGAACGCGCCGCCGATCAGGTGCGCGAGGCGCAGCGCCTCCGGCACGTGACCCGTGTCGGTCAGGCGGCGCAAGGCGACGGCGATCTCGCGCGGATCGGCGCCGTGCACCTGATACACGAAAGGTCCCGAAACGTGGATGGGCCCTGCCCGGCGCAGGACCGCGAGACGCGCTTCCGGCCGGGGAAGGCGGCGAGCGGCGCGCTCCATCGCGGGCAGGTCGGGCAGCTTGCGCATCACCGAGACGCAGGGGCGCCGCAGCCTGCGGGCCAGGCGCGGCAGATCGAGCACGTTGAAGCCGCCGAAGGCGATCCCGTCGAGCAGGATCAGATGGAGTTGCGGCAGGAACTTGCTGTCGAGAAGCAGCCGCTCGATCGTCAGGGTGGCACGCCAGCCGTCGCGCCGGACCGATCCGTAGACCATCCCCTCGAAGCGCGTTCCGGCGCAGACGGCGCCCACCAGCCCCACGCTGCCGCGGGCCCGGTGGCGCCAGGGGACGTCGTCGAATCCGATCACCCGCAGCGTGCGCCCGGGCGGCGGAAGTGTCATGTTCCTCCTCTACATGAGCGACGACCTGGAGAAAAAGCGGGCAGAGCGGCTGGAGAAGCAGGAACAGCTTCCGGTGGTGGCGCGCCTGGTGGTCGAGATCCGCTCGGACGGACGCCACACGATCGCGCGCGGCGCGGCCGAGGATGCCAGCGGCGAGCGCGTGCAGGTGGAGGCGCAGGGGACTACGCCGCTGCAGCTCGCGTTTTCGCTGGTGCGATCGCTCGCGCAGGTCCCGGCCGTCGCGCGCAGCTTCACGCGCAGCCTGCTACCGAACCGGCGAAAATAGCTCCTGGGCCAGCCCGGAGATGTCTCGCGGCGGATTCTCGCCGGGATGCCCGTCCGTCCAGAGCGCCTCCGCGCCCGAGGGACGCAGGATCAGCTGCAGCGACGAGCGCGTCCCGTACCCCACGGCGTCGGCGTGGACGCAGCCGCTCTCCAGCGGCTCGCCGGCGTGCATCGTCATCGGCTGGCGCCACGCGGCCAGGTCCGGCTCGAGGCTCGCGAAGGCCTGCGCCATCCATTGCTCGCGGGCGCCCTCTCCCGCGCCGAAGCTGCGCTCGGTCACCACGTGCACGCGCCCGGGCTCGAGCGGCAACTGCTGGATCGCGTATCCGTCGCCCCAGGTCACGAACGCGTCGCGCAGGTCGGCGTAGACCAGGTGGAAGCCGTTGTGCCGGTCGCCGCGGAGCTCGCGCAGGGCCTGGTGCAGCCCGCGCGCGCTCTGGGCCTGCAGGGCCTCGAGCACCAGGAGACCGCGGCTTTTGCGGGCGGGATCCACCATCGCGCCCCGCCGGTTGGTCACGCAGACGAAGAGACCATGCCGGTTGAGCCCCAGCCAGCTCCCGTGCGCCAGGTCGTCGCGCGGCGCCAGCACGCCGTTCTCGACGTGCGGGCCGCTGGACGGCCGCGCCAGGAGCTCGTTGCGGTTGCCGGAGACCGCGAGCAGCTCACCGGGCCGTTGCAGCAGGACCAGCGTGCACATGGGCTGCTCTTTATCGTGTAGATTGCGCGCCCGCCATGGCGACCCGTTCCCAGCTCCGCAAGCCCTTCCAGAAGGCACGTACGGTCGATCCCCGACCGATCACCGGCCGCGAGTCGGCCCACGACCTCCTGCAGCACGCCTTCGGCGCCTACGTGGGCCGGCAGGAGCGCACGGCCTACGATCTGATGCGCCGATCGATGCAAGAGGACTGCAGCATCTTCCTGACCTTGAGCGGAGCGATGACGCCCGCCGGCCTGCACCAGAGCTGCCTGATTCCGCTGATCGAGCGCGGTGTGGTGAGCGCGCTGACGACCACCGGCGCGAACCTCTACCACGACGCCCACCGGATCATCGGGCACGCCATCCGCGAGGTGAACCCGAACGCCGGGGACCTCCAGCTCCGGCTGGCCCGCGTGATCCGCATCTACGACCTGGGGTTTTGGGAGGAGGCGCTGCTCGACACCGACAAGCTGTTCTCGGCGCTGATGCAGGGGCCGGACTACCAGCGGAAGATGACCACCCCGGAGTTCCACGCGCTGCTCGGCCGGGACATGGCGAAGATGGAGAAGGCGCTGGGGGTCGAGCAGCCCTCGCTGCTCGCGCAGTGCTGGAAGCACGGCGTGCCCATCTTCGTCGGGGCGGTGCAGGACGGGTCGATCTTCCTGAACGCCGTGAAGCTGCGGCGGCTGTTCCCGGACCGGTTCAAGTTCGAGATCGACATCAACGAGGACGTGTACCTGATGGCCGCCGTGCAGCACTGGGCGCGGCACCAGGGGTCGAAGCGGCTGGCGATCTGGATCCTGGGCGGGGGGGTTCCCAAGAACTACACGCTGCAGGGCGAGCCGCTGCTCGACCAGATCCTGTTCGTGCCCACCACGGGGTTCGACATCGACGTGCAGTTCTGCGTGGACCCTGTGGACAACGGGGCTTTGTCGAGCTGTCCGGCGGGCGAAGGGCACACCTGGGGGAAGGTCTCCGTCGAGGCGGTCGAGGCAGGGTCGGTCTACGTGCACACGGACGTGACCGCGGTGTTTCCCTGGCTCACCCATGCGCTGCTCGGGGATCCGAAGATGAAGCGCAAGCCGAAACGGCTGCTGGATCGCCTGCAGGAGGCGCGGGAGTTCCTGGACCGGGACGTGGAGAAGAACCGGAAGGAGCTCTTGAAGACGGTGGAGTTTCCCGGAGCGCCGGCCCGGCATGATCCGGAAATGACGGTGCGGTAGAGGCTGGAGTGAGTGCGGCGCCTCAGTGCGCGTCGGTCACGGCCGTGATCCTGCCTCGCGCACCGCCCTTCCCGCTCCCGTCCGTCGTCACCGAGCACACCAGGGTCGTCTTGCGCGAGAACGTCTCCGGCCGGTACGGACCGCGATAGGTCCACCTCTTCGTGCACGAGTCTCCCGCACACCAGGACTGGACCGGCTCCCCCAGTTTCGCCTGGTCGTTCCCGTTGCACGCCCAATCGAACTCATTGATCGTGCAGACCCTTCGACCCGAGCCGCGGCAGCTCGCCTCCGCCCGGTCCGCCAGCCACTCCCGTACCGGCAGCGACGCCCGCATCCCCGCGAAGACCAGCCCGGCCAAGGCCGCCGGAGAGAGCGCCCCGTACAGGGTCCACAGCAGCAGCCGCCGCAAGGGCAGGCCCCACGCCGCCCCGAACACCAACCCCGCAGCCGACGACCAGAGCAGCCATCGGACCAGATAGTCCGCCTGCGGAGGATCGAAGGCGCGCGACAACCCCGTGCCGGCGGCCAGGCCCGCGACGGGCACGAACGCGGCGGCGATGGCGCGCCAAGGACGAGGCCTTTGCTCCCGCGGGGGCGGGAGCAGGGATTCATCCACCCTGCTGCACCTCGGGAGTCCGCGTGCGCTTGGAAAGGAACGGCGTCTGGAAGTTGTAGATGGCGGTGATGCTCACGTTCCGGAATCGCTCATGCTGCAGCGCCATCCGCTCCAGCTCCCAGACCAGCGCGCGCACGTCGACCGCGCCCTTCTTCTTGCGCCGTTTGATCTCGCTGCGGATGGCCGGGTAGACCTCGGGCGGGTGGTAGGTGAAGCTGGTGGAGAAGTGCCAGCTGCGGCCGATCGGGATCAGCCTCGATTCGAAGAGGTCGCCGATGTCCAGGCCGTGCATCTGCCGCCGCTCGGTGACGTTGAAGCTGTCCCCCGTGATCGTGTCGCGCACCCGGACCTGTCCCTGGGCGGGCCGGGAGAAGAAGCCCCGGGTCCCGCGGTACTCGTAGAGGCCCAGCCGGGAATTGGTGAACCCGATCAGCACGTCCTTGTCTTTCGCCGACAGCGCCCCGCCCTTCTCCCGCAGGAAGCGC